>Ga0209702_10006177_pt1 | contig 15622 bp, 11 predicted proteins | sample FRY01_FD_187210 | JGI IMG/M metagenome (GOLD analysis project Ga0209702, IMG submission 187210) | Freshwater microbial communities from Lake Fryxell liftoff mats and glacier meltwater in Antarctica - FRY-01 (SPAdes) (version 2) | ecosystem: Environmental > Aquatic > Freshwater > Ice > Glacier... | reverse complement strand
AAGTGACTTTATAGGTTCATCTGATAAAAGACTAAAAAAAGAAATCAAAAGTCTTAAAGTAACAGAGATAAAATCTGTTTACAAAAACTTTGTACTTAAAGCAGATAAAACAAATCAAAAAAGAACAGGGGTAATAGCACAAGAGTTAGAATTAAATCATCCTGAATTTGTTAGAACAGATGAAAAAGGTATGAAGTCTGTATCATACTCAGACCTCCACTCAGCTGAAATAGCGTATTTAAAAGCAAAGAATAAAGAACTTGAAAATAAGTTAGAATTAATAATGAATAAATTAGGAATATAATGCCAGTAACTACAGCAAATACAATTAGGTTTTCAGACGTGTGTCTTGAAATATATGGAAGTTCTTCTACAGCAGGAAGGACTTTAATGACTGCATTTTTAGATGCTTCTCTTTCGGGATTTAATTCAGCATACGCGACAGGTTATGACAGTTTGTTGGCATTTAGAGGATGTGATAACGCATCTGGAGGAGGTGGTTTACCTAGCGGTGGTAATGAAATATTATTAGGTGTTAGTGAAGATAACAAATCAGTTTGTCTTGAAAGATCTTCAGCGTATTATTCAGATGCAGCTAGTCTATACAATTCTACAGTTTTATATAAAGTGTATGGTCAAACAGACCCTTCGTTTTTAGCATTATCTAATTGGTACTCAGATGGGGTTTATATAAGATATTGGAATGGGTCTGGTTTTGAAGGTGAAATTTCAGGATGTTATGGTCCGTTGTAAATAATAAATTATGCAAAACACAGCAGTTCACGGAAAAATATTTTTTTACCAAAAAGGGCCAATATTTACAACAATACCCTGGTCTAGACCACACCATGTAAAAATGAGAGCTTTTTTTGAGGATGTTAGAGATAACACATCTATAATGGAAAGATATGATTTTTATATATTAGGAGGTGTTCTTTGGGATTATAAAAACACTTGGGATTTAGATATAAACATTACAGGACCAATTCAAAGCTATATTAAACTAGAAGAAGATTTTTCTAAATTGTACGACTTAGCTTTAAATAAACACAAAATACTTATAGATGTATCTTGGGTAAGTAAAAAACCTTCTGATAGAAATTATGAAGAATTAGAAAACTCTAACTTTATGGGAGAAGATATAGATTCAATAAGATTCTCTTATACAAAAAAACAGATAGGTGATGTAATAAGTGAAATAGATTTATCTATCTTTGCAAAAGAAGAAGACAGGGTAACTAAGAATCTAGTAAAAAACAATTGGTCAAACTGGAAAGTAAAAAAAGGACTTGTTGACAAATTAATGAAAATAAGTCCTAAGAAAGCAATTATAACCTATTCAGTAGAAACTTTTTTAAATAATAATGATGAACACTATTATTTAAACATAAATAAACAATAAATAAATAAACAAAAACAAAATGGGATTATCAATTAACACACAGATTGGAACGCTTGACGGATTAACGTCTAAAGCTTATGTAAGAATTACAAACTACAACATATCAAAACAAGGATATGCTAATTTTACATTGGAAACTTTTTTATCTAAGGAAGATTCAATTATTGGATTTTCAGCAGAGTCTCCTAGTATGATTAAAAGACCAACGCAAAGCAATCAGATTGGGAATGATTTCATGGTCAGTCTTACAAAAGAAGTATCTAAAGTTATCTTAGTACCTGGAATAGTATCAAGAGAAGTATCTTATACTAACGCAGAAGGAGAAGTTGTTACAGAGACTAAAGACATTAATGAAATGGTTGAGAAAACTATTACAGAAGAAGTTCCTTACATTAATCAATTAGAAGACGTAAGCATATTTACTTTTGCTTATGGTAAGCTTAAAGAGAAATTACAAAAAGAATTTGGAGCGACAAAAGTAATTGATGCTTAATTATTCAAAATTTCAATGGTAGCAAAATAATTAATAAAACTTTTTGGAAATCCTAAATAAGTTATATATTTGTAAAACAATTTAAAACCAATAAAAATGGCAAAGACAAAAACAGCAAAAGAACAAGATGTTAAAATAAAAAAACTTACAGTAGAAGAACTGAAAAATCTAGTTGATGTTCAACAAAGAATTAACAACATTATTTTGAACTTGGGTAATGCTGAATTAGCTAAACAATCAATGATTGCTGAATATTCTAAAGTTAAAGGAGAATGGGATGTAGTAGCTAAAGACCTGGAAGACAAGTACGGTCCAGTTAATGTTAAATTAGCTGATGGTTCAATGGCTCCAATTGACCCTTCTGCAAATCCATTAGGGTAAACTTTTATATATAAATATTTTATAAAAAATTTTATAACTGAACTTTTCTTGTTTGGTTATAAAATTTTTTGTATATTATAATTGTATAGGTTGCAACAAGACATTACAATATAGTAAACAAAAATATTTATGATACCAACAAATTCAAGTAATTCAACAAATGGTTGTGATAGTATTTCATCCAACTGTGTAATTTGGCAAGGTCCAGATATCAGTTGTATAAACCTTTGTAATGGAGATACAATTAGTAATGTAACAGCTAAGTTAGCTGAACTGGTATGTTCTTTAATTGAAGATGGTGTTGCTGTTAACCCTAACTTAACAGGACTAGATCTTTCATGTCTTGATATTCCTGGTACAACACCTACTACATTAGTACCTGTTTTACAAGAAATGGTTAATGCAATATGTGAAAAGAATGAGCCAACCCCAATTGATCCTGTAGACGTTAAAACAAATCTTCCAATAATGACTTTGCCTGCATGTTTGGTTTATAATGATTCATCAGGCAATCCTGTTACGCAATTACCTTTGGATACTTTTACTCTTTTAATAGCAAATACAGTTTGTGATATACTTGTTTCAATAGTTTATATTGAAACAACATTAACTAATTATAATACTAGGTTAAGTATTTTAGAAGCTTGTGTTTTACCATGTACTGGCAGTACTGCTGAAACACAGGTTGTTCCAACATGTATAATTAATGTAGGTGAACTAACAGATGTATCTGTTTTATTACTTGCTTTAGAAGTAAGATTTTGTGCATTAGAAACTGCTGTAGGTTTACCTGCTGCAATTAATGCTGCTATTAGTCAAGCAACTATTTTAGGTACTACACAAACATTAGAAAATCCTGCTGTATCATATGGTTCTATAACAGGTTGGAATAACAATCCGTCTTCATTAGCTCAAAGTACACAAAATATATGGGTTGTATTAAATGATCTATATTCTGCTGTTTCAAGTATTCAAACTAATTGTTGTCCTTCAGGTTGTGCTGGCGTAACTTTTGGTTATAATACATTAAATTTATTAGACAGTGTGGGAACAATATCAGGTATTAATTTTAATTTCCAGAATACAACCGGTAACGGATCTGTCATACCAGCAACATTTAATGATTGTGCTGGTAGTACAATTATTACTATTAGAGATGTAAACAATGTTGCAGTTACTAGTACAGTAAGTGTTTCAGCTTTACAAAATTTTGCAGGTGGAGTTACTATATCATTACCAGGTTTAAATACTTATGGTCCATTAACTACTAGTGTAGCATTTTGTGTTACAGATGGTAGAGATACTTGTAGTGACACTATAGTTAAATCAGTAACAGGAGTTATACCATGCCCATCACCAGTTGTGAGTGGAATTACATCAACAGGAGCTACTGTTACATTTACAAATACTTTGGGTATATCACCTGTTTATATTATAGATATCCTTAATAATTCAACTAATTTATTAGCAGCTACATATACTCAAAATTCACCGGGTCCTACAGTTACACATACATTTACAGGTTTAATTCCAGGTGTAGTTTATAAAACAAGAGTAACTATTCAAGTTGGTGGGCAAACGCAAGTTTGTACTGAAGATGTAGTAACATTTCAAACAGAAACAGAAACAGCAGCGTGTAGTAATGGATTAGATGTTGTTTTTGTGTTGGATTATACTGGCAGCATGGGTGTTGCAATTGACACAATTAAAGCAGGTATGTCATCTACTATAAGCACAATACAATCAGCATCTGGAACTAATGATTATAGATTATCTTTAGTTTTAGCTGATGAAGGAGATACTGCTACACCAACTTATAATACATCAGTAGATTATTTAGCATTGCCAAGTAATCAAAGAATTATAAATACAGGGTCAACCGGTAATTATCAATATATTACAGCTGTAGAAAAATTTGCTACTAATAATCAGACTTCATTTATAAATCAATTAAACAAAATTGATACAGGTTCACCTACAGCTAATTGGCCTTTAGGTGACGGTATTGGTATTCCGGAACCAACAGATATGGCTATTGGATTTATAATAGAAGGTTTAAATTTTGCAGGTGCATTTAGAAATAATGTTGCTAAATATATATTAATTTATACAGATTCTCCTGCAGGTGGTGATGATGATACATTTGATAATATAGATGTTATAAGATTAGCATCATTAGCTCAAACATGTTTAACTCAAGGTATTAAATGTTTTGTCTTAGGGCCTGGTGTTAATGAAACATATATACCTCCTGGAGCAACACCAATATATCCTTGGAGAGTATTTGCAACAGATACAAATGGTGCATGGGATGAATCTTATTCAACAGCAACTGTAAATTCATTAATTAATAATGGCTGTACTCCATCATAATTAAAATAAAATATAAAAAAATGGGATGTAATTGTTCAAAATGTAGTAGTAAATGTGGTTGTGCTGATACAGCATTAACGAATCCGTGTACATATACTGATTGTAGTGTTGGTAGTGAAAGATGTGATGATGTACAATGTGCTGAATGTGTTAGTTATTGTGGCACCTCTTTTCAAATAGGTAATCCTGGATCTTTATTACAAATTAATAAAGGTGAAAGACTTGATTCTATTATACAAAAGTTTGCTATGATACTATCTAATGGTTTAGGGGCATGTACATCTAATGATGTTCAACATGATCCATTCAATGTATATGCAGGTGTTATTACAAGTGGTACAGCATCAGTATTATGGAATGGTACTTGGAGTGGAAGCACTGGGGTAAACATTTATTATAACACTCAGATAGCATCAGGCGCATGGATTTTAGCTAATCCATCACCAATAGTAACAACAATATTTAATTACACAATAACAAATCTTGTAGCTAGTACAGGATATAAAGTAAAAGTAGTAGATGTAGGTAACTCAGCAGCGTGTGAACCAATAGAAATTTTATTTTCTACGCTAGCAATATAAGATTAAAAAAAACAACAAGAGTGATAGTTTGTTGGTTTTCTGTCACAGGAGTTGAAAGAGGCTGGGGTAACTCAGCCTCTTTTTTTAAATAAACTCATAATATTATAAAAAAAATTCTACATTTACATATTAATTTTAAAAAAAGATTATATGAGTTATTTAAAAAATAAAATACTTACTTCATTAAAATGGAAAAAGTCACCTGCTTATTGTGCATCAAGATTAGGAATACCAGAAGAAAAATATATTAAAATTAAAATGCAAGTTTTAAATAAATTTAAAAAAGATTATAATAAATCAGATTTTAAAATAACAGAATCAGTAGATTTAGAAAAAGGTCAATCAACAATTTCAGGTTCTTTTACATATGAACCAAAGACATCGGAAGAGATAATTAAACTTTTAAAAATTGATACAAAAGTTTGGAAGTTATCACAATATTGGAATAAACAAATGGGTGACCATTGGAGAGTTTCCGCTTTAATAACTAAAATTAAAGAAAATACTAAAGAAGATTTATTAATAAATTTGTTAAACAATTGGAAACCAAAGGTTTATAAAACAACTACTACAAATAAAGCCCATGATTCTAGTAAAACAGATGTATGCGGAATAATGTCTTTACAGGATATTCATTTTGGAAAACAAGGAAATGAAACTATTGATAAAGATTTTGAAGATACCATAAAAAGTTTATTGAACAAAGGTGTAGCATCTCATAACATTAAAGTATTATACTTTGTAGTAGGAGGTGATTTAATCAATATGGATACTTTTGCTGGTACAACAACAGGTGGAACGCCTGTTGATAATTGTATGTCTGCAACAGATGCTTACGTGCAAGCTTTTGATGCAATGCATTGGGCTATAGGTTATATAAAACAATATTGTGAAAAACTTGTAGTAGTGTACATTCCGGGCAATCATGACAGATTATCCTCCTATCATTTGGCACACGCCCTATCTAAATCTATTTATAATGAAGGAGATATAGTCTGGGATATAAAGTATGAAGAAAGAAAAGTTCATGTGTGGCATAATAACTTTAATGCATTTGAACATGGAGATAAGAATAGTAAAAACAATCCTTTAATATATGCATCAGAATATCCTAAAGAATGGGGTAATACAACAAATAGAACTTTGTATAAGGGTCACAAACATACAGACAGAAAAGTGGAGTATATGACATCTAATGAAACAGCAGGATTTATAGAAAAGACACTTCCCAGTTTAGGAAAAACAGATTATTATCATTACAGTAATAAATATGTTGGTAATAAAAGATCAGGTAAATTAGAACTTCAAGATCCAATTTTAGGGATTGTATGCGAATTAACTCATCAATCAATATAAAGAAGCAACTTAAATTTCATTAAGTGGTCTTTTTTTTGTAAATTATAAATGTAACCATATGATAAACAATTTTAAAAAACCAGATTTAAAAGCACCAAGATATAGAGAGAAAAGATTAGGGTTATTGAATGAAGAAACAATAAAAGAGTTTAAGGAAAAGAAACCTTTATATTCAAGTATAGATAATGATAAATTAAAAAAAATAATAAAGCTTTATAATGTAAATTTATGGAAAGCAGTAATTAAAAATAGAGATGGTGTAGAGTTACCTGATTCATTAGGATATCTATTTATAGGTACGTGCCCTTCTTCAAAAACTGTAAATACAAACTATGCACTATCTAAAGAATATGGTAAAGTTTTACAGAACAAAAATTGGGATACTGATGGCAACTTAGGAAAAATATTTTATACTAACTGGTCTACAAAATATAGATTTAAAAATAGAGAGTTATGGAGGTTTGTAGCTTGTAGAGAATTTAAAAGAGGAGTAGCTAAAACTTATCCTGAAAATTGGACTAAGTATGTTGTAATGAAAAACAAATATAGGGCGGCTCATTTATATGATATGAATACAGAAGAAACCAAAAAGGAATTAGAGTTTTATAATGAATTTGAAACATAAACAAAATGTCACAGATACTAATAGCAGAAGCAATATCAAGAATAAGAGGTCAGGTTAAAGCTGAGGTCCAAGATTCTTTTGTAACAGATAGATATATTTACAGTTTAATAGAAAAGTTTGCTCAAGTATTAATGAGAAGACAAGATTCATTGAACAAATTGATGAAGTTTAACTCTGTATGGAAATCCCTTCCTTATATTGAATTGATTGATGTAGATAAAGTAGAAGCAGGTTGTTCTGGAATAACTAGCGGATGTACAATTAAACGCACAAAACTAAAATTACCTTCTATGATTGAAGGATATTGGGGTCCACTTATACGTACTGTAACTTCAATAGATGGTTCACAAGAACTTCAAGCAACATATCCTGGAACATATACCTCCATGACTAAAACAACATCTTTTAAATATAATAGAACTAAGTATTTTTGGTGGTTAGATGGATATATTTATTCACCTAATATTGAATGGGATGCTATTAAAGTTGAGGGTGTGTTTAATGGTGATATTACAAAATGGAATTGTGATGAAAAAGATGATTGTACCCCTAGATATAAACAACCGATGTATATACCTGAAGCAATGTTTGCTGAAATTGAATCTCAAGTTATAAACATTATGATGAATACAATGAAGGTACCGGGTGAAGATTCTGATAACAAACAAAACATAAATAGATAATGGGAGCATCACATAAATATAGAACATTTAGTCAATTATATGAAGATGTTGCAGTTGATTTTACAACTTATTCATTGGAAGGAATGATTGAACCACAGCAATTAATTAAAGTTGCTACTAAAATTAATTATGAACTTGGTTTAAAAATACATAGAACTAAGGAAACCATAATTGATGTAGAACATGGTAGAGCACAATTACCTAGAGACTTTGCATATATTAACTATGCATTTCTTTGTGGTGAATATCATATTAATGCAACAATGCCATCTGGTACTCATGTTGAAACTTTCAATGATGTACCCTATGTTCCGGCACCAGGAGAAGTTGCTGCTTGTAGTACTGGAGAAGGATGTGCTGATGTATGTGTAGTTAAAACATGTGAAGATAAAAACAGCTATCAATTAGTTCAAAAAATTTCACCAAATCAATATAGAACTTATAGTACTTGGACAGAATTAAAAATTCAAGATATAAATCAGAATAGTTGTTTTTGTCCTGATTTGGCAGCACAAGCCCCGGACATTGCACAAATAGTTGATGGATTTTTAATTACTAATTTTACCAGTGGTAGAGTTTACATAAGTTATCAAGGAGCTATGGAATCACCTGATGGAGATTTATTAGTTTTAGATCATCCTATTTGTAATGAATATTATGAATATGGATTGAAACAAAGAATATTAGAAAACATGATTTGGCAGGGTGAGCAAATGGCTCCTCAATTACAATTAGTAGAATCACGTTTAAGACCTGCAAGAAATAATGCATTGTCATTTGTTAACACACCTGATTTTGCTGAAATGCAAAAAGTCTTTGTAATGAACAGAAGAGCACAATATCATAATTATTATAATATGTTTTTGAGTAATGCTCCGTATAACCCAAGACTTCGTAAAGGTATTAATACATCAAGTAGCATTAATAATTCTACACATTAATAAAAGAATTAAATTACTATGGCACAACAAAATGAAAATCCCAGAACATCATCTGTAAATACTAATTCATTCATAAAAGGAATGAATAAAGATATTACGCAGTCAATGGAGCCAAATGAAAGTTGGTGGCATGCTCGTAATGCAGCAAATAATTCAACTGATGGGGATGTTGGTGTAATTGGTAATGAGCCATCAAATTTACAATGTGGCGTTATACCCTATACAATTATTGGTGCAATACACAGATTTGGTGATCAATGGGTAATTTATTCTACTGATGATATAAATTCAGAAATTGGGACATTTGATGATAACCAATGTAAGTATGAAGTTATTGTAAATGATCCATGTTTAAATTTCAACAGAAAGTATTTAATAACAGGTGCTTCTAAAGAAAATTTTGATTGTACTTGGCAAGTATATTGGGATGATGGAAATAATCCATCACGCTCATTAAACATTGATAAAGTACCATGGATAAGAACTATATCATCAGCACCGGGTGATCCGTGTATCACATATGAAGATACAACAAATTTAAATTGTGAAAGAATAAGATTAGCTCCTTTAGTTGATACACCTTGTGTTAGTTTAACTAAATCAATTGATGGTGGTATGTTACAAAACGGAGCATATCAAGCATTTATTGCATATGTAGAAACAGAACAAAGAGTAACTGATTATATTGGTGTATCAAATATTCAAACATTATTTTCACATTTAGGTACTGGAGGTTCATTAAATATTAAAGTATCTAATTTAGATGAAGATTATGATTATTATGAACTAGTATTACTTGTAAGAAATCAAGGTCAAATATATGCTAAACGTATTGGTGTTTACAGCACGCAACAGCAAGATGTCAATATTGATTACATTGATGATGCATTAACTGCTGTAAGCTTAAAGACAATACCTCAAAGAAGTCCTGCTTATGAAAAATCAAATGCAATGTATGTTGTAAATGATTGGTTAATTAGACAGGGGCCAGTTAGTCAATTTGATTTTAATTATCAACCAATAGCAAATGATATTAAAGTTAATTGGGTGGCAAATCAAATAGATTCTGCTTATTATCATTTAGGTGGTAATAAGATGGGATTCTTGAGAGATGAGCAATATGCATTTTTTATTAGATGGATTTATAATACAGGAGAAAGATCTTCTTCATATCATATTCCAGGAAGAGCCCCAAAGCCATTTGCAACCCCTTCAGGAACGTTTTTAGAAACAGATATTATCTATGGTAATAATGTATTAGATGCTGCAGGAGATCCTTTGTATAAAGTTTACAATACAGGAACAATTACGTCATCAGGTTTAACAGAAGTTCAAGATGATGGTTCATTAATTATTGCCAGAGGTGAAATGGGATATTGGGAATCAACTGAAAGATATCCAGCTACCAGACCTGACATTTGGGGTAATCTTTGCGGTAAACACATCAGACATCATAAGTTTCCTACTGAGGAAGTGGGAGGTGCAAATTCACCATTACATATAAGTACAACACAAGGAGATTTAATTAATGTTCTTGGTGTTGAATTTACAAATATTGGAAGGCCCAAAAACAATGATGGCAGTTATATAACAAATGTTGTTGGCTATGAAATACTAAGAGGATCAAGAGGTGGTGCCAAATCTATTTTAGCAAAAGGATTATTTAGAAATATGCGTAAGTATACTATACCTAATGCTGAAAACTTAATAGGTGGTTCTGTTCAAGGATTATATCCAAATTACCCGTATAATGATTTAAGACCTGACGTATATTTTCATGATGGTAATGCTAATAGTATTCATAGAACTGAGGGTTGTGATAATTATTCACAATCAGTAGTTGGTTTCAAACCTTTAACTGGATATTCTAAAAGTGTATTTAGTTTTTCATCACCTGATTTAATGTTTACTAAACCATTTCTTAATGCATATGAAACAAGAATTTATGGACAAGTAAGTGGTAGTTCTAGCGGATATTTTAAAGCATCAGAAGATCACCCTCAATTTAAATTATTAAGAAATGGTGCTGCAATAATAGCTTCTATCATTGGTGTTGGTTATGCTATGCATAAAATATTAGGAACAAGAAGTAAAACTGTAGATGGTGCTAGAGCAAATATGACATCTGCTAGTGCAACGGGGGTTTTTGGAGGACCAGCAGGGGGTGGTTATATTAATTCTCCGGGTGTAGCTCAAGTAGGTTACTCATTAGCTGTAGGTACTGCTATAAATATTGGTTCAGTTGCACAAATAGCATTAAATACATTGCTTGGTGATGCTGCTGGATTAGCTGATTTGTATGTAGGTGGTTCAGCAACATATGCATTAGATATGGCAAATGCTATTGTTGCTACAAATGCAGGTAATTTTCCAGGTGTATTAGGTGGTGCAATGAATAATACACAAGTTAATGATTCATCAGAATCATCATTACCATTAGTTGTAAGATTATTTATTTCTAGTGTAATGGCCAGAACTAATATTGCAATAGGTGGAAATGAAATATTAGAATTAATTTATAACTTAATTAATAAATCTGATTTTGTATTTAAGTACAATTCTTATGGATTTTTCAATTCATTTAATAAAATTAATACGGGATTATTTAGAATTAAAAATGAAGATTCTAACTACTTAGGTCAATCTTTTCAATCATTTGATAGTGGAAAGTATAAAATTAATAATTTATTTAGACCTTCAACCGTAGCAATTTCTTTGGATAGAGATATTGCAGATCCAACTATAATTGATACATCAAGATTTACAATTGGTGGAGATGTGAATGGAAGTGGTACAGTAAATGTTTATAGTGATCAGTATTTAACTAATCCATCAACTAAGCAAAAAAGAACTATATCAGCTTATTATGGTGCTCTTAAATTTAATTTTGATAATCAGTATGGTCAATTAGATGGTATAAAGCAAATACAAATGAGAGGTTGTGTAGAATATTTAGATCCAACAAAACCGGATACTTTTAAATATTCAAGTACGGCTATATTCAGTGGTGATACTTTTATCACAAGATATACTGAAAAAGTTATCATGCCTATATTTTCTCAATATTTGTTAGGTCAGCCTGATGAATTTACATATGATTATTCTCAACATGTTAATATACCATATCCAAGGTTTTGGTTAAATTCCCAAAAATTTGATATGAGTACTTTAGCTGGTGAAATAGCAAGCTTAAGTCTTACAAGTTCTAGTCAATTAAATGCTATATTTCCTAGTGATTTATTTTATTTAGATAGAGGTTCAAATAGTTGTGCTTCAGGTTTAGGAGGAATCTTTGGTGCTGGTGGTGATCCTAATCCTAAGTTTGCTATGAGATATGCTTACATGTATTCTCATGTAAATGGTGTATTAGATTTCTTTGTTGAATCTGAAATAAACTTAGCCAATAGAGATTGGGAAGATAGAGTTGATGCAAGAATATATGATGTATATGGTTATAATGATATAGATGAATTATTTCATTCTCAAATACAAAAGAAAGATAACTTTTATAAATATGATGAATCATTAAGTCCTGCCAAGTTTGTAACACAATTAGGGAGTTTTGGTGAAATTCAACCAAGATATTATGATCCCTATACTGCAGAAAAGTGTTATGTAAGTTATCCAAAAAGATTAATCTATTCATTACAAGCAAAAGAAGAATCTAGAAAAGATTTCTGGAGAGTATTTTTGCCATTTAATTATCAAGACTTTAAAAATAAAGTGAGTGTTATAAAACCCTTTAATAAGAGTGGTGCTATTATATTTTTCCCATATTTATCTCCGCAAATGTTTCAAGGACTTGATACTTTACAAACACAGTTAGACACTAAACTTACTATTGGTGATGGTGGATTATTTAGTCAACCATTTCAAAATATTGTTAATTCAGACTTATCAAATGAATATGGTTCATGTGAAAGTTTAAGAAGTGTTATGAATACACCTGTAGGTTTGTTTTTTATATCTCAAGCTCAAGGTAAAATATTTTATTTTACTGGTCAAACATTAGAGCCAATATCTAATAATGGAATGAAATGGTGGTTTAATAAATACTTACCATCTCAACTTGTTAAGCAATTTCCTGAATTGGAATTTTCACCATTATCTGATAATGCTGTTGTTGGTGTAGGTTGTCAAACTATTTATGATGCTAATGATGATATAGTTTACTTTATGAAAAAAGACTATAGAGTTAAAGCTACATATATTGCTAATGTTACATATAGTGAAAAAAGAGGTTTTGCTTTATTAAAAAATCCTATTACATTGGGTGACCCAATATATTTTGATGATTGTTCTTGGACTGTTAGTTATGATCCTAAATCTAAAGCTTGGATATCATTTCACGATTGGCATCCAGAATTTGCATTGCCTAGCATTAATCATTTTTTTACTACTAAAACTAAAATAACAACTATACCTCAATGTCCTCCAGGTTATACATTTAATTCTACTAATGGATTATGTGAAAGATCTGTAAATATCAATGAGCGTTCAATTGTTACTATAGATCAAGTTAATTCTATTGTTAATGGTGGACCAGCTGACTGTTTAGTGGATATTGTTGTTGCTATGGATACATCAGGTTCTACAAGAGGAGGTATAAGAGCTGCTCAACAAGCATGGTTAACAGCATTTTTAAATGATTCTAATATAACAACACCTATGGCTGCTGGTACAATGCAAATAGGTTTTACGTCTTGGAGTAGTGGTCAAATAAATTTTGGTATGCCTAATCCAAGTGGAGGTTCTTTGTTATCAATGAGTAATACTATTACAGAAGCTCAAGTAAGATCTTGGTATAATAATAACTGGTTTAATTTTGGAACAAATGTTCCTGGAGCAATGGCTGGAGCACAAGGTCTATTAAATAGTAAAGCAAATAGTCAATTAGGTAATAGAAGTACACAACCTTTTTTTAGACAAATAATTATATTAGTTACTGATACTACAACTAATCCTGGAAATATAGGTTGTCCATACCAAGGTACTGGTGTTTCACCAAGTGCAGCTGGCCCAGCAAACCAAAGAGTATATGCTTTATTTTGTGGATCCACAAGTGCTGTACCATTTCCTGGTGTATTAGGTAATATATCTTGTACTCCAGGTCCGGTAAATGTTGATGGATATCAATTTGGAATTAATGCTGCTGTACCTGCAACTTTTACTGCTGTAGCATCAGCTATTGCAGGATCTGTTTGTTCAATCCCGTTTGTTTGTGATTGTCTTCCTGGATATACAAAAGTATTTTTTAATACAGCAACAAGTGTTTACACATCAGCAACAGGTGTTTGTGATAATATTACACCACCAGTATGTAGACAGATAAGTTGTGCATGCCCTACATCTCCTCCTGGTTCAGTTACAACTACAACCGGTAATTGTGATGATGTTTATTTAGTTGGTGATCCAACATATATAAATCCAAATCCTCAAATTTGTAATTTCTACAAATATGAATCCACACCTGCTAATTATAAAGTTGGTTCATTTTGGAGACATAATGTTAGATGTGATAGTTTTGCTAATTACTATGGAGATGATTATCCATGGGAAGTAGACTTAGTTTCTAATACAGGGCAAATGGTTAATACTGTTAGAAGTATGGAGTATCAATTAGAAACTTATGTTTATAAGGGAGATATGGGATATGCTTGTAATGATGATAGATGGGAAGATTTAAACTTTAACTTTGATCAATCTATTATTTATAATAATGAGCAAGTGTCTGGATTATTACAATTAACTCCAAAACCATATAACAATCCTGCATTAGAGTTAAGTTATCCAATAGTAAATTTGAATAACATAAATATATTATGTTCTAAAGTTGAACAAAAATATAGGTTTAATCAGTTTTATGATATCACTAATGATAGAGGTGAGTTTACAAATGCGGAACAAGCTATATGGGATACGCAACCTAATGGATACATTAAAGTTTTAAATACAATTAATTTGAATTATAATAAGGCACCATTACAACATAAAAAATTCAGACATTATTATAACAATATTATTTTAAGAAGAGTTAAATCAGAAAATAGAAAAATGTTATTAAGATTAAATAACACCAAACTACTTTTATCAATGAGATAATGGAGAAAAAGATGCAACATATAGAACGTAGAGGATTACCGGGTGGACCAAATGAATACATAACTCATATATCAGAGTTTATTTCTTCAGATGGATATAAAGCAGATAGCCCTGATGTAAATAACCCATATAACATCATTCAATCAGGAAACATAACAATGAAAGGTGTAAACTTTCCTGTAGTGGGCATTGACAACCTCGGTAATAGGCAAACTATGATGCCGGGTATGGACTATCAGTTTCCAGGAGATAGTGTTTTAGAAGTGCCCCTAGCTCAAAAAGGAACAGAAGTTAATAAATCTTCATCAAAGAAACGTAAAGAAACATCTTGGATAACTTATTTACATCCGATGTATTATTATCACCAATATAAAAATTGGGGCGTAGAAGATTATAGCTCTGAAAAAACTCAAGGTGATGCTTTTAAAAAAGCAAGAGCAGCAGGATTAAAGGAATTTATGTGGCAAGGGGAAAGGAAAACTACTGAAACTAAAGAAGAAAAATTTCCTTCTTCACAACAACTTAGAGAAAAATTATATAGAACAATTCCTCCATCTACTTACCCACAACAACAAGGACTAAATGCTGTAAAAAATCTTATTATTGGAAAAGAAAGAATGAATCATGTAGATGATTTAAAAGTTTTAAATGATGAATATAAAAATCTCTTAAAATCAGGAAAAAT
>Ga0209702_10006176_pt1 | contig 15624 bp, 14 predicted proteins | sample FRY01_FD_187210 | JGI IMG/M metagenome (GOLD analysis project Ga0209702, IMG submission 187210) | Freshwater microbial communities from Lake Fryxell liftoff mats and glacier meltwater in Antarctica - FRY-01 (SPAdes) (version 2) | ecosystem: Environmental > Aquatic > Freshwater > Ice > Glacier... | reverse complement strand
TTGACGCGCCGGATCAGGCATTCCCCATCGAACTGGACCCGGTACGCAAACGGAACTTTATGGCGGAAAATGCCCGGCGGTTGTACCGGTTGGGCTGAAGAATAGAACGCGGATACACACGGAAAGGAGGGATGGCTCTACTGCAAAAAGGGAAATTCTCCCGCAGAGACGCAGAGGCGCGGAGAAGTTGAGGAGAGAAAGCTGTTCTTATCAGAATTCATCAGCGGCTCAAAAGGCTTTTTGCAGTGGAGTCACGGATTTACACGGACTAAGTCTGCGCAAATCTGTGGTTTCTGCGAAATCTGTGTACTGGTCAGGAACATCGTGGAATCCGTAGGTGCGGTTTGTAACCGCACTTTCACCGGTAGATGTGCGGTTACAAACCGCACCTACATTTCACTATCTCATTGACCAGTACATTTCTGCGAAATCTGCGTCCCTATTTTCATTTTGGGCGGATAAAAGCGGATCAGAGAGGGATTCGATGTAATGGCGAAGCATATCGTGGCGACGGTGGAGGAGATTCCACCGGGCGAGCGCAAAATTGTGGAGATCGGGGGACGCGCAATCGGCGTCTTCAATGTGAATGGCAGCTTTTACGCACTGCTCAACCGCTGCCCCCACCAGGGCGGTCCGCTCTGTCAAGGGCGAGTGAGCGGCTTGTTGATGGCAAGCGCACCCGGCGGGGAGTATACGTACACCCATCGGGGCGAGATTCTGCGCTGTCCCTGGCACGGCTGGGAATTCAACATCACCACCGGCCAGTCCTGGTTTGATCCGGCCAAGACCCGCGTGCGCGCTTATGAAGTCCACGTGGAGGAACTACCCCAGCCGGAAGAGATGGGCAACCATCTGCCCGGCCCCTACACCGCGGAGACATACGAAGTGGTTGTGGACGAAAAACAATTTGTGGTGGTGGAAGTGCCGGGGTAGGGGCACAAGGCGGGGCGAACGATAGGTACTCTTCATTCGTTAATTTTTTCCGCCCCCCTCGTGCCCCTACGAATCATCCCGGAAAGGGCAACCCCGCCAGCGCCCAGCTGCGGCGCAGGGAATCCGCTGTCACCCGCACCGCATCCTCCGGGGCCATCTCCCGCACCCGCTGACTGAAGGGTTCGACAGTGACCGGCCCGTCGTAGCCGATGGCGGCCAATGCCTGCATGAAACCGGCAATGTCACAGACGCCGGTCTCGCCGGGCAGGGCGCGTTCGTTGTCCAGTTGCTGATCGGGCGTGCGCCCGGCGAGGGCGTCGTTGACGTGAACATTCACCACCTGTGCCACAGGCAGATCGCGTATGGCGGACACATCCGCGTGGCTGGTGTAGAGGTGGAAAATGTCCACCAGCAACCCCACATTCCCGCCCAAATCCGCTGCAAATTTGAGCATTCCGTCCACCGTATGGACAAACGGATAACGCCGGGCGTCCCGCAGGGTTTTGGGACCGACCCATTCCAACCCCAACCGGCAGCCCTGTGCGGCCAGCCCCTCCGCCACCGGGCGCAGCCGTTCCAGGTGGAAGGCGTAGTTGGTGTCGAAGTCCCTGTCGTTGTCGCCGGGCATAATCCACGTGGCTGCACGATCCGAGCCGAGTTCGCGGGCCAGGGCTGCGCGGCGGGCCAGCAGGGGCAGATCGGCCTGCCAGCTTGCCTCGTCGGCCCGCCAGTTCACAGGCGGCCCCCACGCGCCGAGACGCACGCCCGCATCGTGCAGCAGTTTGCGCACGTGGGTTTCGCCTTTGTCTGCGACGATTTTTTCCACTTCTTCAATGGAAAAATCTATCCCGCCAAAGCCGTGGCGTGCCGCCAGCTCCACTGCTTCGGCAAAAGTTGCCTTTACACCAATCGCACCGGTGCTCAAATTCGGATACATACGCTTATCTCCTCTGGGGTGCAAGAATTGTACACGCAGTTTGCGTGCGTAGCTGGTTCATTATAGAAGTCACCCTGAATTCGCGCAACGGGCGCGCGTGGCTGGATTGACAAATCGTCCGGAACATTGGATATTGGGTATTGGAGAATTTGTCGAGACGCGAATACTATCCAATCTCCAATCCCAAATATCCAATCCCCTGGAAGGAATGAATGATGAAAGTATTGATGTATCGTGGCCCATGGGAAATGCCCGTGGAAGAGATCGCAGACCCTACGCCGGGGCCGGGCAAAGTATTAATAGATGTGAAAGCGGTGGGCATCTGCGGCTCGGATGTACACGGCTACACCGGCAGCACAGGCAGACGCACGCCGGGTGTTGTGATGGGCCACGAATTCGCCGGGGTCATCTCCGCGCTGGGCGACGGCGTGAACGATTGGGCGCGGGGCGACGAAGTGGTGGTCATCCCCTTCTATTCGGTGGCGACCGGGCCGGACCCCTACCCCATCAACCGCTCGCCTAACCGGCGCATGACGGGGATGGACGAGCACGGCGCGTATGCCCAGCAGGTGGTTGTGCGCACGTCCCAGCTCTTCCGCAAGCCGGAGAAGCTCAGTTGGCAGCGGGCCGCGCTCTGTGAGCCGGTGGCTGTCACGCTCCACGCCGCCAGCATCACCCCCATCGACCCGATGCAAACGGTGGCGATTATCGGCGCGGGACCCATCGGGCTGATGGCGATGCTCTGGGCGCGGGTAAAGGGTGCGGGCAAAATTATTGTCACCGACCGCTCGGCCCACCGGCTGGAGCTGGCCGAAGAATTGGGCGCGGATGTGGTGATTAATGTGGACGAACAGGACGCGGTGTCGATCATTCGGGAGATGACTGGCGGCGGCGTGGATGTCTCTTTCGAGGCCGTGGGCATCACCCCCACCGCGCAACAGGCCGTGGACGCCACCCGCAACGGCGGCCAGATTACGTGGATCGGCAACAGCGCCAAGACGATTACAATTGATATGCAGGCCATTGTTACCCGAGAATTGACTGTGCGCGGCACATACGGTTTCGACGAAAAGGACTTTGCCGCTGCCATCGCGGCAATGGCTGGCGGACGGATGAATATCGAGCCGCTGATCGAGCGGGTTGCGCCCCTGGCCGAAGGCTCGGAGATTTTCCGCCAGTTGGCAAAGGGCGAGAGTGATTTGGTGAAAGTTGTGTTGGAGCCGTAGGGCAATAGAGACAGGCAGAGGACGTATGCTACAGATTCTTTATGAACACCCTATCGAGTGGGGCGATGACGATCCCCGTACATTGAAGGCAACAGTCGATTTAGAGGCTACGCTGGCTGTTTCTCCAGATTCAGCCAGACGCAGAGCCAATGGGTATCTTGGGCAGAATGTTGCGATGGCAATTCAGGCAGATGAGCCAATTCTGGTTTGGGGAAAACGGCTGGTTTGGCGGATGCAAATGGGTCTGTTCTTGCGCGGCCTGGGGCGGATTGCCACTCTCGGCACAGTAGATGTTGACGCCCAGACGCGAGAAGTAATCCCTCTATCTATCACTGAAATTTCAAGCCTGCAAGAGCGCGCAAATGCCATTGCTCTCCGTCTCACACCGGCCACAGAAGCAGCAATCTGATGTAAAAATAGAACGCGGATGGTGCGGAAAGGACGGATGAGCGCGGATAAAAATCTGCGTAAATCTGTGGTTTCTGCGAAATCAGCGTTCCATTCGCTTGCATAATCGCTTGCATAGACGAAAGGTACAAACACCCGATGCAAAATATTCTCAACGAAATCAAGAAACTCGACTTCCCCGCACCTCTGCCGGATACGGTGCTGGCCGTGCATCAGACCTTCGACACGCCCCGCGTCCACGACATCCACGCCGAGGTGGGCAAACAGTTGCGCGAGAGCGGGATTATGGCAAAGATGAAGCCCGGCGATACGGTGGCTGTCGGCGCGGGCAGCCGGGGCATTGCCAATCTGTCGAAAATTGTGCGAGCCACAGTGGATCACCTGAAAGCCGCCGGGATGAAACCCCACATTATGCCCGCCATGGGCAGCCACGGCGGCGCGACCGTCGAAGGGCAATTGGAGATTTTGGCCGGCTATGGGATTACAACCGAGTCAATGGGCGTGGAAGTGCGCGCCACAATGGAAGTGGTGGAGATCGGACGCATCCCGGACGGCCCCGCCGTCTGCCAGGGCAAGGATTCCGTGGACGCCGATCACTCGATTCTGGTCAGCCGCATCAAGCCCCACACAGATTTCCGCAGCCATCTGGAGAGCGGCCCCTCCAAAATGTGTGTCATCGGCCTGGGCAAACAGGCCGGCGCGGCGATGATGCACGCGGGCGGCGGGCGCAACTTCCAGCGCTATTTGGAACCGGCGGCCAGAGTCTACGAGGCCAACACCAACTTCCGCGGGGCCATCTGCCCGATTGAGAATGCCTACGAGGACACCGGCCTAATCGTCGGACTGAATGCGTCCGAAGTGGGGACGCAAAAAGAGGCCGACTATCTGGAAACGGCCAAAGCCTATCTGGCCCGCATCCCCTTTGACGAAGTGGATATTCTGGTTGTGCGCGAGTTGGGCAAGAATATCTCTGGCACGGGGATGGACACGAATGTTATCAGCCGTTTGTGGATTCCCCGTCAGCCCGAAGCCTTTGGCAATGTGGATGTAGCGATTATCACCGTCCTGGACCTGACCAAAGAGACCCACGGCAATATCAGCGGCCTGGGCTTGGCGAATGTGACGACAGCCCGGGTCTACGAGAAGATCGACTGGGTGGCGACCTATACCAATGCCATCACCAGCGGCATCTTCAGCGCCCAGCGCTCCCACATCCCGCTGGTCATGCCCGACGATCAGCGCGCGCTCCATACATCCGTGCTCATCTGCGCCGAGCCACCCGCCGAGGCCCGCTTCGTCTTCATCCGGGACACCCTCAGCCTGGAAGATTTCTACGTCAGCCCCAGTATGCGGGCCGTCGTAGAAGCCCATCCCCGGCTGTCGATTGTAACAGAACTTCCGCTGAGTTTTGAGGACGGGCAGATGACCAGCCCGTGGGTGATGGAGTCGGAGAAGGTATTCGCGTAGGACAAGCGAGGAGCAAATCGAAGTAATCTGTCGATGCCTGAAATAAAAAGCGTGAGAGCATTCTTTGCTCTCACGCTTTTTATTTCAGCTCCTCTTGAACGCCTTCTCCAGTTCCCCGGATGACAACTGAATCATCGTCGGCCTGCCGTGGGGACAGGTGCGGGGGGACTGGCATTCCTCCAACTGGCGGATCAGTTCCTTCATTTCCATATCACTGAGAACCTGCCCCGCTTTGATCGAAGCCCGTTTGCAGACCATTTTCACCAGTTCAGCTTCCAACTGTTCGCCCACCAAATCCCGCTCCAGCGCCAGCCCCTGCACAATCTCTTCCAGCATCCGCCCCGCGTCCTGCCCGGCCAGCACACTGGGCACAGAGCGCACCAGCCAGGTGTCCCCGCCAAAGGGTTCCACCTCAAAACCGACCGCGGCCAGTTCCGGCATATACAGCGTCACCTGTCCGGCCAAGGCGTCGCCCAAATGGAGCGTCAGCGGACTCAGCAATCCCTGGCGGGGAATGCCGCCGCCGGGGGCCATCCGCAGCGCCATAAACTTTTCGTACATCACCCGCTCGTGGGCCGCGTGCTGATCGATGAGAAACATCCCCTCTGGCCCCTCCGCCACAATATACATCGCGCCCACCTGTCCCACTACGCGCAGAGGGGGAAGGGTGCCGCGTTCTCGCGGTTTGGGAAAAGGGGTTGATTCGGGCGCGGGCTGGGATTCTGGGATGCTGGGGGAAGGGCTTGTGGGGTCTGTCGCGGTCAGTGACGTGGCGTCCCGGGGCACATACAAATCCATCGCGCGCTGGGTCTGCCCCGCGGCCAGGATATTCTCCCGGCGTTCGGCCCAACCGGAGGGCAACTCGGCATTGGGCGATTCTCCCGGCGCGGTCCAGCCGTCGCTTTCCTCGGCAGAACCGGTCATTGCAAAACCCGGCACACTCGCATTTTCCACCACCACCCGGCGCACGGCCTTTTGCACCGCGGAAAAAACATCCCTGGCTTCCTGAAAGCGCACTTCCGTTTTGCGCGGGTGGACATTCACATCCACCGCCGAGGGGTCCATCTCCACGAAAATGACACCGATGGGATAGCGACCCACAGGCAGGAGTGTGTGATAGGCCTGAATCACCGCGTGGGTCAGGCTGCGATCCTCCACATAGCGCCGGTTGACAAAGAGATCGATGCCGGTCCGGTTGCCTCGCGTCAACACCGGCAAACTCACAAAGCCCGACACCTGAATGCCGTCGAACTTCCCAGCCCTTTCTTCTGTCTTTCCTCCCGTCTCTCCTTCCATCTTTCCTTCTGCTTTTCCCCGAAAGTCTATCTCTGCCGGGACTTCTGCCCGTTCGCCGTTTGCCGCTCGCCGGTTCCGTCCGATCCCCACCATCTGGCGGGCCGTTTCCAGCGTGTAAATTTTCGCCAACACATCGGTCACGTCGCCGCTGCCGGTGGATTGGAAGAGCAGCCGCCCGTCGTTGACCAGACTGAAACGGCGTTCGGGCCAGGCCAGGGCATAGCGCTGGACAATGGCGGAAATGTGGCTGGTTTCGGTGGAATCTTTGCGCAGGAATTTCTTGCGGGCCGGGGTGTTGAAGAATATCTGCTCGACAGTGACAATTGTGCCGACGGGCATCCCCGCCGCGCCTTCGGAGACAATCTGCCCGCTCTCAGCCCGAATCTGCGCGCCGGCGTTCGCGTCCGTGTGTCGGCTGGCGAGGGTCAGATGGCTGACCGCGGCGATGCTGTAGAGCGCCTCGCCCCGAAAGCCGAAGGTGGCGATACGGTTGAGGTCGTCGGCGGTGCGCAGTTTGCTGGTGGCGTGGCGGTGCAGGGCCAGGGAGAGTTCGTCGGCGGGGATGCCGTAGCCGTCGTCCGTCACCCGCAGCAGACGCTGGCCGCCCTCGCGCACCTCCACGCGAATCTCCCGCGCCCCCGCGTCCAGACTGTTTTCGATCAGTTCTTTGGCGACGTTGGCCGGGCGCTCCACCACTTCGCCCGCGGCAATTTTGCCCGCCACATCCGCCGATAAAAGATGAATGTTCATAGCTGAATTATAGCATCCGCGCCGATGACGACCAACAGTTCGCCGCCCGCCACATCCACCAGGCGCACAGCCACCGGGCCAAAATCGGTTTCACCAACCGGGAAAGTATAGACACCCGCTACGAGCGCCGTCTTGCCTTTCGGCGCATCCACCAACCCAACCCTAAAGAGCTGCCCGTCATAGGACGGATCGATCAGCACCGCCTGCACCGTTGCCCGCCAATCTTTCGGCTTCTCAGCAAGCAATTCCACCGCGGGGCTACGAAAAGACAAAACATCTACACGAAGTTCGTCTTTGTCGTGCGTCACAGTTATCCGCGCCGTCGCGTCGTTCCCTCTCTCCGATTCTTCATCTCCAATCCGCACAATCTGCCCTTCCCCATTCACCCAATCACCCAATTCCACCTCTGCGTCTTTGCCTCTTTGCCTCTTTGCGTTAAAACTATTTTTCATCACCCGCAACCCGCTCGTCCGCACGGCCCGCCAGTTGACATCGCAGCCAATCCAGCGACGGCCCAATTCTTCGGCCACAGCGACGGTCGTGCCGGAGCCGACAAACGCGTCCAGCACCGTATCGCCCGCATTCGTCGCCGTCTCGATAATGCGGCGCAACAGGCCGGTCGTCTTTTGTGTGGGATAGTTCACATCCTCGCTGGGGATTGTGCCCAGGCCGGGGATGTCGTCCCACAGATTGTCCACGGCGCGGGTGACGACAAACCGAGTACGTCCCCGCTTTTGCAGATAGTATTTGATGCCGATAGTGCCCCCGTTGGAAGGGTAGACCCGACGCACTTCCTCGTCCACAACCACCGCGCCGCCATAGGGCGCATAGATACGCCCTTCTGCGTGCAGTTTCACTAACTTCTCAAAACTGTAGCTGCCCGGATGGGAGGTGCGAAAGAAGCCGCCCGCATCCTCCATAAACTGGGCAGCGGCTTCGGATCGGCTCAGCACAATCTCCCGGCGGGGTGGATTCCAGACCGGTTCTGCCTCGGCAGAGCGGCGGAAGATGTGGATGGAGTGGGCGCTGTGGGGGAAGTAGTGGGCGTGGACTTTGGCCCCGCGTGCCGTCTGGCTGCGCCAGGCAATCGTATTCAGAAAAGAGTCCGGGCCGAAAATTTCTTCCAGCAGCAGGTGCAGATGGCTCTGACGCCGGTGGTCGCAGTGCAGCCAGATTGTCCCATTCGAAGCCATCAACTCCCGCAGCAGGAGCAGCCGCTCGGCCATAAATTGGAGATAACCACCGGGGGGCCAACGGTCCGCATACTCGGCCCGCTCACCGATAACCGTAGCCGGATTGCCCCGCAGCCGCACCCGGCTTGTCCAGGCAACACCGGAATCATAGGGCGGATCGATATAAATCAGTTGGACTTTGCCCGCGTAGCCCTGGGCCAGCAACCAGGCCAGAGAACCCCGGTTGTCCCCGTGCAGGAGCAGACCGCCCTGGCCGTTGGCGGTAGGAAATTGTTCCACCAGCCGGGCCGATGGGTCTGCAATTTCCACAGAAAGACGCTTGCCCGGCCACTGCAAGACCGACTCCCGTGGGGTCTCAGTATGAAGTTCGAGGGTAGTTCGTGGCGCTGTCACGGTTGACGTATGGCCTGTTGCTTGCTATAATCAGCTTGTTTCGTAAAGTGTGTGTACTGTCGTTCCTGGAGGAAGCTATGAATTACTCACTTTTGGCAAACCGGCGCGTCTGGTTTGTGCTGGGTTTCGTCCTGCTGCTGTTGCTGGCCGTCTTTTATGCGCTGACGGAGACAGCACTGGGTGTAATCCTGAACTTCCAAATGTATCTACCTATTATCTCGAACATCAAATTGGGTGGTACGATTCCGTAAGGTGAATTCACGAAAATAAGTATCCAGAAGTCCCCGGCACTTCACGAAGGACAACGGTGACCTGGTGAAGTACTGACCTGCCAGTAGAGAAAGTGCCGGGGACTTCGCCTGGGTATTTTATTCTTTGAAGTAGCCTAACCGAACGGTTTGCACAAGATGATTTGGTACGCCAATGAGAGACCCGGCAGACAGTTTTCACTGATCTGCCGGGTCTTTTTGTTGGACTATTCCGTAGAGCGGGCTAACAGTCCGCTCTACAATCCCCCGGTCATCGCGGGGACGAAGTGGACTTCGCTGTTCGGTCCAACCGGTTCGCGCAATCCTTTGTTGCCCACCGTCCCATCCACGGCCACACTCAGGCCGGGGCGGATGCGGTCATCCTCGACGAGCCGTGCGGCCACGCCGGGATAGCGCGTTTCCAACGCTTCAACGACGGCCCGCACAGTCTCCCCCGCCACCTCCACCTGGCTTTTGCCATCGGTGAGGGGGCGGATGAGGGGCGGAATCCAGACGACGGCCATACGTCCTCCTCGATAAGTGAACAATAATCAATAGTTGACGATTGTTCATTGGTTACTGCTATAGTGTTAAGTTTCTTTGAGGATTTTTTGCCTAAGTGCTGTGTATTCAGCCTCGTCAATTAATCCGTCATCAAAAAGTTTCTTTGCGTTGCTGAGGCGCTCAGGCAATGAATTACCAGTCGGTTGCTTTGCAGGCGGGGAGCTTTGCAGACTTCCCGCCTGGAAGGTAAAAGAAGACCCAGAAGTGCTAAAATTTTCTTGGATGCTTTGATTTGCTCTGATAGCGCTAGTATCTGGTCCAAAGCGATTTTCACTCTTTGTACCCTCCAAAAACCCAAGCTCGATTAATATCCAAATCCATCCGACAATAGGAATGAACGTGATTAGCGTCCACCAAGCTGATTTGTCGCGATCATGCCATCGTTTGGCTTGAATAGCGAGACCAGGCCAGATTACTGCAATCTGTAACAAAATGATCAATACGCCTTCAGCCTGAAGAATGGAATCCAGCAGGCCCACAACAAAGCCAATCACTAAAAAGACTAACACCCCATTTACCCAGTATGTCTGTCGATTGATTCGACCCTCGAAAGAAAAATACAGTTTCCCGAAACTCATCACAACCTCCTTATTGAATGGATATACCAATTGATGGGTGATTTCAAAACAGTTTTCTTTTAGGTGTGCAGTATCTTTTGCTTCAACTTCTTATACTCTTCCTCCGTAAGGAAACCATCCTCCATCATCTGTTTCGCCTCTTCCAACTGCTTTGCCAATGCTTCTTTCTGAGTGCCGGGAGAAACTGGCAAGGCAGATACTGTTCCCACAGATAAATCGCCTGCATAAGTTTGGATTCGATTTAAGGCTTGTTGGTACGCCGAGGTTGGATCAACAAACAGATAGAAGAGTGGCACGATCCAAAGAATTCCAAGCACAAAAACACCAACAATCAGGCATATCCAAACAAGCGTGTTCGGAGACCAATTGATTGCACATTGAATCTCATATTGTGTCTGATTGACTGGCTGGACGCTAACCGATGCCGTCATATTAGCGGTAGAGCCAAATCGAACCTCATTTTTACCTTGTTCGATTTCTAGCCCAGTGGAACGTATTTGAACCATTCCACCTAAGGGTTGGAAGGCTCGCTTTATTCCTTCAATGATTTCGACATCTGATTTTGTCGAATTTAATTGCGTAAAAAGTGTCTTGTTACCCATATCGTGAATCCTTTCTGCTCTATTGAAATTTGGTACAACTATAACAAAATCCGATAGGAACCGAAAGTGTTTGTAGGGCGGATTTCTTACCTATCTAGATGGCCAGTATAGAAATCCGCCCTACAAAGCTTCGTCTTTCAAAATAGCTCACTGATAACTGCTTACTTCTCCCCCATCGCCGCCAGCAGCCGCGCCGGGGACATAGGCACCTCTTCCATCCGCACGCCCGTAGCGTTGTAGATGGCATTGGCGATGGCCCCCACCGGCGGGACGATATTGACTTCGCCCACACCGCGCACGCCGTAGGGATGGCCGGGGTAGGGAACCTCCACCAGAATCGTCTCAATCATCGGCAGGTCGAGCGCAGTGGGCATCCGGTAGTCGAGCAGGCTGCCGTTGAGCAGTTGTCCCTTCTCGTTGTAGATATATTCTTCGTTCAGCGCCCAGCCAATGCCCTGGACAACGCCGCCCTGCATCTGCCCTTCCACGTAGGACGGGTGAATAGCCCGACCCACGTCCTGGGCAATCGTATAGCGCAGAATCGTCACTTTGCCCGTCTCCGGGTCCACTTCCACATCGGCCAACTGTGTCGAAAAACCAGGGCCAAAGCTGCGGGGGAAGACGGTCGAGCTGACCATCAGCGGTTCGCCGGTCTTGTAGATGAGCGCGGCGGCCTGCTCGAAGCTGGCGCTGTTGTCGCCGCCGGTGAAACTGCCACCGGCAAACTCTACAGCCTCCACATCCCAGATGTCGGCCAGCCGCTCTTTCATCTGCGCCAGCATCTCCACGCCCATATTGTAGGCGGCCATGCCTGTGCTGAAGGTGGTGCGGCTGCCGCCGGTCACGTCGTTGTAGGCCACCGAATCCGTGTCACCGACACGGGGCTTGACCTGCTCGTAGCCAATGCCGATGGCTTCGGCGAACTGCATAGCGATAGACGCCCGACTGCCGCCGATGTCCGTGGAGGCTTCGTTCAGGCTGACAGTGCCGTCGGCGTTGAGGATGGCCGTGGCGCTGGATTTGCCGCCCCAGTTGTTCCAATAGCCGCAGGCAATGCCCCGGCCCTGATATTTGCCGGTCAGCGGCGTATTGTAGTGGTCCGATTCGGCGATGGCCTGGACGGTTTCCAGCAGACCCACCGGTTCGGTGTACTGTACACCGTCCGGTCGCCGGTCGCCCTGTTTGGCCCCGTTGAGCAGCCGGATGTGGGCCTGATCGAGGCCCAGCTTCTCGGCAATTTCATTCAGAACACTCTCCGTGGCGTAGGCTGCATTTGTGCCGCCCGGCGCGCGATAGGCCGCGGAGCGGGGGCGGTTGACGACGATATCGTAGCCGTCCACTTGCAGATTGTCGATGGCGTAGGGAGCCAACACGACATTCGCTGCCGCGCCCACGGGCGAACCGGGGAAGGCACCGGCCTCGTAGTAAAGCTCGGCGTGGGCCGCAGTGATTTTGCCGTTGGCATCCGCGCCGATCTTCATGCGGATGTTGGAGCCGGAGGTCGGGCCGGTGGCCTGGAGAACTTCCGTGCGGCTCATCACCAGTTTGACCGGCTTGCCGCCCGCCTTTTTGGAGAGCATCACAGCCACCGGTTCCAGATAGACATTGATTTTGCCGCCAAAACCGCCGCCAATTTCCGTGGGGATGACTTTGATATTGGAGACGGGGATACCCAGAATTTCGGCGGTCTGGTTACGCACGGCGAAAGTGCCCTGGGTGGAGGCCCAGATTGTCACCTGGCCGTCGATATTGTGCTGCGCCGTGCCGGTGTGGGGTTCGATATAGCCCTGATGCACCGTCTCTGTGCGGAAGTTGCGCTCGACGATGACTGTGGCCGCCGCGAAACCGGCGTCCATATCACCCCGCTGGTGGCGGAAATGTTGGGCCAGATTGGTGGGCTTCGTGCCCATTTCGCCCATCTCATTCGTGCGCAAGTTGTCGAGCAGAATCGGCGCATTGTCAGCCAGCGCGTCATTCACAGTCATCACCGGGGGCAGAACTTCGTACTGCACTTCGATGAGGCCGATGGCCTCTTCGGCGGTGTGGCTGTCCACCGCGGCCACCGCAGCGATGGCGTGGCCGTGATAGAGCGCTTTGTCGTGGGCCAGAATGTTGGCGCTCAGATACTTCAGATTGATGGCGCTCTCGCCCAGGTCTTCCACTTTGTCCGCGGCCGTGGGCAGATCCGCGCCTGTCACAACCGCTTTGACACCGGGCAGAGCCTCGGCTTTGCTGGTGTCGATGGAGAGAATGCGGGCGTGGGCGTGGGGGCTGCGCAGGACTTTGCCATAGAGCAAACCCTGCAAGCGCACATCCGCGCCGTAGATGGCCCGACCGGTCACTTTGTCCACGCCGTCGGGACGCACCGGGCGGCTGCCGATGACGTTATAGCCTTCCGCCGGTTTGCTTGTGGCCGGACCGTGACCGTTGCCATTGCCATTGCCGTGACCGTTGGTTCCGTTTGCTGTGCGAACTGCTTTTTCTGTAACTGCCATAAATATACCTGCCTTCTTCTAATAACGCTGGCTAGTTGGCGCTGGCAACATCCAGCACGGCCCGCACAATTTTGTCATAGCCCGTACAGCGGCAGAGATTGCCCGCCAGCCACAGACGCACGTCGTGTTCGCTGGGGTTGGGGTTGTGCTCCAGCAGGGCTTTGGACGAAATAATGAAACCGGGGGTGCAGATGCCGCATTGCAGGGCCGCGTGTTCCAGGAATTTCTGCTGAAGGGGGTGCAAACCGTCCGCCGGGGCAATGCCTTCAATCGTTGTGACTGTGCGCCCTTCGGCTTCCACCGCCAGCACCAGACAGGAATTGACCAGCACGCCGTCGAGCATTACATTGCACGCGCCGCAGTTGCCGTTGCCACAGCCTTCTTTGGTTCCGGTCATCCCCAACTCGTCCCGCAACACTTCCAACAGCGTTTGGCGGGTTTCGCACAGGAATGCGGTGTCGTCACCGTTGATGACGCTCTGGACCATCACTTTCTTAGCCATTTCCGTTCAGCCTCCCCAAAGAATCGACGGTCGTGGTGCCCCGCGCCCGGTCGATGGCGATGCGCAATGCGCGTTTGGTCAACACACCCGACAGGTGCTTGCGCTGGGCAATTGTGCCGCGCATGTCGCTGATGGGCTTGGCCGCTTCCCTGGCAATCTGGGCGGCCTTTTCGAATGTCTCCTCGGAGACGGGTTGTCCAGCCAGCGCGTCGCCCGCCGCTTTGACGTAGAGCGGTGTGGGCGCAACCGCACCCAGCGAGACACGGGCCGACTGAATTGTCTGGCCGTCGTCGCTCAACACAACCGACACGCCCACACCCACCACCGCAATGTCCATTTCGTTGCGGGGGATGAAGCGCAGATAGGCCGCGCCGAAATTCTTGGCCGGGGCCGGAAGTTGCAGCGCCACCAGAATTTCGCCATTTTGCAGGGCGTTGCGACCGGGGGCTACGCAGAATTCATCGGCGGGCAGGGTGCGCGTGCCATTTGGCCCGGCAATGTGGGCCGTGGCGCTGTGGACGATCAGGATGGGGATGCCGTCGGCAGCGGGAGAGGCGTTGCAGAGATTGCCGCCCAGGCTGGCACGGCCCTGAATCTGCGTGCCACCGATCAGACCGGTGGAGTCGTGCAGCGCGGGATACATCTTCTGGATGTCGGCGTTGTTGTTGACGATGTGACAGGGAACCGACGCACCCAGCCAGAGGCCATCGGCACCGACGCGGACTTCCATCAATTCAGGAATCCGCTTCAAATCGACAACCGTCGCATAACTGCGCCGGCCTTCCTTCATCTGGGCCAGCAGATCGGTACCGCCACTCAGTGGCCTGGCTCGTTCGCCCCCGGCGGCCAATGCTGCGACCACCTCATCTACACTTTGGGCTGACACAAAATCGAATGCTTGCAAGGATACACCTCCTATGGGATCAGGACGCAAGTGAATTGTTTCGATAGAATCGAAGCATTCGGAGAAACAGAGGATTGACAACTGGAAAAAAGACGATGGCCGGATAGAACGAAACCGTTGAGACGAGAGAAGAGCCAGTTTTTGAAAACCGGTTTACTTTGCCCGTTCAAACGGAAAGAGACTGCCGCGGCTGTTACTATTTATACCACAAAACTGTGCAGAAGAAAAACGTTCTTACCCGCTGGGGAGTTTGGGGTGTGCGGAGTTGGCAATGCAACCAAAACATAACGCCCCCGGCCAGTGAGGGCGTTGTGTTGGATTATTTGAAGTCGATAAAGGCGTCTATGCCTTGCGCAGGAAGAAGACCAGCGCGCCGCCGAGGACGAGGTGCATACTTCCAACAACCCAATCTGCATGGCCGGTACATCCGGGATTGTGAACGGGTTGTATGCCATCACCAGCAATATCACCACCGCCAGGATGAGAAAGACCTGACTGGCCCGGGCAACGTCAAGAAAGCGATGCAGGAGAAAATAGACAACAATCGCGGCAACGGTCGAAAAGACCGAAAAGAGGACAATTGCCACACTGTCCACTGGGACACCCATAGGCGTCAGCACATCCGGGGGAAACGCTCCCGTCGCCGAGCCGACGTTGGCTGCGTTGATTTGGATTGGGCAGTTCGGGCTGCAACTGACTGGGCATAGGCACAGGCTCGATGGTTGTGTGGCGTAGTGCTAGGCACACTGCACTTGTAGACACTCCCCAAAATCCATTGTGGCGCAAAGCCGATAAACCTGCAAACAGCTTACATAGACACCCTATCCGACAATTGTTTTTGCCTGATTGCTTTTATTTTGATTGCGTTGTTTTGTGAATTAGCGTATGCTTTTGAAAATCACCTCACAGCAACGCCACAACCATCGACCATCGACTCGGCGGGTGTAAAATATCTCGAAAATTCGTCTCTATCTGTTGCTATACTGGCAACAGCCTGCCTTCAAACTGGAATCATCGGTATTCAATGATTTTAGTTTGGGCTCTTTGGGATTTCAGGGGGCGGACAAGAAAACCCCACCCTAACCCTCCCCAGTTTGGGGAGGGAACTCTTCTCTCGTTGACGAAATG
>Ga0209702_10006171_pt1 | contig 15628 bp, 11 predicted proteins | sample FRY01_FD_187210 | JGI IMG/M metagenome (GOLD analysis project Ga0209702, IMG submission 187210) | Freshwater microbial communities from Lake Fryxell liftoff mats and glacier meltwater in Antarctica - FRY-01 (SPAdes) (version 2) | ecosystem: Environmental > Aquatic > Freshwater > Ice > Glacier... | reverse complement strand
TGCTCAGAGTGAAACCAATCAAGAAACTGAACCCAAGTCGTTGGGTAGTCTGTACCGCCTACCGGGGTTGCTTCGGGTGTATCCATTTGGCGATTTTGCCATCTGTGGAGCTAAAGGGATACCCCGTACGTGAGGATTGCGAGCACCGCGCAACGCAGCAATTCGCCCGAAAAATGAATTTATAGAAGTGCCCTTATATTTTCGCCTATTTAAGGCGCCGTCACGGTATCGCCAAATTCAGCTCTGCCCGGGGTGTCCATTTAGCCTCTGCTGGCACGGCTTTGGCCGCCCCCAGAAACAGCCTTTCAGGTGGCAGGTTTTTACTTGCCAAATAGTCCTTGACGGCCACACCGCGCTGTACGGCTAGGGCCTGCATGGCAGCGTCGCTTACCTTCACGTCGGCCAGCAGCAGAGCCTCCATCTCGGACACCAGCAGGTCTTTGGCCAGGCCGCCCAGGTTGCGCGGTTTGGACATGTCGGCGCGTTTGTAAACCTCTTTGAGGAGCAGCGGGTATTCAGCCGGGCTGATACTGACCACCGCCGTGGCAGTGCCGCCATCTTTCACCACGCTGCGGCGCTTTTCAGCACGTACCAGTTCGTCAATGCGGGCGCGCTTGAAGCCGTCACGCTCGACATCAACACTGCTGGTACCCACCACGGTGAGGCGCAGCGTTGGCCTGTCCAACAGCGCCTTGGCGACTTTATCCAACCCCGCTTGTGCCTCGGGCGAAAGCTGCGCGCTGCCGCTGGCAAAGGCGACAGTACTCAGCTCGTCGCCACCGCCACCAGATGCGCTGGCCAGCAGGCTGAAAGGTGCGGTGATGGCCTTGACGATGACACTGATGATGCCCTTGATGATGATGGGGCCGAGGCTGAACTGCGGGTCGCTCAATGAACCGCTGATGGGCAGGTCAATATCAATCACGCCGTTGCGGTCAGCCAGCAGCGCGACGGCCAGCTTGACGGGCAGGCTGGCGGTTGAACCTTCAACCTTATCGCCAAAACTGAGCTGGTTCAGGATGACCTTGTTCTTGGCCGTGAGCTGGCCATTGGGCTGCACCAGGTAGCTCACATCCACACTGAGCTTGCCGCGCTGGATACCGTAGCCAGCATATTTGACCGAGTACGGCGACAGCGGCGGCAACTCTAAGTCACGCACCTTGCCGGTGATGTCGAGCGCCAGCGGCTTGGCCAGCGGGTTGAGCTTGCCAAAAATTTCAAGCGATGCCGTGCCTTCAGCCCTACCGCGCAATTCCAGGTCGGCCATGCTCGGGGTGGTCCCCTTGCCGCTGGAGCTAGATGAGAACGCGCTGAGTTTGCCCGTCAGGTCAGTCAGGTTAGCCGAGTAGTTGGGTTTGACGAAGCGGTCTGAAAACAGCACCTTGCCATTGACAAGGGTGATCGGGCCGAAGTTGATGATAGGGGCGTGACCAGCTATCGTTTTAGTAGCCTCCGGTGAACTGGATGAACTGGGTGAACTGGGTGAAGTGCTGGCAGCAGACGTTTTAACCAGGTCCTGCAAATTGATGCGGCCTTCCGGTGTGACGATCACGCGGGCAAAAAAGTCAGTCAGTACGGTCTCCGGCACATCGATCTGCGTGGCTTTGGCCGGGTCCAGCGCAACATTGAGGCCGCGCAGGTTAAGCGCCTTCCAGGTCAGCAGGTCTTCACTTGGGGCCAGCGTATTGGCTTTCAGCTCTTCAATCGCCAGGTTGCCGTTGACTTTGGCTTGCGGCCCCGCCGGGGTCTGGCGATAAGCGACGCGGCCCTTGAAGCTGGCATCAGCGCGCAGCAGTTCGATGTTGAGCACATCGGCAAAGTAGGGCTCAAAGGCCTGAACTGGCAGCCTGTTGATGCTGAGTTGCCCCTGCGCCTGAACCGGAGTCAAACCAAGATCACCCTTGAACCGCAGCGTGCCGGATTCAAACCGGCCTGCGGCAAGGCGTAACGATACGGTGAGCGGCATCAGTCTGGCAGCGGTTGATTTGGGTTGCTTTGCCTTGGCTGGCGTTGATGCCATACGGTCGTCAAGCACCAAGCCGCCGAGCTGGGCATTGACGGCGCTGACTTTAAACGCCACTGGCTTCGCTGCGGCCTTGTCAGAGAACGACATGGCGCCGCCAAGGAGTTCTACGTCATTGATGGCCACGGCCCATGAAGGTGCGCTGGCTTTTGTGGCGGCTGTTGTGGGTGGCTGCTGCGGTGTTGCGGGCACAGCGTTAGCGACCATCCAGCGCTCGTACATCCAGCGTTTCTGCGAGTCGCGGTCCACCAGCGCTTTGGGCTGCGCCAGTAGCAGCTTGGCGGCCTTGAAGGTCTGGCCCGGCACGTCGATGTCCACACCCGACACATCAACCCGTTTGACGGATACCAGCGACACCTTGCCCTGCGCCAGCAACACATTGCTCAAGGCTAGACGCGGTGCGGTGATTTGCAGCGCTTGCGGTTTGCTGCTGCTGGCGGCCTGCCAGTTAATGCCAAGCTGCGCATCGAGCTGGCCACCGAGGGTTGGCCGCAAAAACTGGCCTATGTATTTGGCGGCCATATTGAGCGGCCATGCAGCCAGCGTTGCCGTGACCTGCGCGGCCTGGTCGGTGGCCGTGCCGCTGAAGGCAATTTGTGCCGTTGACGCTGCGGCAGATGCTTTGGCGGCTGTTGGGGTGTCTGTAGCCAAGCCCATAGCACCATTGAATTGCAAAGGCGCACTGGCCAGAAACGGAAAGGCAATGCTAGACGCTTCAAGCGACACGCCCGCTAACGACACCGCAGCAGGAGATACCAGTGTTTCATCCAGCCAGTTCAGCAGGCCGCCACGCACAGCGACGCTGGCTACCTGCACCTGCCAGGGGCTTGCCACAGCTATGTTTTTCGTAGCATCCTCAGGCGAGGGCGGTAGCAGATTAAATTGCCCCGTCCGGCTCCGCGTGATGTGCAGCACAGGCGCGGTCAACTCGACTTTGGACAGTTTGACGAACTGCTCCAGTGGGCGCACATCCATCATGGTGATGCGCAACTGCTCAAACGCGAGCAGCTCATGGCCTGCGGGTGCTGCTGCGTTTTTTGGCAGTGGCTTGCCGTCCGGAGCGCTGGTCAGTCGTACCTTGTCTGCCGTCACGACACCCGAGACCTTGAGCACCGTACCCGGTGACTGCTCAAACGACACCTTGGCATCGGCACTGAGCACCGCGCTTTGCAGCCTGAAGGGCAAGCTGGCGGGCAGGTAGCCGAGGTAAGGGGCCATGTCGAAACCTGCGATCTTGAAGGTCGCATCGGTCTTGTGGGTCTGCGCAAAGGGCGTGCCTTGGGCCGCAGTGTCAAAGTTGCTGCCATTGAGCCTGAAAACCAGACGCGGCGCGGTATTGACATCGCGTTTGGACTCCAGGTTGCTGACAAAGGGCACCGACAGGTTGACATCACGCATCTCATGCGTGCGGCCCACCGACTGGTCATTGAAGTCCACCCTGCCGCTACTCAGCAAAATGTTGTAGAACGCAAACTTGGGCCATTGACGTGGCGGCTCGCTGGCGGGCTGATCGGCTGGCGGCTTGAGGCGCTCCAAGATGTCGTCAATGTCGTAGCGCCCTTGCCCCAAATGGGTAAGCGACACAGCAGGGTCTTCAACACGGAGGGCATCCAGCACGGGTGCCAGCCGCAGCAGCGACTGCAGCTCTGCATCTATATAGATACGTTTGATGCTGAGTTGTGGGGAGGCAGCCGTGGAAACCGTGGCGGAGCTAGAGGCCGAGCTTTTTGCAATCACCAGGTCACTCAACGTCAGCTCCAGCGACCAGGGCTTGAAGTCCACCGCTCCCAGCGTGACGCTGCGGCCCAGCTTTTCAGATGCGATTTTTTCGATCTGTGATTTGGCAATCATCGGCACCACTGCCCAGGCCAGCGCCCAGAAAGCCAGCAAACCCCCTAGCGACCAAGCCGCCCGCCGCCACACTGGCGAACGGGATATGTCGCCCACCCTGACAGGGAGCAATTTACTCCAGCCCTTTGATTTGGCCAGCCACCCGTTTGGAATCTCGTTACTTGCCATAAGGGTTATTGGGGTCAGACGCCAATTTCATTGCGATGCAGAGCATAGCACCAACAGGGTGTGCCAAGGGCACGATGAATTTGGACTCTGACCCCAAAAACCCCAAAACAAAGAACCCCGGCCAGCTTGACTGTCCGGGGTTGGCGGCGAGCGTTTAAACCCATGCCGTCGGGTTTCGCAAAGAAGAGATGAATCGTCTTCAGTGCGGTGAAAGCAAATGATTGCCTTCAAGTTTTCCAAGGTTGTTATACCTCGGTAGATGCTCAAAATGAATCAAGCCATTGCAGGTTATGCCCGGGGCGACTGGCCTGCAAGGCAAACTTTTCAATCACAGGGATGGATGTGATTGCCGCTGACTTGTTGAAACACTGGCGTCAAAAGTCTGGGTTTGTCGGGTTATTGGCGTCTGACCCCAAAAACCCCTGAGAAATTGAACTTTTATGATCTAAATTAATATAACAATATTATTTGTTATTATTGACAGGTTATTAAAGAGGCCAATAAAATCCAGCCAGTCCCAAAAATACTGGGGACAACCCGAATACGCCGCCGAACCTGAAGCCAGATCGGTGAAGTCGAAACGGGGTCAACACCGACAAGCCCCATACCGCAGCCAGATCAGCGGAAGCACTTGGGAATGGATGGCGACCCAATCAAAGCCTGCCAGGCTCCCGACGCAAGAAGGGCCCTGACATGCGCCAGAGAAGGAGTGCTATGACAGCGCAATTAAATATCAGTTTGAATACAGCCAAAGCGACTGCAAAGACCAAAGTCGCCTGGAAATCGCATCTCGGCAAGGTCAATGTACACCTTGAAAACATGCGGGCAAGCGCGACCAACATCGCCGACGACATTGCACAGGGCTTTTTTGAAATCACCCACAACGGCTTTACCCTGCTCGGCTTGGCTGTGATGTTTGGCGTTATCACCCTGACCGCCCGCCCCGATTTGCGTGACGCAGGCGAAACCCGGCTGATGACCTGGCTACAGGAGCGGCGTGATGCTTCTATTGGTTTTACTGAAATTAACGCCATTGACCGCGCCACCGCATCCAACCCCAAAGACCTGCCCAAAGCGCAGGCGGCCGTTACTTACTGGTTAAGCCGCAAGTACAGCGTGGCCCCGGAGCCATTGAGCGTGCTGGTATCCAGCGCATTTGAAATCGGCCAACAAGCCAAACTGGATCCAACACTTATCCTGGCCATCATGGCCATAGAGTCAGGCTTTAACCCGTTTGCGCAAAGCCCGGTCGGTGCCCAGGGCCTGATGCAGGTCATGACCAAGATACATCAAGAAAAGTACGATAAATTCGGCGGAAAATTCGCGGCTTTTGACCCGGTCACGAATTTGCGTGTGGGCGTCAAGGTGCTGCAGGAGTGCATCGCCCGCGCCGGCTCGGTAGCGGCCGGACTGAAGTTTTACGTGGGCGCAGCCAACCTTGCAAGCGACGGCGGCTACGTTGCCAAGGTGATGGCAGAACACGCCCGGCTGCTGGCCGTAGCCAGTGGCAAGGGTTTGTCGCCATTTCATGTCAGCCCTGCACCAGTGCGCTCAGTGCCGGTCAAGAGCAGCGACACAGTGGCGGCTCTGGCTACGTCCTGAAATCCACAGCCGGGCAGCATTCAGGCGCTCTGCGTTACACTCATCGGGTTTTTGGGGTCAGAGTCCAAATTCATCGTGCCCTTGGCACGCCCTTCGGGTGCGATGCTATGCATCGTCATGAAATTGGCGTCTGACCCCAATAACCCTTAAATAAACCGCCAACAGCGTTCAACCGTTCGCCTGGGCAGCCCTTGTTTGCTTCATGAAGTGACAGGGAATATTCTTTAAATTATCTTTAAAGGACTGCCATGAAAGCCCACCATGAAAGTCTCCCATGTATAGCCGCAACATTTTGGTTGAACAAACCGACCCCGAAATCTTTGCCGCCATCCAGGCCGAGAACGTCCGGCAAGAGCAGCACATCGAGCTGATCGCCAGCGAAAACTACGCCTCGCCCGCCGTCATGGCAGCGCAAGGATCGCAGCTCACCAACAAATACGCCGAAGGCTACCCTGGCCGCCGCTACTACGGTGGCTGCGAGCATGTCGACGTGGCCGAGCAGCTGGCGATTGACCGCATCAAGAAAATCTTTGGCGCCGAAGCCGCTAACGTGCAGCCGCATTGCGGCGCTTCTGCCAACGAAGCGGTCTTTCTGGCCTTTTTGAAGCCCGGCGACACCATCATGGGCATGAGCCTGGCCGAGGGCGGCCACCTGACGCACGGCATGGCGCTGAACATGAGCGGCAAGTGGTTCAACGTCGTCAGCTATGGCCTGAACGACAAGGAAGAAATCGACTACGACGCGATGGAGCGCAAGGCGCACGAGTCCAAGCCCAAATTAATCATCGCTGGCGCATCGGCATACAGCCTGCGCATCGACTTTGAGCGTTTTGCAAAAGTCGCCAAGGCCGTCGGCGCCATCTTCATGGTTGACATAGCCCACTATGCAGGCCTGGTGGCTGCGGGTGTGTACCCGAACCCGGTGCCACATGCCGACATCGTCACATCGACCACGCACAAGAGCCTGCGCGGCCCGCGCGGTGGCATTATTTTGATGAAAGCCGAACACGAAAAGACCATCAACAGCGCCATCTTCCCGGGTCTTCAAGGCGGCCCGTTGATGCATGTGATTGCGGCCAAGGCCGTGGCATTCAAAGAAGCCATGTCGCCGGAGTTCAAGACCTACCAGCAACAGGTGCTGAAAAACGCGCAAATCATTGCCGACACCCTGACCCAGCGCGGCCTGCGCATCGTCAGCGGCCGCACCGAAAGCCACCTCATGCTGGTCGATTTGCGCTCCAAAGGCATCACCGGCAAAGAAGCCGAGGCCGTGCTCGGCAGCGCCCACATGACCATCAACAAAAACGCCATCCCCAACGACCCGGAAAAGCCGATGGTCACCAGCGGCGTGCGCATCGGCACCCCAGCCATGACGACGCGCGGTTTCAAGGACGAAGAAGCCCGCGCCACCGCCAACCTGATTGCCGACGTGCTGGACAACCCACGCGACGCCGCGAACATTGAAGCCGTGCGCGCTAAGGTACATGCCCTGACCAGCCGCTTCCCAGTGTATGGTTAATTGCGGGACAGACCGCAGTTACGTAAAACGAACAAGCTCTGTCCTCAACTGATCAAGTATGAAGTGCCCTTTCTGCGCTAACCTCGAAACGCAGGTCGTCGAAACCCGTATCTCGGAAGACGCAGACTTCATACGCCGCCGCCGCCAGTGTTGCGCGTGTGAAAAGCGCTTTACCACCTACGAGCGGCCCGACGTGACCTTTCCGGCGATCGTCAAAAAAGACGGCAGGCGCATCGAGTACAAGCGCAGCAAAATCCTCGACTCCATGAACCTCGCGCTGCGCAAGCGCCCTGTCAGCACCGAGCAGGTGGACTCCGCCATTGAGCGTATCGAGGAAAAGCTGCTTAACCTGGGGCTCCGCGAAGTGCCCTCCGCCCGGCTGGGCGAACTCGTCATGCGCGAACTGAAAAAGCTCGACAAGGTCGCCTACGTGCGCTTTGCCAGCGTGTACCGGAGTTTTGAGGATATTGATGAGTTCAAGACCCTGGTGGATGAAGTCAGGCGCTGAGCGACGGCGCGCCTCAATTCAGACGCAGGTATCGACGGCGACCCTCTGGATGCGCGGGCGGCCCGCGGCGTTGAGGATGATCTGACGCGCCTCGCCGCCCGACGCCGACAGTCGGCACAGGGTGAGCGTGCCGGCCTGAAAAGCGCCAGAAACCAGCTTGGTCGCCCCCGTGGAAACGAACGACACGTACCTAGCCACGCTCGAGTTCCCCGTCAATCTCAGGTTGCCAAGCAACGGCTGCGTCCGCGCGATGACCGCCTCGTCGCTGTCGATGGTACTGTTGTTGTTGGCGTCATGGAACACGAACCAGCCTTGCTCCCAGCCGCCACTGCTCGCGCAGGAAACTCCGTCTGCCGACTTGCACAGCACAACCCGGCCATTGCGCTTGATGGCCTCGCTACGGGCCAGGTGCAAGCTGGAAAGAAAGACGTTGGAGGCCGAACTAAGCTTGATTGAATCCATGATGCCCGCCATGGAAGGTACGCCGACCATCGCAAGCACCGCCACAATGACCAGGACCACCAGCAGCTCGATCAGGGTAAAACCTCGTGGCAAGGGTTGCGGCAAGGACCGCATCCTGCAAGGAAACGTGCTGGCGATCGGAAGATCGTTCATGCCCGCATGATAGCCTGAACGTATTAATCCCGCCTCCTTTAAATGGAGGAGAAAAAAGCGCCAGCTTGCCGGTGGGCGCCATCAACTACAGACACCAGTTCTATCGGTGCTCACTGAAGTCCTGCCGGTTGCGCTGACGGTTATTTTTCTTTCCTGACTCCCTACTGGCGATGATCGGCAAAGGACCAAGTTGGCAGAGGTGGAGCCGGCACCTATTGCCTGGAAAGCAAGACTGTATGCATCACCGGTCAGTTGGTAGCCCGAGGAAAACGCTCGCTGGTACTGGATGATCGTCTCGCCGGTGTCGACGCTGCCGCTGCTATTGGCGTCATGGAAAACAACCCAGCCCTGTTGCCAGCCACCGGATGCGGCACAGCTCGTGCCGTCGGCGGATCTGCATAGCCTGACAGTGGCATTGCGCTTGATGGCCTCGCTGCGCGCCAGGTGCGCACTGGCCACAAAATTGTTGGCAAAGGCTGTCAGCTTGTTGCTCAAAATGGCTTCATTGAAAGATGGCATAGCCACCATGGCCAGAATCGCCAGGACGGTGACCGTGATCATCAATTCAATCAGGGTGAAACCGCGCGCTAACGCTGGATGCGGAACTGACCCATTGCGTAAAGGATGGCGCACGGGAACAGCCACTGTCATGCAATGCTTCACTTCTGCAGGTACCAGTAGGTTCGCCCCTTGGGTCGGATCACCGAGCCCAGTTCCTTGGGCGGCGCCCCTTCGAGCGGTGATGAGCTGCTGCAACCAATGCAGAACGGAACTTTCTTGCCATTATCCAGCGTCACTTGCCCTGCCACCGGTGAGGGCGGCAAGCCGTCACCGATCAAGTGCTCATAGCGGACATCCTTATCGCCGATGCCCGCGACGTTGAGGTAGTTAATGTTGTAAACATTCGTGGTTCCAAGGTTGCTTGTGCATGCATTGGCCGCGGTGACCGTAGGCTGGTGCGTACTGAAGGTCACCACACCGAAGATGATGACTGAGGACGTGACCACCTGCTCGGTCGATGTCAGACCCAGGTACCAGCCTTTTTTGGTCGCCAGATCAGTAGCTGAAGGCGTCGCACTGGTGAGGATTCCAAACAGGGAGTTTTTGCAGATGACATTGGCGCCGCAGGTTGTGTTCTCGGAGGTCAGCCAGTCGGTGGCCGCAGGCTTGTCTTTGACCATGAAAAAGTAATTGGTCACACTCGTGGCGGAGGCATAGTAGCGCAACGGCTTCTCACGGTCGCCAGAACCGAGCAACACGTAATAGGTTTCGTTGTCGGTGGTTGCCACACTGGGCGCAAACATGAACTTGCGGTTGGGCACACTGTCGGTGCAGCTTGCAGGTGTGTCGCAACCCAGCGATGCAATTTTGGTGATCGTCCAGGTCGAATAATCACCGGTTCCGAAATTCATACGGTAAACATTACCCCCCATGTCGGACGTGTAGGCGTACTTGACCATGCCAGCCGGGTCACGCACGAGGGTGGAATCGGCAATCACCGCCCTGTCGGTGGGAAAAGCCTTGATAACGGTGCCCGTAACCACATCCAGCACAAAAACCTTGTTGCCCTTGGTCGTTGCCACGGCGCAATTGTGGTTCTTTCCACCGGCCGTGAGGGCATCGTAGTCCTCGCAGGTGTCATACCCACCGCCCGTGATCAGCAGGGGCGAAGTGCCCGAGCCGTAACCCGGAACGTGTATCGTTTTCAGCGATGACCAGGTCTGCCCAAGACCTGAAAAACCCGGGCTACAGCCGGTATCACTCACCGTTCCGGAGTCAGGAAAATTATTGGGACAGCCCTTTTTCCACAGCAGCGCCGGGCTGCCCGGCACCGTCACGTCAAAAGCATAAATGAAGCGGCCACCGCGGCGCATGGTGGCGTACATATAAGTTTTATTCACGCCGCCAATGCTGCCCTGAAAAGCCGTAAGTGGCCCGTCAACACCATAGTCTTTCGGTTTTGCATCCATCGCAGGCGAGCCCGGGAAAGAGATGGTGATGTCGTTGTTGCGCAGGCGCTTGATCTTGTCATAGAACTCCGGCGGCATGAACGACCAGAGTTCAGCGCCGGCATCGTAGGTGGTGCCGCCCGAGGTGATGCGGCCGACAGTGCTGTCTGCCGGGTTGTTCCGGTTGCCGTTCACGGCGCGCAGCATGCCGTCATTACCGCCGTAGTACACCACAATGGATGGATCAGTGAGGGTGCCGTGGTTGACTGGTACCGGCCGCGAATGCACGATGTCCCCGTGTGAGGACGGGCGCATGGCGGTGGACCCCTTGCTGAGTTCGTTCTCATCGATCTTGTTGTTTCGGCCACGCGCCCATTCGATCAGGTCTTCCCTGTCGATCGCTCCGGACGCCGGATTCAGGGCAGCTTGAGTGATGGCCGTATTGCCCATTACAAAGTTGGTCAGCACCGTGCAATCGGCCAGAACCGGCGAGCAGGTCTTCACTGTTCTTGTGTCCGGGGTCAGGCTTCTGAGCTTGTAGGCCTGCGCGCCCTTTTCGACAATGTTGCCATCCGGATAATTCGAACTGGCCGAGTCGGCCACCGTCAGGCAGCCGCCAGCAGGATCGAGTGCCCAATAACTGTCTACCGTATCGGGCGTCCAGTAGCTGCGCGCACACTCGGTGATGAAGCCGGTGATGTTGTTGACAGCCGCGACACTGTCGGCATCCTGCAGGCGGAGCACCCCGTTGACTTCCCCCAGCTTGTACTGCTTCAGATTGCCATCCCAGCGGGGGTAGAAATGCTGCTGCGGCTTGAACATGCCGATGTACACCCGGTTCAGATAAGAACCCTGGGTGTTGACACTGACCGGCAGACTCACAGCGGCGAAGACACTGTTGATCGACTGGACTTCGCCCAGCGCCTTCAAAAACGCATTTTTCAACCCTTCATAGTCGGTGGTGGCAAAATAACGACCGCCACCAATATCGTCGGCACCCATTTTGGCCAGATGCCCCGCGTATTCTGCATTGCAGGTCGGGCCCAGGACACCAATGCTGAAGGTGGTGATCCCCTGGACTTTCATGTAACGCGCCCAGTTCAGCGCGTAAGCGCCCTGGCCTTCGGCCGTTGAAAGTGTGGCGGTTCCGGTGCCACAGATTCCAGAAGAGACGGTTCCCGTGACGAAAGCCAGCTGGGCCGTCGTCGCCGCCGGATTGGCCCTTTTCAGCACATCAAGACTGGTGCCGTTGAGTGGCTTCAGGGGGCTGTTGGCTTCGTTGGTTCCGTCCCCCGGCGTGGCGTTGTTGCGATAATTATTGCCTACAAAAATCACGGTCTTTCTGGCACAGCCGCCCCCCGGAATAAGGCCAGCATAATTACGCCCGGACACACCGACCTTGCCAAAGAAATAGGCCCAAGCCTCCTGCATGACGGCGCCGTTCGCACTGTTATTGGCTTTGACGACGTAATTGCTGCCACCGGCAAGCGCCCAATTGCGTATCCACTCCAGAATATTGGCTTTGTTGGTGCCGGTCAGGGGGGTCAGCGGCATCAACAGGCAGCCGCCCGTTCCATTGACGCAATCCGATGAAAAACTGTTGGTGCCGGGATTGAATTGCTTCATGCCGGTGTTATTGAATCCCATCACACCCAGGTTCATGGTGGCATCTGCCCTTGCCTCCAATGCCTGGATCGCGGCGTACAAGGCGCACTGCACGACCGCTGCGGCCGTGCCATCTAGGTTAGTTGCGGCGGTCCCGTTGCCATCCACGCGCACAGTGCCGTCGGCGGTAATGCTGCAGCGCTGGGTGCTCACGCTGGCAGAAAAGTTGGCCGCATTGTCCAGAACAATCAGCACGTTGGGCGCATCGGCACCGGCAGGGCGAACCCCGGCGAACAGGTCAATGTCGGCAGCCCTGGCCTGCACGCCCGCCAGTACGAGCGTCACAGCCAGAAAACTTTTCCAGTGATTCCAGATCATAAATAACTCCTGTTAGCCGGCCAGGTCAGGGACATGCCGCATCTTTCTTGGTCTGGGACAGAAGCACACGAACGCCCTGACGCACGGTCACCGACGCCCCGGAAGCCGGGTCTGTCACCGTACTGCTGATGTCCCACTCCGTACTCCACTCCGAGCCGGAGGACAACTCCCGCGGCAGTTCCACGTCGCTGGGCGGCGCGGTATAGGCAATCAGCGCCCGGGTACAGACGGGCACGGCCACTGCAACGGTGTAGTCGTTGATGCCATCCTTGTTGATGTCAACGTCGAATGTCTGCGCACCCAGTGAATCGGTGAACGGTGCACTGATCAACCTCTCCACCGCCTGGTTGGCAGCGGCAAGCGCCTCCTCGCGCACCTGCATATTGCCCACAGACTTGAGGTTTGACGAGCTGAGCGTGAATGCGTTGACGACAATCAGAGTGATCAGCACCAGCATGATCAGTCCGATAATCAGCGTCGCGCCACGCTGGCTGCGGACACGGACCGACCGGCTGAACCCGGAAGGGAGGGGCCTGATCATGGTGTCTCCCGTCGTCCGGCGATATTGGTCAGGCGCATGGTCTGCGTGAACAGGTGGCGCTTGTATGCGTCATTGAATGGACCCAACGTGGTGCTGCCCATTTCGTAGGTCTTGCTGTCGGTGTAGCCGGGGGTCGCCTTCTCGCTTCGCACCAGTATGTAAAGCTTGACCGCCGTGACATTCATCAGTTGTGCAACCGTACAGGGCATGGCGGTCGTGCAGCGAATATAGTTTGCATCGGGAATCCCGTCGCCGCGGTTGCGCGGGCTGACCAGCTTTGCCGGATCGGCCCAAACAACCGCTTGTGTGAAGTTCACCCCTTCGCCGGAGTCGCTGACGTTGTCGACACCATACTCGACACGAAAACCCTCAATCCCTTCAATTAACGCATCCGCCGCCTTGTACCCCAGCACACCACCGGACAATCCAAACTGCGACCGCATCAAGGTGGGAACACCATCACCAACGGTCGTCGCGTAGTTACGGATGTAGTAAAGACTTGACACGTACTTGCGCTTGTCCGCCGCGGCGGTGCAATTTCTTTTTTGTAGCGTAAAGTTTGTCGTATCCAGCACATAGGGCGGTGTTGGTGCCGACGTGCCACAACGCTCAACCTGTAAATAGAGTTCGCCCGCAGTATCCGCAGCACAACCGCCGACTCCCGGCACGCAGCTTTCCGCATGCCGGACAAAAAGCACGTCGGTGCTCGCCTTCGGATTGACCACCCTGTCAGCACACACCGACAAGGTCGGCGAAGGAACCGTGGCAGGAATTTCATAACCCTGCACCGCAATGCCAAGCAGATTGGTTTTGTAGGCCGCCGTCCAGTCGGCGACCGTGTAAGCCAGACAGGGATCAGGCACCGCTGCGGGAACATCGGTCGGAATATCGGCGCGGTCCATGTTGTCAAACTCCGGAATAAACCCGTCCCAATAACCCGTATGCACAATATCAGCCTGGAGCAACTGCATGGCAAAGCGCCCGTTTTCGATCAGGCGGTTGGTCTTGCTCAGTTCACTGTTGTTGCGGTTGACGTTGATCAGCAGGGTGATCATGGCGAGCACGAGCAACAGCCCGATGGCCATGGAGATCATCAGCTCCACCAGTGTGAAGCCGCACTGAGGCCATGCAGCACCCCGGCCTCGGTTGCCGGCCTGCAGTGAAAGGCCTGGCCTGCTCATAGCGTCGCAATCCGTACGAGCGTCGTGACCGTGCGGCGGCACAGATCGTTGACGCAGGGTGAGCCCGCAGAAGCGTTGTAGCTGTTCTCACCGCAGGCCACAGAAGCCGGCGGCGCCGCGATCGGCGTCAGGCCTTGCCAGGCGACGGTCACCAGGTAGTCGCCATCGACGTTCTCCACACAGCCGCGGCCGCCCACCATCACGCCCACATTCGTGGCCCCGGCATCCATCGTTTCGCCTGCACCCTTCAAGGCATTGCACCATTCCCACAGGTCCCGCTCACCAGTCGTCGGCGAAGCGCCGAGCGGATTGCATTTTGAATTCGTAGTATTCACACCCAGTGGGCTGTCGGCTGCGACCAAATAGGTTCCGGCCACAGTCGCGGTACGGTTGACCGAGATCCGGTTCGCCATGTCATTGAGCAGCAGCAGCGCCTGGCTGCGCTGGTAGGACTCCATCTCCGAAACCTGCAAGCGGACTTGCAGCCCGGCCATGCCCAACAGGCCGAAGGCGATGATCACCATGGTGACCAGCACCTCGATCATGGAGGCGCCGCGCTGGACGCGCGGCGTTCCGGGCAAAAGCCGCTCTACCATTTTTCGGCCGGGGTCTTGACCCCCTCGCTATTGAGCGTGAGCGCGCCGTCACTGACCTGGGCGCCCGCCGGCGTAAAAGTGATGGCGAAAGAGGGCACCGTATCGGTACCGACCGTGATGTCATAGCCGTATCTGGCACTAACTTCGGCCGGCAACGCGTAGCCGCTCGCAGTCAGCAACCCCGTCGTGGCATAGGCGCGGTTAGCCAACAGAAACTGCTGCTGGCGATTGGCAATGTCCAGCATCTGGGCCTGGGCGGCGGAGCGGTTCGCCTTAATGACGTACCGCGTATAAGACGGGTAAGCCACGGCCGCCAAGACGCCCACGATGACCACCGTGATCATCAGCTCGATCAGGGTAAAGCCCCGAGAGTTCATGCGCTTCATGAGGTTTCCTTTTTCCACTCTTGAATTATCAAACCGGGACGTTTCGGCACCAATGGCCGGACCGATATAAGGTTACCCCGTCCGGACAAGTGGTAAAAACGCGGCATGCCCTTGTCGCTTTCAGATCACAAAGCCTTCGCTCTGGCCCAAGAGGAAGCCGCACTATCCCTCCTGGTCAGCCCCCCGAATCCCCGGGTGGGGTGCGTGCTCACGTCGAGTGACGGAACGGTCATCGGCCAGGGCCATACCCAGCGTGCCGGTGGCCCGCATGCCGAAATCATGGCCTTGCGTGATGCCGCCGACCACGGCCATGCAGTCGCCGGAGCAACTGCCTACGTCACGCTGGAGCCCTGCTCGCACCACGGCCGCACCGGCCCCTGTTGCGACGCCCTGATCGCCGCCGGCATCAGGAAAGTGGTGGCATCGATTGCCGACCCCAACCCCCTGGTCTCGGGCCAGGGCTTTGCGCGGCTGCGGGCTGCGGGCATTGAAGTTGAAGTCGGCCCCGGCGCAGAGAAGTCGCGCGCGCTGAATATCGGGTTTTTCAGCCGCATGATTCGTAAAACGCCCTGGGTGCGAATGAAAATCGCGGCCTCGCTGGATGGCAAAACAGCGTTGATGAACGGCCAGAGCCAGTGGATCACCAGCGAGGCCGCGCGCGCTGACGGCCATGCCTGGCGCGCCCGCAGTTGCGCTGTGCTGACTG
>Ga0209702_10006170_pt1 | contig 15630 bp, 19 predicted proteins | sample FRY01_FD_187210 | JGI IMG/M metagenome (GOLD analysis project Ga0209702, IMG submission 187210) | Freshwater microbial communities from Lake Fryxell liftoff mats and glacier meltwater in Antarctica - FRY-01 (SPAdes) (version 2) | ecosystem: Environmental > Aquatic > Freshwater > Ice > Glacier... | reverse complement strand
GGTAACCCAAAAATAGGTGAAATATTTTTCTTAACCTTCGGATAGTTTTTGAAATATAGATTTCAAAAACTATCCGAAGGTTTATTTTAAACAAATCTAACCGTTGCATTTATTAATTGAATCTAAGTTATTTTATATTTCTTAATACTTATAACAAGGAAAAATACCGTCATTCCGATAAGAATTAGAGTCTCTTTCCAAATCACGCTTAGGGTTGCTCCTTTGAGCAATATAGCTTTTATGATAATGATAAACCATTTGGCGGGAATAATGTTGCTGATGATTTGTAAAGGCAACGGCATACTCGAAATGGGGAAAATAAAACCTGAAAGTATGATAACGGGAAGCATTAATCCCATCAGGGAAAGCATCATTGCCGTTTGTTGTGAGTTTGAAACTGTTGATATTAATATACCTAACGAAAGTGCTGTTATGATAAATAAAATGCTTTCGAAGGCTAATAAAAACAAGCTTCCTTCGATAGGCATTTTGAATACGAAAAAACCTAAAAGAAGAATAATTGTCGCATTGATTATGGATAGAAAAATATAGGGAAACACTTTGCCAATAATAACTTGAAAAGGTTTTAACGGAGAAACTAGTAGCACTTCCATTGTTCCAAGTTCTTTTTCCCGAGTGATGGAAATGGAAGTCATCATTGCCGAAACAAGCATCAAAATGATGGTCATAACGCCAGGTACGAAAGTAAAAACGCTTTTTAATTCGGGGTTGTAATAGAGTTGGGTTTGTGTTTGTATTTGGTGACTTGACTTGTTGTTTTTATTGATTTCTTGGGTGTAATTCTGCAAAATTGCATTCACATAATTCGTGATGGTATTGGCAATGTTAGGGTCAGTTGCATCCGTTATGACTTGGACTTTTGCGAGTCTTTTAGTTTCCAAATTCTTGATAAAATCCTTTTCGAAAACTAAAACTGCCTTAACTTTTCCTTTTTTGAAAACGCTTTCGATTTGATTTTCGTTTGTGATTTCCTCATTGATTTTAAAATAGCTGGAAGCACTGATTTTGTTGATTATTTTTTTGGTTTCGGTATCTTTTGATTTGTCTAAAATAGCAATATTAACATTATTAATTTCATTGGTTATGGCAAAACCAAACAACATAATTTGGGCAATTGGCATCCCAAAAAGAATGAACATAGTTCGTTTGTCACGAAAAATGTGATAGAATTCTTTTGTTACAAAACCGATGAATCTTTTCATTTAATTTTTTTTAGCCACGAAGGCGCAAAGTCACGAAGTTTTTTAATCGTACTAAGCCTTAATCCTTAATACTCTATTCTTAATACTATTCCACATTTCTCGCCAATTTCAGAAATACTTCATTCATTGAAGCCACGTTATAGTTTGCTTTCAGGTTTTTTGGTGTGTCGAGCGCTTCGATACTTCCTTCGACCATTATCGAAACTCGATCGCAATATTCGGCTTCGTCCATATAATGTGTAGTTACAAAAATGGTGGTTCCTTTATGAGCTTCGGCATAAATCATTTCCCAAAATTGGCGTCTTGTAATTGGGTCAACTCCTCCTGTGGGTTCATCGAGAAATACGATTTTTGGTTCGTGAAGCAAAGCTACGGAGAAGGATAATTTTTGTTTCCAACCCAATGGTAATGACCCAACTAATTTATCAATAGTATCTTCAAGACCTAATTCTGTGACTAATCGTTCGGTTTTATCTTTGATCTGAAGTCGGCTCAAACCATAAATTCCGCCAAAAAAAGTGATGTTTTCCTTGATGGTTAAATCATCGTACATTGAAAATTTTTGGCTCATATAACCAATGCTTTTCTTGACCATTTCAGTATTGGTTTTTACATCAAAACCAGCAACCAAAGCTTCGCCAGAGCTAGGTTTAGAGATTCCTATCAACATTTTTATTGCGGTGGTTTTTCCTGCTCCGTTAGCACCAAGAAACCCTAAAATTTCTCCTTTTTTTACATCAAAAGAAATACTATTCACCGCAGTAAAATTGCCAAATTTTTTGGTTAAATTTTTTACTTCTATGATTTTTTCTTTCTTCATTTTTTAGCCACAGATTACACGGTTTAAACAGATTTTCATAGATTATTTTAAATCGTAATTCGTAATTGACAATTCGTAATTGAATTTATAAATCCATAAAAACATCTTCAATTGTTGTATTAGAGAGGTGAATTTCTATTTCAGAATGATTTCTATTTTGGAGATAATTTTTCAAATCATTTGGATTAAAATCTTTATTTTTATCTATATAATGAATGAATTCCCCAAAGGCAAAAACACTGTATTGGCTTGGATAATTTTTTAAATCCTGAATCAGTTGATGTGAATTTTTAGACTGAATATCATAAATAGTTTTCTCATACTTTTTAATAATATTTTCAGGTGAATCAATTTTTAAAATTTTCCCATTTTGAATTAAAGCTATTCTATCACACAAAGTTGCTTCGTCCATATAAGGTGTGGAAACTAGAATGGTAATGCCTTTTTGCTGTAATCTTTTTAGCATTTCCCAAAATTCTTTTCGAGAAACTGGGTCAACTCCAGTAGTAGGTTCGTCAAGAAACAAAACTTTTGGTTTGTGTATTAAAGCACAACATAAAGCTAATTTCTGTTTCATTCCTCCTGAAAGCGCTCCTGCCCTTCTGGTTTTAAAGGGTTCAATTTGGATGTAAATATCCTTGATTAAATCGTAATTTTCTTCAATCGTTGTTCCGAAAATTGTGGCAAAAAAAGTCAAGTTTTCTTCCACGGTTAAATCTTGATACAAAGAAAATTTTCCAGGCATATACCCCACCGAATTTCGAATGGCTTTGTACTCTTTTACAACATCAAAACCAGCAACCGTTGCCGAGCCTTGATTAGCTAACAAAAGCGTGGTCAAAATCCGGAAAATTGTTGTTTTCCCGGCTCCGTCAGGGCCAATTAGTCCAAATAATTCCCCTTCTTTTACATCAAAAGAAATGGCTTCAACAGCTTTAATTTTGTTGTAAGATTTAGAAATGTTTTGGACTTGGATGCTCATTACTTAATCAATATAAAATTGCTCTCTTCTTTGGCATCAATCCAATGTTTTACATTGGCTTCAATATTTACATAATCTCCTGATTTCAATTCGATTAACAGCTTGTTTTCGTTTTGAAAAACGGATAAACCATTAACACAAACCAATAGTGCTGGAACTTTTGTACTATGTTCTTTTAGTTGTTCTCCCGCAGCTATTTGCAAGGAAATAACTTTACCTTCTTTTGCCGAAAAAAGTATATTAGTTTGTACGGCTTTGTGTTCTGTGTGTAAGTTTTTTAAGTTCATTTTTTCATTTTTATAGATTATTTGATCCACATTTCAGCAGGCATTCCAATTTTTAAACTGCCGTCGTTTTTTACTTTTATTTTTACAGCATAAACTAAGTTTACGCGTTCTTCCTTTGTTTGAACGATTTTTGGAGTGAATTCAGCCGATTCTGCAATCCAAGAAATCTTTCCTTGATAGGTTTTCATCTCTTTATCTGAATCAATTTTAACGGTTACATTTTGTCCCATTTTTAGTTGTGATAATTGGGTTTCGCTAACATAAACACGTAAGGTCATTTCCGAAATATCAGCAATTTTATAGATGGGTTTTCCAAAAGCGGTCACTTCATTAGGTTCAGCATATTTGGACAAAACCGTTCCTTTTATTGGATTGATGATTTTACTTTTCTGAATTTGGTCGTTGATTTTTTCGATTTGAACATCAACCGATTTTAAATCACTAATGATAGGTGCATTTTGTGTTCCAACACTTTTAATTTGCTCTTGAATTACTTTTACTTTTCCGTCAATTTCATCCACTTGACGTTTAGTTGCAGCATTTTCGGAATACATATTTTGAATTCTGTTTTTCTCAATCAAAGTGGTTTTGAGTTGCTCCTGCAAGACTCTTTTTTGCGACAATACATTTTCTGATTTAGAAGAAATTGTATTTTTAGAAGCGATTAATTGCTGTTTAGAAAAATACAATTGGGTTGTATCAATCAAACCAATTTGCATTTGAGGCTCCAGAACATCGCCTTCTTCGAGTTTTAAGAAATCAATTTTTCCATTGGCTTCCGCCGAAATGGTAACTTCAGTAGCTTCAAAATTGCCGTAACCATCGGCTTTGTTGTTGTCTTTGTTGCAAGAAATAAGACTTGTTAGGATTAAGATTGTAATTGTTTTTTTCATAGTTATATTTTTTGAACCTTTGTCAATGTTTGTTTTTTATAAAAATTTGTTCGTGCCAATTGTCTATTCTATAATGTTAATAAATTGAGCTTTCTTTACCGTCACTTCGAGTGGTTTTTAATAGTAATGCGACAGCTTTACTATTAAAAATTGCATCGAGAAGACTATAAGAAGTAACGTTCTCGATACATTTTATTAAAAAAGCTATCGCATCCGCCAAGGCGGACACTCGAAGTGACGAATTCTTAATTTAATGACATTTGGCTAATACCCGAATTTTCAAAAGTGGGAAGCGCAATGTTGAACATTTTTGCTTTCAATAATCCAACGGTTGAAACCTTTGGTTATGATAATTGAAAGTAAATGTCGCTTCATTTTTTTTAATTATCAAGTTAGTAGCCTTTACTAACTTGATAATTTGCTTTGGCCAAATCCAACTGGATTTCGTGCAACTTTTGATTGGTTTTAGCTTCGTATAAATTCGTGAATTCCACCAAATATTCTGAGGAAGTAATAACGCCATTTTTCAATTGCGCATTCGACGATTTTTCTACATATTCCCGCAAAATAATAATGTCCGAATCGGTTTTTATAATTTCTTCCGTCTTATAAATTTCGTTTTGCATTTCCTGCAATTGTAAGGAATTGTTGAGTAAAAAATTTTCTTTTTCGGTTGAAACAATGGCTGCCGAAACTGAAAGTGCTTGTTTATCGGCTTTGGATTTGTTCCAATCAAACACATTCCAATTCGCTCTCAAGCCAACCATATAAAAGGTTTGAAAAGAATTATCAAGCATATTCAATCCTGGATTTCCATAACCAGCAAGACCAAACGCATTTACTTTTGGAAGATTATTTTTCGAAACTAATTCTTTCGAAACTTCAATTTGATCGTTTTGCAAATCGAATAATTTCAATTCAGGACGGCTATTTTCAACTGAAAAATCGGTAATAATCATTGGTTTAACCAACGTTAAATTTTCATCAATCGTTGAAAAAGTAAGCGAAGATAAATTTTCTAAAAGTCGTTTTTTGTCAAATTGAATTTCAGTTAATTGTTGCTTTATCTTAAAATTTTCGGCTTCTAGAACTTTCTCTGAAGCGGGAAGAATGGCTCCAAACTTCACTCCTGATTTTACTTCATCAATCTTTGAAATCAGTTGGTTTTGTTTTGAAATCAATAACGCTTTTCGTTCTTGTAATAATAAAATTGAGAAATAAAGTTGGTTGATTTTGGTCTTGATTTGGTACAAATTCACTTCAACTTGTTGCTGTTGCGTTTTGGTTTGCGCTTCTTTAAGTTTGGCATTGGTATCAATAATTCCACCATTATATAAGAGTTGATTAACATCCAAAGTCGCCCGATATTGATCTTTATTTATTGGTGTTACATTTGGTAACGAAATTGGTAAACCCGTAACATCTGATTGGTAAGTTGCCTGAGCATTCATATCAATTCTTGGTAATTTTGCTTTATTTAGTGCTTCAATTTCGAATCCTGATTTTTGTTCCAATAAATGAGTCTGTTTCGCCAATGGATAATTCTTGTTTGCCAAAGTGTAACAATCTTCTAATGTGAATGTTTGTTGGGCATTGGAAAATATTGGAGTTAGAAATAGAAATATTATTTTAAAAATATTTTTCATTTTTTTTTACCATTAAGGAATTAAGTTTCATTACGTTTTTTTATGCTTTTATGGAATTTATAATTTGTTCAGCAATGCTGGTTTTTCGTTCTTCCATCATAGTATTGAATTCTGCATCCGAAATTTGAATAATACCTTTTACCATCATTTGGGCAGCAAAAGGAAAAACGGTCATCGAAATAATATCAAGCAAAAGCTGTTTTGGCTGAACTGGCTTAATGATTCCTTCTTGAATTTCTTTTTCAATTTGAGAAAGTAATTTCGAAGGATTTGGTCTATTTTCATTATTTAAAAAGGACATTACAAATTCTGGATTGTTGTTCATTTCCTGAATTACAAATTGGGGCAAAAAGGGATTTAGAATCACAAAAGAAATATAACTATGAGTAAACTTTCTAATTTTGTCAAAAACCGTGTCTTGAGAATTGAAAATTTCATTGATTTGTGGCGCCAATTGACCGAAAGCATTCATAAAAACAGCTTTAAAAAGCAACTCTTTATTCTTAAAACAATAATGTAACATTGCCTTATTGATGCCGGCTTCATCTGCTATTTCCTGCATTCTTGCCCCAGAGAAACCTTTTTTTTGGAAAATAATTCTGGCGGCATTAAATATTTTTTCTTCGGTTGTCATCGTGATTTAACTATATGGTTTAACCATTTGGTTAACAAAGATAAAGAAAAAAAGTATTCCAGCAAGAAATACTTTCAATAAAAAAAATTAATAATTAGTTTCTCTTGTTCCTCCGTGTTTAAACGCCACTACACTCAATATTTTTACATTCAAATACAAGAACATAAAAAATTGTATAAACGGATTGTGCATAACAAATTTTTGAAACCGCGTGATTTTTTTTGACATACTATTTATTTATAATTGGAATAAGTTTTAAAGAAAATTCCATAATTAGACAATACGTTTTATTCTGGTATTAACCACCAAAAAGGTTTCATTTTTGCCTTGTAAATAAAGGCATAATGCAAAGTTAGTTTAACCCAATGTCCAGCTAAACCAAGTGCTCCGAAAGTTTTATTTAAATCTCTTCCTCCAGAATTTGCATATTTTTTATAATCTGGAACAATAGGATAAGTAGTTATACTGATGCCTCTTCCTTTTAACATTCCGAATCCTGAAGACGCGATACAGGCAGCACCCATATTTCCCATCGAGCCTTTGTGGTGAAAGGATGGTTTTCCGGATTTTATGCTGTCGATAATATTGTCAGCTACTAATTTTGCCGTAATTCCTGAAGGCATTCCTGTTCGCGGCGGTGATGGAAAAATATCGGTTCCGTTTTTACTTTTTCTTGGTTTTGAAATAGAATGTGGCGGAGCAAAGGCAATTCCTGGCGCAAAAATATTTGGATAACTAGGATTATGATAGGTTTCTGGCCAATCCTGAACGGTCCATTCTTCATAAGGTCTTGGCGTATAATCAGCATCGACAATCATAAAACCCTTAAATAATTTTTCGGTAATATCGTTATTAGTTTTATCAAAAGCTTTGAAACCGTGACCTGAAAAGGCAGGAATCAACATTGCAAAATCAAATTCTTCTGTTTTATGTTCTCCTTCCAGATTTTCGTAATGCGCTTTTCCATCTTCAACTTTAGAAATTCCAGCACCTAAAATCCATTTGATACCTCTATCGGCGAAAACCATTTCAACCAATTCATTTGACGGCATTGGTTTTCCTCCAACGCTCATCAACATTCCATCCATTCCGAAATCGCCCAATTTATATTCATTTGAAATCCAGGTAACATCCACTTTATCTCTTACATTGTTTCGGTTTAGTTCTTGTTCAACATTCAAAATATATTCAAAAGCAGCACCTTGACAAGTTGCTTTAGGATGACCGGTTCCAATGAGGATTTTCGCTTTTTCGTTAGAATTTTTTAGTTTTTTTATCAAATCTTTTAATCCTTGCCAAGCATGTTCTGCGTGATCATAGGTACAAACCGAATAGGCTTTGTTTGTGCCAGGATTTAGACCCTCAGTCATATCAAAAGCGAGTTTTGGGCCTGTGGCATTAATTAAATAATCATAAGTCACTTTTTCTTGTGTTCCCTCATTTTCGCCATAAAGATATTCAACGGACACAAATGGTTTATCTTCTAGTGTGTCACCTTCAGGATGAAAAGAGACCACTTTAGCTTGAATGTATCCAATCCCTTTCTTTTTATACAAAGGAATTAATGGAAAGAAAACATCTTTAGCTTTCATTCTTCCAATTCCAACCCAAATATTGGAAGGAACCCACTGGTAATTTCTATTGGGAGAAACTACTACAACTTCATGTTCTTTGGAAAGTTCTCGTCTTAAATGAGCCGCTGCAGTATGACCTGCAATTCCAGCTCCTAATATTACTACTTTTGACATATTGAATGATTATTTAAACCAAATATAAGTCATTGATTTAAAGCAGTTGGTAACATTAGTTACACAAAGCCAATAGGTTTAAATAAATTGCTGCCTGAAGGAAATTTGATGTTTATAAATTAAATCCAAGGAAAAAATTTCTCAGTTTTGCTCTTGTATAGTTTATAATCGGGAAATTTTTGTCCTAAACGCTGCTCTTCATAATTGGATTTAAAGTAAAATAAAACCAATAATAGCATTGAAATTCCCAATTTATAGAATGAATTTTGATACACGCTATATCCTGTAAAGAAAAGTATAATCCCAGTGTAAATAGGATGTCGTACGTATTTATATAGCCCATTTTGCAATAAAGCAGTATTGTTTTTTGGGCTGGGAAAAGGAGAAAGATTTTTGTTGAGTTGCAATAAAGCTAAAATAATAATTATTGCTCCAAAAATAGCCAACAAAAAGCCTGTTTTTTGAATTGCTAAACCCAATTTTAAAGACCAATTAAAATCGAAAATGAAGCAAAAAAACAAGATGAACTGAATGATAACAAACAAATAATCTTTATAATTTTTTTTCAATTATTCTTTTTTTGAAGTTCAATAAACAATTCACCATTGGCTCGTGGAGCAATTGAATTATGGCAAGTCTCTATAATTTTTAAGTCAAAATAATCTTTAAACAACTGCTCATATTCGGTTTGGCTTCCGCCAAAAGGTGGACCGGATTCAAATGTTTTATTGAACAGCAATCCCATTAATTTTCCATTATTGGATAAAAGTTGGTGCATTTTCAAAACATATTTTTTCCGCATTTTTGGAGGCAACGCGCAAAAAAATGTCTGCTCAACAATCAAATCATATTCCCCGTGATGGTCAAAAAAATCGCCTAATACAATTTTAATATTGGGATTATTTTGAAATTTAATCTGAAGATTCTCTACTAAAGACGGTGCAATATCAATTACAGTAATATTGGTAAAATTTTGGTTTAATAAGTGTTCCGCTTCGTAAGAATTGCCACAGCCAGGAATCAAAATACTGGTATTTTTATTGGCTATGGTTTCAATGTATTTTTTTATTGGAGGAGAAACCTTGCCTAAATCCCAACCAGTTGCATTGGATGTATATTGCTTGTCCCAATATTCTTGGTCTAAGATTTTTTCATTATTCATAATATTCCATTTTATAATCTCCAATGTGTTTTTCGTTTTCAAGAATCATTTTTTTATGCTTGAAATAATTGAAAATGCCCGTAAAAAAAATCAGGAACGAACTTATAAAAAAAGAATATTCAATAAGATAACTATTGTCAATTTTGAACAAACTTTTTAAGGTTAAACCCGCAACAAAAAAATACAAGGAAGTTCTCAAAAATGCCAAAAACGTAGATTGATTGGCTAAGATTGTTCGTTGCAAAGCCAATCGTTCTCTTAAAATAAGATCTTTATTTATTAATTTTTCAAGCATTTATTCTTTCTTTTTGCAAGTAGAAATTCCTAAAGGAAGATATAGAGGACAAAAACTGATGAAACTCGTGATTAAAAAGATTATCGCAAAAGCTAACATAACTATTGCTGTTGTTCCACTAATTGTTTCCGTGTAAAACAGAACGCCTATCGCAACAGCGATGAGAATACGGATAATTTTGTCTGTTGAACCCATGTTTTTTTTCATAATTTTGGAATTTAATTGATTAATTATTAGAGTTTTTTGGTGATTTAACGAACATATTAAATACTAATCCTCCCATTAATGCACCATATAATGAACTGTTTAAAGGTTTTGACGTTATGGCACAAGTACCAGATACACAGCCTACATAAAAGTAGTACAGATAGCCTGCAATGGCGCCGACTACTATTCCTATTGCCGTGATAATAATTGCTTTCTTGGTCATTAGTTGCTTTTTTCTACGATGGTTTTGATGATTTCATCTTTGGTTAAAACACCGGATTGTCTCCACAATTGTTTTCCATTTTGAAACAAAATCATTGTTGGAACCCCACGAACTTGATATTTTGAAGACAATTCTTGATTTTTATCAACATCAACTTTTAATATAGTGATGCGTTCACCCATACTGTCTTTTACCTCCTTTAAAACGGGAGCTAACATTTTGCATGGCCCACACCAAGTGGCAAAAAAATCAATTAAAACCGGTTTCTCCGATTTGATAATATTTTCAAAACTATTGCTCATTTTTTTGAATATTTATTTTTAGGGACAGCGCAACCATTTGGCCCACAGCCTAAATTAAAAATCACTTGAATTAAAAAGAATAAACCAAACGCGATGAAAAACCATTCCTTGGTTGTGTAAGCTTGAACAAACAAAAACAGCGCAAAAGCCAATCTTGCCCAACGCATTAAATGCCAATTTGTAAAAAGTAATTGTTTCATCTTATTTCAATGTTGTTGGGCAAACATAATTTGTCGTTTTGATGGATGTTTTTTTGATGGCATTAAATCCGCCGGCAACATTTATTACATTATGATAACCTCTAGCTTTTAAAATGGAAGCTGCAATCATAGAACGATAGCCACTAGCACAATGCATATAAAATTCTTCTTCTTTAGGAAATTCAGCTAAATGATCATTGATATTGTCCAATGGTGTTGATGGTACATCAGCTATGTGTTCAGCCGTATATTCTCCGTCTTTTCTAACATCAAAAATGGATACTTTTTCTTTTTCTTCCGTTGCATCATCCATAATTTCTTCCAAGGTTTCAGCAGAAACTGAACTGACCGTGTCATATTCTAATCCTTCATTTTTCCAGGTATCAAATCCACCTTTCAAATAGCCCAAAGTATTGTCATAACCCACTCTAGCTAATCGAATTATGCTTTCCTCTTCTCTGCCTAATGGCGTTATCAAAAGCAAAGGTTGCTTGATGTCTGGAATTAAAGCACCAACCCAAGGAGCAAAATCACCATCAATACCTATGAAAATAGATTTCGGAATATGTCCTTTTGCATAATCATCCTGATGACGTACATCGAGAATTACCGAGTCGATTTCGTTGGCTACCATTTCAAAAGTTTCGGCATCATAAGCTACGGCATCCCTGACAATATCTTCTACATTTTCATAGCTACCTTCTTTGTTGAGTTTAACGTTCAACGGGAAATAAACTGGCGGAGGCAATAAACCATCCGTAACTTCCTTGATAAATTCTTCTTTGGTCATGTTGGCACGAAGCGCATAATTAACTTGCTTTTGTTCCCCGATAGAACCTATGGTTTCCTTGCTCAAATTTTTACCGCAAGCACTTCCTGCACCATGAGCTGGATAAACAATCACGTCGTCTGATAAGGTCATTACCTTGTTTCGCAAACTATCGAATAAAATTCCTGCCAATTGTTCTTTTGTCATATTAGCCACTTTTTGGGCTAAATCTGGACGACCAACATCGCCTAAAAACAAGGTGTCACCACTAAAAAGTGCATAATCCTTTCCGTCCTTGTCTTTCAAAAGATAACAAGAGCTTTCTAGGGTATGTCCCGGCGTATGCAAAACAGTTATCGTAATTTCTCCCAACTGAAAAACTTCGCCATCAGTAGCAATATGCGCCTTAAATTTTGGCTCTGCCGTAGGACCGTATATTATTGGAGCACCGGTTTTCTCAGCTAATGTAATATGTCCACTTACAAAATCAGCGTGGAAATGTGTTTCAAAAATATATTTGATTTTAGACTTAGCTTTATTGGCTCTATCAATGTAGGGTTGCACTTCTCGCAATGGATCGATAATGGCAACCTCTCCATTACTTTCTATATAATATGCACCTTGCGCTAAACAACCTGTGTAAATTTGTTCTATTTTCATATTTCAAAGTGTATTTATAATGTAAATTTATTAATTTTTTAAAGAAGACTGTATTCTAAATTAGATTTTAGGAAATTATTATGACCAAAAAAGTTCCCTAATGATGATATAAATTCCCATTGCGAGTACAAACCATCCAAAACTGGTTTTAAGCGTATTGTCTTCCACTTTTTTGGAGATAAAATTCCCAATAAAAACCCCAAATATTGATGCTAAAGTAAAGAAAAACAATAGCTTCCAATCAATGATTTGATCTCCCATAATATCTCCCATAAATCCAATCAATGATTGTAGGGAGACGATAAAAAGAGAAGTTCCAACAGCCATTTTCATTGGAGTTTTTGCAAAAAATAGCAAAGTGGGAACTATTAAAAATCCACCTCCTGCTCCTACAAATCCGGAAAGTAATCCAATGAAAATACCTAATAAAGTAATTTTATAATAATTGAGTTTTTCACCATCAATAATAATTCTTTCTTTCAAAGGTTTTATCATTCGAACCGATGCAAAAACCATCACAAAAGCAAAAACGACCATAATCAATATCGACTTGCTCAAAGTAAAATTCTCCGTCGAAAAAATAATATCGGGAATTCTGGGAACAAGAACTTTTCGAGTAATAAAAACCGAAATTACCGCTGGAACTCCAAATAAAATTACCTTATTGAAATCAACTAATTTTTGCTTGGCCTTGTGTATTCCACCAACAAATGAAGTTGTGCCAATTACAAATAAAGAATAGGCTGTGGCCAATATAGGTTCGATGCCCATAACATACACCAAAATTGGAACGGAAAGTATAGATCCGCCACTTCCTAACATTCCAAGTGTCATACCTACAAAAACTGCCAGAACATAACCAATTATTTGAGATATTTCCATTTATAAAAAGTTTCAGCTACAAAAGTAGAATTATTTTAATCCTATTTCTGTAACAAATGTTACCTCATTTCAATAATACAATCGAAGACCTGTTCAGTTTAATTTTTCCTGTGTTTTCCAAAGCTTTTAGCAAGCGCGAAATCACGACTCTAGAAGTATGCAGGTCATAAGCAATCTCTTGATGTGTGTTGTGAATTTCATTGGTATTATTGATTTTTACTTTCTCGTTAAGATAGTTCATCAACCGTTCGTCCATATTCATAAATGCCAGATTATCAATGGCTGTAAGCATTTCTTTTAAACGATTATTGTAGCTTCTAAAAACAAAGTTTCTCCAGCTTTTATATTTGCCCAGCCATTCTTCCATTTTGATTATAGGTATCATTACGACAGTTCCTTTGGTTTCGGCCACAGCTCGAATTTCGCTTTTGGTTTCGCCCAAACAGCAAGCCATTGTCATCGCACAAGTATCCCCTTTTTCGATAAAATATAACAGTAATTCCCCTTCATCAAAATCCTCTCGCAATATCTTGATGGCACCAGATATCAGCAACGGCATTTTCCTTATAGAATCTCCAAAATCAATCAGGATATCGCCTTCCTTGAAATCTCGCAATAAAGAGGCTTCTGCAATTTCATCGATTAATTTTTCTTCAAATAGGTATCCGTAGGTCTGTTTTATTAATTCTTTCATTGCTGTTTTTCCTTTAATAAGATGTAAATTTCGCTAAAAAAAATCACTTTAAACATAAAAATGAAAAACAGTTTTTGAAGTTTTTTAAATGAAGATGCTACCCTTTTTGGCAAAACACATTTTTTATTTCAAACATTTGGTTTTATGTAACAAAAGCTACAAACTTTTACGATGTGTTTTCTGAAATTTGTAGAATAATTAAAACACAAGTAATAATATAAATATGAAAATACTTATTATAGGCGGTGTTGCAGGTGGAGCAACTGCAGCAGCAAGATTAAGAAGATTGAGTGAAGAAAATGAAATTATTATTTTTGAAAAAGGGGAACACGTTAGTTTTGCAAACTGCGGTCTACCCTATCATATTGGCGGTGTAATTGTGGAACGCTCCAAATTATTATTGCACACGCCAACTTCTTTAAAAACAAGATTCAACTTGGATGTCCGCATTTTTAATGAAGTTTTAAAAATAAACAGGGAAGAAAAAACGGTTGTAGTTAGAAATAGCATCACAAAAGAAACCTATACCGAATCTTACGATACCTTATTATTGTCTCCCGGCGCAGAACCTTTCAGACCTGCTATTCCCGGGATTGATTCCGACAAAATAATGACGCTTCGAAATGTTGCCGATATGGACAGAATCATTAGCAAGACTAAAAATTTAAAAAACATTGCCGTTGTGGGCGGCGGTTTCATCGGCTTGGAAGTTGCGGAAAACTTAGTTGAAAAGAAGTTTAATGTCACCGTTATCGAGTTGGGAAATCAAGTGATGGCTCCAGTTGATTATGAATTTGCCAAAATGGTTCAGCATCATGCTGTCGCCAAAAATCTAAATATTCTTGTAAATACGGGCGTTGAAGCTTTTGAAGACAAGGGAAAAGAAATTGAATTAAAACTAAATAACGGCGGAACTATTTTGGCTGATGCAGTTGTGTTCGCCATTGGAGTGAAACCTGAAAATGGGCTGGCAAAAGCTGCTGGACTAGATTTGGGCGTTACAGGCGGAATTGCTGTAAACGAATTTATGCAAACTTCTGACCCCGCTATTTATGCCGTTGGAGATGCCGTAGAAGTTTCGCATTTTATCAATCAGGCAAAAGTGTTGATTCCGCTTGCTTGGCCAGCCAATCGTCAAGGTAGAATTGTAGCCGATAACATCATTAGAGGAAATAAAATGGCTTACAAAGGAACTTTGGGAACGTCTATTATCAAATTCTTTGATTTGACCGTTGGCGCAACTGGACTCAACGAAAAACTATTGAAACGTTATAATATTCCCTACAGAACGGTAACAATTACTAAAGCCAATCACGCCAGTTATTATCCCGGAGCAACGAATATTGTCTTGAAAATGAATTTTGGAGAGGATGGCACAATCTATGGCGCACAAGCTTTGGGACAAGAAGGTGTTGACAAACGTATTGATGTTATTGCAACGACCATAAAAGGAAATTTGACAATTTATGATTTACAGGAAATTGAAGTGGCTTATGCTCCGCCTTATAATTCTGCCAAAGATCCTGTAAATATCCTCGGTTATGTGGCCGAAAATATGCTGAACGACGATGTGAGATTCATCAATTACGATCAATTAGACGACTATCTTTCGACCGAAAATGCCATTCTGATTGATGTGAGAACGAAAACAGAATTCGAAAATGGTGCGATTCCAAACGCCATAAATATGGATGTGGATACTTTGAGAGAAAATCTGAATTTTTTCGATAAAAATAAAAAGTATGTTATTTATTGTCAAATAGGTTTACGAGGCTATTTGGCACAACGAATATTGAGGAATAACAAGATCGATTCCGTGAATTTGAATGGCGGTTATGGCCTTTGGAAACCGGTGAATAGTTAAAATTATACATTCTGTCCCGTCCTAAATAATCGATACAGATTATTAGACAAAAATAATTAATTAAACAGTTGCAAGAACGTTCTTGCAACTGTTTTTTGTTTTATAGGTTCTCATTTTAATTTCACTTTGCTCATGCATT
>Ga0209702_10006167_pt1 | contig 15633 bp, 14 predicted proteins | sample FRY01_FD_187210 | JGI IMG/M metagenome (GOLD analysis project Ga0209702, IMG submission 187210) | Freshwater microbial communities from Lake Fryxell liftoff mats and glacier meltwater in Antarctica - FRY-01 (SPAdes) (version 2) | ecosystem: Environmental > Aquatic > Freshwater > Ice > Glacier... | reverse complement strand
ACTCACAAGGGTGCGGCCTTTCACGCTGGTGCCTGACAGGCGCTGCTGGGGGCACACTCCGGCGAATGCGCTTAGCGCCTTGGCGCTGCCAAAGCGGCTGATATCGCCCGCATAAGCCAATACCTTAGCCACCGTCACGCTGCCCAACCCAGGAATGCTGGCCAGCAGTTGCGCATCAACGCGGAGCTCTGGCTGGCCTTCAATGTGGTCGTCAATGTCCTTTTGCAGTCGTTTGATCGCCGCTTCCAAATAGCTCACATGCTCGGCAATGTAGACCTTGGAGAGTTGATCATCAGATGCATTAGCTGCCTCCATTCGATTCATCTCCTGCTGGTGCATGTCTTTGAGCGCCTGTAGCCGCTCTACCATGCAGCGCAGCTGGCGTACCGCTGTGCTGGGTGCGCACCACCTTTGCGGCGCCAGTGCTGCGCAAAAGCGCGCCAGTAGTGCCGCGTCTGCTTTGTCGGTCTTGTTGCGTGCCAGCTCGCTTTGGGCAAAGCCCTTGACGCGCGCCGGATTGACAACGCTGACCAGCCAGCCCTCATCGCTGAGCCAGACTGCCAGTGCTTCGCTGTAGGGGCCGGTGGCCTCCATGCACAAGTGGGCTTCGGCTGGCGTAATACTGTCCTCACTTAGCCAGGCCGCCAAAGCCCTGAACCCTGTTCGGTCGTTGCTGAAGACTTTGTTTCTGACTTTGCCTAAACGCAGCCTAGCCACGTCCAGTTTGAGTTTGGAAACATCGATGCCTACAAAAACATCAGTAGTGCTTTGAGTTGCTGCTTGACAAGCTTCGTTACCATTCATGATCCACCTCGTATGCGGGCTAGCCCGCACAAGGAGGGTGCCCAAGTTACCGTTCGATCTTTGATGGAACGAAAAGTGGACCGGAGGACTTATCTGACCCACGAGCTTGAATGCTCAAAGTCTCGCCAGCCTCTCCCGGCCCAGCCTGTTCAATCAAGCAAATACAGCTTAACTGCTCGGCACTTTGAATATACGAGGTCTTGCAATATAGCATTTTGTGATTGACCAAGTCCTCTAGCCCTCAGCGCACCGAGGGTGCAGCAACTCAAAACTCCGTCTCTCACTTAGTTGACAGGCTCGCTCAGGTAATACTCGCCGCAGTTGTCGCAGACTCCGGCAGGAGCATCCTTACGGTTCAGCTTGGCTTCCCCGCAATATTGCAATAACGGCATCACGCGCTTGCTGAAAAGTGGCGTTGTGCAAAATTCCAGCTTGCGCTGAAAACAGGCTGTCGTTAGCAGTGAAGAGCTTACCCGGACGGATATAGCTGATGCGTTGCAGGCTACCTTGGCTGAAAGCGCTCTCGTTCAACTCTATCGCAAGTGGGTCAGAAAATGGATTGCTGGTGATTTGGCATAACACCCAATCGCCGCGCCCGGCATCTGCCAGTATTAACGCAGGACGGTATTTTTGCGCACTGAGATCAGAAAACGGGAAGGGAACGACAATTACTTGCCCGGCTGCAAATGCGCCCATGCCGCATCCTCCTCGGGCTTTAGCCAGTCGCTCGCCAGTGCGGGTTGCGCCAGCAGCGCGGTTTCATTTCCTTCGTCCAGGAAAATAACCAGCGCCTGACGCGGCGCATCCACACGCACCGGCTCAATGTAGTGAATGTGCCCTTGCGGGTCTATGGTGGCTCTGACCGCTTGCATCATGGCAAATCCTCCTGCTGTCTGAAGTTTAGCACCAGACAAGAGAAAGAAAAAAAGCCTGAATAGGGTCGGCGATGGAATGATTGGCAACAAAGGAGTAAGAAATGAGCGTAACCGCACGCCACGACAACTGGCTTTTTGAGCAACTCAAGGACGCGGAATTTGCCGCTGAGTTCCTCAATGCAGCAAGCGAAGACGATGACCCTAAAACCTATTTGACGGCGCTCAGAAAGGTCGTCGAAGCGCGTGGGGGCATGGCCTCTGTGGCTGGCAAGGCCGACCTGTCACGGGAGACGCTGTACCGCACGCTGTCGGTGCAAGGTAACCCTACCATCAAGACACTCACAGCTGTGCTGAACGCCACGGGTTTGAAGTTCGGCGTGACAGCGCATTAAGCACCCTTAACTTCCTCTCAAAGGGCTCAGACCCCTTTATATACATTCTTGGAAACAATATATAGTGGAAACAATATATAGGACGTCCACTTGGGGTCCCTAGCCCTCAGCCCACCGAGGGTGCAGTCACTCAAAACTCCGCTTCTCACAAGGCAGTGGGGTTTTTTACATTCAACCAAACCCATCAAGAAACCCGCCATGCCAAACATCACCATCGACAACATCGACTACGACCTCGACACCCTCTCCGACGAGGCCAAAGCGCAACTCGCCAGCCTGCAATTCGTCGATGCTGAGCTCGCCCGCCTGACCGCCCAGAGCGCCGTGCTGCAAACCGCCCGCATCGCCTACAGCAAAGCCCTGCAAGCGAGCCTGCCGTCAGCATTCGCTGGCGACACCATGAAGTTCAACTGAGGGGAAATGAGGGTCAGATTTCAATTAAATCAAATTTGATATGCAGACGGTCCCTAACGCCGAGTGCATAAAAAGTTTTCAAAAGTCATGCTGGCCTTCTTAAATGGGCCGTGTCCAGTGTGCCGCCTTGTGTATAGTTTGCACACTAATAGTTAACTGAAATTTGACCACCCCTACAAGACACACCAGAAAATGAAAATTGTTGCTTTTCACCACAATGGCCAGCCCGGCGTAGGCTTGGTTTCAAACGATCAACAGCAAGTTCAGCCCTTCGACTTGCCTGCTGCGCAGCGCGAGTTGGGGGCCTTGCCCATTATCGAAATGCAGGCGCGCGGTGAGGCTTTGCCTGCGTTGCTGGCCGCAGTAGCCATTGCTGACGTGCAGATCATTGCGCCGTTGCCCAAGCCACGGCGCAACATTTTTTGCGTCGGTAAAAATTACTTTGAGCATGCCAAAGAATTCTCTGGCAGCGGCTTTGACGGCAGTGCTAAAACCGAGGGCGGTGTGCCGACAGACCCGATCATCTTTAGCAAAGTGCCTGAGTCAGTTGTTGGCCCCGGCGCGGCGATTGAAATGCCGGCAGTGTCCAGCGCGATTGACTATGAAGCCGAACTCGCCGTCATCATCGGGTGCGGCGGCAAGGGCATTGCCGCCAAAGACGCGATGGCGCATGTCTGGGGCTACACCATCATCAACGACGTCACCGCGCGTGACTGGCAAAGCCGGCACCAGCAGTGGCACATGGGCAAGTCGTTTGACACCTTTTGCCCCATGGGCCCTTGGCTGGTCAGTGCCGACGAGCTGGACGGCAGCAAGACCCAGATGCGCTGCTACGTGAACGGCGAAGAGCGCCAAAACGTGCCTACCGCCAACATGATTTTTGACATTCCAAAAATCATCGAAACCCTGTCGGCAGGCATCACGCTTTACCCCGGTGACATCATCGCCACGGGTACGCCAGTGGGTGTGGGCATTGGCTTCAAGCCGCCCAAATACCTGAAGGCTGGCGATGTGGTGCGGGTCGAGATTGACGGGATTGGTTACCTGGAAAACCCGGTCAAGTAACTGGCCCCTCAAGCCACCAGCGGTGCCTCTTGCATCGCCTCGTTTTGCTGTTCCAGCATGTCGACCTGGCCTTTCCAGTAATCACTGGAGCCGAACCACGGGAAGTTGATCGGGAAGATCGGGTCGTGCCAGCGCTGGGCCAGCCAGGCGCTGTAATGCACCAGCCGCAGGGTGCGCAGGGGCTCTATCAGCGCCAGTTCGCGCCTGTCAAATTCGCGGAACTCTTCGTAGCCATCGACCAGCGCGCCCAGTTGGCGATTGCATTGCAGACGGTCGCCTGAGAGCAGCATCCACAAGTCCTGTACCGCAGGGCCGCTGCGGGCGTCGTCGAGATCTACAAAATGCGGGCCTGCGCCGTCCAGGTCTTCGGGTGTCCACAAAATATTGCCGGGGTGGCAGTCGCCATGCAGGCGCAGTGTTTGAACGTCGCCGACGCTTTCAAACACGGCCTGTGCCGTCAGCATGGCTTCTTCAAAGGCCTTGCGCCAGCGCGACTCCATATCGAGCGGCAAATAAGCGCCGGTCAGCAAAACATCGCGCGATGCATAACCAAAAGTTTGCAGGTCAAGTGCCGGCCTGTGGGTGAATTTTTGTGCGCTGCCCACGCTGTGTATGCGGGCCAGAAAGCGGCCTATCCACGCCAGCACGTCCAGGTCGTCGAGCTCCGGCCTGCGGCCACCACGGCTGGGCGATACGCTGAAGCTGAAACCCTTGAAGTGGTTCAGCGTTTTGCCGGCAAGCACCAAGGCCCCGACGACGGGGATTTCTGCCGTCATCAACTCTGCCGCGAAAGAATGTTCTTCCAGAATCTGCACGTCGGTCCAGCGGTCGGGCCGGTAAAACTTGACCACAACCACCTCACCCTTTAGCTCGCCTTTCTCATCGCTTTGGTCTGAAGGGGCTTCAAGATGCACCTGGTAGACGCGGTTTTCGTAACTCGACAGCGCCATCAACCGGCCATCACCGAGCAGACCCACGCTGGCCAGCGCGTCGAGCACCACGTCGGGTGTGAGGTGCTCGTAGGCATGGATTTTTTGTGGGCTGACGGTTGGTGGCAGTTGCTTAGGCATCCCTGATTGTCGTGAAAAACTCCTAAACTCGTGAGGAATGTCAAAAAATATCAAACTCCAAAATAGCAAACCCACCCAGGTCATTGAAGAGCTGCGCCCCGGCCAGTCGATTGAGCTGCTGAAGGAGCTGCACATCCTCACGCGGGAGGGCAAGCTTAATCAGGACACGCGGCGCAAGCTCAAGCAGGTTTATCACCTGTACCAGTTCATTGAACCCTTGCTCAATGTTGCGACTGCGGAAAACCCTGGGGCCACACTGGCTGACCATGGCGCCGGAAAATCGTATTTGGGTTTTATTCTGTACGACTTGTTTTTTAATGTGGCGCACAAGGGTGAAAAAACCAGCGGCCATATTTACGGCATTGAGACCCGCGCAGAACTGGTTGAAAAATCCCGCGCGCTGGCCCAGCGCCTCGGTTTTCAGCGCATGTCGTTTTTAAATCTTTCGGTGCAGCAGGCGACCACTTCACCGGACCTGCCGGAAGCGATAGACATCGTGACGGCGCTACATGCTTGCGACACGGCAACCGACGACGCGATTGCCTTTGGTCTTGCCAAAAACGCAAAGCACATGGTGCTGGTGCCGTGCTGCCAGGCCGAGGTGGCGGGCGTTCTTAAAAAGAGCCGCGCGCTTAATCTCGCTAAAACACCGCTGGCCGAATTGTGGCGGCACCCGCTGCATACGCGAGAGTTTGGCAGCCAGATCACCAACGTGTTGCGCTGCTTGCAACTGGAGGCTAATGGCTACAACGTTAGCGTCACGGAGTTGGTGGGTTGGGAGCACTCGATGAAGAACGAGTTGATTTTAGCCAGCCGCCCAGCTAACCCGAACGCCAGCAAGACCCATGCGGCGCAAGTACGCCTGAAAGAGGTTTTGTCTGAGTTAGGCCTGCAGGAGCTGACGCCGCGTTTTGGGAGTTATCAGATCAGTTGCTAAAACGCTTGCGTGTTAAAGCCAGCGCAATCCAAAATCCCGTCACCGCATAAATCACCAGCACTGCAAAGTGCTGCAAACCCTGCTCAGGCCATTGGCCTAAAAACAGTGGGCGGATCAGCTCAACCGCTGCTGTCAAAGGCAGCCAGTCAGAGATCACTCGCAGCACGCTCGGCAACTGGTCACGCGGAAAGAACACGCCGCTCAAAAACATCGTCGGCGTTAAAAACAGCGTGAAGTAGTAGGTGAAAAAATCGTAACCCTTGGCCAGTGCATTGAAGATCAGGGCGATGCATGAAAAGGTGATGCCCACCAGCGCCAGCAGTGGCAAAGCCAGTAGCAGCATGGGGCTATGGCTGATACTCAGTGCCAACATCACGGCCAATATCACCACACTGGTAAACAGCGACTTGAAAGCCGCCCACAGCATTTCAGCAAACACCACGTCATCGAGCTGTACCGGCGCGTTCATGATGCCGTCCCAAGTGCGCTGCACGTGCATGCGTGAAAAGGCTGAGTACAAAGCTTCAAACGATGCGGCCTGCATGGCACTGGCGCACACCGAGCCGCTGGCCAAAAACAAAAGGTAGGGTACGACTGTGCCGTTTAAATTGACGCTGCCAATCAACATGCCCAGCCCGTAGCCAAAAGCCACCAGTGTGATGAGTGGCTCGGCAATGTTTCCGACCAGGCTGGGGATGGCGAGCTTGCGCCAGACCAGAAAGTTACGGCGAAACACCGGCACCCAACGCAGGCTGATATGGGGTGCTGCCCAAATGGAAGGTATCACGCATCCTCCCTGATCTGCCGGCCTGTGAGTTTTAAAAACAGGTCTTCAAGATTTGCTGGGCGATGCAGGGTGCGCAGCTGTGGGTAGTCATTCAGTGCAGCCAGCAAACTCTTGGCGTTCTGGGTATAGAAAAATACCGTCTCACCACTGACTTCAACCCGCGCGGCCAAGGCCTTGAGCGGTGAATCAAACAATGCCAACGCGCCTGCGCCATAGACCTCGACCACGTCGGGTTCCAGGTTGTCGGCAATCAACTGGCGGGGTGTGCCTTCGGTCATTTTCTTGCCGTGATCGAGCACCAGCAAGCGGTCACACAGGCGCTCGGCTTCATCCATGAAGTGGGTCGTCAGCAAGATTGATTTGCCCTGTTGCACCAGCCGCTGCAGGCGCTCCCACATCAGGTGCCGGGCTTGCGGGTCAAGCCCGGTGGTGGGCTCATCGAGCAATAACAATTGCGGGTCGTTGACCAATGCACGCGCCAGGCTCAGGCGGCGCTTCATGCCGCCTGACAGTTCACTGAGCTTGGCATCCGCCTTGTGCGTTAGCGCCGCAAATTCCAGCAGCTTCGGGATGCGCTCCTTGATGACCGCATCTTTCATGCCGAAGTAGCGGCCAAACACCAGCAGGTTTTCGGCACATGAAAAGTCCGGGTCCAGGCTGTCGAACTGGCTGACGATGCCCAGCTTGTCCTTGATGGCCAGCGCGTTCTGCGGCATCTTCAGGGTGCTGTGGCCATCCAGAAAAAATGAAATGTCGCCCGCATCAGGCGTGGTCAGCCCTAGGCACATGCGGATGGTGGTGGTTTTGCCCGCGCCGTTGGGGCCAATCACACCCAGGCATTCGCCGGGGGCAATCTCAAACGACAGGGCATTGACGACCACGGTGCTGCCGTAGTGTTTGGTCAGACCCCGGATCTGAAGAAGGGGAGGGTTCATGCGCCTATTGTTGCGCATCTGCGGCCGGCTTCTGCCATCGCCTGGGGCAGGACTTGACTCCCTTTCCCCCTGACAGAAGGCCAGGCCTGCCGCTCAGACCAGCCAGATACCGTCCTGTATCAGCCCCACCACCTTGACCTGGTTTTCTGGGCTCTCGGAGAAGGCGGCCAACACATCGTTGGGGAGTGCCAAACCCGCGTCTAACAGCCCAAGCCAGTAGTTATATCCGTCCGCTTCGGGCTGGCGTCCCAACACGTTCTGGTAGAACTTCGTGACCAGAACGGCGTGGCTCGGGGTGGTGCCGTATAGCGAGCTGAACTCCGCGCTGGCAATGAATCCGTTGGCAACTTGTTTGGCGGTCGCGCCCGCATCCATCACACCGATCCAGTACTTCAGGCCGTCGTTGTCCGGTATACGGTTGAAGGCTGCCTTGTAGACCCGGTAGGCTTGACCAGCGACTGCGCCCGCGTCCACGTCGAAGGCGAGCATACCGTCGCTGAACTTCAGGCGCTCGATGTTGGTCAGGGTGTCGGTGCCTTCGCTGCCGGTTTTGTCTGCCACCGTGTAGCCATTGGTGGTCTTGGTAACGGTGAAGTTGCTTCGCACGCCCGCATAAACCGCCGTGTCGATACCGGCGCCACCGTCCAGAGTGTCGTTGCCAGCACCGCCGTCGAGGGTGTCGTTGCCGCCGCGGCCGATCAGGTCATCTTCGCCGTCGCCGCCATCGAGCAGATTGGCGCCCGCGTCTCCGGCGATGACATCGGCGAATTCCGAGCCGGTCACGTTCTCGATCGACAGCAGCGTGTCAACGAAGCCGTGGCCGTCGTTCGCCGTGCCCGCCGCGAGGTCGACGCTGACCCCGCTGTCGCTCTCGTCGTAGATCGCGGTGTCGGTGCCGGCTTCGCCGTCGAGCAGGTCGTTGCCCGACATGCCCATCAGGATGTCGTTGCCCGCGCCGGCGTGCACCGTGTCGTTGCCGGAGAATGCGTCGATGGAGTCGTCGCCGCTGCTGCCTATGATCATGTCGTCGCGGTTGGTGGCGATCACCGCCTCGATCGAGGTGAAGGTGGCGCTGGTGCCCGGCAGGTAGCCGACGAGGGTGCCGGCCTGCATGTTGATCGTCGCCCCGAGCGTCGCCTCGCTGTTGGCGAGCACCAGCCAATCGGTGCCGGCGCCGCCGTTGATCACGTCGACACCGGCGCTGCCGGCGCCGTTGACGAAGAAGCTGAACAGGTCGTCGCCGTCGCCGCCGTTCAAGGTGTCGTTGCCGCCCATCCCCATGAAGAAGTCGCCGAACGCGGTGCCGATGAGCAAGTTGTCGCCGTGATCGTTGGTGGTCGAAAGGGAGTCGTCGCCGATCAGCACCAGGCCGCCGCCGCCGAAAGTGAAATTGCTCCACGACAACTGCTCGGGCTGCACGTTGAGCAGGAACACCGACTTACCGCCGAACGGGCCGCCGTCCATGTGGAAGCGGGTGTTCGCGCCTCTTGTCTGGCTGGGGTCGAGTGACAGGAAACCGGCGTGAACCCCGGCGTTCTGCACCGCGAGCACGTCGGTCGCGGGATCGAAGGTGATCTGCGCGTTGTCCGCGAGGTTGTCGAAGATGTAGGTCGTCATTTGGTTCCTCTAAGCCACGATGGCGAAGTCGTTGCCGACGGCGTGGTGGCTCAAGACGCCGAGAAGGGATAGGAAATTCATCCGAACGAGCCCATATGTATCACTGTATCGCGTCATAAAAATACGTGTTTACCCTTGGTTGGCAGGCTGACTCGCCAGGATTTTCCCCCCATTGGGCACAAGCGGGGTGCTTAGGGTTCGTTCAGAAATAACTTGCACATTTGGCGCGCCAGCTTCGGACGCGCTGTGGGCATCGCACCCAGCATCACCGCTTTCGATTTGCCAGCGGTGTAGTGTTGGTCAGTGCGCGCGGCTCGGCTTCGCCTCGCGCAGGTGCTGGGGAGTTACATCGCCAGCGCAGCGCTATAAACGACGCCTATTTCGGCCAAGGGCATTGACGCGACTTCGTTGTAGCCTGCCCAACGAGCCATGAGGTCCGTATCGAACTCACACTGCATGATTGGCCCGCACAATCCGCATGGCGAATATCAGCAGCGGCGGCACGGCGAGCAGCACGGCGAGGGCGCCGGCAGCCGCCAGCCCCCACAACGCAATCAAGGGTCCGGTAATCAACGCGGCTAACACGCTGATGAAGGCCGCAGCGCTGTCATTGACGCCGATGGCGCGTCCACGTTCGTTGGTTTGCACCATATCGGCGATCAGCGCCGTCGACGCGACATTTGATCCGGCCCATCCCACGCCGACCAAAAATGTTCCCAGCGTCACCGGTATCAATGCGCCATTGGTAAATGAAACCAGCGCCGCGCCCAGCAAAGCGACGGCTACACCGGGATACATGATCCAGTGGCGTCCGTAGCGATCTGCAAGTTTTCCTAGCGGCACAGTGAACGCAAACATGCCGACTGAATGAAACATATGCGAAAAGGCGATCACCGACAGCGTATGACCGTGATGGGCAAGCACCAGCGATGTCAGCACCATCACGATGGACATATTAGCCTGTCCCGAGCAGTTCGAGATAATGGCGACGCGTGAAGCCGGGTTACGCCACAGTTGCATCGGACTGAAACTGACCGGTTTAATTTCCATGCGCGGCGGCTGTTTATAACCGGGGTAATAATGTTCGAGATTCATGCCAATCTCTTTGGGATCGGGCCGCACGAATGCCACCATAACCATGCCGGGTAGGATCAGAATAGGCAGTAATAGCCACGCAAGCGCCAGAGGGTCCAGGCCCAAACCGGGCGCCAGCCGTTCCGCGCTTGTGACAATCAGCGGGCTTGCGAGCACGCCCACCAGCAACCCCAATGCGACATAACCAAGCGCCTGCGCGCGCATTCTTGGCGGCACCATATCCGCCGCAGCCACCCGCAATTGCTGCGAGGCGTTCATGCCCATTCCGAAGACGAAAAAGCCGCCGATAAACATCGCCGGGCTTTTCAGCCCGATCGAAAGGCCGAGCGCCAGCGCGCCCACGATAGCCAGCGCCAGTCCAAGGGAAGCGCCAAGTTTTCTGCCATAGCTGTCAGTGATCTTGCCGATCGGATAGGCGATGGCAAAGCGGCTGAGTGCAATCAGCGCTACTGAGACGCCCGCAAGCCCAGCTGAACCGGTCAACTGCACGACCATCAGCGGACCAAAGCCATAAGCATATTGCATCCCAGCGCCGCCAAAGGCCAGCGCAAGCGCCAAAAAGATCATATTGCGTTTGATCAGCCATGGAATTTCCAGAATGACTGGCGGTGCGGATTTGCTCATGTGAAACGGCGAAGGATAGCAGGTTCACCAGTCTGTGCGCTGATCTTCGGGGTAGTCAGGTGCTGATTGGCTGGTCATATCCCAGTCCGGCTCGCCCAGGGCACCCTCGTCCGGTTTCTGCGCAGCGCAGTCGTCCCACAACGGCGGCCCACGCGCTGGAGTGATGCGCGGGGCAACGCTGTCCACCCCGATGTGCTCAAGGATTTTGTGGATCTCTGCGCTGAACGTAATGAAGGCGATGATGCGCATTGGCCCACCGCACTGCGGGCAGATCAGCGGGAACGCTTCAAAGATACGGGCAATCAACGCGGCCCACAGGTAGTACGCCGAAAAGCGCGGTTTGAGCTTGGCTTCAGGTTCAGGCGCGAATGTCGGCAGACTGCATCGCGTGTTGATGCCTTGGTAATGACAGCTGGTAAACTGCAACCGGGTTTAACGACACCTGCGCTTCACTTCCCTGAGCGCGGAGCCTGCGAAGGTTTTCAACCCAGCACTAAACCCGCTGGGTTTTTTGTTGTCTGGTGCTGGTGCTCGATTTGGGAAACTTGCTTACATCCGCCGTTACATCGTCACCAATGAAAAAGGGCTCACTACTATTTTAATAGCAATGAACCCTTATCTTTATTGGTGCCGGAGAGATGAATCGAACACCCGACCTTCTCATTACGAATGAGCTGCTCTACCGACTGAGCTACACCGGCTTATCCTGAAATACAGCCTTCGATTATAACTTGGCATGCTAGCCAGTCACGCGCTCGACTAAGTACCTTTTTATGGCTGGCCTGCGAGAGCCCGGGAGACTACTTCGTGCGTGTCTTTGCTTAAATCGGTTTTAGCCGCCACGCGGCTGATCGCTTCGCGCGCTGCGCTGCGGTAGGGCTCGGCCAGTTTGCTCCAGCGGTCCAGTGCCCGCGCCAGGCGTGCTGCGACTTGCGGGTTCGTGGCATCCAGCGCCATCACGCGGTCGCTCCAGAATACATAGCCTGCCGCATCAAGCCGGTGGAAGGCGGCGGGGTTGCCGCAATAGGTGCTGATGACACTGCGGGCGCGGTTCGGGTTGCGCAGGCTGAAGTCGCTGTGCTTCATCAAGGCTTTGACGGCGGGCAGGATGTTGCCATTGCGGTCAGGGCTAGCAGATTGCAGGCTGAACCATTTGTCGATGACCAACGCTTCGTCCTTGAACATCGCATGAAAGCTTTCCAGCGCCTCAGCTGCTAACGCATGACCGCTAAAGACCAGTGCCGCCAGCGCATTGAAGCGGTCTGTCATGTTGCCCGCGCCGTTGAAGCGTTGCAGCGTTTTGTCTGGCCACATCGCATCACCCGACTCTTGGCTCGCAATGCACAGGTAGGTCAGCGCCATACCTGCCAGCGCGCGGCGGCCTGACGACTCGGCATCGGGCGTGTAGGCACCGGTGTCCATATTCGCCATGTAAACGCTTTCCCAATCGGCTTTGAGCGATACCGCGAGCTGCGTGCGCATGGCCTCACGTACCGCGTGAATCAATTGCGGGTCAACCACCTCAAGCTGCTCGGCAATGTAGGTTTCAGATGGCAGGGTGAGCACCAGTTCTTTAAAGGCTGCATCAAGGTCTGATTGATGCAAAACAGCCTGCATGGCGGCTAAATAGGCCTCATTTAGCGGTGTATTTATGGCTGTAGAGTTTTTGGTGTCTGACCCCAATAACTCTACTGAATTAATAGCAAGCAGTGCGGCACGCATAGCTAGGCGTTGGCCTGCTTCCCAGCGATTGAAGGCATCGCTGTCGTGCTTGAGCAGGTGCAGCAACTGCGCGTCACTGTAGTCAAAGTCCAGCACCACCGGGGCGGTAAAGCCGCGCAGTATGGACGGTACCGGTTCGGCATGGATGCCGGTGAAGGTAAAGCTGGTGGTTGGCTGGGTGAGTACCACGGTGTGATTGCTCATCCCTTTAACTTGGCCCCCATTTTCAGAAGAGCCAGACAAATGCAATGGCAAATCCTGACCGTCTGCACCCAGCAAACCAAGCCTCACCGGAATCACAAACGGCTCTTTGACGCTCTGGCCTGTGGTGGGCGCGCAGCTCTGAGTCAAGGTGAGGGTGTAGGTGCTGGCCGTTGGGTCGAAAACGCCCTGCGCATGGACGCGCGGCGTGCCGGCCTGGCTGTACCAGCGCTTGAACTGCGGCAACAGGCGCGCCAGCTCGGATGCTGGATTGGCATCGGCAATAGCCTGCGCAAAATCGTCGCAGGTCACGGCGTGGCCGTCGTGGCGCTCGAAGTACAGGTTCATGCCTTTGGCGAAGCCTTCCCGACCCGCAGGGTCGTTTGAGCTGGCCACAAGGGTCTGCATCATGCGCACGACCTCGGCACCTTTTTCGTAAATCGTGACGGTGTAGAAGTTGCTGATCTCGACATAGCTGTCGGGCCGCACCGGGTGCGACATCGGGCCTGCGTCTTCGGGGAACTGTGCGGTGCGCAGCACACGAACGTCCTCGATGCGTTTAACGGCGCGGGCTGATGTCTCAGCGCACAGGTCTTGTGAAAACTCCTGATCCCGAAAAACCGTTAAGCCTTCTTTTAATGACAGCTGAAACCAGTCGCGGCAGGTGACGCGGTTACCCGTCCAGTTGTGAAAATACTCGTGGCCCACCACGCTTTCGATGTTTGAAAAATCAGCGTCGGTAGCCGTGGCTTGGTTGGCCAGCACGTACTTGGTGTTGAAGATGTTCAGACCCTTGTTTTCCATCGCGCCCATGTTGAAGTCGCTGGTCGCCACGATCATGAAGCGCTCTAAATCCAGCGGCAAGCCAAAGCGCGCTTCGTCCCATGCCACCGAGTGCATCAGTGAGGTCATGGCGTGCTCGGTTTTATCCAGGTCGCCGGGGCGTACATAAACCTGCAAGGTGTGGTCTTTGCCGGCACGCGAGGTGATGCGCTGCTCACGGCTGACGAGTTGCCCGGCCACCAGTGCAAACAGGTAGCAGGGCTTTTTATGCGGGTCTACCCACTTGGCAAAATGCCTGCCGCCCTCAAGCTCGCCGCTCTCAACCAGGTTGCCGTTGGACAGCAGCACCGGGTATTGGGCTTTGTCGGCACGCAGCGTCACGCTGAACATCGCCATCACATCGGGGCGATCCAGAAAGTAAGTGATGCGCCTGAATCCTTCGGCTTCGCACTGCGTGAAAAACGAATCGTTGCTCACATACAAGCCCATCAGCTTGGTGTTTTTGGACGGGTTGGTGGTGGTGAAAATCTCCAGCTCAAATTCATCGGGCAAATCACTGAGCACCAGTTGGTTGCCGTCCATCTTGAAAGACGTGCCTTGGCCATTGACCTGCACCCGCGCCAGGTTTAGCTCGTCACCGTCCAGCTTTAATGGCTGCGCAGGCACATCCAGATTGCGGCGCAGCTTCATTTTGTTCAGTACGCGCGTTTTGCTGGGGTCCAGGTCAAAGCACAGTTCGACCGTGTCTATCCAGTAGGCGGGGGGTGCGTAGTCAGAGCGGTTGGTAGTGACTGACGGGCCTTGTCCGGCTCCGCTGGCATCAAGCTTTTGCAGCATGAGGGTTTCCTGAAAAAGTTGTATTTGAAATGACGTGTGAAGTTGCGTTTTAAGCAGGCAAAAACGTAGCGAACATCAAACGCCCTGCTTGAGTGACGCTTCAATGAAGGGGTCAAGGTCGCCATCCAGTACCTTCTGCGTAGCCGATGTTTCGTAGTTGGTGCGCAGGTCTTTGATGCGGCTGTTGTCCAGCACGTAGCTGCGAATCTGGTGGCCCCAGCCGACGTCGGTCTTGGTGTCTTCCAGTTTTTGTTGCGCTTCTTGCTGCTTGCGTAATTCAAAGTCGTACAGGCGAGAGCGCAGCCGCTTCCACGCCACGTCGCGGTTGCCGTGTTGGCTGCGGCCGTCCTGGCACTGCACCACGATGCCGGTGGGGATGTGCGTCAGCCGCACGGCTGAGTCGGTTTTGTTGATGTGCTGGCCGCCCGCGCCGCTGGCCCGGAAGGTGTCTACCCGAACGTCAGACGGATTGATGTCGATTTCAATCGAGTCATCAATCTCGGGGTAGACAAAAATGGATGCAAACGAGGTGTGCCTGCCGCCTGACGAGTCAAATGGCGACTTGCGTACCAGTCGGTGTACGCCGGTTTCGGTGCGCAGCAGGCCAAAGGCGTATTCGCCTTCGATTTTGATGGTTGCACCCTTGATGCCTGCTGTGTCGCCAGCGGTTTCGTCTTCAATCGTGGTCTTGAAGCCCTTGCGCTCGGCGTACTTGAGGTACTGGCGCAGCAACATGCTGGCCCAGTCGCAGGCTTCGGTGCCGCCAGCGCCAGCCTGGATGTCTACAAAGCAGTTGAGCGGGTCAGCCGGGTTGCTGAACATCCGGCGGAACTCCATCTTTTCAACTTCAGTCGCCACCAGTGCCGCTTCGCCTTCAATGGCCTGCATACCGGCTTCGTCGCCTTCGGCTTTGGACATCTCGAACAGCTCGGCGTTGTCAGCCAGTTCGGCGCTCAGGCGGTCAATGACATGCACCACGTCTTCGAGTGATTTTTTTTCTTTACCCAACTCTTGCGCGCGCTTGGGGTTGTCCCAGACCTTTGGGTCTTCGAGCGCGGCGTTGACTTCGTTTAATTTACGTTCTTTGGCAGGGTAGTCAAAGATACCCCCTGAGCTCGTTGACGCGATTGCTCAGGTCTGCGAGCTGGTTGCTGATGCTGTTGATGTGTTCTGCGTCCATGATGAATCTATTCCTGCGGTGTGATGCCGTTGATGGCTAACCGCGTATTTTCTCATGGCGCACTGCGGTCAATTCAAAAAACCTTCAATCACTGCTGCCAGCGCGTCTGGTTGGTCATGGTGCAGCATGTGGCCTGCGTCCTGGATGCTCGCCTGCTTCAGGTTTGGCACGGCTTTAAGGCGCTCGTAATAGTCAGCCAGCGTGTATTTGCCGCTATACCATTTGTACATCTCGTTGCTGGAGGCATCCACACACAGCGTGGGGGCCGTGATGCGCCGCCAGGTGCTCAGGACTT
>Ga0209702_10006166_pt1 | contig 15633 bp, 15 predicted proteins | sample FRY01_FD_187210 | JGI IMG/M metagenome (GOLD analysis project Ga0209702, IMG submission 187210) | Freshwater microbial communities from Lake Fryxell liftoff mats and glacier meltwater in Antarctica - FRY-01 (SPAdes) (version 2) | ecosystem: Environmental > Aquatic > Freshwater > Ice > Glacier... | reverse complement strand
AAAAAAAAAAAAAAAGATTTTACTTACCTGGTATTTCAAAAAAAAATCATTTATTTCAATCATGTAAACTCTGTAAAAATTAAAATTAAAATTGTATTTATTAATTTAAGTTTCAAAACTATAAATATTAAAATTATCTTTGGTAAAGATTTGAATTTAAAAAATTAAAAAATATTCTTTAAACACCTGTCTTATTTAATTAAAACTATTATGAAAAACACAATGTCATCCAACATTCAAAAATATAATTCAATAATAGTATTTGTTTATTTTACTTGTTGGTTCATTTCCAAATCGAAAGCTATAGGAATGAGAAATGAAAATATCTTTATATCTAGGATCAAACTATTAATAGAAAATATTAAAAATAGGAAAGAATTGCATGATTGGATCAACCACCCGGTACTTAATTTGAAAGGTGGTGGAAAAAAAAGAAAGAAGAAAAATTACACTAAACCAAAAAAAGTAAAACATATACGAAAAAAAACGAAGCTTAAGGTTTTGTCATATTATTCAGTCACTGAAAAATCGATTTCAAAACTTCGTAAAGAATCACCTGAATCACCTGGGTGTTTCATGGCAGATCATAAAGATAGAATTACGTGTGGGAAAACAGGAATTACATTTATCCGGAATGCAATTTAAATATAAAAATTATTTCTTATAAGCCAATCTAGTTTACAATATATAATAACAAAATATTTTTTTTTGTAATTTTATAAAAAAAAACACGTTGTACAATAAATTATTTTTAAAAAAATATTTCTGGAAAATTATTTATAAAATTTATAAATAATTTTAATATTTTCTAATTTTATTTTATAAATATCATTTTTAATTTTTCCGATCTGCCAGATTCGAACTAGCGACATTCTGATTTCAAAATACAACTACAGTCAGATGCTCTTCCAACTGAGCTAAGATCGGACCACCAAAGTCATTCCTTTATTTATAATTAATGAATTATTAGGTATTGCGAATTTTTATTTTGTTAGTTAATTTTGCAATTTTCAGTTATATCAATGATCCTTCGTATTTTTCAATAAACCATTTTATAGCATCCTCTTTTCCTACGCGTTGAGATTTGCCAATTTTTTTTTTACTTCGTTTTCTTTGACAAATACGATTTCCATATCTGGAAAGAACAACATAAAAATCCATGCCATAGATACCAGAAGAGGGGTCATATTTTATTCCTAAGTCAATATGTTCACTAATACCAAAACCAAAATTTCCTGTATTCGAGAAATTTGTCGATCGAAGTTCATATTCTTTAACTTTTAAACCTCTTTCCAAAATTTCATCAGCCTTTGATCCCCTGACTGTTATATGACAAGCTATTTTTTCATTTCTTCTGATGCCCCATGATCTAATAGTAAGCCTTGATTTTGAAAAGATAGGTGACTGTCCGGTCAATTGTTCCAAAACTCTTGCCGCCTTTTTAAGTCGATCACTAGATTCTCCAACACAACAATTTAAGACTAGTTTTGAAATTTTTATCTTTCTAAATGGATTTTCTCTTTTTAACAACGGCGTTGAATTGTTCATATAAATAATTGATTAATAAAAGAAGTTTTAATTTATATATTTAATAAATGTAAAAATAATTAATTATATTGTTTTTTTAATTTGGTTTACTAATAAAAACTTAGCTTTCTAAAATTTCGTTTACAATAAATTATGAAAAATCTTCTTCACAGGACCAAAAAATATTTTTATTTAAAAAAAAGAAATCTTTATTTTAAAAACAGCTATCATTATAAAAAGATTATGATTTTATGTTTTTTTGGTAGAAATAATGTATCAAATAGCGCTAGGTTTTTATTTGGAGGAAATTTTAAACCACCAACAATTTTTCGCAATGATTCTTCTAATTTCATTGTTTCTTTTTCTAAAAATATATCATTTTATTTATGGGAAACTGTAAGTGGAAGAATGATAAGAAATATCATAATTCCAAGGGGATTTCCGAAAAGAATTATTTGTCGGTTTATTTTTAATAGGATTATAACCATAACAATAAAAAATCTATTGATTCATACTTTTAATAACGGTAGTTTATTTTACTCTCTTTCGATTGAATCAGCCCCGCAAACATTTATACAAATAATGAAGGATTATTCCCAAATTATAATTTTTACTGAATCAGGAGGATTTTATTTTTTAGATTACATGAAAGGATATCTAATTAAAAAAATATGTATAATGGGGTTAACTTTTTTCTCTGACGCAATTTTTAATAGATCTGAAAAATATTGTTTAAAAAACTTTAATTCAATATATATATCTAATTTGAGCGGGATTAAAAATAATTATTATTTGACTCAAAATTGTATTTTAGGAAATGAAAATCTTAGACCCAAAAAAATAATATTCAATGCTTTTTTTAAATATGTATCATATTTTTGTATTTTATTGTTAAATAAAAATAATTATTTATGGGAAATTAATACAGGTCTATTGATTTATGATTGAAAAAACCGTGAATCATACTTATTTTTTAACAGTAATGAGCCAAATTGCCAAATTAGTATTTATTTATAAATAAATCATATTTTTATATAAGTTTAGATCGAAGTATTTAATTATTAATTCAAAATCTATGAAATCTACACATCAAAGACTGAGACACGGAAATTTTGTATTACATCCTTATTCAATTATTAAAAGAAAAATAGATTCTATATTGAAAACTTCAACCTTTTATTTTCAAAATCTAGGTTTAAAATATTTTAACTCCAAGATTTTTTTTTTTTCGATCAAAAAATCAAACTTCAGTTATGTCCAAATAAATTTAATTTTAGAAGATGAAATTTTTTCAAAACATTTCTATAAAAATATGGCTCAGTGTTTAGGATCATATAAATTAAGTTATTTTCTAAACGGGGAAGGGAGTATATATCCCTCAATTTGTAATTTAAAGTATTTTGGGAAAGAATTTTTGATTTGCAATAATCTTCAATTTAATAAATTAGCTGATAAAATCATTTTAAATAAAACGCAAATTAGAAAAATTAACGAAAGAACATTTTGTTTGATATTCAAGGAAATTTTAACCTTTACGATTAATCCATCAATTTTTTCAACAATAGCTAGGTTGGATGTTTGTAATCTTAAAAATTTATTGAAGAATGAAGAATGTATTCACATTAGTTTTTTCTTCGAGAAAACGAATTCAATCAGTACGGTAAAAAGAAGTACTACATTTTTTGAGTATAGAAAAGAATTTAGTTGCATTTCTAACATTTTATTAGAAATTAGTGGTGCCTTTTTAATAGGTCTACCTAAAAAAAATCTATACTATTGGTTCAGACTTAATATTAAAAACAAATTCCTAGCTTCAAAAAATTTTGTATTTTCAAATAAAGTTAGAAAAAATGCATCGGTTAAAAAAATGCATCAACTGAATTTTATATTTCTTTCAAACCTGAATGATGAAATATATATGCTTTATTTTTTAAAATTAAGAAATTTAACAGAATGGGCAAATAAAGAAATCATACAAGGTCTTAAGGAAAATGATTTGAATTCAAAACACCCAACAAGCTTGGATACTAGTTTTTTTGTTCAAAAAAAAATAAACAATTTTATTTTTAGTAGTATTAACAATTTTTTACGAATTTCATATGAAATGTTTGAATCACAATTTTTAAACTATGTTGATCATTCTAATTCCAATCACTCTTCTAAAAATTGGAAAAAACGTGGATTATGCATTGAGAATAATTTCAATAAATTAATATTCAAAATTAGTAATTCAGCATTTAAACATAATGAAATAAATTTAACAAATGGAATAGTTTGTACAAAAAAAAATCTTATTTTATTCAACGGACTTCAGTCTCAAAAGATATACAATGACAATTTGACAATTAAAAAAAACTTTAAATTTTCACAAATAAGTGTTACTAAAAAAGAAAATTTTAAAACTTATAAATTTTCAATCGGAAGTTCTTCAAATTATTCAAAATTCTGAAAAATTTAAAATAATAGTGTAAAATTAATTTAATTTATTAAATGTATTTTTTTAAATTAAACTAATTTGTTTTTAAAATTTTAAAAAAAGGTTTAAAATGGTATTGTTAATATCTAAAATTAAAAGCCTACTTCATACTAATCAATTAATTGGAAAAATTGATTCCCCCGTGCCAATGATTATGGCTAGCACAGTAGAAATTTTTTTAATTGATCTAATTGGTACATCCTTATCTATAATTAAAAAACTAGGGAAAAAAAAACTTAGAACTAATCATATTAAATATGTTTTGAACAAAAAAAAAAGATTTAAAGATTTAACTAAAAAAATAAGCTATTGAATTACGAACTTAAAAGTAAAAGTTTGATCTAATTTTTTTTAATATCCACCTCACAATAGGATGAGAATTTGAATAACTATTTAAAAAATGTCGACAAAAAATTAAAACATCGAGAGATAAAAACTGACAATTAAAAATCAAACCTTCAATTGATTGTAAAATCAATAGCAAGTCATATAAATTGAAAAATTTTAAAAAAAAATTTCTAGATTTTTCAATCATATAACACGCGGAAACCTTTTTTTCATTTTTAATGAGTATGTCACAAATTTTAAAGGAAAAATGTTCTTCTGTAAGTTGGTAAAAAAAACATAATTTAAAAAAAAAAAATCCTGACATCAAAAATGAAGAATTTAATATAAATGGAATAAGTTTTAGATTTACAGAATTTGTTAATCCAATCTCTAAAATCAAGTCACAATAATTTTTATTCAAAATGAAATTAATAAATCTTATTTCTACTAAATTTTTAAAAGATGATTTAAAGTTGGATAAAATTCCTGATAAACTATTATCTGGCTTTAATAAAAATTTATACCACCTAAAGATTTTTATTAATTGTATACTATCTATCAGTATATTTTGAGGTGAGTATCGCATCAGAATATTTTTTAAGAGATATGTATTGGTTTGTAAAGAATTACCAGATATTACTTTTTGGATAAATACTTTAAATAGTATTGTTGACTTATTTACGGTTTTAAAATAAATATGCTTTATTGAGTTTAAAATCAATTTTTTAAAATCAAAAACTAAGTTTAAACTTGATAACAAATCATTTTGGCTTGTGGAATTTAAAGTTAAAATCTTTAATTCTAATTTGTCGACCTTCTTTTCTTTATAGCTAATAAAAAAACTTATCTTACCTTTAGAATGAAAAAATTCGATATCTTCCAAAATTAATCGACCTATCCTTTTCAAATAAATATATTTAATATTTAGCATTAAAATTATATAATTAACAAGCCTTGTGGCGTAATGGATAACGCATCGGACTTCTATTATTGAAATCCGGGGATTGCGGGTTCGAATCCCGTCAGGGTTAAAAAAATCCTAAGACAGCTGTTATTTATTGTTCATTAATTTATTTAAATGAAAAACTCCGAAATTATTAAAAATTTCAAATTAAGCTATAAAAATGAGAATCCCAAGATTTTCCATCGTAAAAAAAATATATCACTTTATATTAGTGATTTGTCACAATTAATTGATGAAGAAAATATATTGAACGCCTTTTCAAAAATGTCTGGTTTACTTTCAGTCAGAATTTGTAGAGATGTGATATCCAAAAAATCTTTATGCTACGGCTATATCAATTTTAAGGATGAAGAGTGTGCAAAAAGGGCAATTAAAAAAATGAATTTTTTTTCCGATAAAACAATCTTTACTAAACCTTTAAGAATCATGTGGAAGGAAAAAGATAAAACTCTAAGAATATCTAGTAAAGGAAATATTTTTATTAATTATTTACCGATCGATTTTAAAACAATAGATTTATATAAACTTTGCACTTCATTTGGAGAAATTCTTTCTTGTAAGATTTCTTTTGATGAAAGTGGAAGATCGAAAAAATTCGGTTTTGTTCACTTTTCTTCTTCTAATGATGCAAAAGAAGCTGTGATAAAACTAAATGGAGTTAATATACAAGGTAAAGTTTTATATACAAGCCCTTATATAAATAAAGAAACAAGAGATCTTCGTCAACCTAAAAAATTAAATTATACAAATGTTTATATTAAAAATCTTGACATAGAAAAATTTAATGAAACAGATATTAAAAATATGTTTGAAGTTTTTGGCGAAATAACTTCGATTATGATCCCAGAAGAAAACCAAAAACCAAAAGGATTTGCTTTTGTAAACTTCGCATCTCATTTAGATGCAGAAGATGCTATTTTCAAAATGAATAAAAAAAGGGTTGGTGATTCTATCTTATATGTATCTAAAGCCGAGACTAAGTTAGAAAGAAAATCAATACCTCACACTGCATAAAATTTCAGAGAAGGAATTGAAAAACGATTCAAATAAATACATCTTTAATTGTTCTTGGAATAAAAAATTTTTTTTTTTGAATTTGACAATTTATTTACTCTTGGCTCTAGAAATTTATTGTAATTTTAAAATTGTGCAACTACCTAGATATGACTTTTCATTTTTTATAAAAATATCTTCAAAAAAAATTTTTTTACAACTTTAATGAAAAAAAATACTATGTTACTTTGACAAAATTTTTTATAGAATTCTCGAATTTTTTGTTAAAAAAATATCAAAACATTGTTCCTAGCTTACCAAAAAATTAACAACTCCTTTCAGATTCAGCAAAATTTGAAACAAAATTTTGGAATAATATGAAATGTTTTAAATTTAAAAACTCCGAAATATTAAAAATGTTAATCAATAGAATTAAAATGAGACATTCAAAAAAAGATCTTAAATACGAATGGAGGAAAATTTTTTATCTTTGGTTTAAATCTAAAAAAAAAATATTCTTCCCGAGTTAATATATTTACTCCAGTTTTTATTCATTAAATCTATCGAAAAACTAACTCTATTCATAAATAAGTTGAACTTCGAAACGGAGGTATCAATTAGAATTAATTAAATTTTTCACTTTAATTTCGTAGATACTTTAGGATAATTTTTTTAAAATTTTACATTATATGATTTATTGGACTAATAAATTGGATTTATTAATATGAATTTTAGTATTCTTTTCAAAATTACTAATAAATTCTATTTCACTTTTATTAATGAGATTGAAACAATAACCTTTTTTTTTAAATCTACCTATCCTACCAACTCTATGAAGATAAGTATCAATTTTTTTTGGTGCACCCACATTTATAATTAAATCTATGAAGGAAAAATTCATTCCCTGGCAACCCACATCGGTTGAAGAAATAATATCTACAATACCTTTCTTTATCATTTGAATAACTAGTGTTCGTTGATATATATTAATCTCATGATGTAAAATAAAGGCAAAAATTTTGGTTTTTTTTTAAAAATTTAACAAAATTTTCTGATTTCTTGTGATCCTTAAAAAAAATCAAAATCAGACCTAATTTCTTTTTACTAGCCATCCTTCTTTCTTTATGTTTTAAAAACGCCAGTAAAAATTTTAATTTAAAATGGTTTGAACAGTAAATATATTCATGTTTAATTTCTGGAAAAAAATTAAATTTAGTGTGTTTTTCATTATAGATAAAGATATTTTTTTGAAAATTGAAAGCTGTAGTATATATAAAAATATTAGAATTAGTAACAATAAACATATTAGTATGACTTGGGGTAATCCTTAAAATTATTTTTTTCAATAAAAAAAAATTCTCTGGTCTGAATAATAAATCAACTTCGTCAAATACCATGATTTTGTACGAACTTATAGTAAATTCGTACAAACTCTCAAAACAATTAACCAAAGAAAACATAGTTGAAATTAAACACCCTTTCCATTTCCTTTTAAATTTTTCGTAATTATAAATTTTCTCAAAAAAAATAGTAGAAACGCTTCGGGTTTTTCCTATAATATTAAAAGTTTCATAAATCTGTAAGCCTAATTCTATTGTGGGAATAATAATTGCAATGAAACATTTTAAACCATTAGCATAATTAATATGAATAAGAGTGAGTATATAAGATAGTGTTTTTCCTCATCCCATTCTAAAAAAAATAATGCTATCTTTTACAGAAATTATAATAGGAATAATTGCTTGTTGAAGTGAAGTTGCGTAGGTTATTTTTTTTTGGCATTCATGATGTATCCAATGAAAAAGTCCAATGTAACTTATTTTACAATAATTCTTAATACCCATTAATAAAAAACAATTTGAAAGATATTAGATTAATAAAAACTATAAAATGATAAATATAATTAAGAACTATATTATTAGGAAAAATTTTAAACAAGTTTTTAAAATATAAAAATCAGATAAGATAAGTAAATGAACAAAATTTTTTTTTAAATCTAAGATTTTTCCCCCAGGAAAATATGAAATTTAAATAATAATTTGTTAAAAAATTGATTAATTAATTGATTGTATAAATAATTTAATTGGAAACTTTTATAATTTTATTCATTCCCAAAATTTTTCTAAAGATATTAATTTAAGCCTAGGAAAACGCAAATAGATTCATAGTAAACAATAAATTTTAAATTTAATAATTTTTCATAGGCAATTATTGACAACTGTCGTGAATAAAATTTTCTTCCAATATAATGATAAAATCCAGCGTAAATGGATTAAATTCGAATAAATCCCCTGCTCTTTTTTTTAAAGAGAAAGAGTATATAAAGAAACCAAAATGTGAATGTCGAATTTCTTCAGGTGGAGGAGGTAATGGTAATGCACATAATCCAAAAAAACTTTTTGATGAAGAACCTGAAAATTATTTAACCTTACCTTTATTCATTATATTTTCAAAAAAAGAGAACTCTGAACTCTTTAATTTTTCAGAAAGAAATTATAAAAATAATACTTATCAAAAAAAGGTAAAAGAAGTTATTTTAAAAAGTTGCGATTCTATTCCAGAATTCTTTTTATGTGATACCTATGAAAATTTATTTTATCAGAATTATTTAAAAAATACTAATCAAAAAAAGGCAGAAAAATATATTGATGATTGGTATTCGAGCAGAGATCATATATTTTCTGAGGTTGAACCAAAAAAAAAAATGAAAAAAAATGAGGATATTTATTATTATTTTAAAACGTCTGAACCCAAAATAAAATCCTTTAAGATATTTTCTAAAAAAGAAAAAAAAGATAAAGTATATATGTATATTGAAAGATTTAAAATTTTTTTAATCTCAAACATTTTAAACATTTCTTTTGGCGAGAGGTTTAAATTCAATCTAACACCTTGGAAACGATTCAAATCTGCGGAAGGGAATAATATGGCCGAATTGTCAATTAAAGATCAGGAATTAGGTGACTTTGGTAAATTTTTAGATTTAACACTAAAACTTACAAAAAAACCATCTTTGTTAATTGAACCAGAAGTTACGTTAATTGATAAGCAAATATCAACTTCCGTAAGTTTTATAGAAAAAAATTTTTTAGGTACAGGAATTTCTGTTAAACAAAAAATTTTGTTTAGAAAATTTAAAATTTATTACATGAGGGTTGAAATTGATGACAACAATTTAAAAAAATATCAAAACATTTATGCTTTTGGAAAATATTTAAAAAATTTTTCATCAATCGGTTTTATTTATGAAAACTTTTTAAATGAAAAAAAAAATGCCTGTTTTAAGTTTGGTTCTGGTTTGGAAATTGCTTCTAAAAAACAAAATCTTAACCAAGCTCTATCATCTGTTCAATTAAAGGCTTCTCTAATGATTTCAAAAATAAATTTTTTGAAGAGTCATATTTTTTTTGTTTCTATCTCGATGAATAAGTTCTCAAGGTCCATTGGTTATATAAATTCTATGATTTTAAATAGTGAATTTGAACCAGCTTACAAAAAACTTAAATTACTTGGATTAATCTTTGTAATCGAAAATCAATGGAATATCAAATCTTATTCTAGAGATTTATATTTTTCTAATAAAAATAAAGAAGATAAAATTCGTTCGCCAATAATAAGAAAAAAAGAAAATTTCAAAATGTTAATAGGAAAATATATAAGTTTAAACACGCTACTTTCAAAAAACTATAAATTTACATTAATATTAAATTTTAAAAAAAAAAATCTTTCAATAAATTTATTCAAGAAAATAAGAATCAAATTTGAAATTGGAAACTTACTTTCATTTTCATGTGATTTTAACAATTATGGAAAATCAACTATAATATTAGATTGAATAAGATAAATAAAATTTTAAAATTAAAAAATAAATAGTTGTATTTTTAAATTATTTTAGTATGGGAACCTATGTTATTGATGGTAAGGGGCATTTAATGGGGAGATTAGCCTCAATTTGTGCAAAAGAACTCCTCGAAGGAAAAAAAATTGTTATTGTAAGATGTGATAAAGTAGAAAAATCAGGAAAGCATATTAGAAACAAACTTAAAATTATCTCTCGGTCTAAAAAAAGAACTAACACTAATCCTAAGCACGGCCCTTTTCATTTTAAAACACCTTCTCAGGTTTTCTGGAAAACAATTCGTGGAATGATACCACATAAGACTTTTAGAGGAAGTAGTGCCCTGATGCGATTAAAATTATATGACGGGATCCCAAAGAATTTAAATACTACCAAAAAACTCATTGTTCCTTGTGCTTTAAGAGTAATTAAACTCGCTCCTGGAAGAAAGTATACACAAATCGGTGAAATTTTTAATGAAATTGGTTGGACCAAAAAAAAAAATATTGAAGAAAATGAAGAAAAATATAAGACGATAGGTAAAAAATTTTGGCAAACCAAATATAGATTAATTCAGGAACGTAACAAAAGTATAGAGAATAACACCACCTTGGAAGTTTTAAATATCTAAAACAAATAAAATAATGTTTTATAATTTGTTCAATTATATCATTAATATGTTTTTTAAACTCCCGCAAAAATTTTATCGGATTTTAAACTAATACTAAAATTTTTTTATCCATTTAATAAGATGATTTTTTTTGAATATTAAATTTTTAAATGAACTTATTAAAATTGTTTGATGTTATTTTTTTTTATTCTATTTTTAAACTGACCTTCTTTGATTTATTTTTATATTTATTTATTTTGTAAATAAAAAGAAAAATTTAAATAAAAAAAAATTAAATTAAGATTTTCACAAAAAAGTATTTTTAAAAGGTTTTTATAGTAGATAAATTTATTATTCTTTTTCAAAATAAAATATTTTTTCAAATATTTAATCAAAAAAACCAATTAATTGTATGGAATTCTGAAAATTGTCTAAAATTCAGTTTATATAAAAGTAAATTATGGTTTATCAAGGTAAATAAATTAATTTAAATAAATTATTAAATATTATTTAGTTTTCTAATTGTAGTATGGAAAATCCAGATGCAAATGAAATGAAACTAAAGGAGGTTACAAGTGTCTTTTCAACAATAAAAAATAACATAAATGAAGTATTAAGTCTTACAAAGGTGTTGAAGACTTCCTTTGGTCCATTAGGTATGGATAAAGTAATCAAACAATCCTCAGAAAACATTATTATAACTAATGATGGTGCAACGATCTTAAGTAAGGCAAAAATGAAAGGAGAAATTCGTAAAATGCTCGTTGAATTATCGTTATCACAAGATCATGAAATCGGTGACGGGACTACGGGTGTTGTAATCTTTACTGGAGCTTTATTGGAACAAGCAGATAAGCTATTAGATAATGGAATTCATCCGACTAGAATAGCGGAAGGCTTTAGTTATGCTACTGATATTTGTGTTAGCTTCCTAGAAAAGCAAGCACAGAATCTTTTCGGTGATCTTTCTGACTATTCTTTTTTACTTTCAACTTCAATAACGACTATGAATTCTAAGGTAATAAATAGATCAAAAAAGAAACTAGCAGAGATATGCACCAAAGCAGTTTTGACAGTTGCCGATTTAGATAGAAGAGATGTAAACCTTGATCTAATAAAGATAGAAGGAAAAGTAGGAGCAAATTTAGAAAATTCTATGTTAATAAATGGAAGTTTACTAAATAAGGAATGGTCTCATTCGCAAATGCCAAAAAAAATTGAAGATGCTAGGATATGCGTATTAACATCTCCATTTGAGCCACCAAAACCCAAAAATAAACATGAACTTCAGATCGAAAATGTGAGAGCATTTAGAGAATTAGAAAAAACAGAATTTGAATTTTTTCACAAGATTATTTCACAAATTAAAAAAAGTGGAGCGAACGTTTTAATTTGCCAGTGGGGTTTCGATGACGAAGGTAATCATCTTTTATTAAGAAATAAAATCTCAGCAATACGTTGGGTATCAGGTTTAGAATTAGAATTAGTTTCTATTTCGTGTGGAGCCCATATTGTCCCGAGATTTAATGAAATAACTTCATCTACTCTTGGCTTTTCTGGAAGAATTAGAGAATTGTGTATCGGTACCGAACATGATAGATATTTAATTTTTGAAGACTGTCCAAAGGCAAAATCCATGACTATTTTTATTAGAGGTGGAAGTGGGTTGATCATAGAAGAAGCAAAACGAGCAATGATTGATGCTATGTCCGTTGTTAGAAATTTAATACGGGATAGTCGGATCGTTACCGGAGGTGGCTCATCAGAAATGGCATGTAGTATTAAAATATCAGATAAAGCAGAAAAATCAGTTGGACTAAAACATTATGTTTTGTCATCTTACTCAGAGGCTTTAAAAATAATCCCATATGTTCTTGCTGAAAATTCTGGCTATGACCCAATAAAATCAGTTAGCTCTCTGGAAAAAGAACAACGTGAAAGTATGAATTTTAACTTAGGAATAAATTGCGAAAAAGGAAACATAGATAATATGATCAAATTAAGAATTTTCGAAACTTTAATTAGTAAACAACAGCAGATACAAGTTGCGACCCAAATGACTAATGCTATTCTTAGAATCGATGATATAATTAATATTTAATATTTAATATTTATTAGTTTTTAATTGTTTAAATTTTTTTTAAATATAATTGTAAATTATCGATGAGAAATTTAATTTCGATACAAAGACTGGCATATCTCAAAAAAGAAATGATTCAGTTTTTTTTATTTCAATTATCAGACAACCCTCAAATTATAAAAGAAAAATACAAAGATCTGAAAAGAAGTGATCAGAGGTTTACATATAATTTTAAGCTTGATATTTTCCAGAAAATGGCGATAAAATGCATTGAAATGGAAAAAAATATTCTTATAGCCGCACACACTTCCTCAGGAAAAACCTTAATAGCTGAGTATGCGATTGCATATTCTCTATTTAAGGGTAAAAAAGTTATATATACTACTCCTATCAAAGCACTATCAAACCAAAAATTTAGAGATTTAGGTAGAATTTTCTCAGGTGTTGGATTAATTACAGGTGATATCAGTATTAATCCAGAGGGAGAGTGTATTGTTATGACCACTGAAGTTTTGCGCTGTATTTTAGGAAATAGGTCTGAAGAGATGTATTCACTAGAATGGGTTATAATTGATGAGGCTCATTATATCAAAGATCTTCAACGCGGTTTTATTTGGGAAGAAATACTTATTTTGTTACCAAAATCTGTTAAAATTATATGTTTAAGTGCAACCATTCCAAATATATTAGAGTTTTCAGAATGGTTAACTAATATAAGAAAATTTAGTTTTGTTTCAATTGTAGCTCAAAAAAGACCTGTACCACTTAAAGAATATTTTTGTTTACCTGAAATTTTTGGTTTAAAACTTTTTAAGATAAATGAGAAAAATAACATTTTGAAACATCAAAAAATCAAGAGTAAATCAGAAGAGGAAAAACTTCCATCCTCTATTGACTTATTTTTTGAAAGATTTATACAAGATTTATTAAACAAATTATATGATATTAAGTATGGACCGGTTATATTATTCACCTTTAGTAAAAAGAAATGTCACGAATTTGCTAAAAGCCTTTGGTCGATGAATTTTTGTGATGTAAAGTCTCGAAAAGTAATTGAAAGGTTTTTAAATAAATTGTTTATTAAGTTACCGGGAGAGAAAATCAGTTATTCTTTTTGTGAGACTTATTTCAGATCTCTCGAAAAAGGAATTGGTATTCATCATGCAAGCCTTTCACCTTTTCTTAAGGAAATAACCGAAACACTATTCCACGCCAATTTATTATTCATTTTATTTGCAACAGAAACATTTTCAATAGGTCTTAATATGCCTTCAAAAACTGTGATTTTTTCTTCTTTGGTTAAATTTGACGGAAAAAATCTAAGATTTTTAAATCGAGGAGAATTTATTCAAATGAGTGGTAGAGCTGGACGAAGGGGTTTAGATAGAAAGGGAATTGTGATATCAATTTTGGATGAGAAAAATAGCCCTGATAAAATTAAAAAAGTATTAACAGGATTTTCTGAGCCAATAGGATCAGTATTTAGACTTACTATAAATACTTTTTTGGATTTTATTGGACCAAAAAAATCGAGGATTAAAAAATTAATCAATTGTTCTTATTATGAATTTCAACGAAAAATGAATACGGTTAAAATGTATTTATTATATTTGATTTTAAAAAAAAGAATAAGTTTGCTTATTACTCCAAAGTTTAAATTCGTTTCCCAAATCAAAAATTCGTTTCAATTAATTGAAAATAATTTAGATCTTAGTTCTGATACTGAAAGCGTTCTAGATTATAATAAGAAAATTTTAATAGAATTTGTTAATAAAAAAAATAAATATCTGGAAAATCAACTTTTTAACATCAATGAGATGTCGTTCTCAAAGATTAAACCAAATCCAAAATCGGATAGTTTTGATTTTTTGGTATTTTGTCCTGAAATTATAAGAAAAAGATTAAAATTTAAAAAGTATCAACAAAAAATGATTACAAATTTAAAGTTTAAAAATTTAAATGTTGTTGAACAAGTAATTATATTAGGTTCTGAAGTTTTAAAAATAAAAATAAGGCGTCCCTTAATATATTTTAATGTGTTACTCTATCATTTTACATTTTTTTATCAACTAGATTTTTTAAACTGGAAATTTAAAATTAAATGTACTTTAAAAAATTCGTTGAAAAATTCTTGTTTTTTGGACTTACCAAAGTTTTTAAATGCTTTTTTAAAATTGGGATTAGTTCGTCAAGATATGAGTTTATCATTTAAAGGGGAACTTTGCTCCAAAATAAATTATCCGGAAAATTTGGTTTTAATGGAATTGGTATATGGTGGAATTTTTGCAATACTACCTTTTCCTATGGTTATTACGATTCTTATTGGTTTAATATGCGAGGAACAGTATAAAGAAAATTTATTACACCCGATTCTTTTGTCTCCTTTTGAAGAATTTCAAAAGATTATTTTAAAATTATATTCAATAACAAGAAATTCGAGTTTATCAATTTATATTTTAAAAATAGTCCAAAAAAAAAAAACTACTGCTTGGAATTTAATATGGGTGTGGTTCAGTCAGTATCAATGTAAAACTAGTCCTTCATTAAATTTATTAAACAACAATATATTTTCTAAATATTTAGAATATGTTTTAAAAATATTGGAAATTATGGCTAAATTATATCAATGTATCGGCAATGTATTTTTAGCTTCCAAAGTTGAAAATTTTTGGTTTCGGCTCAAAATAATAGTACTTCAGCATCCCTAAGGTTTTCTCCACCAAACCCCCGTTATTTTTATCGTTTTTATCGATTTTTAACATTACCATGATTTTTAGGGTAGATCGCTAACTTTTTCATCTCCCCTTTTTTTTAGTTT
>Ga0209702_10006165_pt1 | contig 15641 bp, 17 predicted proteins | sample FRY01_FD_187210 | JGI IMG/M metagenome (GOLD analysis project Ga0209702, IMG submission 187210) | Freshwater microbial communities from Lake Fryxell liftoff mats and glacier meltwater in Antarctica - FRY-01 (SPAdes) (version 2) | ecosystem: Environmental > Aquatic > Freshwater > Ice > Glacier... | reverse complement strand
TCATTTGCCCCGTGACGTAGCCCAGCGTTTGTAGTTGGGTCTGCGCCTCAAGCGGCAAATCGTTGTAGCTGGTGACGACTTTGCTCGCGGCTGGGTCAACCGCAATCACGCCGCTCAGATAAAGCATGTTGCCGATACGTTTTGCAGCCAGGTAGTTGGCCAATGGAGCGCCAGTTGCCATTAAATTACATCACTTTCAAAGTACTTAAACAGAGTGGTTTGGCTGGGCAGTCAGGATGGATAAAGGCAGGCTGCTGATCTCATGCAAGAGTCGCGCCAGCTGCAAGCCTGCGGCGTTGATGACCGCATGGCCTTTGGCGGCAGTGGCCAGCGTTGCATCACCCGCTGCACCATACGGGTTGTAGTCCTGTACCTGCCAGCCCAGTTTGGCAGCACTGCTGTTGCCCAGCAGCGGGTAGGTCTTGGCGCGCTCTTCAGCCTGGGTATGAAAGTGCTGTGCATGCGCCATATCGACATACTTTTCACGCAGCGCCAACATCATGGATGTTTCCATATCGCCCGCATGGATGCCAAAGCGGTGCTCGGCCGGGGTGAACAGATTCATCACCTCATCGCCCAACGGCAGGGTGTACCAGTTGCTTGAAAACACAATCAAATCATGTGCGGTACGCAGGTCGCGCGCCACGATGTCCATCACACTCACCTGACCGCCGTGGCTGTTGAACAGCACCAGCTTTTTAATGCCAGCGCGCGCTACACAGGCACCGAGCTCCATCCACACGCTGATCAGCGTCTGCGCGCTCAGCGTTAGCGTACCGGGGTAGCGAATGTGCTCGTTACTTTTGCCCACTTGCTGTGTCGGCATGAAGAGTACTGGCAGCGTTGCTGGCAAGTGAGGCAGCGCCGCCTGAATCACACCGTTGACCAGCGAGGTGTCGACGCTGACTGGCAAATGCGGGCCGTGCTGCTCAATCGCGGCAACCGGAAGTACCGCAACAGTTTGGTCGATCACGGTGCTCGCTGCCAGCTGCGAAAAATGCCGCGAGCTTAGATCAGCCCAGAATTTTGAGGGTAAGTTCATGGCCGGATGTTACTTGTAAAAGCGGTTCTATAGGCTAAAGCCCTAATGCCAAGTGGTGGTGGTTGGGGCATGATTCATACCGTCAACTATTTTCTTTTGGAGTTTTCTATGCAACGCCGCCACTTGCTGCAATCCGCCGCCGTCATGTCCATCCCTGGCCTGGCCAAAGCACAAACCCCCTCGACAAGCTCAGCACAAGGCTTCCCCGCCAAGCCGATCAAGCTGGTGATTGCCTTCCCCCCCGGTGGGCCGACCGACGTGACCATGCGGGTGCTGGCCGACAATGCTTCCAAAATTTTGGGTCAGCCCGTGATTGTTGAAAACAAACCCGGTGCGGGTGGCACGCTGCCTGCGCAAGCGTTGCAAACCACTCAGCCTGACGGCTACACCGTGGCGCAAATTCCGCTGGGCGTGTTTCGCCTGCCGTACACCACCAAACTCACCTGGGACCCGATCACTGATTTGTCCTATGTGTTAAACGTCACGGGCTATGCGTTTGGCTTGGTGGTGCCAAGCGATTCACCGCTTAAAACCTGGACGCACTTTGTCGGCTGGGCCAAGGCCAACCCCGGCAAGCTCAGCTATGGCTCGACCGGTACCATGACCAGCCCGCACCTGACGATGGAGCTGATTGCGCAAAAGCTGGGGCTTGAACTGCTGCACGTGCCGTACAAAGGCAGTGCTGATTTGATGCAGTCGATTTTGGGCGGAAACATCATGGCGGCGGCAGATTCGACTGGTTTTGCGCCACAAGTCGAAGCAGGCAAGCTGCGGGTGTTGAACACCTGGGGTGCCGAACGATTGGCCAAGTTCCCTGATGCACCGACCCTGAAGGAGCTCGGTCTGGATTTGGTGCAAAACTCGCCTTTCGGCATCGCCGCCCCGCGCGGCACCCCGCCTGCTGTGGTCAAGCGTCTGCATGATGGCTTCAAGCAGGCGATGGAGATGCCAAGCTATAAAACCGCATTAGCCAAGTACGACATGCAGCCGATGTACATGAGCTCTGCGGCGTATTTGAAGTTTGCGCAAGACACCTTCAAGCGCGAAAAAGCGCTGGTTGAAAAGCTGGGGCTGCTGAAAGCGTCATGAGGCTTCCTGGTTTGTTTGAGCCGACAAAATCGCCCGTGCCACCTCAGCAAACCCCGCGCCGCGCTCCAGGTCGGTGATGTAGCGCGGCAAGTGTTCAAGTTGCGCTGCAAAGCGCCGCACATTGGCTACGCCAATCGAGTTGGGAAAGGCCTCAAACATCAGCTGGTCGTTGGTTGAGTCGCCAACGTAAGCCCAGCAATCAATCTCTGCATTCAGGCCACGGCCAAACAGTTCGCGCACCGCCCAGTTTGCACCCACCAGTTTGTTATGCGCGCCAAACCAGCCATTGATGTGGATGGAGCTCACGGTGGCGTTCATGCCCTCGGCTTGCATGATGGCTACCACCTGCGCGATTTTATCGGACGGTAGATGCGTGAATTCGCTATGGTCAATCGCCATGTCCGTTTCGCGTCCGGCACTGTCTTGGGCCAGCAGCGTGCCGGGCACGTCGCGCAGCACGCGCTGGCCCACTTGTTGCATACGGGCGTAGTTGCTGGAGCGTACAGCATCACTTTGTTGATATGATTTTAATAGCTGATTGAGCTCGTATTGATTGGGCTGCAGGCTATTTAGGTAGCCATTTTGAAGTAAAACAGCACCGTTTTCGGCCACGATGGCGTTGACCGGCCAATCGATCACAAAAGGCTCGCTCCAGCCGACCGGGCGGCCTGTGATGGCGATGACCTCAAACCCGGCTGCTTTCAGGTCGTGCAAGGCGGCGAGTGCATCGGGTGTGATGGCGCCGTCATCGGTTAGGGTGTCGTCAATGTCGGTGAAGACGCCCGTGATGCGTTGGCGGTCTGCCTGAGGCCATTGGCTTAGTTTCTGCATGGTGAAATTTTCGCATGTTGCAAGCGGCTAGCAGCTTGGCTACAATGGCTGCTTCCTGAGGAGCGTTGCAACCCACGACATGTGGTCTAGGCTCAGGACGTCTACTTGCAACCACGCTCACCCGCACTGCTTTGATGCCGGGGTGAGTGAAGCCAAAAAGCTTTTGCCCGATCAACAAACTTTGTCGACAAACAGTGCCCGTGGCTATTTTGCCCAATTGATCTTTGATTCTTCTGGAGAACCGTATGAACGCCGTCCTTAAACCTATCCTCTCCGCAGTCGCACCTTTCGCAGACTACGTGATTGCTGATATTTCTTTGGCTGCCTGGGGCCGCAAAGAAATTAAAGTTGCTGAAACCGAAATGCCTGGCCTGATGGCCATGCGCCATGAATTTGCCGTGGCGCAGCCACTCAAAGGCGCTCGCATCACTGGCTCGATCCACATGACGATTCAAACCGCCGTGCTGGTTGAAACCTTGCAAGCGCTGGGCGCTGAAGTACGCTGGGCGTCATGCAACATTTTTTCAACCCAAGACCATTCTGCTGCTGCGCTAGCTGCGGTTGGCACACCCGTGTTCGCCATCAAAGGCGAGTCGCTGGCCGACTACTGGGACTACACCCACCGCATTTTTGAATTCTCGGGCGCCAAAGGCACCCCGGAAGAAGGCCCAAACATGATTCTGGACGACGGCGGCGATGCCACGTTGCTGATGCACCTCGGCACCAGGGCTGAGACCGACATCTCGTTGTTGGCCAACCCTGGCAGTGAAGAAGAAATTTGCCTGTTCAATTCGATCAAGGCCAAACTGGCGATTGACCCAACCTTCTACAGCCGCCGCCTGGAAAACATCATCGGCGTGACCGAAGAAACCACCACGGGCGTGCTGCGCTTGAACGAAATGTCGGTCAAAGGCACGCTGGCGATTCGCGCTATCAACGTGAATGACTCCGTCACCAAGTCCAAGTTCGACAACCTGTACGGGTGCCGCGAATCACTGGTGGACGCCGTCAAGCGCGCCACCGACGTGATGATTGCTGGCAAAGTGGCTGTGGTGGCGGGTTACGGCGACGTTGGCAAGGGTTCGGCTCAAGCCCTGCGTGCCCTGAGCGCCCAAGTTTGGATCACTGAGATCGATCCGATCAATGCGCTGCAAGCTGCGATGGAAGGCTATAAAGTTGTGACGATGGAGTACGCCGCTGACAAATGCGACATTTTCGTTTCTGCCACTGGCAATAAAAATGTCATCACGTACCAGCACATGGCTGCCATGAAGGACCAGGCCATCGTTTGCAACATCGGTCACTTCGATAACGAAATTGATGTCGTGTCGCTTGAAAAATGTCAGTGGGAAGAGATCAAACCACAGGTTGACCACGTGATTTTCCCCGACGGCAAGCGCATCATCTTGCTGGCCAAGGGCCGCCTGGTGAACCTGGGCTGCGGTACGGGTCATCCAAGCTTTGTGATGTCTACCAGCTTTGCTAATCAGGTCATGGCGCAAATTGAAGTGTTCACCAAGCAAGCCGACTACAAAGTCGGTGAAGTGTATGTGTTACCCAAGCACCTGGACGAAAAAGTGGCGCGCCTGCACCTCAAGAAAGTTGGCGCGATGTTGACCGAATTGAGCCAAGAGCAAGCGGACTACATTGGTGTGAGCAAAGCAGGCCCTTACAAGGCAAACGCTTACCGCTATTAATATCTGCCGTTCTAAGTACGCGGTCATTCAACGCAGACGCGCAGAGGACGCAGAGCAAGCAGTTCAGAGGAATAAGTTTTGTCCTCTGAGAATCTTTGCTTACTATGCGCCTCTGCGGTAAAGCCCCCGACCTCTAAACCCCATGCGCGCTGACTTATTTCTCGTCGAACACGGCTTTGCCACTACCCGCTCTCAGGCCCAGCGCCTGATTGGCGCGGGTGTGCAGTGGCGCGTGGCGGTCGATGCGGCAGAAGTCGCAGCGCCGTGGAAGCGGGTGGCTAAAAACGGTGATGAGATTCCTGAAGCGGCTGAGGTCGAAGTACTCGACAACACCGAGGCCAAATACATCTCGCGCGGTGGCTTAAAGCTTGAAGGCGCGTTGAAAGCTGCTGGGCTTGACGTAACAGGTTTGCGCTGCCTGGATGTGGGTCAATCCACTGGCGGCTTCACCGACTGCCTGCTGCAGCACGGTGCGGCTCAGGTCGTAGGGGTAGATGTCGGACACGGCCAGTTGCACCCCAGCATGCGTGATGATGACCGGGTGGTGTGCCTCGAAGGCATCAATGCTCGCTCGCTAACCGCTACTGATTTAGTAGCTGCTTGCGCCATATTTTATTTAGCTACAGGACGATTTGATGCTGAAACCAAGGCGAGTGAAGAGCCAGAAATCGAACCAGTCTTCGATTTTTTGACGGGTGACTTGTCCTTCATCTCATTGACACTGGTGCTACCCGCTGCTTTGCGTTTGCTCAAATCTGATGGGCATTTGCTGATGCTGGTCAAGCCGCAGTTTGAACTGCAACCCGGCCAGATCGGCAAGGGTGGCATTGTTCGTGACGCTATTCATTTTGCATTTGTTGAGCAGCGGCTGCGTGACTGCTGCTTCGAGCTTGGCGTTGACGTGCTGGGATGGATGGAGTCAAGCATTAAAGGCGGTGACGGCAACCGCGAGTTTTTTATCCATGGCAAAAAAGGCAGTGATGCCGGTCTGGATGACAAACCTTTGCCCGCAGCCCCGCCGCGCAAAGCCGTCAAACGCACACCCAGAGCCGAGACGCGCGCGCTGCACGCCGCGCATGAAGATTCTGAAGAAGCTCACGCTGGCCAGCATGGGCCGGCGCGACGCAAGAAAAAAGATTGATTGACCATGACCACGCTTCCCATCAGTTTTGAATTCTTCCCGCCCAAAACACCGGAAGGTGCTGAAAAGCTGCGCCTGACGCGCCAAACCCTCTACGCACTCAAGCCCGAATTTTGCTCCGTCACCTTCGGCGCAGGCGGCTCGACACAAGAAGGCACTTTTGCCACAGTGGCTGAAATTTTGGCTGAAGGCGTGCAAGCTGCTTGTCACTTTTCCTGCGTAGGTGCCACCAAGGCCACCGTGCGCCAGCAGCTCAACACGCTGCAAGGCATGGGTGTGAATCGCCTGGTGGCGCTGCGCGGCGACTTGCCGAGCGGCTATGGCGCGGGTGGTGAATTTCATTACGCGAGTGATTTGGTGGCGTTTATCCGGGCTGAGACAGGCGATGCTTTTTATATCGAAGTCGGCGCCTACCCTGAAGTGCACCCGCAGGCCAAGTCCGCTGCCGACGACTTGAAAGCTTATGCTCTCAAAGTCAAAGCGGGCGCAAATTCAGCTATCACCCAGTATTTTTTCAACAGCGATGCCTACTTTCGTTTTGTTGACGATGCCTACAAATTGGGTGTGGATGTGCCTGTTGTGCCCGGCATCATGCCGATCACCAACTCGACGCAACTGATGCGCTTTTCAGACGCCTGCGGTGCAGAAATCCCGCGCTGGATACGCTTGCGCTTGCAGGGCTTTGGTGACGACACTGCATCCATCAAAAGCTTTGGTCTGGATGTCACCACTGACCTTTGCGATCAGTTGCGCAACGGCGGGGTGCCGGGAATTCATTTTTATTCCATGAATCAGGCTGGGCCGACGGTTGAGATTTGCCAGCGACTGCAACTGGTTTAATGCCGCACTGGCGGGCGGTTTGAAGCTGCGGGTTTTCAGGCTGGCACTCGCATTTAGCGCGCTATTCTGGCTTGCCGCCTGCACCACCGCGCCGCAGCCCCCGACCGCAGCCCCGTCAGCAGAAGTCGCGAGCGCTGCTGTAACCCTTCCAACCCAACCGCTGCCAGCTACAGCCAGTCTTGCAAGTCCTGCAAGTCAGCCGACCGACGCGCCACCAGAAGTACCCGTAAACGAGGCACCACGCCCCGCGCTGCCGGCAGGCGAGGCCGCGCGCGAGTTTGAGCGCGGTGGCGCATCCTGGTACGGCCCCGGCTTTCATGGCCGCCGCACCGCCAGTGGCGAGCGTTTCGACATGAATGCATTCACTGCTGCCCACCGTACCCTGCCGTTCGGCACCTGGGTGCGGGTACACAGCCTGGTCAATGGGCGTGAGGTGGATGTCCGTATCACTGACCGTGGGCCATTTATTCGCAACCGGGTGATTGATGTGAGTCGTCGGGCGGCTCAGGCTTTGGGGATGTTGGGGTTGGGGTTCAAGGAAGTGGTGCTGTTGGTGCCTGAGTCAACGCCTGTTGTTGATTTGTCTTTGTCTGCGCCTGCGGTTAAGGGGCGGCGGGGTGTTGGGCGGGTTTCCAAGGGCCTGAAAAATCGCCTAAAAGCACCCTGAAACAACAGGGTCAAGCGAGAAAATCCCGAACTTCCTATAATTTCAGGAATTACTGAAAATTAAGGAAACTACCCATGAACCTTGCTCCCCTAACCCAGCGCTTCGTCCTCCACTTCGGAGAAATGGGCAGCCGCTGGGGCATCAACCGCACGGTCGGGCAAATTTACGCGCTGCTCTATGTCTCCCCCAAAGCACTGAATGCAGACGAGATTGGCGACGCGCTGGCCTTTTCAAGGTCTAACGTCAGCATGGGGCTCAAAGAGTTGCAATCGTGGAATCTGGTGCGTCTGCAGCACTTGCCGAATGACAGACGTGAGTACTTTCAGGCACCTGAAGACGTGTGGGCGATCTTCAGAACGCTGGCTGAAGAACGCCGCAAGCGGGAGATTGACCCGACGCTTTCGATGCTGCGCGAGGCGCTGATGGAGAGCGGTGTGACGGGTGACGACGTGCATGCCCAGGCGCGCATGGCACAAATGCATGATTTGATAGAGCTCATGACGGGCTGGCTGGCGGATATGCAAAAGATGGACTCGGCGACCCTGGCCAGTCTGATGAAAATGGGCGCAAAAGTCGCCAAACTTCTAGAGGCCAAAGACAAAGTCGCTGTCAGCCTGGGCTTCAAAGCCAATCCGATTGAAGCCAACCTCGGCTAACCGACAGACACACCATGGAAAACCTCGACGCCCTGCTGCTCGCCCGCATCCAGTTTGCGGCCAACATCACCTTTCACATCCTGTTTCCGACGATCAGTATTGCGCTCGGCTGGGTGCTGCTGTTTTTCAAGTTGCGCTTTGCTAAAACCAGGCAGCAACACTGGATGGATGCTTACCAGTTCTGGGTGAAAATTTTTGCGTTGACATTTGCCCTTGGCGTGGTCAGCGGCATCACCATGAGCTTTCAGTTTGGCACCAATTGGCCGGGCTTCATGGAAAAAGTCGGCAACGTGGCCGGGCCGCTGCTGGCTTACGAAGTGATGACCGCCTTCTTTTTGGAAGCCACGATGCTCGGTGTGATGCTGTTTGGCCGTGAGCGCGTGGGCGACAAGGTGCACACCATCGCCACATTGCTGGTGGCGGGGGGAACAACGCTGTCAGCATTCTGGATTCTGGCGCTGAACTCCTGGATGCACACCCCTGCTGGCTTCGAGATGATCAATGGTCAAGCGCATGTCACCAGCTGGTTTGAGGTGATTTTCAACCCTTCGTTTCCGTACCGGCTGGTGCATGTGCTGCTGGCTTCGGGCTTGACGGTGGCATTCCTGATTGCCGGTATTTCAGCCTACCGCTGGCTGCGCCGTGACCGATCGCCAGAGGTGATGGGTACGCTGAAAACCGGCATTTATATGGCTGCGCTGTTGATTCCATTGCAGATCATCGCAGGCGATATGCACGGCCTGAATACGATGGCGTACCAGCCTGCCAAGCTGGCGGCGATGGAAGGCATCTGGAAAACCGAAAAAGGCGTGGGTGCAGTGATTTTTGCAATTCCCGATGAAAAAGCGCGTGAAAACCGCTATGAAATTAAAATTCCCAACCTGGCATCGCTGTATTTGACCCACAGCCTTGACGGCGAAGTCAAGGGACTTGATCAGTTTGTAGGCAAGCATCCGCCGGTTGCGCCAATTTTTTATGCGTTTCGCATCATGGTGGGTGTGGGTATGCTGATGTTGCTGGTGAGTTGGGCAGCGGTCTGGCGTCTCAAACCATGGAAAAAGAACAACCCGACTGATTCACCCCAAGTCGCCCGGGAACTGCATCCGTGGCATTTGAAAATTCTGGTGGCGATGACTTTTGCGGGTTGGGTGGCGGTTGTGGCTGGTTGGTACACCACCGAAATTGGCCGCCAGCCTTACCTGGTATACGGCGTGCTAAAAACAGCTGATGCGGTTTCCAGTGTGCCGGCTGGCCATATTGCGCTGACTTTGGCGCTGTATTTGATGTTGTATGCCGCATTGACAGTCGCTTATGTCTCAGTGGTGTTTTACCTGGCACGGCACAACAAGCATGCCGACAAGCCCTTTGGCAACGAAGGCGAAAAAGGCAGTCAAAGCCTCGCAACTGAAGCACCCGGCGCCGATCTGGAGCACCAGCTCAATGTGGTGAACTATCCCGAAAAGGAAAGCGCTGCCAACCACCGTCCCCCTGCTTCAGGAGCACCTTCCCATGCTTGAATCGGTTTATGGCACTCTGGTACCCAGCTTGAGCACGCCAGCTGGCTGGATGCCGATTGTCTTTCTGCTGGTGATGGGCCTGGCGATGCTGGCCTATGTCGTGCTGGATGGTTACGACCTGGGCGTTGGCGTGCTGATGCGCAACGCCAGCGACGATCACAAAGACACTATGGTTGCCAGCATCGGGCCGTTCTGGGATGCCAACGAAACCTGGCTGGTGTTGGGCGTTGGGATTTTGCTGACGGTATTTCCGATGGCGCATGGCATGATTTTGGGTGCGCTGTATTTGCCGGTGGCATTCATGCTGATTGGCCTGACGCTGCGCGGCGTGTCGTTCGATTTCCGCGTCAAGGCGCGCGCTGCGCACAAGCCGCTGTGGAACCAGCTGTTTTATGCCGGCTCGTTGCTGGCGTCGTGGTCGCAGGGCTATATGTTGGGCGCTTTGATCACCGGCTTTTCGGGCAGCTTGTGGGCGATGCTGTTTTCCGCCATGATTGGTTTGGCGATGGTGGCCACCTACTGTCTGCTCGGCGCAGGGTGGCTGATTATCAAAACCGAAGGCGAATTGCAGCTGCGCGCTGTGCGCTGGGCCAAAGGCAGCTTGCTGCTGACGGCCATGGGCGTGCTGGCGATTTCGCTGGCGACCCCCTTGGTCAGCGAGATGATTTTCAGGAAATGGTTTGCCTATCCAAACATCGTCTTGCTGCTGCCGATCCCGCTGGCGACCGCGGCACTGTTCTGGGTCATCTACCGCAGCTTGCAGCGCCTGCCAATCCGCTTGGCACAGGGCAATGAGTACGGCGCATGGGTGCCGTTTGGCGGCGCAGTCGGGATTGTATTTTTGGCGTTTTACGGTCTGGCGTACAGCCTGTTTCCGTGGCTGGTGATTGACCGCATCACGATCTGGCAGGCGGCGATTGCGCCGTCATCGATGGGCATTATCCTGGTAGGCGCGGCGGTGGTGCTGCCAATGATCGTCGGCTACACCGTGTTTTCCTACCGGGTGTTCTGGGGCAAGAGCACCGCGCTGAAGTATTGAAGTGCCCTGATGCTGCCGTTGGCTGGGCGCCAATTTCGGCGCCACGGTTAGCCGCCACTGTCTAAGGTAAAGCCCGCATTACGGTCTTGCCCCAGCAGTTGCACCATTTGCGGCAGCGCCAGTTGCAATTGCGCCTTGAGTGTGTGCGGCGGGTTGATGATGAACATGCCGCTGGCGGGCAGGCCGGGCCGGACGACTTCGCCTTCGTTATCAGTCGTTAATTTGCTTGATTTAACGGTCAACACTGCGTTTAACCAGCTTTTGCCCGCTTTGACGGTCAGCGTTTTGAGTTTGCGCGGCAGGTCGTGTGCCTCGGGCCGGGGAATGACCGGATACCAGACAACGTAAGTGCCCGTCGCAAAGCGCTTGACGGCGTCCGCCATGCAGGCGCTGACTCTCGCGTAGTCGCTCTTCATTTCATAGCTGGGGTCACAAAACACCATGGCGCGGCGCGATGGTGGCGGCAGAAAGGTTTTCAGAGCTTCAAAACCATCCTCGCAGGCCACGCTGACTTGCCTGCCAGCGCCCAATTGCGCAATGTTGCCTGACAGTGACTTGAAGTCGGTCGGGTGCAGTTCAAACAGTTTGAGCTTGTCGCGGCCTTGTAAAAACTGCTGGGTGATGAAGGGCGAGCCCGGGTAAATTTTGAGCTGCGCGACATCGCCGGTTTCTACAAATTTTGGGTTCAGTCCACGTAAAACATCGGCGTAATCTTGCAAGGCTGGGCAAAATGCGTCTGGCTTGAGTGTTTTAGGTGCTGTTTTTTCAGGAGCTACTTGCGCCCGTACTTGCTGGACTGTCTCACCATTTGACGCCTGAAAAAGCCTGAAAACACCGTCTTTGGCTTCACCACTGGTCTCGGTGTAGTCGCCATCAAGCCGGTACAGCCCGGCCCCCGCATGGGTGTCAATGACGCTCAGGGCGGTGTCTTTGCCGCACAGGTATTTGCACAGCGCAATCAGGGTGGTGTGTTTGAGGACATCGGCATGGTTGCCGGCGTGAAAGGCGTGGCGGTAACTGAACATGGGCACTTCTATAAATTCATTTTTCGGGCAAATTGCGTCGTTGCGCGGTGCTCGCAATCCTCACGTACCTGAAGTACGTTCCGGTTGCTGCGCTCCGTGCGCCTAGCACTTCATCCCGAAAACCTGAATTTCTAGAAATGCCTACACAGTCCTATTTTCGCCTCTAAATGGCGGCTGGAGAGCCTATGTATTGACGCAAGCCCTTGATATTTCATATAATCGAGGGCTTCGCAGCGCATTTGTGGTTCCGCGTCGAAGCCAAATCTCAGTATCGTCTTTAGACCGTAAGCCGAGTGGTCCCTACCTAAGAGGTTCCCATCAGAGGAACGCCGACCGTAGAAAAGAACCCGCCAAACCCTTCTTTTTAAAAGAGAAAACTCATGAAAACCTTCAGCGCAAAACCCGCTGACGTGGTGCACGAGTGGTTTGTGATTGACGCGACCGACAAGGTCCTCGGACGAGTAGCCAGCGAAGTTGCTCTCCGTTTACGCGGCAAACACAAGGCCATTTACACGCCTCACGTCGACACCGGTGACTTCATCGTCATCATCAACGCAGCCCAGCTACGTGTAACCGGTGCCAAATCGACCGATAAAATCTACTATCGCCATTCCGGTTATCCAGGCGGCATCAGTGCCACTAATTTCCGTGACATGCAAACCAAGTTTCCTGGACGTGCGCTTGAAAAAGCCGTCAAGGGCATGTTGCCAAAAGGCCCTTTGGGTTACGCCATGATCAAAAAGCTCAAGGTCTACGGCGGTGCAGAACATCCGCATACCGCCCAGCAGCCCAAGGTTCTGGACATTCCAGGCATTTCTACAAACGCCCAACGGGAGGCCGCCAAATGATCGGTGAATGGAACAATGGCACCGGCCGTCGCAAATCCAGCGTCGCTCGTGTGTTTCTTAAAAAAGGCACTGGCAAGATCACTGTTAACGACAAAGACATCCGGGTGTTCTTTGGTCGTGAAACCTCGATCATGATCTGCCGCCAGCCCCTGTTTTTGACCAACCACGTCGAGACGTTTGACATCATGGTCAACGTCCACGGCGGCGGCGAGTCTGGCCAGGCAGGTGCAGTGCGCCACGGCATCACGCGTGCCCTGATTGACTACGACGCGGCTTTGAAACCAGCGCTCAGCCAGGCTGGTTTTGTGACCCGTGATGCACGTGAAGTTGAACGGAAAAAGGTCGGTTTCCGTTCGGCGCGTCGTCGCAAGCAGTTCAGCAAGCGTTAATCCCGCAAGCCACCTGTTTTGTCGCTTCTGCCAAAAGCCGTCGGGTTTACCTGGGCGGCTTTTTTATTGCAGGCACAATGCGGTTTCTGTTAGTTCATGCACAAACGCCCGCTTTGAAATTCCGTCTTTTTCGCCGTCGCTTGACCATCAGCTCGCCTCGCATGGCAGTGCGCAGCGCCTTGCCGTGGCCGGTACGCTGGATGGTGGGTGCCGTCATGCTGGGCTTTTCAGCGGCTATCGGCTTGTGGGCGTTTGAGTTTGGCAAGGGCATTGCCGGGCTGGACTCCAACGCTAAGGATGAGCTGACACTGTTGCGCGCTGAAGTTGTGCAGTTGCGACAAGAGCGTGAAAAATCTCAAACAATTGCCAACATATCGGGCAGCCTCCTGACGGCTGAAAAGGCTGCTCAAGAAAAAATGGCTGCGCAACTTCAGCAGTTGGATGCCATCAACCTGCAATTGCGCGACGATCTCGGTTTTTTTGAAAAACTGCTGCCTTCGGGCGGCGCAGATGGCGTATCGATTCGCGGTTTGCAGGCGGAATTACTATCAGCTTCCCAGCTGCGCTGGCAAGTACTGGTGATTCAGTCCGTGAAAAACGCGCCGGACTTTAATGGCAAGCTCGATGTCACCATCAATGGCCTTCTGGCTGGCAAACCCTGGACAGCCAGCTTGCCCGGCGGAGCACAAGTGTTGCAGTTCAAGCAATACCGCCGGACAGAAGGAATACTGGACTTACCCCTCCAAGCCGTGGTAAAAACAGTGACGGTCAAAGTCGTTGAGGGCACAACCACCCGCTCGGTTCAAACCTTTAAATTTTAAATTCCATCATCTGCGACACAGACCACAGGACATTTCTCCATGTTTGGCAAAAAAAAACAACCGCCGATTAAAAGTTTGATTGCCCAAGGCAGCTCCATTGAAGGCAACCTTAACTTCACAGACGGTTTGCGGATTGACGGTGCAGTCATCGGAGATATCCGGGCCGTTGAAGGCAGCGCCAGCATCTTGGTGATCGGTGAATCAGCAACAGTGACCGGGCAGATTTATGCCGACCACGTCATCATCAATGGCTGCGTCACGGGGCCTGTGCATGCGTCTGAGCTGCTGGAATTGCAGCCCAAAGCAAAAATTGCGGGCGATGTGTGTTATAAAGCGCTTGAAATGCACTTGGGTGCCGTCATATCCGGGAAATTAAGACCGATCAGCCGTGAAGCTGAAGAAAAGCCCATCTTGAAGCTGGCCGCCAATAACGCCTAGGCAAGCTAATTTTGTAGATGACACATTGTTGTTGTGGTTAGGCCTGTTGCGGTAATATGATCAATTGTTTTGAAGTTTGGAGTTCCCTATGAGTGCAGTTGCAGAAAATATTCAAACCCAAATGCCGGATCCGTTTGTCTTTAGCGATAGCGCGGCCAGTAAAGTGGCGGAGTTGATTGCTGAAGAAGGCAACCCGGATCTCAAGTTACGCGTTTTTGTGCAGGGCGGCGGCTGCTCCGGTTTCTCTTATGGTTTCACGTTTGACGAAGTCACTAATGAGGACGACACCACCATGACGAAAAATGGCGTGTCTTTGCTGATTGATGCAATGAGCTACCAGTACTTGGTCGGCGCTGTGATTGACTACAAAGACGATCTGGAAGGTGCGCAGTTTGTGATCAAGAACCCGAACGCGACCAGTACCTGCGGTTGTGGTTCGAGCTTTTCAGCTTAAGCCGGATAAATCGCACCTAACACCCGCAGCCCCGCAGCGCCTGTCACGCTGGGCAGGTTACCTGGCAGACGCTTGACAGTTTGCCGCGCTAGCCAGGCAAACGCCGCAGCCTCAACTTGCAAAGGCGGCAGGCCACGGGCGCTTGAAGTGACTACTTTCAAAAACCGCAGCCCCGCTTGCAAGCGCTGTAACAGGTGGAGGTTGAAAGCACCACCACCGCAAACAATCAGTTCTTTGCAGTTATTTAAATAGCTGCTTGCGCCCGCAATACATGCCCTTGCGGTGAATTCGGTCAGTGTATTTTGCACATCTACCGGGCGTTGCGTCGTGAAAGGCGCGAGTTTCGCCGCTAGCCACGTCAAACTGAACAAGTCGCGGCCTGTGCTTTTGGGTGGCAGCATGGCCAGGTAAGGCTCGTCGAGCAGGCTGTCCAGCAACGCGGGAATCAGCTTGCCACTGGCTGCCCACTGTCCGCCCTCGTCAAAGTGCTGGCCAGTGTGCTGCAAGCACCAGGCATCGATCAGCGCGTTTCCGGGGCCGCAGTCGAAGCCTACAGCTGACCCGTTGGCGGGCAAGATGCTCAGATTGGAGATTCCGCCAATGTTCAGGACCAGCGTTGTCTCGTCATGTTGGCCAAAAACACTTTGGTGGAATGCAGGCACCAGCGGCGCGCCTTGGCCACCCGCAGCCACGTCGCGGCTGCGAAAGTCTGCGACCACGTCAATGCCTGTGCGTTCAGCCAGCAGCGCCGGATTATTAAGCTGGGCGGTGTAGCCCTGCGCTGGTTGGTGCCGCACGGTTTGGCCGTGTGCGCCAATGGCTTGGATGTCTTTCGCTGTCAGCGTGGTTTGCTCAACAAGCGATGCAACGACTACCGCATACACCTCTGCCAACTGGTTGGCCACCAGTGCAGCACGGTGCAGTTCGTTGCTTGAGGGCGAGTTAAGTGCCAGCAGTTCAGTGCGAAAGCCGCTTGAAAAGGCTAACGTCGCACTGGCAAGAACGCGGAGTTTAGGCTCTGAAAAATCAACCAGCACACCATCTGCACCATCGAGCGATGTACCCGACATCAGGCCGATGTACAAATCATCCATACGAACTATTCAGCTCTTGTTTGGCCTATCGTGGCAGCAGCTTGTAATTGGGA
>Ga0209702_10006159_pt1 | contig 15654 bp, 13 predicted proteins | sample FRY01_FD_187210 | JGI IMG/M metagenome (GOLD analysis project Ga0209702, IMG submission 187210) | Freshwater microbial communities from Lake Fryxell liftoff mats and glacier meltwater in Antarctica - FRY-01 (SPAdes) (version 2) | ecosystem: Environmental > Aquatic > Freshwater > Ice > Glacier... | reverse complement strand
CTTTGCCCCAGTTATCCAAAATGCCGCCTCGGATTGCGAACCCGACGCCAGCCGCCAAAATTGCCATGAAACCTGCCCAGAGCAATCGCATTGCATTTGGGGCTTGTTGGTTAGATACAGTTGCACTCGACATAAAGGTTTGCCCTTTGAAATTAGGAACACGGGGAGAGTTTCTGAAGCTGCAATCAAATTTAGCATAATTAAGGTTTATGCAGGCTTGGCAAGCTTAGTAACTTGTTTTCAATATTTCAGGATAGTAACCAGACATAGGACCTTGTGTCTAGATAAATTGGGGTTGGCAGGAAGGATTCTATAGTCTAGTGCTTTTTATAATCCGATCTTCCCTTTAAAAACAAAGAAATTGCCTAGCTTTACATTAAGCGCTCGTTCTTTACTTCGTCTTGTTTTACTGTGGAATATAGTTATAAGCCGGGTGCATTCTGTTATAAATAGCTCCTAAATATTGTGGTGAAGTTATGTTGTTAGGAAGATTATTTGTTGTTTTCTCAATAATAAGCATCGGTTTGATTGGTTGTGTATCCACACCTGTTAAGGATACTGCTGAAAATTATCCTCCTGTAACTGTTTCCAAAGCAGTTAGGGCAAAGTCGCCTGAAAATGATTTATATGTATCTGCTGATGAGGTAAAAGTTGCAGCGGTAGAATCCATTTCAAAGCCAGGGAAAAAGACCACAGGCAGTAATATCGTTGCATTAGTTAATGGTGAAGCAGTTTTGGAAGAAGAAGTTTTGTTGACTCTTAGTCAAGGAATTGGCGAGGGCCCCAATGATTCCGCCAAAAGAAAAGCTGCGATTAATCAACTGGTGGAAAGAGAAATTGTTATTCAAGATGCCTACACTAGGTTGTCCAAGAATCCCCAAGCCAAGAAGTTTTTGGATAAGTTGCAGGAAATGGCAGGCAAGGAGTTTGATCGGTATGTGCGATTGCTTAAGGATAGAAATAAATCGTTGAGTGATCCGGAATTCAAGGCGCTTTTGGAATCGCAGGGCATTTCCCTCGACTTATTGCGAAGGCAATCGGAAAGAAACTTTATTGCTATGCAATATATGCAAACCAGAATTCTTCCCAATCTTGATCGAATAGGCCATAAGCAAATTCGCGATTATTATGAAACCCATCCCGAAGAATTTCAAATTCAAGACAGTGTAGAGTGGAAAGATATTTTTATCAGTTACAGGAATTCTAAATCCAAAGAAGACGCCATGGATACTGCTCTAAAAGTGGTTGAAAAGGCAAAGAAGGGCGAGGATTTTACTAAGCTGAGCAAGGAGTATTGCCATGGGGATGGCGCCTTTAGAAATGCAGAGGGAATCGGCAGAAAGAAGGGCGAGATTAAGCCCGTTCAAGTTGAAAAGTACCTGTTTGAATTGAAGGACGGTGAAGTTGGCCCACTGGTTGAATTGCCCACCGGTGTGCATATTATTATGCTGGTTAAACGAGAAAATGCAGGAATACGAGTTTTTGACGAGAAGGTACAAAAACAGGTTCGAGATCGCTTGCGCAACGAAGCAGGCCAGTATGAAATGAAGCGCATGCTTTCAGATATGAAACGGCAAGCCGTTATCGAATATATCTATGATTAAAAGAGCAACGCCAGCTTAAACTGCATCATGCAGATTAAGCTGGCGTTTTTTTTGACGCACTTTATTTTGAGGTGAATGGTATGCCTGCAGTTGCTCTGCTGGGCGCGGGCTTGGATGTTGAAATCATGGAATCATCCTGACCCAGCAATTCTTGCAATCCCTTTTTAAATAACTCGCAGCGTAACTGGCTGGCATCCCGCTCACTAGTTCTAACATCTGTCAAGGCTTTGAGGTCGTCTCTTTCCTGAACGACTTCTTTATGATGGATAAGCTTTTTTTCCAAAGTAGTGCGATCTTCTTCCAGTGCACTGATGCGAGATTGCATCTGATCTCTTATGGATAGAAGAATTTGATGATCATCTTCCATTTTTGATAAGCGTTCTTCAAGAGTTTTGATTTTTTCTGCCTGAACTTTAGGTGATGGCCCGGGGTTTTGAGCACACCCCCAAATTCCTAAGGTTACTGCAATTGCGATTAACAAATTTCGATTTGATGGACTGAAATCATTCATGGCTATGGCTCCGTTTTATATGGAATTTAATAATCTTTCAGCCCTTTCGATCACTGCCGAGAGTCGGATGGAAGATTGATAACATAGATATCGTCCTCCTGTTTCATCTGGATCACCCCGTTTGCCAAGCTTTGCTATAGTTCTTGCTTTTTGCAAGCGGAGTAATTGACATAATGCATAAAGACCACAAACTTTATGATTCTAAAGAGTTTTTGTTAATTCGTGGATGGTGGATATTAAAGTTACACGGTCTTTGTTCTTTGAATATTTGATATTTTCGATTGCCTGCAATGCTTTTCCAAACATTAATCTTTGCGATGGTGTTAGCTCATTAGCAATTGGTGATTCCAATTCCTGCGATGCAACTATATCCGCTTGCTTGCTGATCGCCTCGCGCAGTAGGGGTTCAAGAGTAGTAATGCATTCTTCTAAAGTTAAAGCATCAACTTTTTTCAGCCAATTTTCTAATTCCTTTGTGACATTTAATTCTGAAGGAACCAAAGTGGGTTTTTTTTTAATCAGCACTAGAACGCCCAATGCAATCAACAACAACAACCCAATAGCAATCCATGGGGAATTGGTATCAATGATTGGGCCATTATTTCTTTTAAGCGTATCAAGCTCTTTGAATGGGAATAACTTTTCTGGCAAGAGCCAGTTTTTCCATACTAGGGTAGTATCTTTAGTATCAAGCAATACAGATGCTTTCAGGTTAGGGATATTAATTGCCCCGGTTTTTTTTGCCCGAAGAATAAAAGGAATGGTTTGTATCGTTTTACCTTCGTTTTGGGTTTTAGATGCATTGCCTGCAGGTAACAGTTCCCACTCAGAGATGTATTTTTCGTCTAGGATGAAGCTAGAAAGTAAAGCTTCGTTTTTGAATTTTAGAAGGATTGAGAATACTGAACCAGGCAACCTCTGCTCCAATAATTTAACTTGAATAGAAGCATCGACTTCTGCGTTAGATGACCATGAAGGAGCAATGATAGATTCATCAGTTGTTTGAAATAGAAAGCAACCCATCATCAAAAATAAAAGCGCATAGGATGTCATCGATATTATTAATAACCTTTGAATTTTTGATTGAAATAACTTATTAATCTTGAAAGAAAAGGCTCGGAGGTACTGATGCGCAGAAATCCCGCACCATTACTTTTGCACAACCCGATTATCTTACTTTCATGTTCTGCAAATAGTTGAAGGTATTGATTGCGAAAATCCTTATCCGAGCTTCGAACTAAAATGGGTTCAGAATTTTCAAGGTTTTTGCAAAGAATATCGGGTGTATCAGGTAAAGCGATTTCCCTTGGATCAAGAATGCGTATTAAATGCAGATCGTGCCTTTTCGCGCAGACACTAAAAAGTGCGGGATCGATTGGCTCGTAAAAATCTGACAAAACAAAAGCCATGCTTCGTGGTGTTTGCTTTTCTGCAAGGGTTTTCCAAATGCCTGAGTTTATGCTTTTGAATGGTTGTTGAGCTCCTAGCAGGCTTGCCCCCATAGCTTGAACTTTTTTTTCGCTGTTTGCATGTTTAATGATCTGCTCAACCGCTTTATCAAATTTAAAGAGTGAGAACCTATTTCCTGAGTTGATTGCAATCCAACCCAGTGCAGTTGCAAGTTCGCCAAGCACCTCAAGTTTGGTTGATTCTGTGCTGGAATAAAGCATACTTGAACTAGTGCAGGCAAAAATCCAGATCGAAATCTCTTGATCATGAATGAACTTTTTGACTAAGACCCTGCCCGACCTGGAGGTAGATTTCCAATCTATGTGCCTGACTTCGTCGCCTGGTTCGTATTCGCGCAGTTCTACAAAATCCATACCACCACAGGGTATTTTGGCTTTCATCGGGCCTGAAGGGCGCCCTTCCAACGCTTTGCGTGTACGCAAGAATATGGATGCCAGAAGCGTTCTGCTTTTAGAGTCGAGCATAAGTTTTTCGTCCGGATAAAACAACTATGGTACTTTAAACGCTACCATCGCCTGAGGGGAACATAATATCAAAATTTAAGTGTTATTGTTTATAGGATTTGATACAAATGAAGAGCAAATAGATCTCCGGATTTTCTCAAGTTTTCTGAATATATATGAATATTGTGAACCTACTTTGTTTGAAAAATTTAGACCCAGGCGAAAAACATGGGCCAGAGAGGGTAGCTTTTCTTGTTTCTAACATCCTTGCAAAAGCCAATGGATGCAAGGCGACAGATGTTTATATCGAGCCTTGGGTGGATAAACTTCAAGTTTATTTCAGAGTGGATGGAGTGATGCTGCACATCACCGATTTACCTAAAGAGTTGGGCCCCAATATAATCGCACGATTGAAGTTTCTTGCAAATTTGCTTTCTTATAGGCAGGATATCCCGCAAGAAGGGCGCATTGCCCAGGCCTTTCCCTGAAAGGCGTTGAGGTGCGCGTAAGTACATTTCCAACCATTCATGGGGAAAGGGTAGCTCTTCGCCTTTTTCGCCAAGAGAACAAGAAGTTTATTTTGGAAGACCTTGGGCTTGAACCGGGGGTGCTTAAAAGTCTTAAAGATGCGATTGGTGAGCGTACGGGGGCGGTGCTATTTACCGGGCCGGGCGGGAGTGGCAAAACTACCAGTATCTATTCTTGCTTGAGTCACATTGCTAAAAATGAAAAAACTAGAAGGCATATCGTCACCCTTGAAGACCCCGTTGAACAAGTTCTCGAGGGGGTAAGCCAGACGCAGGTATCGCCCAGTACCGGGTTTGATTTTTCGTTGGGTTTACGGAGTTTGCTTAGACAAGATCCCGAGGTGATTCTCGTCGGTGAAATGCGTGACCCCGAAACTGCAAGGGTTGCGATTGAAGCAGCACTTTCAGGCCACTTGTTGTTTAGCACCTTGCATGCTGGTTCGTCCTGCGGAGTCATTTCGAGATTGTTAGAAATGGGGCTGGAACCCTACTTATTGACCAGTTCGCTTCGGTTGATTTTAAATCAAAGGCTATTGCGGTCTACTTATTGACCAGTTCGCTTCGGTTGATTTTAAATCAAAGGCTATTGCGGAAGGTTTGCCCTGAGTGCAAGAGCAATGGTTGTGCGACTTGCAATAATACTGGTTATCAAGGAAGATTGTTGCTGTTGGAGGCAATGGCATTAAATGCAGAAATGCGTGGTGCGATTCTGCAGCGTGCAGATCGTACAATGCTAGAAAGTGTTTTTATAAATAGCGGTGGAATAACCCTCGTAAGCCATGCGTTAGCAGCAGTAAAAGCCGGCCTAACCACCAAAGAAGAAGTCCTTCGAATTTTAGGGTCTGCAGATTGTGCTGCGGTTTTTGAAAACATCGGAGGTGTTTGATGAGCATGGAAAATACAGAAAAGAAATTCGGTGCCCTGACTTCAGATCAATTGATTTATCTCAATGAAGAAATCGCAGGTATGGCTCGTGCTGGTCTTCCTCTGGAAGAAGGCCTTGCCTCTATAGCGCGGGAAATGTCGCGGGGTAATTTAAAACAAATAACCCAGCACTTGGCAGATGAATTGAAGCAGGGGAAATCGCTTCCCGAAGCGATTGCAGCGCAGCAAGGGCGATTGCCGAAATTTTACTCCAGCCTGATGAATGCTGGGATTCGGGGAGGAAATCTTCCCGATGTACTAGCCTTGCTTACTACCTATGCCCGAAGCCTTTCTGATTTATCTTCAGTGGTATTTACCGCATTGTTATACCCATTGATGGTGGTTTTGATTACCGTATTTTTAATTGCTTTGATCATGGTTTTTGTCATGCCCCAGTTTATTTCCATTTTCAATGATTTTGGCATGCAGTTGCCTTTATTTACCCAAATAGTTGTCAACATTTGCCAAAATCCGATTCGAACACTAGCGATGCCATTAGGCGCAATAGGGGTAATTGTAATTGTTTTGCGCGTTGTGCTTAATACGACCGAAACCGGGCGTTGTATCATGGCCAGAATAATCTATTCGTTACCTGTGTTTGGAGTTTTGATTCGTTCTGCAAGGCTCGCCGCATTTACGGATTTACTTGCAATTTTGGTGGAAAATCAAACGCCCTTGCCCGAAGCTTTTGAACTTGCTGCTGAAGCGGGGGCAGATCCTATTTTGAAAACTGGAGCGAATAAAATCGCAGAAAAATTGCGCCAAGGTTCTTCCTTAGCTCTGGCACTCAAAGAATACAAAATCCTTCCTGAAGTTGTTTCATGGATGGCAGGTATGGGCGAATTAAAAGGAAATCTGCCTCAGACATTGAAGCAAGCTGCACAAATGTATTCTAGGCAGGTTGCTGTTCGTTCCGCAATGGTTCAAAGTGTTTTTCCTCCTTTACTGGTTGTTTTGTGCGCAGGGTTCATTACCTCAGTTTTTGTGTTTGCTGTTTTTCTTCCCTTAATTAATCTGCTGGAAGGTTTAAGCAAGTAACACGATTTTCAACTTAAATTTAGATCCCATATGAACGAAAAGAAAACACACACAATCTTGTTTATCATTATGACCCTCGCAGGGTTGTTTTTTCCTGTGGCTGTTTTCGTTTTATTGTCCATTGCTATTCTCAAATTCTTTGCGTTCTATTACGCTATGTTTTTCTTCGCCTGTTCTATCTGGGCCCTAGTTTCCTTTTTTTACTACCGGCATGTCAGGCAGGAAGAATTTCATAATCTTTTGCAATCAGCTTTTGAAGCTGATAAACCCCTCATTCCAATGTTGACTGCTTATCTGATGGATAGGCCCAAAGGTTACTTTCGCGAGTTTATTATTATTTCGTTTTTGTCTGCTATGAATCCCGCTTATTACCTTATTTATTACAGGTTTTGGCGCTTCGACAGGCGGGTTGCAGGGTTGATCGACCTTTTGCAACAGGGTTTTCCATTGACTAGGGCGTTAAGGGAATACCCAGGGTTGGTTTCACAAGAAGTTTTTCTTGCACTTTTGTTGGGTGAATCTTTGGGTAATTTTTCTTCATGCCTTTCCATGGTTGGGCGTTGGCACAAAGATCTATTCTGGCTCATTGTGTTACCTCGCATGGCTTATTTATTTTTTCTCGTAGTTGCTTCATTAAATGCCGTAGTGTTTTTTACGATTTTTATTGCTCCTAAATATGAGCGTCTTTTTAATGATTTTGATTACTCTCTTCCTTGGGTAACTGTATTTCTTTTAAAGATTTTTAATTGGTTACCTACCTTTGGCCATCGAAGTGATATTATTGCAGATCTTTCTCCATTATTTTGGATTGTTGTTGTGTTTTTCGTTCCGTTTATTGCCGTATTGCCTTTTTGGAGCACGACTGCTCGGTGGTATTTTCCGATTGTAGGTTCTATTTATCGTATCCACCTGCAGGGGAATTTTTTGAAAATGCTGGGGATCACTTTGCAGGGCCAAGTAGTGATTTCGAAGGCACTCACTTTTTTGGAAGAGTCGCATTGTTTTTCAGGGCCTTCTCAAAAACAACTGGTCAAGCTTAATTCTTCCCTTCAATTGGGCGCCCCTCTTGAAGATTGCCTTTATAGTTCTGGTTGGTTGCCGAAATCTATGAAACCTTTTATTCAATCTTCCCAGAAGGTTAATAATCTCCCTTGGGCCCTAGCGGAAGTCGGGAACCAAAGGTTACGGCTCGCTTCCTTATTTGCCCAGCGCTTTTCGTTAGTTATCTTTCCCTTGTTAATGTTGCTTATGGGCGTATTGATTGGCTTTATCGCCATTGCTATGTTCTTGCCATTAATAAAAATGCTTGTGGAGTTGTCATGAACATAAAATCAAGGCGATGCGGTTTTACTATCGTCGAAATTGTTGCCGCATTTTCTATTTTAGCTATTGTCATGGCGGTGATTGCCCAAACTACAGCTTGGTGTTTCTACGAAAGGCATCGCAATAGTAATGTTTTTCTTGCCAACCAGGCGGGCATAAATATTCTTGAAGAAGCGCGGGGCACTCCGTGGGAAAAGCTGGATGAAAAATGGGCCCAGATGGCGCAAGATATTAATAGGTACAAATCTTTACCCTTGGACTCTGTAATAACAGTAAAGGTTATGCAATCAAAAGAATTTAAGCTGATCAAAGATGTGGAAGTGGTAGTGCGTTGGGAAACTGGTCGAAGCTTTGATCCTAAGGAATGTACGCTAAACACTTCGATTGCCTCAAGATCATTTGTATTGCAAGGTGAGAAATGATCTTAGATAAATTGAAAACCCGAAACGGTTTCACCCTGATTGAAATGGTGGTAGTGATTGCTTTGCTTGGAGTTGTGATGTCGATTGCGATCGCAATGATAATTGGTTTGATGCATTTCTCAACTTCGGAAGTGGGATTAGCAAACAAGAACATGGAGGTTGCTGCCCTTGCTAATCTTTTTCGAAGTGATGTTCGGATATCTTCATCCGCAATTATCACCACCAATAAGGATGAAAAATCGAAAGGGTTGAAGCTTATATTGCTAACTGGGGGCGAGATTACCTATGAGGTTGAAAATGGTTTGATGATGCGTATTTCCCCACAGGGCAAACAGAGATTGTTGGGGAAAGATGCTGTTGGAAATGTATCATTTCAAATCAAAAACAATGATTCAGTTGTTGAATTCGGTTATGAAGATAAAGGTGCTTTTTCAAGATTTAAGGTGAGGACTTTCACTTTTTGCGCTGCATTAAATCGAGGTTAGAAATGATTAAGAATTTCGGAAAGAATAGGAAGGGCGTTGCGCTTTTAGCTTGCTTGGTGGTAATGGCATTAACTTCTGCACTTTTAATAACGGTTGTTGTTCAGGAGCTTTCCACCCGAAAGAAGTTTGAGCAGATTAATCTTGAAACTAAGGTTCAAAACTTGGCGATGTCTGCACGAGAAATTGTTCTATGTTTTCTTTTAGAAGATGCGGTTTTAAAAATCCCTGTGATAATGAACCCTATACCTGGAGCCAAGGTTGGTTGTAAAGTGCAGGAAACTAGCAAGGGTTGTTATACGATTGAAATTGATGCAGAGTACACTGCGGAAGATAAAAAGCCCATCAGGTCTATCCTGTCAGGGGCTTTTATAATCAAAACGCAAGATGGTAAAAGAGTCGCCCAACCTGTTGGCCAATAAATACCTGCACCTATTTAATTTAGATCTTAATGCTTTACTGGGGCTTTTCTTTGCTTTCTGCACCTTCCACCGTGACCGCCATTACAATAGGCGAGGTGGAGTCTGCTCCTTTAACAAATTCGATTTCTGTGATAGATTCCGTTGGTCGTTTAGGCCGTACAGCAAGGTACCTAATTTGTTGGCCTCTAAGTGAAAATGCAAAAGTAGATTCGGGAACATCGATCCTGCGAATGTAATCTGAAAAAGCTTCACCATTTTTCAGCGGGTGGTCTTCTGTTTTTCCATCTGCGTAATGCAATCTAACAATCATCGAAACCGAACCTTTGTTACTAGCAGGATAACCCCAACCACTAATGCCACTAAGAAGATGAATCGCGGTGGCAGGGCCATTGCAAGGCAACTTTACTTGCTTGGGCATCTTCGGAGGAATGGTACCGTTGGCGCCCTGAAGCATAATAACATTGGGGTACTTTTCGCCTTGGGGATCAACTAAGTGGAAAGGAATGCCTTGGAAAACCTTGGGTTTCCAGTCTGGGAATATCAGGCGTTCGACGCTGGCATCTTCGCTATTAAACATGCCTTTCGTGCTGACAATAGTTGCAACTTTATCCAAAGGCAAAGGTAGGAACTTGCCTCGTTGAGTAAGAAATTCAAGTAGATTTACTAGATCAGGCTTTGAAAGTTGTTTTTCAAAACCTTCGGGCATGAGTGAACGATCGGAAGCTTTAATTTCATCAATATCTTCGCGCAGAACGGTTTGCTTTTTCGCTTCGGTATCAATCAGTTCGATGGAGGATTTAGTTTCTGAAGCAAGCATGCCGGTAAGTATTTTTCCGCCTTTGGTGGAAACAACATACTGGCGGAAATTCCCTTCCACATCACGGTTAGGGTCCATAATGTTGATGAGAATTTCTTTTTTAGGATGTGCAGCTACACCTGTCATATCGGGGCCGATTTTTGTCCCTTCCCCTTGATGCTGATGGCATTTGGAACATTGGTTTTTGTAAACGATTTTCCCTGCTGCAGCATCACCAGTCTGAGTGGTCGCAAACATATATTCTTCAACAACCTTCTGGCGATCGGCGTTGGGTAAGCCACCCCCACGGGCAAGGATTGTTTTGGCTTTGTTAACAATTTTTTTGTCAGAGTTTTGTAGCAGGGCTTGTTTCTGATCTAAGCTTAATTCTGAGATGCGAAATTTGTTGTTATCAAGTGCAGTGAGTAGGGATTCAATCCAGTTGCTTCTGGAAAGCAAAATGCGAATAGCAGATTGCCTAAGTGTTGGTGTCCATTCGGGTAAGCGGTCGATGATTTCTTTGCCCGTTTCTGTTTGGTCGGAAAGTGAGACTGCTTCCAGAAGCCCTTGGCTTGCTTGGGGAGAAAGTTGTGCTGTAATAATTTCTAAAACGGCCTTTGCAACTGCAGGATCAGAGGAACCAAACTCGCAGGCTTGTTTAGCGGCAGCTATACGGTCTTCATCACTTTGCTTCGAATCTGCAGCAGTTTTCAAGTAAGTTTGCACTATCTCTCGGGATTGTGAAGCAAGTGATTTACTGCCCCACTTCTTGCCTAACTGAGCCAGTTGACCACGGGCAGCGACCGGCGCCTTTGCGAATAAATCTGCAAGTGCTTTTTCAAGGCGGGCGTTTAACTCGGGGGGTTGGTTTGCGGGCCAACCTTTCGCTAATCCTTTTAAAGTTGCAGTTTGAGTTGCAGCATCCGCTTGCATAAGTTTTTCGAGCAGTTCAGCGTTACCTTCTTTGGGAATACCCCTGGCAAAATGTTCTGCAATCTTTTCGATTACTGCAAGTACTTCGTTGGAGGGTAATGCTTTAGTGTCGGGGTCGGATTTCTGGCTTACTGTCATTAAGAAAGCTGCAGCATTATTCGCAGCCGCAGCGGTGGCCCCATCGATTAACCATTTATCCATAGGATGTTTTGGAGCATTCAAAGTTTGTGCAATTGCCTTGGCTGCTTTATCAGAGGTGGGCAATTCTGAAATTGCCAATAGTGCGGAAAGGCGAACTTGTGCCTGAGCATCATCCAAAAGATTAGCCTTTAATATGGCTTCCAGTGAACTTTCCTTTAGGGGCAGAACCTTGATTGCATTTAATCGGACCCCTGCTGATGGGTGATTGAGCGCATTCATAGCAACCTTGGTTGCATCGGAAGTTTCGTTATCGAGGGCGCCAAGGCCTTTCAAAGTCCAAAGGGCATGAATTGCGCAAGGGGTAAGGTCTGTTCCGTCAAGTTTTGTTTCTTTAACAAGTTCGATGAGTGCTGGAATTGCGTCTTTACTTTGTTTTTCGACAAGAATCCTTTGGGCCTGTTTACGCCAGAAGAAGTTATCATTACGAAGCGTATCAACAAGTTTGGCGGTATCTGCACCCGCAAGAGAAATGCTAGGAGATTTTTTTCCTTCTTTATGAACAAGCCGGTAGATACGGCCATGCTTTTTATCCCTTAAGCTGGTTTCGTAGGCATTACCTTTGCCTGTTTTGAAACCTGAGGGGGTGGGATTATGTTGCACAATATAATTGTACCAATCGATGATCCAAACATTACCATCGGGGCCAACTTCTGCAACGATAGGGGCACTCCATTCATCGTCACTTGCGACAAGATTAAAGGCATTTCTGGTGCGAAAGCTTGCGCCTTCTGGAGTGATAGGAAAGGTCGCAATTAAATGGCCTGTAGGTTCTGTAACAAAAGCAGTTTTGTTCCAGTAAGTTGAAGGATAATTGCGAGCAGTGTAAAGTGCGTGGCCAGCAGCAGCCGTGAAGTGATCGTGGTAATCAACTTGACGAACCTGCTTGGTAATAGGGTACATAGCAACATTGCCTGCAATTCCTTCAAGAACACTGCTAGACCAGCCACGAACTTTTTCGTAGTAGCGGTTGGGAATAGGGAGAAAGACGCTGGGGTTGCCATTGGCTGTGGAACCAAAGAGAAAACCTTCTTCGCTGAGGCCAACGCCCCAAGAGTTGTTGTTAGTGTTGCGCAGGAAATCGATTTTAGAACCATCGGGTTTCATACGATAAAAGCCAGTACGGAAGGACTGCTTTTCGCCACCAACTTCGCCAGCAAAACCAGCATATCCAACCATTCCATAAATCCAATTGTCTAGGCCGTAGTTAAGGTTACTTGGCCCAGCGTGTGTATCGCCTGTGCTCCACCCGGTGAAAAGAACTCTTTTTTCATCCGCTTTGTCGTCGCCATTTGTGTCTTTTAGAAAAAGTGTATCGGGTGCTTGATGGACGATAACGCCCCCGTTAGCAAAAATCAGACTGGTAGGAATACTTAGCTTGTCAGCAAAGATGGTGAATTTGTCGGCAATGTTGTCGCCGTTGGTATCTTCGCAGATGACAATTTTGTCACGCCCTTGGCCTGGTGGTTGAAGTTCGTTAGGGTAGTCGATGGTAAGTGCGACCCAAAGTCTGCCACGCTCATCCCAATTCATAGCGATGGGTTTTCCTTGGAGGTCTGGGTCAGAAGCGAATAGTTGGAGTTCGAAGCCCTCGGGAATAGAGAAGTGTTTTTGAGATTCTTTTGGTTCGAGAGGTTTTTGCATTTGTTTGATATTTTTGCCCATTTTCCCCCATTGTTTGTCGGCAGGATAGAACGGTACATCAGCTTCAACATAATCAAAAGGTTTGAGGTTTTTTGGAATGGAGGTCATTTCAGGTTGATCAGCAAAGGTGCCAGCTTTGGTTGGATTATCGCCAATGGCCCATCGAATCCCCCGTTCCAGCAAATTGTGAAAACCAGGGTTAGACCAAGTTCGGGCATCGTGGCCCCAAGCAGTGTAAAAGATTTTACCTTTACCCTGAGTTCGCACCCAAGTCCAAGGTTCAGATCCTGACGCGTCTTTTCTTTCTTCAAGGACAATACGATCTTTGGGGTTATGTTTGGTGTGGACATAAGTTTCATCCCAACTTTCAAAACTTTTGTAACCCTTCATGATTGTATGGGTGGGAAGAATGTTTTCAACACGGAAAGTGCCTGTGCCATGTTTGGAAAATTGAGCGCCCACAAGGTCGATATATTTTTGGGAATTTAAAAAGCAGTAACTAGCACAATGCAAAGGGATCAACGCATTGCCCGCTTCAACATAATCAAGCATTGCTTTTTCCTGTTCGGGAGAAAGCTTTGTTAAGTTGGCAAAAATAACCAACCCTTGATAAGAATTTAAAATCTTGGGTGTTAGGCTTTCAACCTTGTCGGTGTAAACAAGGTCAATGCCCCGTGCAGCAAGAACTGGCAGAATTTGCCTGAATCTATCCATAGGTTTGTGATGGCCATTATCCCCAAGGTAGAGAAGTTTGATTCTAGTTTCTTGAGCTTTAATTGCAGGGCTGAGAGAAAGGCCAATTGCGATAGAGCAAAGAAGAGATAGGCCTAATAAGAAGCTTTTCATAGTTGAAACCTTTGAAATAGAAGTAATATTCTTTGTAATTAAAGTGTGAATTCGGGAAGGCTTAACACCTTACCACCTTGAACAGCAGATTCGTGAGCCAAAATGCCAACGCAAGTCCAGTTTGCACTTTGAGTAGCATTGGGCCATGGATCACGGTTATCCGCTAAGGCGTTCAAAAATTCGTTAACCATGTGGGGGTGGGAACCGCCATGCCCGCCACCCTGCAAAAAGGAAAGATGCCCCGCATCATGAATTTCAGAAGGAAGGGTAAACTTTCTGATGGGCTCTGGAAGCATGTGCGCAAAATCAGGAACAGTTATTTTGGTTGGAATCTCAGATTCAGGTTTCTTAGCGGTATGGATAATGTGCGGTTCATGTTCAACTAAGCTCCATTCAAAGCTTTTCTTTGTTCCATAAACATCAAAACTCTCGCGGTATTGCCTAGCAGTATCGTATAAAAACCTCCAGATATGGCATGCGATATCGGAGTCCTTGATTTTGATATGGCATGATTCAACTGCGAACTTGTTGCCTGATATTTTTTGGATTTCTTCCCTCACCGTCCCCGAGCCAAAGCAGCTAACATTTTCAGCTTTGCCATTGACCAACCCAAGGCATGGGCTGACAACATGAGTTGCGTAGTGCATAGGGATCATTTTCTGCCAGTATTCTGGCCATCCATCCATGTCTTGCGGGTGGGAAGCAGTCATGTATTGGATTTTCCCAAGTTCACCCTTTTGGAACATTTCCTTGAGGAAAAGGAATTCGCGGGAGTAAACAACTGTTTCTGCCATCATGTATTTGAGGCCGGTTTTTTTTACCAGTTCAACAATGGTTTTGCATTCTTCCACGGTGGTTGCCATCGGCACTGTACACATAACATGCTTGCCCGCTTTAAGTGCGGCAATCGACATCGGGGCGTGGTCGGGGATGGGCGAATTAATATGAACGAAATCAACATTGGGGTCTTTTAAAACCTCTTCGAAGCTGGTAAAGCGTTTCTCAATCTTAAAGGTGTCGCCTATTTTATTCAGTTTTTCCTTGTTGCGTTGGCAGATGGCATAAATGTTCCCAAGAGGGTGATTTTGGTAGATCGGCATGAATTCTGCACCAAAGCCCAGGCCCACCATTGCCACATTCCACTTTTTTGCACTCATACAATCGCCCCTTGAAAACAAGAAAAAGTCATAGTTAAGCTTTTGAAGTCTACCAATAATCTAATTAGGAATCATTTCGGGTTCAAGCTATATAATTGAGGTTGATTCATAAAAACGAAATATTTTCATTCTTTTATTGAAACTGATGCTGGATTCTTAAATCAAAGTTGTTTAATGTATTAGAGTTCTAATTGTTGCAGGGTTTATTGATCCCGCCTTTTGTTTTGCTTTCACCTGGAGTTCGATATGAGAATCCTTTCGCTTTTCGTTGCTGGTTTTGTTTGTGTTCTTTCCGCTTATTCTGCGGAAGAAGCTGTTTCTATGTTCAATGGCAAAGATCTTACAGGTTGGGAAGGTAATCCTAAATTGTGGTCGGTTGAAGATGGGACTATTACCGGCAAGACCGGCGATGAACCCCACAACAAACTTAAACACAATACTTTTCTGGTTTGGAAAGGTGGCGATGTTGCTAACTTCGAATTCAAATGCAAATACAAAATGGTCGGGGGTAACTCTGGCATTCAATACCGGAGTAAGGTAATGGGGCAGGGCGATTTTGGCCCTAGAGTTGGTGGTTATCAGGGCGATTTCGAAGCTGGCACTACTTATTCAGGGATTCTTTATGACGAAGGTGGCATCGCTGGCGGTAGGGGTGTTATGTGTGGAAGGGGTGAAAAAGTAAAGTGGAACGCTGATAACAAGAAAGAAGTTGTAGGCAAAACTGAAAAGTCTTCTGCAGAACTTCAAGCCGCAATCAAAAAAGATGATTGGAATGAATATGTTATCATTGCTAACGGCAACAAACTTGTTCATATGATCAATGGAAATGTTACTGCAGAAATCACCGATGAATCTCCTAAAGCCTTAAAAACTGGGGTAATAGCTCTTCAAATTCATGTTGGGCCAGTTATGAC
>Ga0209702_10006151_pt1 | contig 15677 bp, 14 predicted proteins | sample FRY01_FD_187210 | JGI IMG/M metagenome (GOLD analysis project Ga0209702, IMG submission 187210) | Freshwater microbial communities from Lake Fryxell liftoff mats and glacier meltwater in Antarctica - FRY-01 (SPAdes) (version 2) | ecosystem: Environmental > Aquatic > Freshwater > Ice > Glacier... | reverse complement strand
GACATTGCGACGAGGACGGTGTGTGTGGCCGTGAACAACCATCGATACACCCGTTTTGCGTATGGCTTCAGCGACCGCATCCGCGTTGACATCCATAATTTCGCTGGACTTTGTCTGATTGGCGACCATGCTTTCGCCACGCGCTTGCGCGGCAAGTGTGAGGCGCTCGGGAATACTTTTGGCGAGAAAACTTGCTTGCCATTCCGGATTGCGCACCATTGCCCTAAACTGCTGATAGGCCACATCGTCGGTACAGTATTCGTCACCGTGGCTCAACAGCATCGTGTGGCCGTCAACATTGACCAACACCTGCTCAGGCAGCATTTGTGCGCCGAGACCCGCGGCGAGCGCGCCACCCATCAGGAAGTCGCGATTACCACGACCCAGCCAGACGGGTATCCGAGCGGCACAAGCCTTGAGTGCCATCAGATCCTGAGCCAGCCAAGGCGGGGCGACGACAGCAACGTCGTCACCAATCCAAGCATCAAAAATATCGCCCGGCAACAGCAAAGCTGAGGCTTCGCTGGCTGCCAGTTTCAGAAAGTCCCGGAACGCTTGCGCGGTCTCAGTCGTGTGTTGCCCCAGATGTACATCCGAGGCCAGCCACACTGGTCCTTTGAGTTCGATCTTAATCAATGACAACTGCCTTGGTGATGACGAGATCATTGGTGGGAACATTTTGGTGAAAGCCGCTGTTACTTGTGGGTACACCTTTCATTTTGTCGATGACGTCCTTGCCTTCGACCACTTCACCGAACACTGCATAACCCCAACCCTGTGCGGTCGGTGCTGTGTGGTTCAGGAAGTCGTTGTTCGCGACGTTGATAAAGAACTGTGCTGTTGCGGAGTGTGGGTCACTCGTGCGCGCCATGGCGAGCGTGTACTTGTCATTTTTCAGACCGTTGTTGGCTTCGTTTTCAACGTTTCCCTTGGTGGGCTTTTGCTTAAGGCCGGGCTCAAAGCCGCCACCCTGAACCATAAAGCCGTCGATCACGCGATGGAAAATGGTGCCGTCAAAAAAACCATCTTTAACGTAGGTGAGAAAATTTGCAACTGTTTTTGGGGCTTTTTCAGCATTCAGGGAAATAATGAAGTCGCCCTGGTTGGTGGACATTTTGACGCGAGGATTGGTGCTCATGGAAGTAACGCCTTGTTTTTGAGTCGAGTTGGAGGGGGATGCCGCGTGGGCAGTAAAAGACACCAGCGGAATCATACCGACCAGTGCGAGGCAACGCAGTACACGAAGCCCGTAAGAGGAAAAGTTCATTTTGGTGAGCCCTGTAAAAGTTCTTTGACACGATTGATCCGGGGCGCCATGCCGGCGATCCCGCCGGCAGCTGCGCTTTGGTAGGCACGCAAGGCTAGATTGAGTTGCACGTCGCCGAGGTTTGCCTGGGCGATCGCGTATTTCGGATTGATCAAGATCGCCATTTCAAGCGCACGACGGGCCCGATCAAGCTCATTGCGTTTGACGTAGAGGGCGGCCAGGTTGTTCCAAGGTTCGGGCAACTCTGGAAAGCGCGTGGTCATCTGCAGGTAAATAGACTCGGCTTCGGCCATGCGATTGAGTTCGCTGAGCACGCGGGCTTGTAAAAACATCAACTGTACGTCGGTGCCAGGCGTGTGGCGCATGGCCTCGATGGCCTGACGGGCCTCGACGGCTTGCAACGCTTCTTTGAGACGTCCCGTACGAATCAAGCCATCAATTCTTGAGGCGATTTCGGTGGGGGTGAGTGGAATACTGGTGTCGACTGAGGGAGCGAGGGCTTCGAGTAGCTTGGCTAAGCCATCCCAGCCGCCATCGGGGACTTTGTCGCCGATGATGGCGTTGAGGTCCGCATTAGGCATAGCCGAGGGCATCGTGTTGCGCCCTGTTTGGTTGCCTACGTTTTCGGTCGGGTCAAGGGCCAGAGGGTTGATCCCCCCAGCGCTAGTGCCGCCGCTTAGATTGAGCTGGGCGTGAGAGGTTGGGAGCAACACGAGCAACAGGCCACAAAGGGCCAGAGTCGAAAGCACCGACGGAATCATCGTCCTTTTTGTGATCGTTGTCGTCGCGATGGCCACAGGAATTCTTTTCACCAGCTTCAAGTCGTAGAACCCTCAATTGCTATACTTGTTGATCTGCATTTTAGCCCTGCTTTTGACTGACCACACGTATGCTACAGATCTACGACTCATTGTCTCGCTCCAAGCGTCCCTTTCGCCCGGTACAACCAGGCCAAGTAGGGTTATATGTGTGTGGCATGACGGTGTATGACTATTGCCACCTGGGACACGCCCGTATGCTGGTCAGCTTTGATGTCGTGCAGCGTTGGCTGCGAGCCTCTGGCCTGCACGTCAACTATGTGCGTAACATCACCGATATCGACGACAAAATTATCCGTCGTGCGGTTCAAACCAATCAGCGCATTGGCGACGTGACTGCGTTTTTCATTGACGCCATGCATGCCGACGAGCGTGCCTTAGGCGTGCAGTCACCCGATCAGCAGCCCTGCGCGACCGATTACGTCGGTGAGATGCTCGATATCATCAGCAAGCTCGAGCAGCGTGGCCTGGCCTACCATGCCGACGATGGCGATGTGAACTTTGCCGTGCGCGAGTTTGCCGATTACGGCAAATTATCTGGCAAGTCGCTTGACGACCTGCGCGCGGGCGAGCGTGTGGCGGTCGCGTCTTCCAAGCGCGATCCATTGGATTTTGTCCTCTGGAAATCCGCCAAAGAGCATGAGCCTGCAGATACCCGCTGGGATTCCCCCTATGGCTGGGGCCGTCCAGGCTGGCACATTGAGTGCTCGGCAATGAGCAAATCCCTCCTGGGGATCCCGTTGGACATCCATGGCGGTGGCCCCGACCTGAAATTCCCTCATCACGAAAACGAAATCGCCCAAACCGAAGGTGCCTTTGGCGGCACCTTGGCCAACAATTGGATGCATTGTGGTCCCTTGATGGTTGACGCCGACAAAATGTCCAAGTCGCTTGGTAATTTCCGCACGATTCGTCAGACGATTGGCGTACAGGGTGAAGGCGAGGGGAAGGGCGAGGGCGACACGCAGTCCGCCGAGTATCAAGTTAATCCTCGCGAAGCGGAGATGTTGCGTTTCTTTATTGTCCGCAATCACTACCGCAGCGCGCAAAATTATGTGCCCGACAACTTGGTCGATGCGCAGCTGTCGCTTGATCGTCTGTATCAAACGTTACAAAATATTTCACCGGCGACGGCTCCAATTGATTGGAACGTGCCCCAGGCCATTGCCTTCAAAGAAGCGATGGACGATGACTTTAATAGCGCCGGTGCCGTGGCCGCTTTGTTTGATCTCGCGAGCGAAGTCAATCGCAGCAAGAGCCCAGCCTTGTCGGCGCAGCTCAAGCAGCTCGCGTCCTTGTTGGGCTTGTTGCAGCAGGAGCCTTCCGCTTATTTTCAAAGCCCGACACGCTATACCCGTCGCGCAATCGAGCAAGCCCAAGCGACTCAGGTCGCTGGGCAGGGCGCCGACCTCACCGAAGCAGAAATCGAGAAGCAGATCGCCGCGCGTGCGGCGGCCAAGGCTGCAAAAAAGTTTGCCGAAGCCGATCAGATTCGTGCAACACTGAAAGCCGCAGGTGTCGAGCTTGAAGACAAGCCCGGTGGCCTGACTCAGTGGCGCCGCGCCTAAGGTCCATAAAAATATGCCTACTTCTACCACCGCTGTGGTCAAGCCTGAGTTGGCGAAACCGCACTATTGGGATGATGCGATCTCTCAGCTGATGCGGCGGGACCGCATCATGAAAAAACTCATCCCAAAACATCCGGATATTTGGCTGAAAACGCGTGGTAATCCCTTTGTGACCCTTGCGCGTTCTATCGTCGGTCAACAAATCTCGGTCAAAGCAGCTGACTCCGTTTGGAACAAGTTTTTGCTCGAATGCGGTAAACGTCCAACGCCCGCCAGCGTGCAGACTGCTGGACTTGAACGCCTGCGTGCAGCGGGGTTGTCAGGTCGCAAGGCCGAGTACATTCTTGATTTGTCGACCCACTTCAGTAATAAGCTGGTGAGCCCCCAGAAATGGGCGAGCATGGAAGACGAAGCGGTCATTACAGAATTGACAGCAATTCGAGGTATCGGACGCTGGACGGCGGAGATGTTTTTGATTTTTAATTTGCAACGGCCAGACGTTTTGCCTTTAGATGATGTCGGACTCCTCAAGGCAATCTCGTTACACTATTTCAGCGGTGAGCCTGTCTCCCGTTTCGAAGCCCGCGAAGTGGCCCAAGGTTGGCAGCCGTGGTGTACGGTCGCGACTTGGTATTTATGGCGTAGTTTGGATCCCATTCCGGTGGAATACTAAACATACGTCTGATTGAATGAGCACACAAAGACATGCGCAATACTTTTCTCGAATTTGAACAACCCCTCGGCGAGCTTGAGGGCAAGATCGAACAACTGCGCTACGTGCAGGCGGATTCGGCCGTTGATATTTCGGATGAAATCAGTCGACTCCAACAAAAAAGTCAGAATCTCGCCAAAGACATCTACTCCAAGCTCACCCCTTGGCAGACCTCGATGGTGGCGCGTCATCCGCAGCGTCCCTACACGCTGGATTACGTGCGCGAGATCTTTACTGACTTTCACGAATTGCATGGCGACCGCATGTATGCCGACGATCTGTCGATCGTGGGGGGTATGGCGCGTTTTAATGGCACACCCTGCATGGTGATCGGTCACCAAAAAGGTCGCGATACCAAAGAACGTGCCGCGCGCAACTTCGGCATGCCGCGCCCTGAGGGCTATCGCAAAGCCATGCGTCTGATGCGTTTGGCTGAAAAATTCAACCTGCCCGTGTTTACTTTTGTCGATACCCCAGGTGCCTATCCAGGCGTGGGTGCCGAAGAGCGCGGTCAGTCCGAAGCTATCGGCCACAATCTCTACACCATGGCTGAGCTCAAGGTGCCGATCATCTCGACCATCATCGGAGAGGGCGGTTCGGGCGGTGCGCTTGCGATCGCCGTGGGTAACGTAGTAATGATGTTGCAGTACTCCACCTATTCAGTCATCTCGCCCGAAGGCTGCGCATCGATCTTATGGCGAAGCCTTGAAAAAGCTTCCGAGGCCGCAGCTGCGCTCGCGATTACTGCTGATCGCATCAAAGAGTTTGGCTTGATCGACAAAATTGTGAATGAGCCTGTCGGTGGCGCACACCGCGATCCACGCGTGATGGCGCGCTTGCTGCGTCGAGCGCTTGCCGACTCATTACGCCAACTCTCAGGCATGACGCCCGAGCAGTTGATTGATCACAGACTGCAACGTCTGTTGTCGTATGGACGTTTCCAAGAGGTCCGCGCTTAAGGGCTTGTGCCCTCGCGCGTCGCCATGCAAAACGCCTGGCCCGAAGCTCCTGTGTGGGCACTCAAGCAGGCACTGCTCACGCTGCCTGTTGACCAAGCGGTCGCCGTCGCCTTGAGCGGTGGCACAGACTCTGTAGCGTTGGCCTTGGTCGCGGCACAGGTTCGCCGACCCCTTTATTTTTTTCATATTCACCATGGCTTGATGCCTGAGGCTGATGCGTGGGCCGCGCATTTGGCGGAGCTCGCGCGCACGCTGGATGTGCCCCTGATCGTGCGACATGTCCACGTCGATCTCGGACAGGGACTCGGTACTGAGGCTGCAGCACGTGAGGCGCGTTACGCAGCTCTGGCTGAACTCGCACGCGAACATCGGGTGGGCGCGATTTTGCTCGCGCATCACCAGCAAGATCAAGCTGAAACCGTGCTGCTCCGTTTGCTGCGCGGAGCGGGTGTGCTGGGTTTGAGCGCCATGCAGGCGGAGGTTAAACGCCAAGGCTTGCAGCTGTTGCGTCCTTGGCTCGACATCGAGCGCTCAGATCTGGTGTCGATCGTGCGCGCGTTCACCCTGCGTACAGGTTGGCACCCCGTTGAGGATCCCAGCAACGCTGACCCGCAATACAAACGTGGAGCGTTCAGAACCGAGCTTGTGCCTGTCTTAGAAAAATATTGGCCTGCCTGGCGCCAGACCCTAGTGCGTCATGCGAAACAAGCCGCCGAGGTTAGCGAGATCCTTGAGGAAGTGGCGGTAGCGGACTGGCAGACCTTGGTGCCAGATGAGTCTGACGGGAGTTTTAGTCTGAAAGCCTGGCGCGATTTGCGTCCGGCTCGACAAGCCTTAGTGCTGCGCTACTGGCTCGCCCAGCAGCAGGTTGCGATGCCTGGCGAGCGTCGATTGGCTGATTTAATGCGGCAGCTGAGGCAGTTACATGCTCTCGGACATGACCGGGAGTTGTTGTGGCAACACGGTTTCCATACTGTGCGCTGCCTGCGCGGGCGAGTGTCGCTGTCTTCGGGCTAAAATAGTGGACTTTGCATCTGCCTATCCGTTTTTACCCTAAACCATGTCACTCTTCGTTCACAAATACGGCGGGACCTCGATGGGCTCCGTCGAGCGCATCAAAAACGTCGCACGTCGCGTCGCCAAATGGCACGCTGCCGGCCACCAAGTCGTGGTCGTGCCCTCCGCTATGTCCGGCGAAACCAATCGTCTGTTGGGTCTTGCCCGCGAGTTGTCTGACTCCGCCGATGGCCGCGAGCTCGACATGATCGCCGCGACCGGCGAGCAAGCCTCGAGCGGTTTGCTTGCGATCGCACTCCAAGCCGCAGGCCTCCAAGCCCGTAGCTACGCCGGCTGGCAAGTCCCAGTTCGCACCGATTCCGCTTTTACCAAGGCACGCATTACCGGCATTGATGACAAGCGTATTCGCGCTGATCTCGATGCGGGACGCGTGGTTGTGGTTACAGGCTTTCAGGGCGTGGACGACGAGGGCAACATCACCACCCTCGGTCGTGGTGGCTCAGATACCTCCGCCGTGGCTGTCGCGGCAGCGCTTAAGGCACACGAGTGCCTGATTTATACCGACGTCGATGGTGTGTACACCACCGATCCACGTGTTGAGCCCGATGCCCGTCGCTTGAACGTCATCTCCTTCGAAGAGATGCTCGAGATGGCCTCGTTAGGTTCCAAGGTTTTGCAGATTCGCTCGGTTGAATTCGCCGGCAAATACCGTGTCCCCACGCGTGTGCTGTCGTCGCTGACCGACCCCGATATGTCGCTGGACGAGGAAATGCGCTCCGGCACCCTGATTACTTTTGAGGAAGACGAAAAAATGGAAGCAGCTGTTGTCTCGGGCATCGCCTTTAGCCGCGACGAAGCCAAGGTCACCTTGTTGGGCGTACCCGACAAGCCAGGCGTGGCTTACGCCATCTTGGGTAAAGTCGCCGATGCCAACATTGACGTGGACATGATCGTACAAAATCAGTCCGTCGCTGGTACGACTGACTTTTCTTTTACGGTTCACCGCAGTGAGTTCACGCGCACCTTGGCCCTTTTAAACAGCCAGATCGCACCCGCTGTCGGCGCCAGTTCAGTCGTGTCGGACGACAAGGTCGCCAAGGTCTCGATCGTGGGGATCGGCATGCGTTCACACGCGGGCGTAGCCAGCTTGATGTTTAAAACCTTGGCCGAGGAAAACATCAACATTCAGATGATCAGCACCAGCGAGATCAAAACCTCGGTGTTGATTGAAGACAAATACATGGAGCTCGCCGTACGCGCCTTGCACAAAGCGTTCGGTCTGGAAACCGCTGCACCGACCAAAATTTAAGGTCTTTTTGAGATAAGTCAATCAGTCAAAAAAGGCGCTATTCGTCATGCTAGAATAGCGCCTTGGTTTGGAGGCGTGCCCGAGCGGCTGAAGGGGCTCCCCTGCTAAGGGAGTAAGTGCGCTAAAACGTGCTTCCAGAGTTCGAATCTCTGCGCCTCCGCCAAACTTTCAAGCCCCTAGCGCATTTGCTGGGGGTTTTGTTTTTGGTTCTCTCAATCGTTCCCTTACAACCTCAGAATTTTTCAAGCTATTTGTCGCCTTTTAAGAGAGCGACAATTTGGCTGATACTAAACGGTTGATGCTCACACCCAGATCGGCAGCCTCGGTAGCAAGGTTACGATGCACGAGCGATGGAACCCGAACCATAAAGCGGCCGCTGTAGTTCTTTTCAGCAAGTGCTTCTGGGATGGGTTCCCCACAGGCTGTCATTTCTGCAACAACCTCGCCAACGACACGGCGGATACCGGAAAGCGCTTTTTCAGGCGTAGCTGCAAGCCAAGAGAGCGATGGAAACTCTGTGCACAAACCCACGTGCTCGTTGTCTTCGGCAGACCAAGTGACTCGGTAGGTGTAATGATTGATGTTCATGGCTTTACTCCTAAACGATCAATGGCAAGCAGGACTTGTCGAACTTGATAGACCTTTGCCTTTCCTTTGTTGTTCTGAATATTGACTCTCGGATTTCCAGGCCATGGCGTTTTGTAGATGGCGTGACTGCTGCCGTTTTGCCTGGGTTTTCCAAAATAAGTTTCACACACGCGCTGTAACTCGGAAAAGCGCACATTGGCGGGCTCAGTGCGCATTTGCTCGAGAATTTTTTCATTCGTACTCATTATTAAATGATATCAATAGTGATACTAAACGTCAAGTGCAAATGACTAGGCAATTTATGGAGCTGCCTTGATCTCTTTTTAAAGTAACAGTAAGATTTTGCGCTCAACTCTAAGTCGCGTGCCGCATCAGTACCCTGCGCCTTGTTGATGCTTTCAAGAGCGCTGCTAAATGGCACGGTGTCCTCTGTCAATTAATTCGGCCAACACAACTTCATACTATGCGGATCGAATCAACTTGATTGCGTATCGTGTGAGCAAGTGCCATTTCTACAACTTCGGGGCTGTGATCAGTCTCTTCAGCTTCATCATTTCATGAACGTGTCCTTTGGACTTCCCCGCGCTTCCCCACACAAAAGGTGTGATTAGCCATGAGAGTTATAAGATCGCAAAGTAACGTCTTGTATTTATCAAGTCACAACTTGATGTAATTATTGCCGATAAATGAACCCTGACATGTCAGGGTTTTTTTACGTCTGTCTTTTTCGCCCACCCGACTAGGCGACTTTGCTCAGTCATCAAACATCACACTTCGTTGCACTTTATTGCTGGAATGTCTTCCCATTAAAAGCGACAATTTTTTGCCTTCACTTTTGGATTGGCAAAATGGAAGCAAGAATCATCGATTTAGAAGCGTTTGCAGTTGATGCGCGCGATCGTCTGGCACGCATCGAAACGCGTATGGATACTTTTGCGACCAAGGTAGATTTACACCGCGAACTACACGTAATGACATGGCGTCTTTTTGGAGGCGCCCGTACCTTGGTGGGCATTGTGTATTGGACTGCCATCAATATTCATTAATACTCACTACCTTGACCTGCTAATTTGTGAAGAGGATAATCACATGTATTACAAGTATTACGGAGCAATACAAATGTCTACTCGGACTATTAACGTAAGGCTGCCCGAGGCGCTATACAAGCAGATTGAAGATCTCTCTAAAGCGACAGCAAGAACAAAGAGTTTCTTGGCTATTGATGCGCTGACACACTACGTTCAGCGAGAATCTTGGCAGATCCGTGATATCCGACAAGGTATCGAGGAGGCGGACGCAGGAGATTTTGCAACCACTAAAGAAGTTGAAGCCGTGTTCGCGAAATATGGGGCTTAAGGCGTGTCAATTAAGTGGACCAAGGCCGCGCTTCGTTCTGTTGACGAAATCGCTGGATATATATCTAGAGAAAGTCCCCAAAGAGCCACTAATTTTATTTTGGAACTAGTCGACTCTGCAAACAAGCTTCAATCCCATCCTAGTATTGGGAGGGCTGGACGTATCCCAGGTACACGCGAGTTAGTTTTGCATAAACACTACATTGCCATTTATCGCGTACGTGGCGAAGATGTTGAAATTTTGAGATTGCATCACGTCGCTCGAGAATCGCATGTAAAAAACGTACCCTAAGGTCCTGACACGCATCCTTTGTTTATCAGAGATTTTGATACATCAGGGGGCATGTCCGTTATGCTTAGTTGCAAACAGAAAATCCGATTTCGTCGAGCGCTTTAAGTTTTCTGCAGTTTTTTTGCGTCAATGCCTAGAAGCACTATTTCGTGCACATACGGAGACTTCATCATGACAAATCCAATCTAAATCACACGCCGGAGTCTGCTTGGTGCGACTGCCGGATTGCTTACACAAGCTTGACGCCCGAACAAATGAAAATACTGTCCGAATACGTAGCGAAAGCAAGCCGCGAGTAAAACTCTCAGCTCGCAGTTCAACATGGTGATAAGTTATCAACAGTGGCCTTTAGCGTAACGCTTCGCAAGCCATGCGAAGCCGACGGCAGCCCTCTTGTAGTTCTTGCATAGAGGTCGCAAATGAAATACGGAAAAACGGCGATATGCCGTAAGCGCCACCTTGTAAGACTGCGAGGTTTTGTTGTTCAAGCAGGTACAGCACAAAGTCTTCATCGGTACTCAGCAGCTTGCCTTGTGGCGTCGTTTTCCCCATGACTCCAGCACAAGAGGGGAATGCATAGAACGCACCTTCCGGCAGATGACAGCTGATACCCGGTATGGTGTTGAGTTCTGCCACAATCATGTCTCGTCTTTGTTGAAATATTTTTGTTCGTTCAGCAATAAAGTCCTGAGGACCGCTGAGGGCAGACAGCGCCGCAGCTTGACTGATTGACGATGCATTAGACGTACTTTGTGACTGAAGTTTGACCATGGCTTTGATCAGCGCTGCTGGGGCAGCACCATAACCTATACGCCAGCCTGTCATTGAATATGCTTTAGAAACACCATTGATGGTGAGGGTCCGTGCTTTGAGTGCTGGCTCGACCTGGGCAATGGTGGCAAACTTTCGACCATCATACAAAATGTGTTCATAGATATCATCTGTCATGACCCATACTTGTGGATGGCGCAGCAAGACATCTGCTAATTCTCTGAGCTCAGCTTCTGTGTATGTCGCGCCACTCGGGTTGTTGGGCGCGTTGAGTATCAGCCAACGCGTTCGGGGCGTGATCGCACTCTCCAGATCCTTGGCAGTGAGCTTGAATCCGTTTTGTGGAAGACAGGGTACAAAAACGGGTTGACCATCTGCCAGCAAAACAATATCAGGGTAAGAAACCCAGTAAGGTGTGGGGACGATCACTTCGTCGCCAGCTTCTACCGTGCACATGAGTGCATTGAAAATGATTTGCTTACCACCCGTACCAACAATGATCTCGCTCGCAATGAAGTCCAAGCTGTTATCGCGCTTGAACTTATCGATGATTGCGGCTTTGAGCTCTGGAGTGCCACCGACATCAGTGTATTTAGTCTTTGAGGCGGCCATTGCGCTTACTACCGCGTCACAGACATGAGCTGGTGTGTCGAAGTCAGGCTCACCAGAGGAGAGGCTGATGATATCGCCACCAGCGGCACGTAGCTCTCGTGCACGCTGGCTTGCCATTGAGCTTGGGGAGGGTTTAATGCGATTAAGACGTGCGGCGATAAAACTCATCGGATAACCTATTTTAGATTTGAGCTAATGGCAGTTTGTCCTATTACAACAAACGTCTAATTTTCAAAGCGAATCAGTTGAGCGTAATGTTGGCATTCTTAATAACTTGAAGCCATTTTTTTGATTCCGATTTCATCATCTCTGACAAAACATCAGGTTTGCCACCAACTACGTTAAAGCCCATATCTGTGAGTTTTTTATGCAAAGCTTTGTCTTTTAGCGCACTATCGAACGTAGTATTTAGCTTGGCGACGATCTCTTTTGGTGTTCCAGAACGTACGACAAATCCATACCAGGCAATTAATTCGAAGCCTGGTACACCAGATTCAGCGACCGTTGGCAAATTTGGAAACTGAGGTGAACGTTCTAGCGTTGTGATAGCAAGTGGCCGGAGCCTGCCAGCATTAACGAGAGCCATTGACTCTGGCACTATTGCTATAGACAAGGTCGTTTCTCCTCCGGCTAAGCTTGCCAAAGCAGGGGCACCACCCTTATATGGAACATGAATCATATTTATGCCGGCGAGGCTTTTGTACATCTCTGTGCCCAGATGACCAGGTGAACCATTCCCAGCGGTGCCGAAACTTTCCTTACCCGGACGACTTTTGAGATATGCAGTCAACTCCTCCATCGTTTTGACTGGGCTAGAAGGGTGAACGAGAACCTGGCTCGCCTGCTTCGTAGCTAAAATTATCGGAGTAAAGTCCTTGAGTGGATCGTACGCCATTCTATCTTTGTATAAATGCGCGTTTACTGCAAGCGCTGCGGAAGTGCCTAAGAATATGGTGTAGCCATCTGCAGGTCGTGCCAGTACTCGACTCACTGCTATAGTGCCTCCTGCACCAGCAATGTTTTCGACAACCACAGGTTGATTCAGTTGTTTGCTCACGGCTTCGCCGAGCACACGAGCTAGAAGGTCAGTTGATCCACCTGGAGCATAAGGAACAACTATTCTAATGGCCTTGTCTGGGAAGGACGTTGCTGGATCAGCGACACTCGAGCTATTCCAGAAAAATACCGATAGTGCTAAAGACAATTTAAACAAAGTTATGATCTTATGCATGGTTTTTCCTTGATTCAATCAAAGGTGTAAATGAATAAAAAACTACTGGAGTAATAAATCTTCAAACGGTGTAACCATGGAGCTGGTCATATGACTGTTGCGCTTCATTGCGATCATTTGGTTCACCATAGCCTCCACCGCCAGGTGTACGTAATACGACCTCGTCTCCATTGACAAGAACATGTGGTAATCGAGTATTCACAGCTATTCCGTTGATAAGTACCTCGCCGCAAGCTCCAGTTCCGCCACCACCTAAGCCTGGCGCTGGGACGCGTATCCGTTCTGTCAAGAAAACAATTGCCAGTGGCCCTTCATGTCGACTGACAAAACATATCTCTTGGCCTAGTCCTCCTCGAGACTTTCCTACTCCACCAGATCCGGGACGTAAGCGTTTATATCTAAAAAATACCGGAGCGTCTCTTTCTGCTATTTCAATGGGGGTTGGTGAAATATTGCTTGGCCAGGACATCGCTGAGGAACCGTCCTTTTCAGCTGTGCCGCCCATTCCGCCGTTATAGAAGAGCACGGTTGCAAAAGACTTACCGTCAGTTCGAGTTCCACTAATGTTTGCGATCCACAGCGGCGACCCAGAGCCGGCCATTACTCGTTCTGGAATCACAGGGTATAACGCACCGAAAATAACGTTTGGCACATAATGGCCTGTACAAGAACGACCACCGACCGGAGCAGGATGTTTCGGATTGACTATGGATCCCTCTGGAGCGATGGCGCGAATAGCCCTAAATAATCCATCGTTGTTAGGAAGGTCCGGTAAGAGTAAACACTTAATTGCATATACTGTCATCGCATAGGTATAGGCCATCACACAATTAATCGCCCGCGGCTGTTGTGGTGAGGTCCCCTCGAAATCACATTCGATTTCACTTCCCATTATCTTTACTGCTACGGCGAAGCGAAACATATTTTCAAACCCATCGGTCTGCATCGTATAACGGTAGACCCCATCAGGGAGGTTTGAGATTGCCTGCCGCATCGCAGACTCACTACGATTAAATAAAGCTTCAGCAAGGTCATCAATCCCGTCCAAGGTGTACTCTGCCAGCACTTCGTCTAATCGATTCGCAATCAACTCGACAGCGCCAACTTGCGACCAGATATCGCCGACTGTCTGTTCTGGGGTGCGTACGTTAGTTCGGATTAGTGTAAGTAAAGTTTCGTCAGCCTTTCCTTCGCGTAGTAGGCACATCATGGGTATGTGTAGGCCTTCTTCGTAAAGTTCACGCGAATCGACTGACCGGATTTTCCCTCCAATATCGGGAACATGCCCTGCAGTTGCGGCAAAGCTTATTAACTTTCCTTTTAGAAAAATCGGCTTAACAAGACAAACATCATTTAGATGTCCAGTTCCAATCCACGGATTATTCGTAATATAAATATCACCGGGCCGCATTTCATCTGTCCCTATCTGTGCGATTGCAGCCCTCACTGTGCGCGGCAACGTGGCAATAAAAGACGGAATGCTGCCGGTGTTATCTGCTAGAGACCGACCGACCGAATCGGTTACGACAACGGCAAAGTCATTCGCTTCTGTGGATAGAGTAGAAAATGATGTGCGTACGATTAGCTTGGCAGCCTCATCGGCAATCGAGCGTACGCGCGTCCAAAAAATCTCTAGAAAGATTGGATCGTTGGATCGCCCAGTTCCCATTTTCGGTTTTGCTGCGCTCATGAATCTCAGTCCTTAATTGTAATAACCAAGTTACCACTTGGGAGTTGTTCGATATGTCCTCTCGGTCCAACTACTAGCGTAGAGCCCGCGTCTTCAATGAGCAAAGGTCCCGTTGCGCTGAATCCAGTGAGAAGAAGAGATCGGTCATAAATTGGCGTCGACACATATCCGGCGACTTCTTTGAAAAAAACTTGGCGAGATTCTCTCGGGTGAGGCTGGGTACCATTGGCGAGTATTTCTGGGTTGAATCGTGTGCGAGGTGGCGCGATTCCTGCGACACGCAGATTAACGAGTTCGACTGGGACATTGGGCGGTGTGCGACCGAATTTATCCTGATATACCGCTTCGAAAGCTGCAATTAGTTTTTGGCGAATATCATTTTCGGAAACAGCATGGGGACCCACATAGGGGCCATCAGGTAATTTCACAGAGAGATTAAATCCTTGCCCAACAAAGCGACCATCAGCATGACGCGTGAGAATCGTGGGGCCAAAGGTGGCTTTTAGGCTCTCCAGTGAAGCATTAGCATCATGTTCAAGAGCCGCAAAAGCCAACTCGAGCTCCTTCAATGGGCCAGTGGATGGCCGAAAATTCATTGTGCGCGAGCGATCCGTTCTCGCCGAGGCAACGAGTAAACCATACGCTGATGCAACCCCTGCCGCCGGTGGGCATATTATTTTTCGTACACCAATCTTCTGTGCCACATAGTAGGCGTGAAGTGGTCCACCGCCACCAGTACAAAGAAGGACAAAGTCTCGGGGGTCTCGACCTCGCTCGGCAACGTGAACGCGAGCGGCACCCGCCATATTCTCAGCTACGATGTCATGTATACCCCATGCAATATCGGTAACTTCTTGATTAAGTACTGTACCGAGCTTAGCAATCGCTGTGACAGCCTTTAAAGGATCAATTTTTAGCGTACCTCCTGCAAAATAGTCTGGGTTGAGATAACCCAGAACTAAATTGGCGTCGGTCACAGTGGGTTCGGTACCACCCTGTCCATAACAAGCCGGTCCTGGTTCAGACCCTGCGCTTTTCGGGCCGACTTTCAGCAGACCTAGTTCATCAGAGTGAGCGATGCTGCCGCCGCCTGCTCCTATCTCGATCAGATCCACAGTGGTAATGCTAATTGGTAATCCACTGCCTTGTGCGAAGCGCTTTCGGCGGGCCGCTTCGAAACCGAAAGCGATTGAGGGGCTGCCGTTTTCGATGAGGCTGAGTTTGGCAGTGGTACCACCCATATCAAACGCCAAAAGATGTGAATGATTATCTTGGAGTCCGTAGTGAGCGGCGGAGATTGCGCCAGCGGCAGGACCGGACTCAAGGAGCTCGATTGGATTACGCTTGGCTTGCGAAATATGTGAGAGGCCGCCGTTGGACAGCATCATTAGTACGCCATTCTTGAGCCCTAGCGCGCTTAGACGCTCTTCTAGCGCATTGAGGTAACCGTTTGCTAATGACTTGATATAAGCGTTTGCAACAGCCGTC
>Ga0209702_10006149_pt1 | contig 15682 bp, 18 predicted proteins | sample FRY01_FD_187210 | JGI IMG/M metagenome (GOLD analysis project Ga0209702, IMG submission 187210) | Freshwater microbial communities from Lake Fryxell liftoff mats and glacier meltwater in Antarctica - FRY-01 (SPAdes) (version 2) | ecosystem: Environmental > Aquatic > Freshwater > Ice > Glacier... | reverse complement strand
TGGAGAAACCGCAAAGTTTGGACATATGGGTTGTGGATTTTCTTGGAAATAATTTGGAATACCGAAATATATTTCGTATCTATATATGGTAAAACAAATACAATATGAAAAAATATAAAGTTATATTAATATCAGGTGGATTTAATCCAGTCCATAAAGGACATATTGAATGTATTAATCAAGCTAAAGAACTTGCTGATGAAGTTTGGATTGGATTAAATAATGATAAATGGTTACGAAACAAAAAAGGTAAATCATATATGGATGAAAAGGAAAGAGCATTTATAATGAGTAACCTAAAATCAGTTGATTGGGTTTATATCATGAATCCTAAAAATAAATTAGATGATACTGCGATTGATTTTATTGAACAATCAAGAATCAGATACATTAGAGAATATGGTAGTTTTCCCAAAGGTGTAATGGCATTTGGTAATGGTGGAGATAGAACTAAAGCAACCACACCAGAAAACTCAGTATGTGAATCATTGGGAATAGATTCAGTATGGGGGTTGGGTGAGAAAGTTCAATCATCATCTTGGTTATTAGAAAAATATTTAAACATCGCGGAATAATGGATATAGTAAAATTAATTAACGAATACCCCAATGATATGGAATTGGGCGCTGCAATAAGATTGGCATACAATAAGAATAGAGAATCTATGGTAACATTAAACAACGAAATGAAAGATGTAAAAATCTTTGAATCGCCTGATGGTGGTTGGGAACAATTCTCCACCCAAGAAAAATTATATACAAATCAATTAACAATATTTGATGATGAATCTTATAAAGAATCCAAGTAAATTAAAAACTCCATTAGTGGGGAACCCAATGACACAAAAAGAGGTTGATGATATCTCTACTAAACTATTAGAAGGATTAACTAAATTTGGTGGAATTGGTTTATCTGCAAATCAAATTGGTTTAGATGTTCGTGCATGTATTATCAATGTTAAAGAACCATTGGTTTTAATTAATCCAATTGTAACCGAAGCATCCAAAGATACAGTTGCATATGTTGAACAATGTTTATCATTAGATAAAACAATGAAGAAACCTGTAAAGACAGTAAGACATAAATCATTTACAGTTGAGTGTGATAACTTAGGTACGGTTATCTTTTCATCGGATTTAAATGAATGGAAAGATTCTACTGAGTTCTTTAGTGATAAAGGATTATTAGAAACTGTTTGTGCGCAACATGAGATAGACCACCTCAATGGTATCTTAATTACAGATTCTATTAGAAGATATACTACCACATTTACTGCACCTAAACAGTATGGTAGAAATGAAAGAGTTATGGTAAAACTACCTAATGGTAAAACTGAATTTATGAAATATAAGAAGGTAGAACATCTTCTTGCAATTGGATGTGAAATCTTATAATTTATTAGAAAATGGGAAAACTTATATTTAGATATACAGAAGATGATATGATTGAAAATAATCGTGAATCATCTAAAATACAATTAACTGTACCGGATGATATGAATATCTATGAGTACAAAGTGATGTGTGTTAGATTAGCATCCGCGATGGGTTATACTGAAGCAACTATTGAAAAAGGATTTGGTAGTTTAGTTTTTGGTGATGAAAATGTAAATACAATAAAGGATTTGTTAGATGAGCTCAATATCGGAAGTAGTAATAAAAGAATTAAGTAAACAAATACTTACACAAGGTGCAATCATAGATGCGTTATGTGAAATCTTAATTGATAAGAATATAGTATCCGAAGATGAAATGAATAAATACATTGATGAATACCTTATCGACCAAGAAAGATATATAGAAAAACTCAAGCAAGAAAATAAAACCACAGAGTTAAGTTTAGGTGAAATTTACTATGGACCAATTGGAGAAGCCTAAATTATTTCCAAAAAGATTTGTATATATAAAATAACTTTCGTATCTTTACAACGTAGTATTAACTTAAACAAAATTAATATGATATACAGATATAATAAAAATTTATTAATTTACACTAAAGTAAAATTTGGTGAAGTACTATTTAAAGGTTCTACGGTATTAATTATTTTAATAGCAATTTTAGGATTAAAATCAGCAGTAGATAGAGCAAGAGTAGATAATTTAACATATGAAGAGAAATTAATAATTCTAGGGGATTTTAACCAATTTACAGAAGAAAAATTAATTCAGAGAATAAAAAATTTAAACTTTAGATTCCCACATATAGTTTTAGCACAATCAAAATTAGAAACTGGAAATTTTACTTCAAAATCATTTACATACGCGAATAACTTATTTGGTATGAAGCAGGCTAGAGCTAGATCTACTACAGCAAATGAGACATCTATGGGACATGCCCAATACGATAATTGGATAGAAAGCTTATATGATTATGCCCTATTTTCTAATGCATATCTAAATAAAATAAGATTAGAATCCCAATACTATGATTACCTATCCCAAAATTATGCTGAGGATCCAAAATATGTTACTAAATTAAAAAACATAGTTAAAAAAGAAAATCTTAAATCTAAATTTTAAATGTTATGAACTTTTTATTCAATAAATTTACACCATCACCTAAGGAAATTCAATTAAAATTAATTATAAGTAACCTACTACAGCACCCTAAGACTAAGTTACTGATGGATCCTCTAAGGTATCATTATTATATTGATAATAAAGAATTAAGTTATTTTGTGCTTATAACAGATAATTCAATAAAAATTACAAATCATAAGTTTTACTACACAAATGCCATTAGCGGTAGGTTCTCCTTACAGATTCAAGACCTAGTTAAATTAGCTATAAGTAAAGATAGACAGAGAATAGAAGATGAAATGTTTAAGAACGAAACTGAATTACTTTTAGAAATAAGTAAAAAAGTTTCTCCAAAGAATTTGATAACAAATTAACTTTACAATATTATGAATACATTATATAGTGTGATAATTATATCAGTTGTACTTATTGTACTATTAACCATTATCATCAGAAATCTACTTAAACAAATTGAACAATTAGAAGATAGAGTTATTTCAACCATAGATGAAACTCGTTCTAAGGTGGAAATTTCGTTAAACAATATGAGAGAAATTGATTTGAAACAAGCATTTGAAAAAGATGATGAAGTTGGTGAAACCTTTTCACAACTTAAAAAAATAATAGAAGATTTAAACGAAGAAATTTAATGACTAAACCAAGAAGAAAAAAATCCAAAATATATTTTGGTACACCCGCTCAAGAAGCAATAGTTGAATACAACAATTGTGATTGTTCAGAAACTCGTTCAAAGATTTACTCAGAAAGAATTAAATTTCCTTTTGAAAAACTTGCAGAGAATGTAATTAATACATTTAAGTTTCAGTATTTTGATGTTCCTAAAAAAGATATGCAAACCGAAGTAGTTTCTACTATGGTTGAAAAGATGCATATGTTTCAAGAAGGTAAAGGTAGAGCGTTCTCTTACTTTACTATTATCGCAAAGAATCATTTGATACTTGCAAATAATGGTAATTACAAAAGATGGAAACAAAACGCATTAATTTCTACAATGCCAGAAACTTGGAATCCGGAAAACGATTTTGATGATGTAAATGAGGCAAGTGAGTTTAAAGAATTTAAACACATTATGATTTCGTATTGGGATAGAAATTTAAATTCCATCTTTACCAAAAAAAGAGATTTACAAATTGCAGATGCAATCTTAGAATTATTTCGTAGAAGTGAACATATTGAAAACTTTAATAAGAAACACCTCTATCTTTTGGTAAGAGAAATGACAGATTGTAAAACTCATTACATTACCAAAGTTGTAAATACGATGAAGAAACATCAGAAGGTAATGTTAAATGATTATTTAGAGTATGGTGAATTTAGAGAACCAAAAAAGAAAGAATTTTGGCAAGCACCAACTCAAGATGATATGGTAGATTCAAATCCATATATTGATGAAGATTTTTTATAAAATACTCTCATTGTAATAAAAGTATATTTATATAATAGAAAGAATAACAATGAGTTATATATTAGGAATTAGTTGTGGTTACCACGATTCAGCAGCAACTTTATTAAAAGATGGAAAGGTATTAGGTGCATGTGAAGAAGAAAGATTCACAGGTATCAAACATGATTCATCATTTCCTATCAATACTATAAATTGGTTATTTAAAAAATTCAATGTTGATGGTAGAGAAATTGCGGTTGTTACTTTCTATGATAACCCCCATACCAAATTAGATAGAATTGAAAAATCTACTAAGCGGGGCCCCTCATCTGAAAAAGAAAATCGATTAGAAATAATCAAAAGAAACAAAGATAAAATTACTGAGATAGCGAATTCTATTAAGGAAATAACAAATCCTTATGTAGATATTCAATATGGCAACCATCATTTATCTCACATAGCGTATGCATACTATACTTCCCCATTCCACAAAGCATCTATTCTTTCAGTAGATGGTGTAGGGGAGTGGGAAACTACTTCTCTATACTATGGAGAGGGAAATAAATTATTTCCTCTACAATCGATTAATTTCCCCCATTCATTGGGTATGTTGTATTCCACCATTACTGCCTTTCTTGGGTTCAAACCAAATGAAGGTGAGTATAAGATAATGGGATTGGCTCCATATGGTGATTCAACTAAATTTCAAAAAAGATTTGAAAAACTATACACTACAACAAAAGATGGTGGGTTTAAATTAGATATGAAGTACTTCACATACGATTGGTCGGATGACCATATGTTTAATGAGAAGTTATCATCATTATTAGAATTACCAAATAGATTTCCAGAAGAAGAACTTACACAAGAACATAAAGATTTAGCAGCAACTCTACAACAACAATATGAGTTTTTGTTATTTCGTTTGATTGATAAGTTATATATTACTCGTTCAACTACTAACTTATGTTTATCAGGTGGTTGTGCATATAATGGAACTGCTAATGGTAAAATTCTAAAAAAATCTCTATACATACAATTATGGATTCCAGCTGCACCATCTGATGCAGGTTCTTCTATTGGTTGTGCATTAGAATACTTTTATAGAACAAATCCAAATTCACCAAGAATTGATAATACTAATCCTTATTTAGGTCCTTCTTATTCACGAGAAGAAATGGAAGAAGTTTTAATCTCAATGAAGAAAGATGTATATTATCAATTTAAAATAGATTCAGAACTTATACCAATTATATCTAAACAAATTACCGATGGTAATGTTGTGGGTTGGTTCGAAGGTCCTATTGAATTTGGTTCTCGTGCGCTGGGAAATCGTTCCATACTTGCTAACCCATGTGACCCACAAATGAAGGCAAGGGTAAATCGTGTAATTAAAAAGAGAGAAGGGTTCAGACCGTTCGCTCCAATGGTAAAGTTAGAAGAACAAACTCGATATTTTGATTACGATAAGATAGTTCCTTATATGAACCAAGTAGTTCATGTAAAAGAAGAACACCAAAAATACTTACCTGCTGTTACTCACATTGATGGTTCGGCAAGAATACAATCAGTATCTAATAAGTATCACAGAAGAATGTACAAGCTTCTTACTCAACTGAATTTAGATAATGGGTACCCAATGGTTTTAAATACCTCATTCAATTTAAAGGACCAGACAATGGTATTAGACCCACGAACTGCAATTGAAACTTTTTTAAATTGTGAAATGGATACATTGGTTCTTGGTAACTTTATTGTAAAGAAAAAGATATTTTAACTTAACATTCCCTTAACGTTTTCTTAACATTCCTATATTTACAATAAAGAGGGATATATTATGAGAAAACTTACTACACTATTACTTCTCATCTTCACACAATTGCATTCTCACAAGAGGTGAAAGTAATTAAAGAAAAAATTAAAGTAAACGATGGTATCCAAAACGGAACCTTAGTTTGGATTGAACTAAATGATGGGGAACGTTATACTTATAATCAGATTAGGATGGAACAACTCCGAAGAAAGGTACAACGTTTAGAAACACGTTTGGCATCCAATAATAAATAATCGTAGACTAAAGTGATTATTCGAAACCCTCCCAATATGGGGGGTTTTTTGTTTTACTATATTTATATACAACATAATATAGTAAAATCATGAGTATAGATTTTGAATTATTTCCTGGAAAGAACCTTGGTGGTTTATTTAAGGATATTTACGATAACCAACAAACCAAAAAACTTAGGATATCTGAATTGATTGCAGAGATGAGAAAACTTATTCGTCATTCTGGTGATATGGCAGTTATGGGCCCTATTATAAAAGATTTAATTGATTCATCAGTAAGGAACGATGATTCTTTAATTAAGATGGCTGCGATTGCACAACGAATCATTGGTGCATCACAAAAAGCAGAAGGGGATGTTGGATTTCTTTCTGATACTGAAAAAGAACAACTTTTAAAACAATTAGAAGATACTGTCAATGAAGTTGCAGATGAACAAGATTTAAAAGTTGATTCACTTACTAATGAGATTGAAGAATTAAAACAAAGAGTAGGTAAAGGAAATGGCAGGGAGTAGAGAATCGCAATCAAAAAATAATAGGTTTGGATTATCTAACCAATGGACTACTGCTATTGTAGATCATGTAGTTTTAGATGATAACGACCCAAGAATTGCTGAATTTGAAAACGTATCGGATGATGTTGAATCATTAGATACTGATTTGGTTGGTTGTATCTTTGTAAGAGAAACCACAGATTTAACTTCCAATAACAAACAATTTCCTATTGCAAAACCATTTAATGATTCAGTAGGTATTCCCATAAAAGGTGAAACTGTTAGAATATTAAAAGATGGTAGTAATCGATTTTATGATAGAATCCATTCTGCGGATATTAATAAAGGAAATGCAATAGAAGATGCTGATATTTCGTTATTTGGTAAATCCGAAAAACCCTCCGAAAGTAAATCTAAAGATTATTCAGAATCATCCCAAACAACCATACCAAAAAAATCTTCGGATGGAAATGAACCAGTCGATAGAAAACAATTACTTGGTGATTACTTTGACCCTACTCAAATAAATAAATTAAAATTATATGAAGGGGATAGGATAATAGAATCTCGTTTTGGCCAATCTATTCGATTTAGTGCATATAATAATGGAACTAAAGATAATACTGAATTTTCACCAACTATCATTATACGAAACAGACAAAATGATGAATCTATTGAAAAATTAAAAAAAAGGTCTTTAACTGAAGAAGATGTAAACAAAGATGGTTCTACTATCGTATTATCTTCTAACAATTATAAATTAGGTTTCTTACCTGGAACTATTGATGATGGTGGTTCATCTGATTTTAAAACCAAACCAATTAACGCCAAAACTGATGAACCCGATGGATTAGATCAAGTTTTAATAAACTCGGGTCGTATTACTATATCATCCAAAACAGATAAGATGTTATTCTTTTCTAAAGGAGATTATGGATTTATCTCTGATGGTAAATTTACAATCGATAATGGTAGTGGTGGTGCAGATTTAGATTTTGGTGGTGATGTTAATATTACAACTGATAGAAATAGTGGAAATGTTTTTATTGATACTGGTAATGGAAATATACTTTTAAATACTACCGAAACCACCGAACCTTTGGTAAGAGGACAACAATTAGTAGATGTTTTAAATGATTTAATTGATGAGATAAAAAAACAAGTATTTAATACTCCAGCAGGCCCATCGGCAGTTGGACCAACTAATATATCTCAATTTGATGAAATACAATCAAGATTAAACGATATTAAATCTACTCTAAACTTCACAGAATAAATTATGTCTTGGGATATCTTTAAAACCATAATGAAATCCTATATGGATAATCCCAATGGAGTTAAATCCAAAGAAGATTTTGCCAAACAATTTACCACTGCTTATGATTCTGCAATGAAACTCGGTAGTGTTACTACACGCGGAATTTTAGGATTACCATTACCTCTTGCTAAAGGCAATACTGAAGTAATGGAAAAGTTGATGATATCTGCCTGTGCAATTGCACTCACCAAATCTGAAACTGGTAAACATAAATGGTTAAAAGATATAGGACAGGCAGTACTTGGTTATTGGGGTGGTGCTCAATTGGCACAAACACCACCATTGATTCCACCTCTTCTTGCATTTCAAAATATAGCATTAACAAGTGGTATAGTTTCTAATCCAGGAAAATGGCCGGAAACACCCGCAGAACAACCAACTGATTCTGCTGGTAACTTTTTAGATTTATTTATTTTGTACGCGCAAATACATTTAACAACAATACAATTTAGTTGTACTACTATCTCATTATATTTTGGATTCCCACTTATACCACCCTTACCTGGATTTGTTCAATTAACTGGTTATACATTAACTCCAGCAAAACCAACTCTAGTAGTTTCACCAATTGAAGAAGCTATTTTGTTATTACTAAAATTATTAGATTCTATTCCAGATGATAACAATACCATAGAAGGTGCAACTCCAATTGTTAAATTAGTGGGTACTGTTGAAATTTTATCTGATGATGGTGAGGATGCGGGCCCGCAAATTAATACAATAAAAAAAGTATTATTAGAATCAATACCTACACCATCGGTACCAACCCTAAATAATCCAACTGAAATAAATGTTACTTCTAAATTAGGTGATGGAGTTGCAGTTGAATGTGGTATTGGACTTGATTATGATGCACAAATTTCACCAAATTTTAAAGTTAAAGATTTATCAATAAAAACAACGTTCCCTCATAAAATAAAAGCACAGGTTGGTTTGAGTGTGAATGAAATTATATGTAATTTAAAAGCAGTTTCTGAAAATATCTTAGAACCTATTCTCAAAAAATATCCTAATATGGTAATTAACTCTGCATTTAGAGGAGGCCCTTCTTTACCCGGTGGTAGAATATCACAACATGAAAAGGGTGAGGCTGTGGATTTACAATTTAGTGGATTTTCTCCAAAAGATTATTTAGCAGTTACTGAATTTATAGTCCAAAATATTGCATTTGACCAAATCATTTTTGAACATGGTAATTCAATATGGTTACATATTAGTCATAAAAGAGGTGGTAATAGAAAAAAACAATTAACAATGCTAAAAGGCAAATACGAACCAGGTATTAAGTTGTACTATGTATAATCGTACTGAATAACCATAAACTCAAACAAAATATATTTATACTAAGATAATAACAATTAATTAAAAATGGATTCAAAAAAGTTAGCAAAACTAATTAAAGTAATCGTAGAAGTAGAAGTTGCCAAAACACAAGAGCAATTCCTTTCTAAAACCTTCCCTAAAATATTAGAGGAAGAAGTAAATCGTAGAGTCAAAAAGGCTCTCAATGAGGTGAAGGGAGGTGTATCCGCTTCCTCCGCGAAAGTGGTGGAAATTGAGATAGACCCATTCGAAGCTGCTAATCGGATATTACAAAACGAAAGAGTACAAGTACAAGAAAGTATACAAACTCAACAAAGACAATTCACAAAGAACCCAATTCTTAACGATATTTTAAACCAAACCAAACCATTCAGTTCACAACAAAGAAGTGGTGGTCAAATTGGTGGTGGTACAAAATCGGTATTAGATACATTACCACAACAAGAATTAGTTCAAGAAAATACTTACATACCATCTTATATGGATGCAGAACCGGATATTGATGAAACCATCAATATGGGAATTTCTCTCGGTGCTGGCGGTACTGATGCTCTAAGAGCTCAAATATCTCAAAAAATGGGATATGGAAATATGGGTGGAGTTGGAGTTAAGAAAACAGGTTTAGGTGTTCAGACAGGATTGCCTGGTTTAGATAGAATACTAAATAGAGATAATTCAGAACTTGTAAAAAAGTTTAAGAGATAAGGAGATTGTAAGTGGCTTACGTAATTGGTAGAAAAGTAATTAAGGATACTGAAACAGAATTTGATTCAGTTGCATATGGTATTACCTCTCCAACAAAACGAGGGAATGCTATGTTTGAACAAACATTTACATCTCTTGATGCTGCAAAAGCTAATTTAAGAAATCTACTTTTAACAAAAAGAGGTGAACGTGTAATGCAACCACAATTTGGAACAGGTCTTCACTCACTATTGTTTGAACCAATGGATAACTCATTTGAGCAAAAATTACAAGAAATGATTACCAACTCTGTAAGTTTTTGGTTACCATACATTACAGTTGAAAATATTGAAGTTGATATGAGTGATGAAATGAAAGATAGGCATACCGCTGGTATGAAAATTGAATTCACCGTTGGTAATAATATAGAAACACAAGAACTAACATTTACAGTACAGGGATAATATAATGGCACTTAACACCACAAATAAAAAAAATAGAGGTAGGGATATAAAATATCTCAATAAAGATTTTGGGCAATTTAGACAAAATCTAATTGAGTACGCTAAAACATATTTCCCACAAACCTATACTGATTTTAATGAATCATCACCAGGTATGATGTTTATCGAAATGGCATCTTACTTAGGAGATGTTCTTGGATATTACATTGATGATACCTTAAAAGAATCATTAATAACAACAGCAGAGGATTCTGAAAGTGTTATTGAACTAGCAAATGTACTTGGATATAAACCCAAAGTAACTTCACCCGCATTGACAAGATTATCGGTATTCCAATTGGTACCAAGTAAAAGAAGGTCAAGTGGTACTGGTGATAATTTTGAACCAGATGCGAATTTTTATTTAAGATTAAAAGAAGGATTGGGTGTTGAATCAAATAATGGAGTACAATTTAGAACAACAGATGTTGTAGATTTTTCTGATTCAAATGATAGAGAAATTACTATTTATGAAAGAGATTCTCTCACAAATTATCCATCGTTATATTTGGTAAAAAAATATGTTAATTGTATTTCTGCTGAATTAAAAACCCAAACACAAACATTTGGTACTTCTCAAGAATTTTCTCAAATAAATATCTCTGATACAAACGTTGTTGATATTTACGATGTTCGTGATTCAAGTGGTAACAAATGGTATGAAGTTCCTTATCTTGCACAAGATATGGTTTATGTAGATTATCCAAACACAGAACAATTTGATAAAGATTTATCACAATTCAAAAATTCTGTTCCAAGTGTTTTAAAATTGGTTAAAACATCTCGTAGATTTGTTAGAAAAATAAATACAGATGGAACAACTTCATTAATATTTGGTGGAGGTGAAAATAGTAATGATGAAACTCTAATACCTAATTTCAAAAATGTAGGTCTTGGATTAAATTCTTCTATTAATAAATTAGGAGCATCATTCGACCCTGCTAACTTTTTGAAAACAAATTCATATGGTCAATCTCCATCTAATACAACACTAACAGTTTCTTATTTAGTTGGTGGTGGGATATCTTCAAATGTATCAAAAAATAATTTAACAAGAATATCATCTATTTCATTTGATGAAGATATAACTACGTTTGACCAAGATTTAATACCTTTATACAATTTTTGTAAATCATCGGTTGCGGTTGATAATGAAGAACCTGCTGTTGGTGGACGTGGTATAGAAACTTTAGAAGAAATTAGACAGAATGCTTTAGCAAATTTTGGTTCTCAAAACAGAGCAGTAACTCGTAAAGATTATCAAGTAAGAGCATTATCTCTACCAGCAAAATATGGTGGAATTGCAAAAGTATTTTGTGCACCCGATGGTGAGTTAGATAATAATTCTCCTGCATCTATTTTATCAAACCCAAATTCATTACAAGAATTTACTGATTTGGTAACTTCTTTAAAAGAAAGAGATTTATCAGAACAAAAAATTAAAAACGAAGTAAATACCTTCTTAATTGGTAAACAAACTGATTCAAAAGAAAAGAATAATCCTTTTGCAATAAACTTATATGTGTTAGGATATAATTCAAACAAAAATTTGAATTTATTAAATAGAGCGGTTAAAGAAAATTTAAAAACTTATTTAGGTGAGTATAGATTATTAACCGATGGTGTAAATATATTAAATGGGTTCATCATCAACATTGGTGTGGATTTTGAAATCAGAGTATATGGTGGATATAATAAACAAGAAGTTCTTGTTAAGTGTATAACGGAAATCAAAAATTACTTAAACATTGATGATTGGACTTTTAACATGCCGATAAACCTTTCTGAATTAGAATTAATTATTGCAGGAGTTGAAGGAGTTCAATCGGTTCCTAAATGTGAAGTAACCAATAAATGTGGTGGTAATTATTCAAACGTTAGTTACAATATTCAAAACGCAACAAAAAATAAAATGGTATATCCTTCATTAGACCCTTCGGTTTTTGAAGTGAAATATCCAAATAAAGATATACAAGGGAGGGTTGTTTAATGTATCAGTTTTTAACCGCATCCAAAGATGCATCAATATACTTACAACAACCTAGTCAGAATACTGGGTTAGATGAAATATTAGAAATTTCCAAAAATTATTATGGAAACTTAAAAGATATTGTACATTCGTTAATTAAGTTTGATATCACATCGTTATCATCTTCACTTGTTAACGGTGAGGTAACAATGTCATCTGCCGAATTAATCCTACGAGAATGTGAATCATCCGAAATACCCGTTGATTATACAATTTTCGCACACCCAATATGGCAATTATGGGATATGGGAATTGGAACTCGTTTCGATAATATATCTACCGATGGTTCTAATTGGGGTTCTAAAACAACTGGTGTAAAATGGTTAGAAGGAGAATACATTAGTGGAACAACTGGTTCATTTAATGGTAAAGGCGGAACTTGGTTTACTGGTTCATCAGCCTCTCAATCTTTTTCTTATGAATCTTCTGATATTGTTATGGATGTTCTTACTCCAATGACACGTTGGTTAGATGGTTCTATTCCAAACGAAGGTTGGATATTAAAACACGATTCTGTTTTAGAAAATGATACCGAAGATTACGGTCAATTAAAATTTTTCTCTAAAGAAACAAATACTATTTACCAACCAAAAATTAGAATTGGTTGGGATGATTCTACGTTTGATACTGGTTCTCTTACTCCTTTAACCGAAGATGATATTCACGTAACATTTAAGAGATTAAAAACAAAATATAGAGTTGGTAGTTCACCTGAGATTAGAGTGTTCGGTAGAGAGAAGTATCCACTTAAAACATATACCAATCTATACGCTTACAACGATGTAAAATTCTTACCTTCAACTACTTATTATCAAGTAAAAGATATTATTACAGATGAGATTATAGTTCCATTTTCAGATTATACAAAAGTATCATGTGATTCAAATGGAAACTTCTTTAAACTTAATTTGAAAAATTGGGAAACTCAACGAGATTATTATTTAGAAATCAAAGTTGATAGAGATGGTGTAATTGAATATTTTGAAGATAAAGATTTAACTTTTATAGTAGAAAAATAATAAATGGCAATTGATAATCAATTTAGAATAGGTGAGTTAATCAGTAGTGGTTCTCGTGCTATCGTCTCCAAAGATGAAGTATCGGGCAATCATACATTTACCATTGGTTCTAAACAGGTTTTAACTGAACCATACGAACACATCAAAGGTGAGAGAGATGGTGAATTAATTGGTAGAATTGAAAAACCCAAATACAATGAGGAAGAACTCAAAAAATCAGTAGATACTATTGTTGATGAGTTAATTACAGACCCAAGACCAGAAAGTCCTGATGTTGTTCCAAGACCAGTATTTGAGGATATGAGACAGAGATTCTTAGATGTTTCTGCTCAACTTGCTGCTGAAAAAGTTATTACGAGAGAGTTACGTTCGCAAGTTGCTTCATTAGAGGCACAAGTTGAATCTCTACTAATTCAGATGGATGCATTATCATTACAAACTTCTGCAGCTCAAAACGAAGCACAGGCAACTAATGATAGATATACAACAATATTACAAGATTTCTCTACTGCTATCGTAAAATCAACTAAAGAGGGAATTGAGAGAGTTTCTCTAAAAGCCCAAACAGAAGGTTTGATTGCACAAAAAGAATCTTTACGTTCTATGATTGGATTATTACAATCACAATTAAGTGGAGCAGCCGCAGAATCATCTGCAGCAGCTGCAGGATTAAAACCTGGTTCTGATAATGAGTTCTTCTATGGAGTTGAACAAGAAGGAAAACTCGATGCTGCATGGGATTCCCAAGATATTGGATTTACAACATCTCGTGATAATCCTAAGAAAAGTGGTAAGGCTGGTAAAATATCAATTCAAAACTTACGAGATGATAATGTTAAAATTACAAAATTATCTATATCAACCAATCCATCAAAAATTGGAAAAGTTTCTTCTATTATAGGATTTACGGATGGAGGCAATCCTTCTAAAACTAAAACAACTAATATTGAAGTTGGTGCAAAAGAAAGTTATGATTTATTCTTTAGTACTACGTTAGGTGGTTCAATGGATAACTTAGCCAGGGGAACTTATACTGGAGATTTTACTATAACTGTAACTTATGATGATGGGACTACAGCAACTGGTAGATCAACTTGGGGTGTTAGAAAAAATAAAGGATAACAAATGGCAATAGATAACTTTAAAAAAATAGAAGATACCAAAGGATACCTTGTTGATGATAAGGATAGAAAAATCTTTGAGAGAGAAATCTCCAAAGGTTATTTTGGTATTAATATAGGTGATACTATTGAGTTTGTTCTTTATGATTCAAATGATAACCCCTTACCACAAGAATCTGCCAAAGGTAAAACTGCAAGATATATTGAGTATAATGATAATACCAAAAAAGATTACTTTGGTAAAACTCAATTAAATCAAGAAAATATAAAATCAAATCAATCAGAAGAATTTTTCGTAGATGTTGAGAAATTAATTAAAGAGGCAGGATATTCTAATGGAATATTCAAATCTCAAATTTCTTTATTAAACCGAAGATTGGGTTCTGATGGTAGAGAAAACGATACTGCTTGGATACATGAAATTTCTCCTTCAAGAACTGAAATTAGAATTTTACCAACTATTGATGAAACTGGTAAACCTAATTCTGATTTAAATGAAAGATATGAATGTTTGATTCAAGGTAAAACATTTGGAGGGGATGTTCTTCCATTTTTAGATGAATTTGTAGAACAGTTTGATGTTCAGAAAGCATTGGAAAATATGTTAACTCTAAAAGGTACTGTTGAATCCGGTCAGAATTATATCAATCTAATTATTGAAGAATTCAAAATTCAAAACTTTGAATTATATTTACAAAATGTAAAAGAAAAGTTTGTACAAGCGATAAATCATTATAAAAATAATAGAGAGTATAATATTCTTTCAAATAATTTTGGCCAACCAAGAAGTACTACTCCTCAATTGTGTTACGATACAAATGAGATTATGAATACAGTAACCACAATCATTGGGAATTGTATTGAATATTATTTACCAAAAAGAAATGTTCAAGAAGAAACTTCTTTAACACTCGAACAACAAGAAACTTTAGATAAAGTTGGGGAAATTTTGAAAACAGTAACAAGTAATCAAAATTACACATCAACCATACCACCAAGTGTAATTGCTGAACCCGCTAAACAAACTAAAGTAGTTGTTCAACCAAAACCGGTGTTATGTAATGACCCTAATGCATTGAATTATGGATTAGAAGGTGTTTGTATTTACCCACTAATAAAAAACGAAAAACCAATAGAGTTATTTAATAACATTCCCATTATAAGTGGTGGTGGGACTAGAAATATAACTGCACCATCAAT
>Ga0209702_10006141_pt1 | contig 15700 bp, 12 predicted proteins | sample FRY01_FD_187210 | JGI IMG/M metagenome (GOLD analysis project Ga0209702, IMG submission 187210) | Freshwater microbial communities from Lake Fryxell liftoff mats and glacier meltwater in Antarctica - FRY-01 (SPAdes) (version 2) | ecosystem: Environmental > Aquatic > Freshwater > Ice > Glacier... | reverse complement strand
AATGACTAAACTAAACTTTTTAAATTCGAAGACTTTGCTTTTGGCAACAGCTCTTTGCACTGGCTCTTTTGCAAATGCACAAAATCCGTTACTTTCTTTACCAGGTTGTTACGGAGGAAGTATTTATGCTTCTGCCCAAGGATTAACCGCCTTAGGAACAGCTGTTAGCCCAGAGCGCTCTATTACTACAAATGCAATAGATGCTCCCAATGCTACAACTCCAGTAGCAAATGCATTAACACAATATTTCTTTGCATTAGGATTTGGTGGTTCAATTGAAATTCAATTCGAGAATCCAATTGCAAATGGACCAGGAAATGACATCAAAATTTGGGAGTCTTCTGCAAGTCCTAACAATGAGCGTGCTCGTATTGAAGTTTCTCAAGACGGTCTTGGATATGTTCCTGTTGGAGAAATTTCTATGACAGGCGAAGTTGATTTCGGAGCAGCGTTTCCTGATTTTGTTCAGTTTGTTCGTATTGTGGATATCACAGTTAACAATGGTGGTGGTCAATTAACGGACGGATTTGATGTTGATGCAATTGAATGTCTTCATGGAAGTTACATCGATCCAAATTCTTGCTTCGCTAATGAAGTAATTTCTTTCAACCAAAAGAAGCGTAATGATGGAACAAATGTTGACGTTTCTCGTTCTAACCCAACAAAAGCTTTAGGTATGCCAGAAAACAACGACACTGAAAATTTTGTGTCTTTAGGTTTTGGTGGTGATATCACGTTGAAATTCGGAAGCCCAATTAAAAATGGCGAAGGTGATGATGTACGTGTAATCGAATCAACTTTTGGCAACCAGTCTTGTGCTCGTTACCCTGAAACAATCCGCGCTTATGCTTCTCAAGACGGATGTAATTTCGTATGGATTGGAGACGGTTGCCAAGATACAGATTTCGATCTAGGTTCACTTGGATGGGCTCAGTACATTAAATTAGTTGATATAAGCCCAATTGACGGAGTTTACATGGGAACACCAATTGCTGATGCTTATGATGTTGATGGAGTTATGTGTTTGAATGGTAACGAAGAAAATCCAATTCTTTCTGATATGTTGATAGGAGCTGCTACTGAGGTTATTTCTTTCGATCAGGGCATGCGTAAAAATGGATCTCCAGTAAACGCAAGTCGTTCAAATGCAAACAACGCACTTGGGTTTCCTCAAGGAACAGATGTTATTAATTTTGTTTCTCTAGGATTCGGTGGTGAAATAGTTGTCAAGTTCTCTTATGTGATTTTTGACAATCCTGATGCAGCAGATATTCAAATTGTTGAAACAACATTCGGTGGTCTAACATGCTCTCAATATGGTGAGAAGGTCATGGTTGAAGGTTCACTTGACGGAGATAATTGGATTCAGTTAACTGATGCGGATATTTGCTTAGATGGTATGATTGATATCAATAATGCTGGTGTTATTCAATACTTAAGAGTTACAGATCGTTCAATGGCGAGTGGTTTCTCTGGTTCTGCTGATGCATATGATGTTGATGGTTTTGTACTTGTTAATTCTTGCAACAGCCCATCTTCTAAAATCGCTATTCAAGATGACATTACAACTGCTAATGATTTAGCTTCAATTTCAGCATATCCAAACCCATTTGATACTGAAGTTCGCGTTGAAATTGTAACAGGTGATCAAGATCATTCAGCAACAGTTCGTGTATTTAATTTCTTAGGTCAAGAAGTTTATTCAAACAGATTGAATGTAGCTTCTTCAGCAACAACATCACAATTAGTTGATTTAGCTAATCTACAATCAGGTGTTTATTTCTTAACTGTAGAAACTACAACTTCAAAGGAAACTGTTAAGCTTATCAAAAAATAAGTAAAAACGTTTCTTGATTTTTTAAAAGCGGACTGTCCATTCAAGGGCAGTCCGCTTTTTTTATACATACCATTCTTACGTTAAGAATTCGTCCTTGAAACTAGTAGATTGATTGATTTTACTGAAACACACAATCTCTTTACCCAATATCATACAGAAAACTTACACCTTAAAATTAACTCCATATTACTAGGTTGAAACCTTCGAGAAGCGCTTGTCGTCTTTAGCTTGAGAAAAAACTATTTCAAGACATATCTAATTTCAACGATGAAAAGGAAACCTACTTTAAGTATTAAAACAAGTTTATCAACATCCCTTCGAAGAAGACTGCTTTTCGGAGCAAGTGGCATGTTAATGTTCGCAGTTATTGCCGGCATTGCAATTTTCAACCTTAACAGCAAGCAATCTAAAGCCAATCTTTATGATGATGGTCAAACGGTAATAGATCTCAATTTGACATCCATGTGTTCTGAAAATCCGGATTTAATGCGTCGCTGGCGTGTTACGAATCCGAACGATTTTGATGTAGCAGTCGAATGGGATGTATATCCGTATTTTCAAACGGGTCTATTGATAGCTCACCCAGGACAAACATTTTTTTACTCAAATACGATTCCTGGTCCAAATACTGTCAGGATTCGTTGGCAAAATGAATCTTCAGAATGGCAACAAAAAACAAAAGCTTCTAGTGGAGAAGCTTGCACATCAAATGGTTGCTATGCTTCAGAGGTGATTTCTTATATCCCAACAAAGAGGAACGATGGCTCAGACATAGTCGAAGAACGTCGAAATCCTGCTAAAGCACTTGGCGCTCCTGAAAATGATCAGTCAATGAATTTTGTTGCATTGGGATTTGGTGGGGAAATTACCTTGAAATTTGCTTCAGCAATCGCAAATGGAAATGGCGATGACATTAAAATTACTGAATCAACATTTGGTGCCGCTAACAATTGTACACGTTATCCAGAGAAGGTTCAAGTATTTGCTTCACAAGACGGATGCAATTTCACTTATCTAGGGGAAGGTTGTCAAGATGCACAATTTGATTTAGGTGTCCTGACTTGGGCTCAATATATTAAGATTAAAGATATTAGTCCGGTAACTGCCTCTTATAATGGAGATATAGCTGATGGATATGATGTTGATGGTGTTGAATGTTTAAATGGCGCAGCAGTAACTATGGGCGATGATGGATTAGCTGCAGGGTCGGCTCAAGAAGTTATTCAATATGTGAAGGGTACGAGAAAGAACGGAACAGAAATTCATCCATCTAGGATCAATCCTGAACAGGCTTTGGGAGTTCCTCAAAACAATGATATTGGAGTAAACTTCGTTTCGTTAGGATTTAATGGATCATTGACTTTGAAATTCGATTATGTTGTGTTTAACAAAGCAGGTGCTGATTTGCAAATTGTTGAGACTTCCTTTGGTGCTCCCAATTGTGAGGCTTATAATGAACAAGCCTATTTTGAAGGCTCATTAAATGGATCTGATTGGTTTGAGCTAGGTGAACTTTGTCTTGATGGTTCTTTAGATCTAGAAGCCGTCGGAGCCTATGCATTACAGTACATTAAAGTTACAGACCGATCTCCTATGTCTATGTTCCCGAATTCAGCTGATGCGTATGACTTAGATGGTATTTTAGTATTGAATTCAAATTGCAATGGAGAAACGCGCATCCAAGCGCAAGACAATAATAGTGTTCCTGACGAAATTGCTGAGATTCAAGTAAGTCCAAATCCTTTTAAAGACCAAATTAGACTTACATATGAATCAGGTTCTGTGGATGAAAAGATTCAAATAAAGATGTTTAACTATGTAGGTCAAATGGTAAGTGCTGAAAATGTGAGTGTTTCAAAAAGAAGCAAATACACACATGATTTAGGCGGAGATAAACTACCAAAGGGTGTCTATATAGTTACTGTAGAATCAAGTGGTCAAAAACAAAGTTTGAAAGTCATAAAAAATTAGAATAATTTAAGATTGTCATTCGCTAAGGTTGGCATCTGGAAATAATCCAGGTGCCAACCTTTTTTTTGCCACTAAGTTTTTTTCATTAGAATTTGTACCTTTGAGGAAGCCTAATTTTAAGTACAAACAAAAAATTTATGAATAAAACTTACTTTTCTCGTCTTTCGCTCTCTACCTTGGCGATTGCAATGATTGCTGGCAATTTGTCCTCTGAGGCAATTGCTCAACCTGATTTACCACCCATTCCTTCGGTTTGCGCCTTAAGTGCTGCAGAAGTAATTTCTTATACACCTGCGAAACGTAAAGATGGCTCTGTGCTCCCGACTCAGTTTATGCAAGTTGAGAATGCACTCGGTACTCCTACTGATTTAGATAATCCAGGACCAATCAACTATGTATCTCTTGGTTTTGGTGGAGAAATCACCTTAAGACTTTCTGATGCATTAGCAGATGCTGATGGAGACGATTTTCGTGTCGTTGAAACAACATACAATTCTAAATGCAAACGTTACCCTGAGCGCGCAGAAGTTTATGTATCTCAAGACGGATGTAATTTCGTTTGTTTAGGAATCACTTGTCATGATGGATCATTCGATTTGGCAGGATCAGGTCTCAGCTGGATTCGATACGTGAAAATACACGACGTTAGTCCAGTAGACCACCCTTTTTCTGGCGATAACCAAGCAAATGGTTATGATGTGGATGGTATCCAGTGCTTGCACGGAACTGTTGCAAATGATCCTCAAATGAATACCGATTTTTTAGTGGGTGCGCCACGAACTTATGAGAATTTTATACCCGTAAATCCTTCAACTATTGCCCCAGCACGCCTTAATCCAATGAATGCTACAGGCTTTCCTCAAGGTGGTAACGGTAACCCAGTAACATTTACTTCATTAGGTTTTGGTGGAGAAATTACTTTGGTATTCGATTACATCGTATTTGATAAAGAAGGTACAGATTTGCAGGTTACAGAAACATCGGGTTCAGCCAATTATCCAGAAAGAGCTCAGTTTTTCGGGTCTGCTTGCGGTTCTGATTGGGTTGATTTAACAACAACCGAAGATGGTGTAACTCTGTATCAAGATGGTTGGATTGACTTCAATGGTTCATTATATGGCTTAAAATATTTACGTATTATAGACCGCAGTGCTCGTTCACAATTTGGAACTGGTGCCGATGGTTATGATGTTGATGGTGTTGTAGCTATTAATGCTGGAAATTGTTCATCTGCTCCAGGTGTTACGAAACTTGCTGACACAGAATATGGAGTAATTGACGAGCCTACATTAGCTGAAGTTTATCCAAATCCGTTTAGTGATGTTGTTCGCGTAAATCACCTAGGAACAACTGATCAAGATGTATTAAATATTCGTGTATTTACGGTAACTGGTCAATTAGTTTATACTGATAATTTAATCGCAACGTATGGTGTTCGTGTTGAGAAGGCAATGAATTTGAATTTCTTACCACAAGGATCATATATGATTGAATTAAAATCGGATGCAGGAACTATAACACGCAAAGTGATTAAGTTCTAATCTAGTAAGAATGTACATTCGCATAGTCCTGGCAATATATTATTGTCAGGACTTTTTTGTGTTTACATTTCAACTCGGAATTGAAGATTTTTACAAAAGATTAATTTTCAATGTCTTATGATGTTTAATTTATACACAGATAAATATTAAAATGTGATTAACATGTAAGGATTTTACGACGCAATTGGTGTTTTTAATTTAAAATAAGTTTTTGAAGTAGCCATAAAAAGCATAAGTCAATACTGTATGTGCTTGTTTAACATTTTAATGTTAATAATAATTAACTCATATTGAATTTTGAGTTGTAAGATTCGGGTGATTTATTATACATTTGATTAACTACTTAGAACCTAACAGATATGAAAAAAAACATGACATTTAAAATGCCTCTTTTTGCAGGGGCTTTCTTAGCAAGTTTCGGACTCTCCGAAGCTACCGCTCAAATTTATCCAACAACTGTAGTTTCCTACACAGTAGGTACTTCTCAAGATGGATTGAGTACTGGCGTACCTCCAGGAAGAGATGATGACAATAACGCATTGTTTCCTGAGAATAGTGATGCTGACATGGGAGAGATTCCTGGAAATTCTTCAACAGTGAATTTTGTTTCTCTTGGTTTTGGAGGTGAAATTACTCTTGGTTTCTCTCAGCCATTTGGTAAGGGTGAAGGCAGTGACTTAGATATTTTCGAAACTTCTTACAATGCGCCTGGTTGTGGTTCTTGGAATGAGCGTGCAGACGTTTATGTTTCACAAGATGGTTGTAATTGGATTCAAGTTGCTGATAACGAATGCCAAAATTTCAGTGTTGAATTACCGGTGAACATGCCTTGGGCACTTTATGTGCGTATTGTTGACGCTTCTCCAAATGCTTCTTTTGCAGCTAATGCTGATGGTTATGATGTGGATGGTGTTCGTGCTAATTATTTAAGTAGTGTGACATTAAAAGGTGATGCAGATTTACGTTTTGCTGATGAACACATGGATTTTCTTCAAGGGTCTATCAAAGCAAACTCATCTACTTTGCCTGCCGCTAACCGTAGAAATCCTTTGAGAGCTGTTGGTCCTACTGCAGGAAGCGATGTAGCTGGTGCGCCAGTATTTGTTTCTCTAGGTTTTGATAACCCTGCTACTGGTGCAATTGAAGGTCGAATTACCTTGAGATTTGATTACACTGTTTTCGATAATCCTGGTTCTGATTTAACAGTTTTTGAAACTACTTTTGGAGATAATGCTGCAAGAACATGCGCAAATTACCCTGAAATTGCAGAATTCTGGGGTTCTAATGATAATATTGAGTGGACTTTACTTTCTGCTTCCTCAGTTGAACCTGATATTTCATACTTAGGCGGTTCTGGTCGTCTTTGTCGCGATGGTCAATTAGATATTTCTAACATGCCAATGACGGGTGGAGCTTCAACTCTTCGTTACCTTCAAATCATTGACAAATCTATCAGATCTTCTAGCCGTTTCCCAGGTGGTGCTGATGGTTATGACGTTGATGGTGTTTTCGGTTATCCTTGTAATGATCTTGGAGATGGTCGTATTGGTCTTTATGATCAAGACAATTATCCTGATGAAGACAATAATATGTTCTTCGCGGGGATTGCTCCAAACCCTGCATCTGACGTTGTAAACGTTAAAATTGAGACATCATCAAAAAACCAAAATTATGTAATCCGCGTGATTGACATGATGGGTCGTGTTGTTTCTCAAGAAGGCTTGAATGCTTCCGCTAACTCTTTCGTAAACCACGTATTAAGCGTTCAGAATCTTCCAGCTGGACTTTACATGGTAAGTATTGAATCTAGCGATTACAAAGTAATCGAGAAGCTTATCAAGAATTAAGTTTGAATTTAATTATGCAAAAAAAGCACCCTCAATCGAGGGTGCTTTTTTTTTGACTAAAATGAAAAAGGCATTAGTATAAGTGATCAGTTTTAAAAGACTTGAATCGATTGTGGTACAGAGTTAAGTTTAATCTAAATAGAGTCTGTCTATAGAGTCTCCTGATGTCGTTGCACTAGTCCGAAAAATGCTCATTTACAAAAGTAAACTGCGCTTTTTCGGCCTTCGTGCGCCTAATCAGAAACCTCTATAGTTCAAATTCCTGACTCTGTGGAAAGACACTACCTAGAGTCTGTCCATAGAGTCTCCTGATGTCGTTGCACTAGTCCGAAAAATGCTCATTTACAAAAGTAAACTGCGCTTTTTCGGCCTTCGTGCGCCTAATCAGAAACCTCTATAGTTCAAACTCCTGAATCTGTGGACAGACACTAAATAGAGTCTGTCTATAGAGTCTCCTGATGTCGTTGCACTAGTCCGAAAAATGCTCATTTACAAAAGTAAACTGCGCTTTTTCGGTCTTCGTGCGCCTAATCAGAAACCTCTATAGTTCAAACTCCTAACTCTGTGGACAGACACTAAATAGGGTTCACTCAAAAGTACCTAATGCCTTTTAAATGGGTTATCTCTTGCTGAATTATTCATTTTTAATGCATGAATTTAATTGAGTATCATCAAAAATCCTTGCACCAAGATTGCACTGAATTTTTCCTTATTTATTATTTAAGCTAGCCAGAAATAAGACATTTGCTTCTTTACAGCCATTTCGAAGTATTAAATATACATCGTCAATGTCTGTTCCTCGCATCCACCGCATTTCTGACTTTTGAGTAAACCCTAAATATTGGTTTGAATTCTTACTAATTCCTGCGTTTATTGCATAAAAAAAGCTGCAATAATTAAATCATTGCAGCTTAACTATTTTATAAATTCAGGCGAATATTATGCATTCCCTGGATAATTTTTTACTTTAATTGCAGTGTCTTCGTCAGGCTCTGAAAAGATTTTCTTAAGAAGAGCTCTTACTTCATCGAATGCTGTTTCATTCTTTAAAATAAAATCATGGCCCCCGTTTTTAAAAGCACTTATGGCAACATCAGCTCCAGATTGCCCAGATAGGAAGATGACATGGATATCAGGATTGAAAGATTTAATTTTCTTCAATACTTCTAAGCCCGACATTCCTGGAAGTTGATGATCCAAAATTACAACGCGTGGATTCATTACCAGATTTTCTACGGCTTCCTCACCGGAAAAAAAAATCTTAATACCATCGTAATAATTTGCCTCTAAATCAAAATTGATAAGGTTGGCAAAAAATGGCTCGTCTTCAACGATAAAAATCTTAACCTGGTCTAAATTCTTCATGTGTTCTTATTTGTTCAAGCTTATTCGGAACAGAGAAAGGATTGTTACGACACAATCGTAAAAATCTTGCGGGTTTCGGTTAGGGTTTCCGTACAATTGAATTGGGTGTAAAGTAGCTAAAGTTTTTAAAACTATCCAAACAAATCCTTCAAACTTTAATACATGTATGCGCTTAGTGATTGTACTATAAAATTGTGTGTATCCGTTTGAAAATCCCCCTTAAATAAAAGTGGCAGGGCTTCCTTATTTGATATTCAAAATCTGATATTTTTCTTAGTATGCCCGAATTCAAAGAGTTTTAGATCTTAGGATATGCTCTTTCTACTATTATAGAGGAAGCTCAATAGTTCTTCGTTTTTATCAATATTTCTTACATCTAGCCTATATAGACTCCAAATAATATTTGCAAAGAAATATCAGAGATTTTGTTTGCGACAGTCTGTCCCATCGCTTGTTTTTCTTAGGAAAGTTGTTTGTCCGGGTTGTGTCTACGAAGAGATTTTTAAGTGTTCATTAAAGATTCTCAAGATCTCTGCAAAAATGGCGGGTTTAAGTGTGTCATGCTCGAATGAGCTGGAATATGAAATTAAAATGAACCAACCATTGTTCTCCGCAATTAAAGTGACCTTCACTTGATCTTTTAATGTTACTCGTGACCGCGTGTATATCTGAAGCTCTCTCGTTAGTTCATCTATATCAGAAGGAATGGTCCTTAGTGCAATTTTTAACTCTTCTCTATACTTCGATTCCCCTCTTATGGTAATATGTTTTGAAAGAACCATACTATTCGGGATTTTTACGTAATCCTTTTTGTTATTCAATTCAAGAGTAAAATAAAACGTCCCAATTCTGGTTACTAATCCGAATTGACTATCGATATCAATATAATCACCCATCTTAAATGGCTTTCTATTTAGTATGATAAACCATGCAAAAAAGGAAAGCAGTAAATCCCTAATCGCAAAGGCAAATCCCGACGCAACTAAACCTATGAAAATGGTCAAGTTACCAATAGAAACTCCCGCTTTGTAAATTGTAACGAATGTAGCAATCGTATATAGAGTAATTGAATAAAGGCGAGAAACAATGATGCGTTGCTCAACTTCCATTTCCTTCTCAAACATGGTCCACAATCGCTTCTCAGTGAGCCGTAAGATGATATTGATAACCAAAAGTGAAATAACAAATGTTAGGAACAATTCAATAATCTTCATGACCATTGAATCGACAGGAATCACCCCATTTTCAATTCCCCGATAAAACACTTGTGAAAGGAGAAGGATTCCAGTCAAAACCAAGATCCTCTTAAGCCTTTTTTTGTTGATTGTAATGCTCATATTGGCGCAAAGTTCTTGAAATATTTGAGAGAAATGTTTTTTTCATAATAAAGTCACAAGAATCATTGTGTTAGCAGCGTGTACTTTTCTAATTTAGCAGCGCAGAAACAATGACGGACTATTCTGTCTAACCATCAAAAGATCAAAACATGAAAATTACAGTAATTGGTGCTGGAAACGTAGGTGCTACATGTGCAAATGTAATTGCAGAGAAAGAATTAGCTAATGAGGTAATTCTTATCGACATTAAGGACGGGCTTTCAGAAGGTAAATCCCTTGATATGTGGCAAACAGCTCCAATCAATTTGTTCGATTCTAGAATCAAGGGTTATACAAATGATTATTCAAAAACGGCTGGTTCTGAGGTTGTCGTTATCACTTCTGGACTTCCACGCAAGCCAGGTATGAGTCGCGACGATTTAATTGCTACAAACGCTGGTATAGTTAAGTCGGTTACTGAGAATGTAATTGCGAACTCTCCAAATGCTAAGATTATCGTTGTTTCAAATCCTTTAGATGTTATGACTTACGTAGCTTATTTGACTGCGAAAGTTGATCCTAAGCGCGTGTTTGGTATGGCTGGAATTCTTGATACAGCTCGTTACCGTGCATTTCTTGCTGAGGCTTTGAACGTGTCTCCAAAAGATATTCAAGCAATGTTATTAGGTGGTCATGGTGATACAATGGTTCCACTTCCTCGTTATACAACTGTTTCTGGAATTCCTGTTACGGAATTAATTGATGCTGATGCGCTTGATGCAATCATTGATCGTACTAAGAAGGGTGGAGGAGAGCTAGTAAATTTGATGGGAACTTCTGCATGGTATGCACCTGGTGCTGCAGCAGCTCAGATGGTTGAAGCAATTGTGAGAGATCAAAAACGTATTTTTCCTTGCTGCGCTTGGTTAACAGGTGAATATGGTTTGAAAGATATTTACCTTGGAGTTCCAGTAAAACTTGGAAAAGCGGGTATTGAGGAGATTATTGAACTTAAACTGAACGACGCTGAAATGGCTTTACTACGTCAAAGCGCAACTGCAGTTAAAGAAGTGATGGATGTTTTTGATAACATGTCAAAAGCTTCCGCATAATAAATTAGGTAGTTTCAAGAGGGGCTTCGGCCCCTTTTTTAGTTTATAAGATATTGATGATTCACATATTACCAATTGAGGTATTAGCTATTCAGGGTGATGGATTTCATGCCTTCGTTGAAATTAGAATAGGACGGAAGAAGTTACGGATGTTGGTCGACACAGGGGCATCAAGGACAGTCTTTGATGAGCAAAAAATCGGTGAAATTATTCCAAGTGAAAGGTTTGAGTCTATTGAACAACTTTCTGCTGGCTTAGGCACTAATTCGGCTCCTGGGAAATCAACAATCATCCCGAATTTACGTTTAGGTGACCTTAGGCTTCGGAATTACGAGACGGTTATTCTTGACCTTTCGCATGTGAACGTCCTTTATCGAAGCATCGGTTTGCCAGAATTAGTGGGCGTTTTAGGCAGTGATCTATTATTGAAGTATAGAGCGGTGATAGATTTTGGGAAGAATTCATTGGTGTTAAAAACGATTAAGTAAGATTAGAGAATGAAAATAGGTATCGTATGTTATCCTACTTTTGGAGGTTCGGGTGTTGTTGCTACTGAGTTAGGAATGGCTTTAGCTGCTCAAGGACATCAGGTTCATTTTATTAGTTATAGTCAGCCATTTAGATTAGACGAATTTTCTAATAATCTATTTTACCATGAAGTTGCAATCAGCAATTATCCTTTGTTTGAATTCTTGCCTTATGAGATTTCATTGACCTCGAAATTGGTCGATGTGGTTTTACATCAAGATTTGGATTTGTTGCATGTGCACTATGCCATTCCGCATGCATCAGCGGCCTATCTGGCAAAGCAGATTTTAGCGACTAAAGGAAAAAAAATCCCTTTCATCACAACTTTACACGGAACAGATATAACCCTTGTTGGAAAAGACCCATCTTACAAACCAGTCATTGAATTTGCGATAAATCAAAGCGACGGTGTTACAGCTGTTTCAGATTCATTGCGACGCGACACCTTTAAGAATTTCAATATTGATTGTGAGGTTGAGGTGATTCCAAACTTTATTGATATTAAGAATTATGCGAAGCCTTCTGATTTATGTTTTAAAGAGATGTATGCACCTAATGGTGAACGTATTCTAACACATATTTCGAATTTTAGACCTGTCAAGCGTATTGAAGATGTTGTGCGCGTATTTGAGCGTGTTCACAGAGAAATCCCGTCGAAGCTTATTCTTGCTGGTGATGGACCAGAGCGCGGAAACGTAGAGAATTTAGCACGTCATTTAGGCGTTATTCATGATGTTGTATTCTTGGGAAAGACCAAGGCAATTGAACGTGTGCTTTGTATGTCTGATTTGTTTTTACTTACCTCTGAGTCTGAGAGTTTTGGACTTTCCTCTTTGGAAGCTATGGCGAGTAGAGTTCCTGTTATATCAACCAATACAGGAGGAATTCCAGAGGTTAATATTCATGGCTTTTCAGGATTCTTGAGCAACGTTGGCGATGTGGATGATATGGCAAAAAATGCCTTAACTCTATTGAAGGATGATGCATTGATGGAGCAATTTTGTAAAAATGCCCGAACTCAAGCTGAGAAGTTTAATATTACAAAGGTTTTGCCCATGTACGAGGCTATGTATTCAAGGTTGACCGGAATTCAACTTCCTTAATCACACAGGTTTCAGCTGCGCTAGACCTCACCCAAACCCCTTTCAAAAGGAGATGAAGGCAATTCTCGGTGATTTATAAATATGCAATCTGCCTATTATTTGAGTGATATTTAGCAGTGAAAACCTACATTTTCCAAGATGACATTAATTCATCTTCCTTAACCACCAACCTTCTTGATTTTGTAGCCCTTTGACAAGAGTTGATTGAAGATTTTATCGCGATGGTCGCCTTGAACTAAGATTTCGGCATCCTTGGCAGAACCACCAGAGCCACAAAGACTTTTTAATTGTTTACCGAGAGTTTCCAAGTCGGCAACCGTGCCAATAAACCCAGTAATGAGAGTAACCTGCTTTCCAGCGCGAGCTTTTTTATCCAACATGATTTTTAGATTCTGCTGGACAGGAGGCAAGGTATCGGCCTCTGAATCGTTTTCAGTTTGATAATTAAAATCGGGATTGGTTGAATAAACAACCTGAACGCGGTCTTTAAATTTTGCCATAATGCAAATATACCATGTGAATTGAAATGCTTCTATAGTTTCATGCTGATAGAATGCGGATTCTTGCGTAATTTGCAGCAAAATCCTCAAACTTAATCGCATGAAATTCTTTATTGATACTGCAAACCTTGGTCAAATTCGTGAAGCGCAAGATTTAGGCGTTTTGGATGGTGTAACTACAAATCCAAGCTTGATGGCGAAGGAAGGTATTAAAGGACATAATAACATTTTGAAGCATTACGTAGACATCTGTGAAATTGTCGATGGTGATGTGAGTGCAGAAGTTATTGCAACTACGTTTGAAGAAATGTTGCGCGAAGGTGAAAACTTGGCATCATTACATCCTCAAATTGTGGTTAAAGTGCCAATGATTAAAGATGGTGTTAAGGCAATTAAGCATTTCACGAAACAAGGAATTCGTACCAATTGCACCTTAGTTTTTTCAGCAGGACAAGCCTTGTTAGCAGCAAAAGCAGGAGCTACCTACGTGTCTCCATTTATTGGGCGTCTCGACGACATCTCTACTAACGGTGTAAACCTTATTGAGCAAATTCGTTTGATTTACGATAATTACGGCTTCGAGACAGAAATTCTAGCAGCATCCATCCGCCATACCATGCATCTAATTCAATGTGCAGAAGTTGGTGCCGATGTGGTTACTTGTCCGCTAAATGTAATTACTGATTTATTAAAGCATCCTCTAACTGACAGCGGTTTGAAGCAGTTTCTTGCCGATTTCGAGAAGACGAAAAATTAATGTTAATACGAATTCATCCCGATAATCCTGATCCAAGGCAGGTTAAAAAGGCTTTGGATGTGCTTCGAGATGGAGGAGTTATAATTTACCCTACCGATGGCGTATATGCCTTTGGTTGTGATATTTATAAATCTAAAGCAGTTGAACGTATCGCGCAGCTAAAAGGCATTAAGCCCGAAAAGGCAGATTTCTCATTTGTCTTTGACGACTTAAGTCGAATAACGGAATTTGCCAGACCTGTGGATACTCCCGTTTATAAGCTCTTAAAGCAATGTTTGCCAGGGCCATACACGTTTATCTTAAATGCCAATAACAGTGTTCCTAAGCTATTCAAGAACAATAAACGCACTTTGGGTATTCGAATTCCCGATAATCCAATATGCCGATTATTAGTTTCTGAACTTGGAAACCCAATTATATCAGCATCTGTTCACGATGAAGATGAAATATTGGAGTATACCACTGATCCTGAATTAATTCACGAGCGTTACCGCGACATGGTTGATGCGGTAATTGATGGTGGGTACGGGGCCTTAGTTCCTTCTACGGTTATCGATTGTAGCAGCGGAATTCCAGAATTGGTGCGTCTAGGCGCGGGTGAAGTAGATTTCGAATAAATCAATCTTCTATGTCTAAGTTGTCGGTAAAGCCGATATAATTCTGAATGACTTTAACTTTTGGGTTTGGGTTGGGAAAATAGTAGGCCGCGTCATTAGCGCGGTTTCCATTTACTTCGATGTGGTAGTAATTTGCTGTTCCCTTGATTAGACAAACAGAATGCCTGTCGCTTTCTATAAAATAATTAGCCTTAACAGCTGCGTGTGGGAAGTAGTTTCTGCCTTCCATTTTAATGACACTATCACTTTCCGCGATGACGGTGCCATTCCAGATGACTTTTGCCATGATATTCTATTTAACTATTCTACATTAAAATTAATGTAAAAAATGTTGAAAATCAAAGAGTTGGCTTAAGTTTTTTCTTTTAAAAATGTGCTTGTCAATGCCTGCGCATTATTGCGGTTGCTCAGGCTTTGGTTTGAATGGCTTTTTTTTTATTTTCGGTTTGGCCTCGCCTATTGGAATAATTGGTCGGTCGTTATGGTTGACAGGAATAGGACTCGATTGCTCTTTCTTAGGTCGAGTCTGGTGCTTAGACTTTTCTGCTGATGGTGCAGAATTACCACGTTTTAGTCCTCCCGAATGACGCGAAGCTTTATATTCAGGTCCTGATTCAAAGCCTTCTGGGAGAGGAGTTTTATCGATTACGCGCTCAATCATTTCTTCGATGCGCATGAATTTCTTAACGTCATCAGGATTTATGAGGGTAATTGCTTCGCCTTTTGTTTCGGCACGGGCGGTACGACCTATACGATGCACATAATCTTCAGGATCGCCGGGAACGTCGTAGTTTATTACTAGCTCAATACCTTGAACATCGATACCACGAGAAACAACATCTGTGGCGACAAGTAAGGCAATTTTACGACTTCTGAAATCGAGCAATACTTCTTCGCGTTGACTTTGTTCTAAGTCTGAGTGAATAGCGCCAACGTTAAGACCCAATCGTTTAAGTTCGCGTTCAATCTCTTTGACTTTCGATTTCCGCCCCGCGAACATAATTCCACTTTTTAAATCGCGGTTTGCGATGATGTTTTTTAGCAAATCGATCTTTTGTGTATCGTAGGTCAAATATGCCGATTGCTGGATGTTTTCGGCAGGTTTTGATATGGAAATGTTTATTTGAGCTGGATCTTTAAGCAGTTTAACAGCCAGTTGCCTAATTTTCGGTGGCATTGTAGCCGAGAAGAATAACGTTTGCTTTT
>Ga0209702_10006139_pt1 | contig 15706 bp, 10 predicted proteins | sample FRY01_FD_187210 | JGI IMG/M metagenome (GOLD analysis project Ga0209702, IMG submission 187210) | Freshwater microbial communities from Lake Fryxell liftoff mats and glacier meltwater in Antarctica - FRY-01 (SPAdes) (version 2) | ecosystem: Environmental > Aquatic > Freshwater > Ice > Glacier... | reverse complement strand
TCGCAAAAATATGTGATAATTTGCCTTGTTTTTGCTATTCACAAATGCGATTTTTTTCTATAGGGGTTTTTCGTAGTCATAGAATAGTATTACGGATAAATCATATCAGTTCAACTAGTCTAGACCCTTATTCTAATTATGACAAACCTCATAAATTGTTAATAATCGTATCAATTATTTTTCAACATTTGCTTATATTTCACTCTCTCACTATAATAAAGGAAACACATGACAGCAAACCTTGTACGATGCCCGGATGGGTACACCTGATGTAATAGATTACAATGAATTATGAGAAAATTGTGAGGTTTTGCAGTGTTTCCTTAAGTCTGATTTATTATTTATTAAGAGATATGGAAGCGTGAGTAAGTTGGGGAGGATTGTTGTGATGAATCGGATTGTTCCTGGTAGGGATGATGTTGTTTGAAGACACGATCAAAGAAATGGGTAAGTGATGGCTTAAACATGTATTGCAACGCTATACTGACACAATAGCTAAAAGTATTGGAGTAGGAGTAGTGCAGACTTTTTTGTTTCAGAGCAGCTCGATCGTGACGATGATTACGCTGGGGTTTGTCGGTGCAGGAATCATAGGGATGTATAATGGACTCGGTGTCGTACTCGGAGCCAATATTGGTACGACTCTGACCCCATGGTTGGTATATTTACTATGATTTAAGATCAATATTGAGCAATATATGTTGCCGTTGATCGGTGTGGCAGGGTTGACGCTAATGATTGCTGACCAGCGTAGCATATGGCACAAGGTAGCAAAGTTTATGGTGGGATTTGCGTTACTGTTTTTGGGGTTGGATTATATGAAAACAAGTGTTGAGACACTTGCGCAAGTAATAGACCTAAGTCAATATGCTCACTGGTGATTAATATGATTTACATTGATCGGTGCACTGCTTACTACGATCATGCAGACGAGTACTGGAGTGACGATTATTGCACTGACTGCATTATCATCTGGCCTAATCAGTCTGGATATGGCTCTAGGTATTGTGATAGGTGCGAATATATGATCAGCGATATCTACTGGGATGATGTGATTTTTGACAAGTAGTCACTGACAATCGACCAAAAAACAAATCTCAATATCGCATATGATATTCAACTGATCGACAGCTTTCTTGGTCATTGTGTTGTTTCAACCAATTAAATCTCTTATCATTAGTATCGTAGGTGCAGATGATCCAACATTGGTACTAGCTATTTTCCACACTACGTTTAATGTGATATTACTGGCGATATGGATACCTTGTCTCAAGTGGTATAGCAAGCAGATCATGTGATGGTATGTGGACCATCAGAGTGAACACCAATTTGCGATCAGTCAGATCAATACGACGGTTAGCGAAGAAGTCATCCAGGCTCTCCACACTGATATGGGATATTTGTTGTCATTGGTGGTGGATTATAATCGTGCAGTAATGGGTAAGCTTAGACCTGATTCCTCTGTGCAGACTATTGAGCTATATATGACGATCAAACAAGCTGAAACTACACTCTTGAGTGGTATGGCACATATGAGTCATACTGATCATCTCGATCATGAGTTATTTGACACGCTTGATACGTACGATGATCTGCTATTGGATATGGTAGCGAGTAGTAAGTACCTCAAAGATATGATTGATCATTATGAGAATATTATCGACTCTGACTGAGTCAATGGTCGTATCTTCTATGAATGTCTACATGATATGGTGCATGATTTGCTCCAGCGTAGTGAAGATATTCTTCATCATCCCTATGAATGAGATGTGCTTCAAGAGCTTATCGATAATCTCAAAAATGATATTAATCATGATCATGAGACATTTGGAAGTCTAATTGCCCAACATACTAATCAAACGACTCCCGCATCTACTGTATCAGAATTAATTAAGACCCATCATTATACGATGCTTTCATGCAATCGTCTCATTGAGTCATTGTATCATTATAAATGTTCACTGAATCAGTCTCATTATGACCAAAAATAGTATTTATCTCAGATCATTAATTGATATATTTGGATAGTAGTAATTAATGATTTGCTGTGCGGAGTATCATCTTTGAGATAGTCATACTGCACCAAGTCTCGATAATCATATACCATTCCCTGATTGTTTACCATCAGGACACACACCAAGATCTACTACTCCGTTGCGAGTACGACCATTACTACACTCAAACCATGGCGCATAAGTCAGATTAGTACTATTTTTTAAGATCATTTTATTCATCATATCATTGCTGAGTTGTCGTTTATAATTAAGCAATCAAGCATTCGATCATCCATAGTACTGATGGATCGTAACATTATCAGTCAGATTAGTTCGATAACGAGCATTTGTATGAGCGATCAGGTACATTACATCATGATATGATTGAGGCAAATCACGTTGACCAATAACCAGCCCACGCATGTAGTCATCAAACCTCACGCGATTGGTAATTACAAATCCCGTTGTTAGTTCTGCTCAGATAGGTTTATATTGTTGTTTGGATCGATTCAAACTTCACCTTCGCTCATTAAGTCTAATATTATTATGACTACTTCAGTAATTAGACACGCGCACACTTGAATTACCTATAGCTGAAACTCTGAGTTGATTGAGAGCGACTTTTTTATTGCCTCGCCAGAAGTAGAGCTTTGAGTTTGATCATGATCATGATTTACTCACTTGAAATGCGGTATTGGCTTTGAGATTGACGGGAGAACTATTATTGAGAGTGATGCGACATCATTGTGCACAGACTACTGTCCAAAGATTTTGAGAAGTACTCAGATCATACAACATTACATCTAGCATCGAACCAGTAAAGAAATCAGACTTATTGGGTATTCATACTATAGATCAGCTCGTAGCTTGGATCGTACGATATTCGAGATTGAGATAGAGATAATATTTTGTAATTCCGTTTGTGACTACAATACGATGAGTACCCTTATGCCCTAGATTCGCAAATTTATTGAGAGTTAGACTAAGTGATTGACCGGAAAGGACACATCTGCTGATATTCCAGATCTGTCCATCGATCAAACATGAAGTCACGGTTGTCGAAATGTTCCGGGGTATATTTAGTTTAAAAACACTACTAGGAACATAATATCTGACTGGATCAGTGATCGTGGGTGTAGGATCATAGGGAATCTTGCTACTGATTAGCGTAGAGACTTGAGACTTGATCGTGGGGAGTTTATTGTAGAGATTTTTACCTGGACAAGATGTATCTCATGTATCTTTGTGTCCAACAAGTGAATCATCTATATGATCGGTGATATATGGTTCTTCTGATGATGCTTCATGATATACAACTTTCTTGTAGACATCAATATCATATAGCTGAGCAAGTCGAGCAGTAAGCTGTATGGTAGCATCAAGCTGAGCAGCAGTGGGCTCAGTTAGGTCAAAGTTTCCCATCAATGAGATACCGATCGACCCACCATTGTTGTTGACAGCATGTGCTCATACAGCACTTGGTCCACCTACACGTCACTCAAATATCTCACCATTGGGTCAGATGATATAATTATATCCAATATCTCCTCGTCTACGGTTGATGGTATGAAATTTGTAAATATCCAATAGCTCGGTCACTACGTCGGCATAACTATTGGTCACTGGAGCTCTGGCAGTATGATGGATGACGATCTTAAATTTATCTTTGTTGATTGAGACTTGTCGTAAAATTGGTTTGCCATTTCGAGTAGTAATCGTCGAATCAACCTTAAACTCACGAGTAAAATTATCTACGAGATAACGATCAGCAGTCTGCCTACGTAATACTGCAGGACGCATTGCTTCGGGTAATTTACTGATATCTGTGATAGGTCCTCCCCTCCCCAACCTGAGTGATTCATCTGCTCATCGTTGAGCACGAGAGATGATGGCTGGCTGATTGATCGCAGATACCCATGATATACTGCATCACATTATACATAAAAGTATGATCAAATATTTCATAACAATAATCAGACAAAAACTGTATCTACTATAGTATTTATCATCAATATTACACGAGTAAATCATGTAATTGTTTTGACATTGTATCGAAGATAGGCATATATAGTGGCAAGTATTTTGCGTAATAACGATGAAATCCAAAAACCTGACTTATTTGATGACTCATCCGCTGATATTGATGTGGTTTATCGTATTGGGTTTTGCGATGATGTTTTTGGTAGGATGGCAAGGACATAGTCGATATCTCCAAGCGACCAACCAAGCACCCATCACCACACCACAACTTGCGATCGGTCAGCAGATCTTAATCGACGGTATGATCGATGGTAATTATGGGTATGGGATGTTATGGCTCAAGAGTACGCAATGAGATAGATTTGTGATCAAAAGTACGACGACTACGATCAATCAGCTATCATGAGATGTCTCAGTGCAAGGTGTGATCAGTGAGTACTTTGGTATCATTCCGGTGGTCAATGTCTATCAGTATCGTAGTGATCAACTACCCAGTGGACCGAAGTTTTGGTACGATGCAGTCAATCGTGTAGCGTTTAGACCTTGATACGATGGTGCAATCGCAGCGAGTGGAGATTTGATCTCAGTGGTAGATCCAATTGTCAACAAAGAAGTCATCAAGATAAGAGCTTTTGAGTGTAGCGAAACATTGATGAGTCCAGACTGTAGTGTCGAAAATGACTCCAATCTGGAGACATTTATATCGAGTAACCGTCTTAAGTTTGTCCGTGCAGGAGATCTATGGTATGTGTTTGGGGATGGAATTGGCTATCGTATCCGGGCAAGTGATCAATATTATCTCAATACGATGTCACAATACTTTGATCTGATGAATACCAGACTGATAGCTGACTTGGTGAGAGGTAAGCTCAAAACTTATTGTACCTGACCACAAGCCAATGTAGTCGAGTATGTCTCACATACTCTCAGAGAGCAAAACGGTAATACTTTCGTCATCATCCGCTGACTCGGAAGCAACCAAAAACTCGCAATCTGTCAGCTTAAGATGAATATCGCTGATCATGTGATTAGTTTTGAGTCGATTACGACAATGCCTTTGGAAGAGTAAATTATCAGTTGACAATATATTTATAATCATTATATAATTTTATTATTAAGTTTTTTGTAAATGTCTAAAGTAGATAAATCACCAGATGTATATAAATCACCAAATGATGTAAATAAATCAGAAGTGACTTGAACACAAGAATCAGAAATGAGTTGACCAAAAAAATCATCTAAGGTTACTGCAAAACAAATTTTGGATATGTTCAAAGATCCTCAAATCCAAATTGAATCTCATATCTACGAATGACCAAAAAAAGATATGGCGAGGCTAGAAAATCTGTATAAAGAAAATCCAAAAAATTTATTAAAATTAATAAAATTAATTTGAGATTGAGACTATTTAACTATACTTCATATAGTAGACCATTCACAAGGCAAAATAAGTAATAACTTAGTAAAAAATATTGAATATTTAGTTACAATGGGTTTTCGAGAATCTAAAGAGATTTGATATGCTGAAAAAGTAAAAGTAGTTAGTAAAATAAATGTAAATAATATTAAAAAGGTTTCATCGATATTAGTTAAGATTTGATTTGATCCAGAAAAACTTACAAAAAGTATTGGAATTCTAAAAGCATTAAGTGAAACCAATGTTGCTCTACTTAATAAAAAGATTGAATATCTTAAAGATCAAAATATTGAAAATATACCAGTAATGTTTGATGAACCTAGCACACTTTGCTGGTACGATATCAAAACACTAAAATGTGAACTTAACTATTATAAATCAATTGAATCAATATTCGAAGAAAAATGACTTACGTATCCAATTTCAAAATTCCTTCCATATTTTAAAAACATATCAAAAAATCGACCATACCTCAAAGACACAAATATATTGAAAGATAATTTTGAAGTTTTAGAAATTGCGTGAATGTTAAATAATGAAAACGTATGAAAATTGTTAAATACATTAGACTGAGTAAAAACTGAAAATTTTGAAACGATCGTACTTAATGCATGAATAAAAAGTATCGATGAAATAAAAAAACTACAATTTATTTTATATCGTGCTAAGCCTGAAAATCTTAAATTAATAGTAAAGGAATGAATAACAAATGTAGGGGAATTATTAGAGTTACATGATATTTTACGAAATGAAAATACAACTACTATAAAATCAGCCCTAGATAAGTTAAAAAATTAATAATATATATTATTGTAAAATGTAATCTTTCTGATTTATCAAACTACTAAATTATAATAGAAATAATATAATAGATCCTTATAGTGGTATCATGAACATCATTGCCTGCTCATATACTAACCTATGACCGTTTGCGGATCGTACCGTGTCGCTGGTCGTGCACCCATGAGCTGCCATGATTATCGCTCCAGTGGGGACAGGCAAGAGTATGTTGTTTTTTGATGGGATTGTGTATGGACTATACAAATACTCGACCAGAGATGTGATCAACAACGCCAGCTCCACTGCGTCAGTATCAATGCTGATTGAAATAGGATGAGAATATCGACTGATCACCAGACAGCTCAAAGCGACCAAGGCAAGATCGATCAGTACTGTGAGCAGTCTCACACGCCGAACTGGCGATATCAGTCAGATCTATACGTCATATCCAGATATCATCTATGCTGATCGCAACATCATCGCAGAGCTGGACCCAAACTCGTCAGAGATTGTCACATTTAAGAATGAATCAGACCTACAGCGTACGCTGGAGGAGCTTTTGCCTGCAAGAGATGTGTTTCTCAATCGTGATATGATGATGCAAGAGTCGAGTAATTTGTTTGATCTGACTCAGACGCAGCGTATCGACGTGTTTAAGCATTTGTTTGGGCTGATGGATATCGATGCTGCCAAAGACAAGCTGGGAGAAGAAAAGATGAGACTCAAATATCTCTTGCAAGCCAAACAAGATACAAGTATCATCACGACCAAATTTGATCAAGCAATTGCAACACTCAAATCCACATGGACTTCGCTCAATACCAATGAGCTTGTGGATATGAATGATTATGATGGTGCGACGATCCAGCACTGGATCGATGAATCAAGCATCTTAGGTACGACGATCTCGATCGACAAAGTAGCTCTCATTACTCGAGACCAACAAGCTGTGATACGTGCATCGCTCGAACAACATACTACTCGTTATCATCAGCTCCAAGCGCAGATCACTCATCTCACACAGCAGATCAAAGATCAACAGACTCTTGTATGACAGTCAAGTACCAAACAATCTCAGCTCACACTACAGATATCTCAACACGAATCTACCCTCAGCTCACACAAGCCAGAAGAACTACAATGATACAAGTCAGACAAACTACTCCTCATCCAGCAGATCAATGATCTTGAGTTTGGTATCAATTATGATGTGCTGGGTGACGATATTGCGGATCTGACTCAAGCGTATGAATATGTCAACTGACTCGTACAACAAGGTAAAGAGCTTCAGCTCAAGCTGGATAATAATACCAATCAAATTGCCTCGGGAGAAGAAAGAGTCAAGCTTCAAGCCACTCATGCTCAAGCTACACGTAACAATCTCGAAGATCAGATTGCATCATTGCACACTCAAATCACCAATAAACAAGAAAAACTTGCCATCTCAAGTAAATTCTACTGTGTCAAGATCGATGCTGACTGCCCTTTTGTGGATCAAATTGCCCAAGGTGTCATTATGTCTCATGCTCGTGAGCTTGACCTGCTTATCTCTCAAAATACTACCCTACTCGCATCACTAGTTGAAATCGATAAGCCTACCACTTCACTGCATGATCTACCATCACAAATCCAAGAACTCTACCTCACCAAATCTGATCTTGAACAACAAATCAACAATTTGAGAAGTACGCTAGTAAAACTTTGATACAAGCAAATCTCTGCATCATATCCGCAATTACAACAACTTAATACACAACTCAGATCGATCGATCAAAAAATCACAGAATATGATGCAGTATGACAACAGATCGAGCAAGCGACATTATCATTATACACTGCACGTGAAGATCTCTCTCGTGTGCAATGAGAACATACTCAACTTATTCAACTCGTACAAGAATACCAAACTCAGCTCGAAACTATCCAACACGAGTGGAGTCAGGCTCAAGCCAATTATCATACAATCACTAGCTACGAATCTGAACTTCAAAGACTCGTCGATATCATCGCTCGCATCAATGAACTGATCCATGATTATAAAACCAGTCAATGAGAGATATTGCGTATTCAGTCCAGAGCAAAACAAGTGGATGAATTATATACGATCGTATCCAAAGAACTCACCGTACTCGTACTTCAAGAATATCTTCCGATACTGTCAGACACGATCAATAATCTCCTGAGTAAAGTGGTAGAATATCGTCTGGAGTTTAGTATCAATCCAGCATGAGATAAGCTCGAGATTATGATCGTGGATGAGTATGGTAGTAGAGAAGTCAAGACACTAAGCGGTGGACAAAGAGCTATTCTTAGATTATGTTGGATCTTGTCTATTGCATTATGGTCAGGTAATCAGTTTTTATTTTTGGATGAAACCATCAATCACTTGGATCGTGAGATGATTAGTAAAGCTGCAGAGCTCATCGAAGATTTTGTCAAAGGCAACCGTATTAGTCTGTATGCGATTACGCATAGCGAACAGATCCAAGAGATTAGTATTTGGGATTATGTGGTTGAAGTAGAGAAGATATTATATAAAAAAGCTACATAAATTAGTTTCTCATGATATAAAAAAACTGACTTACGCATATGTTTTAGTTTATTACATCATACTATGAATCAATCCCCTCTCAATCTTAATGAGTATGAAGTTTGAGTACTAAGTGAAATATATATCTGAGATCATATTATTCAAATGCAAGTCATCGAAGAAATCATTACCTTAATAACGTATAAATGATTTCCTCTCGAATATGACAAATTATTATATATATCTCGTCAGATTGATAACATCAAAAAACTAAACAAATATGGTCGTATCTTATTACATAACTCAGAAACAATTCTATCTTATTATAATGAATTAGACTTTAAAAGAATTGCTAAGCATCATAGTATTTCTCTCAGAAGTTTTTTACTTTTGCATAAAAAACGGCTTTTTTTTAGAGTGCGTAGAGTAATACATAATATCACATCGGAATTATGAGTTGAAGAATCTATCGAGCAGCTCAAAAAGCTTATTTATGAAGTTCAACCATATATTTCTCTGGAGATACTAGATATTATCAATCAGTATATTGATGACCAAGAAAAATTATTTCAATAGTGCAAGGTAAATATTTTTTTTATAGATCCACCACTTCCACTGTCCAATTATTTTATGTCACTGATAACTCGATCCGAGCCACTGTTGTCGCTCAAGTAATCTGCCTTGAGTCATATCATGATAACTACTTGACCAGGTAAATAACCACGCAAGATGATCCAGAGAATACTCTCATATTGGTCAGATTTCAAACGCTCATTGAGTCTCATTTCGGATCGGGAGAGGATAGATTACCTTTTGAGACTCAAGATAATCATAGAGATCATTTCGTCCTTGTAATTGTACCGAGTCAAGATGTGATGTGATCGTATTTCTGACCAGATTTCTGGAGGAAACCGACGTATCCTGATTGCTTTGATCAATCATATATGGAATCATTTGTGTATCACAATATGATTGAATTTCAACTTTAGGATATTGTAGCAAAGGTCTTAATATGGTAAACGACTTAATCGGTGGAGTATGATTTTCCTCAACATAATACTGCGTATCTACTTCTTGCATATTGATAAAACCTTGGATCTGACATCATCTCGTCATATTGAGCAAGGAAGTTTCGATACGATCAGTGAGATTATGTCCTGTGATGAGAGTAGTGCTTCACACTTGTTGCATGACATTGCGGAAAAATGTATGACGAGCGATTCTCAGATCGCGTTCACTGGTTCACTGTCATTGGTAATAATCTGTATGAAAAGTTATTTGATGGATTTCGCAATAATGCTGTATGAGGACTAGCTCATCATCAGACTGTGATCTCTGACCATGATGATAATGTGCAATATGGATCTGAGTCAGATCATTATTTTTTCCAATCATAAAATTTCTTATAAGATCACATACTGCCATACTGTCAGGTCAGCCACTGACAGCAATAACGGTAGGTCAAGGATGATTTTGTACGTATTGTATCGATAGAGTTCACATGTACATCTTTATACCATATCGATTTAGGTCATCGTATCTACCTAAAATAGATCTTATAACGATGATGATATCATCATGCAAAAAACCATACCGTCAAACTAATCAATAGTACGGATAGAGCAATAATATACTGAGTATTAATACGTGTCATTGATGTATAATTTACTCAATACGATTGTAATACTTGTTCATACAGGTGAGCATCTGGGATGATGTCGGTGATCACAAGCCCAGGCATTGGTAATACTCGTCATGCAGGTGCTGATTCATAATAACGATCATACATTATTTGTAATAATGGATCAAATGACTGAGGTATTTCGCCATCAATGATCACTTTTTGATAATCAAAATTTGGGACAAAATTATCTCGTGTTCATTGTGATACACGATACCACAATCTCTGACTACCATCATCCCAAGCTACTTTTCATATAGAAGAAAAATTATCTCATTGCACACAGTATTTATAATTACGTATCTCTAATCTTCTACACTGAGCTATAGCATGAAATTCTGTATTACCATTATTGTCTATGGTGAATACTGGGACAGAAGTATTTCTGTCATTGATTGAATTAGTTTTGTTAGAATTGTTTTTATAAAGACCTACAAGATTTTTCGATCAAGATCAATGATAAATTGAACGACTGGATGCGGATCCTCAAGCTCATCAGTTAGATATTGTTTGGGTATTTGAAGATATCTGAGTAGCTACTTGATGGTGAAAATACCCTATCATGGAAGTTGATTGATTTCATACTTGATCTATAGCAATTACCGCTCGATAGATGGTGCCTTGAGGTATACTATTTGAGCTAAAATGTTGTGATGTATTGCTCGTCATAATCGCACTCATAGATGATAAGGCGGGAGTCAGACCGATCAGTATGGTATATGTAGACAATCATGCTCCTGTATCTATAGAAGGCGATCGTGCAAGATTAAATCCATCTCCAGTAAATAATATATTATTGGGGATCAATAATTGTGACTGACTTGGTGCTAGTTGGTCAATGCCAATTGTAATTGGCTTGGGAGTAAATGGCTCATAACCTTTCAAATATGTTATTGAGATGGTGTGATTGATTACTCAAGGAGTAAGTGTGATATTTCTCGTGTGATTATACACTCCTACTCCATTACCAGTGATGGGACTGTTAGTAAAATTTCCTGAAAGTAGATAGCTTGATGTATTGTTGGCTCATAGAAGTAATTGTGAGATGTATTTATTGGTTCGATAGATATTATTGATATCTTGATATCGCGTGCCAGTACTAGTATTCGCTTGCAATGTTCCCGAATATGAATTGTAAATTTGTAATGATAATGAAGTAGCTCACAGGTTCGAAGAGTAAGTCCATTGAGTCATCATTATCAAAAGCACAAAAATACCAGCGATACACTGATATTTTCATGAGCTATAAAAATACTTGAGTCAGACTAATTTCATATTCATGTAATTAATGATTGTTGTGTTTATTATGTTTTTTGGTATTACGAGTACGATATGCAATATAGATGATGATGAGTAATAACCCTAGTGCGATGATGGACCATCCGACAGTTGCTGTGATAAATCCTTGAGTGACTAAGGTCATCGTTTGAGGTGTAAGTAATGCAGGATCCAATACTCCCCCTCTACCGATAATGATAGGGCTATAGGTGATTGAATGTATGACTCTCACCGGTCCACCGACCCATCGTGCAAGATTATTTGTTCCAAATTCTACTGTTTTAGATTGTTTGGGTAGGATTTTCTGTTGTTGGATTCATTGTTCAAGATCTACTAATCATCGCCAAGCTTGATATTGACTCTGTATCGTTACGTCCAATCCAATATTTCCTTGATTGACAAGTACAGATCTTGTGATCAATGGTTTTCCGATACGCAATGCGAGCAAATCTCTTTGTGAGATCACTTCATTGATATTATTCCATGGCATGATAGGATGATCTACGACACTCACTTGTTCAGAACTCAATCTCTCAAACGAACCTTCCATCATTGCGTTTTGTGCTTGGAGATCGATGATGTATTCTCATATCACATTGATATCAATAAAATTTGCTCTTCTGCTTAAAATAGTAAACATTTGAGTCTGACCTGTAGTAGATGTTGCTCCATCATCAAGAACCTGATATGTAGAACATCCATATGATGTACCTGCATATCCAGCTGGAAACAATGCTTTTGCATTGACTTTGACAGTCTCTCATGCATCGATCTCTACCGTAGTGGGATAGTCAGTAATGTATTGACCAAAATTAGATTTTGACTCTTCTGGCTGACAGGCCTTTTTTTGATCAGTGTCAGCCGTGATTGTACCATCGACGAAGTTGAGTGATATGGTAGTTTTGCTTGGTCAGTCATTATTGATATACATACATAGCTCCAGAGCTTCTTCAGGTTCTGTCTCAAGTACTGCAGTTTTAGTACCAGCAGCCTCAGATGCATCGTTACAAAATCTAAGTGTAATATCTCCAAGATTCGTGGTTCTTTGGAGTTGCGCATGGCTAAATCATACAAGACATAATAGCATACATAGTCACAATAATTTTTTCATTATATAAGTCAGAATAAAATAATACTCAAGTATAGCTAATTGTTGTTGCAGATACAATTTAGCCTATTGACAGATATTATGATCTAATTTTCATATAATGTGTAGGTGATCGTTCCTGTGTAGAGTCAAACCGATTGATATGATGGTATACTGATCTTGAGTGATAGTTGACTTCCGTATATTCACTTAAGTCATTCATTTGATGCTGGATTCCTGAGGATAAAACTTTTGGTAGTTGTTGCTAGATTATAATTTTGCATACCACTCGCAACTATTACATTCATATTTACTGATCCAGATAGTGTAGCAAGTGTGTTTCATTTCCACTCAATATTGCTATTTGAAAGAGTTAGTCATCCTGCTTTAGTAAGTGATGAGATAGAGATGGTAGTATAGTATCCAATATCGAGTGATTTACTATCTTCAACTTTAAAGTAGTCAAACTGATATTCGAATGTATTACCTGTATTCATTATTGTTCATGATAAGTTGAGTGATGCAGGACTTTCGATACTAACTGTTCAAGTACTAGTAGGCTGTATACCAAAAGTAACTACATCATTATCATTAAATGAAGTAGTAAATGTCCAATATCATCAAACGAGTGAACCAGTTATTTCTACTTTTCCACCATTGGAAAAATCACCATCCGAATCAATAAGCATATATGCCTGACCAGCCGGTAATGAAGTACTCGGTAATGGATATGTCACAGTAACTGAACCTACGCTTCCATTTTTTTTGTTGTAGTTTCCATTCACGAGCGATGCGCACTTTACTGATCAATCAGGTTGCTAGTTCAGTAGTGGTTCGTGCTCATATAGTTCAATTATTATTTGCCCACACGAGACTAGTATTATTATTTAAGCTGACTCATTTATCGATGATGATGTCTCATGTATTATTGATTGATTGAGATTTAGTCTGTGCTAATCATGATGCATCATCACGGACAATTCATGCAATATCTTTATCATAAATTCATACTGAACCAGTCGACCAAGAAACCAATCAGTTATTAAGAATATAATTTTGTCATCCAGCTGACTGATCAAGGGTCATACCATACTTGATTGATAAATAGGATTCAATTTTATTTTGTTGTGTTTTATTAATAATTCATCCACTTCACATATAAATAATCATTTCTGCAATATTTCATGAGAAAAAACTAGCAGTAGGTGATGATCATAAAAATAAGTCAGAACTATTTCATACCATAGGATTAGTAGTTGTACTTGTAGCAATTGTTAAGCCGTTACGGCGTATGTCTTGTTTTACATTTTGTGGTGTATTCGTAGTGCTTTTTCACAATGACCATAAATATGGCTTATTACTAACTCATCATCGGTTAGTAAATAAACGACTATCCGATCAACAATCTCAAGCATCTCGATATATATTACTGTCAGCTTGTGGAATACTTAATGAAAAACGCGGGCAAGGATAGGGACTCCCATCATCTTCATGAAATAAGTACTGATTAGTTGGAGTTGATGATGAAATAACATATATATAAGCATCTCATAATGTATCGCTCGATAACAATCAACCACTAACTACCATAAAATTACCTGTTCCATTAAACTGAACGATCGGGTTAAAATTAATATTATCTACCAAATTATCTACTGTCTTTAGCTTAAGTATTGGTTTATTAGTTGTAGTAAATTGAGTAGCATCAGATCTCGATCAGAAATTTTTCCGTCTCGATACACTATCTCAATCTTCAAGTGATGTCAGTGAGTCTGCTTTTAACCACAGCTTTATATTATTGACAACTTCATTTGTTCAAATCATAGCAAGATACGCATTATTTGCATTTCAGTTTACAGTGGTAAACGCTCAACCAAAATAAACATTATTATATTGATCTTGTGTGATTGCAAAAACTGTATTATTTATATTTGGATTAAACGTAGTATCGATTGTTCCATTAGTATCTATTTTTGCAAGTCTTGTTCCAGATATTGCTCATACGGTCGTGAATTGTCATCATATAATCATATCTCCGTTAGGTAAAATATAGATTCTGTTTACAATACTATTAGCATTGGGGTCAAACGAAGTATCAAGACTACCGTCAGTATTTAGTCTCGCGATACGATGACGTATTACTCCTCATATGGTGGTAAAAGCACCCCCTATCAGGATTTTTCCATCAGATTGAATTTCAATATCATTTACTGTAGTATTAGCATTGGGATTGAACGAAGTATCAAGAGTATCGTCAGTATTTAGTCTCGCGATACGATTACCTGTTACTCCTCATATGGTAGTAAAAGTTCCTCAAATCAATATTTTCCCATCATCTTGAAGTTTGATGTCATTGACAGAATTATTAAGATTTGGATTAAAAGTAAGATCAAGAGATTTATCGGTGTTGAGTCTCGCAATACGGTTACGTGTTATTCCTCATACGGTAGTAAAAGCTCCTCAAATCAATACTTTTCCATCAGGTTGTTCTCTAATTGCTGTAACAACATTATTTGGCGATGATAATCATGGCACGTAACCTAAAGCAAAGCTTGACGCACCACAAGTATAAAAAATAATCTGACCTCACTTTACTTTAACGATTGATGATGGAAGATTAGTGTTTCATTCTAAGTCACATGTAGACATAGGATCCGTACTTAATCATTCCTGATTAAAGCTAGTGTCTCCCGCGTGTTTAACGCTGATATTCACAGCAGTTTATTCTGGTTGAGTGGTCTCAACTGATATTTTCACGGGTTTGGTAAAGGAAACACTGCAAAACCCATCCCTAAAATAGCCTTAAAATCTCATATTTTCACTAGCAAAAAAGCTAAGAAACACTACTATAGTACTAGTATTTCTTAGCTTTTTTGATATGTCTTTTACAAATAATTGGAACTCTTGAGTCATTACTTCTCGTACTCTTAAAACTGTTGATTATCTTGAGACGATGAAC
>Ga0209702_10006137_pt1 | contig 15711 bp, 5 predicted proteins | sample FRY01_FD_187210 | JGI IMG/M metagenome (GOLD analysis project Ga0209702, IMG submission 187210) | Freshwater microbial communities from Lake Fryxell liftoff mats and glacier meltwater in Antarctica - FRY-01 (SPAdes) (version 2) | ecosystem: Environmental > Aquatic > Freshwater > Ice > Glacier... | reverse complement strand
CCAAATGTTTTTTGTTTAGATGAAATGCATCGGTAATAAAATCATATTTTTCTTTGAGTTCGATGTTATTTTCGGGTGTAACTTTAAACGAAAACTTAAATGGAAATACATCTAATGGCAAGAAAAGGAATATTTTCCCCTTTACTTTTACTGTCATTGTTACATTATCAAAAGGAAAATCAATTGAAGTAAAGGGCAAACTTGTAGCAAATTCCTTTATTATCTCAATATTTAGCATTATTTTAAAATCTCAATAAGTTTTTGTTGTTATTATTTCACAATTTAAATATAATAATTAAATCTTCAAAGAAAATTATATTAATTTTGGTAATATTATTTCTTTATACTATTTTGTAATTGTAAAATAAGTTTAATAAAAAATAAATAATGAGATTATGAAACAGTACTTTAAAACATCATTTATAAATATTTCCATTATACTGTTCTTTCCATTCTTACTTTTTACTCAATCAAGCAAAATAGGTTCTAATTCTAAAGATACTTATTCTGCAATTAGGTATTATGGAGAAGTTAAAGACTTGAAAGGGAAGCCTATTCCAAATATAGAAGTAAAGATTATTTGTTACACAGATGGTGGAAAACTTGATTCCACCTTCAAGACAAACAAATTAGGTAAATATGACTTTAAATATAATGCGTATGGAGAGGTGGTCTCTTTAAATTTTACAAAATCAAATTCCTTTACAATATCAATAGTAAATATACCAACAGGGTTTCTTCAAACAGATTTAGGCTTTAATGTTATTTATGATAAGACTAAATCAGATTTTGAAAGTTATGATAAAGAATGGGATTTGTTATTAGATTGTGGCTCATTACATAAAACCTTAGGATTAGATAATAATTTTAAAGAAATATTAAATGTAAAAGATACTATTCAACAACTAAAAATGTATGATAGTATTGTTAATTATTTTAATAAATACCCAATTAATTATAATAATCCATCGTTTAATGATTTAGCAAAATCACAAATAGCTTATACTTTATTTTGGTTAAATGTATCAATTGGAGATAAAATCGGTCGACATAATTTAAAACATTATAATCAAAGATTTTTTGTGGATACCTTAGATATAAATTCTCCAGTTTTTATTCATAAGTTGAGTTTTATAAATAATATTGGAAGTCGTATGAGCGATCAAGATAAATTAGTTTTTTTGAGTAAACTTACTTTGGCAAATAACCCAGAGATAAAAGCAAGTGCATATAAAGAAAGAATAAACTTATATGGTAATTTAAAAGATACTGTATCTAAACAAAATGACATTAAATTTGTAATGAATAATTTGCAATATACAAAAGCTGGCAAAGATATTTATTATGAATATGATGAGACAAGACCTATCAAAAATGGGAAAAAATTTGTTGATTTCAAATTACCACTTTATGAAAAAATACTTTTGAATGATAGCATTGATTTGGGTAAGCTTAAAGGAAAATATATTTTAATAGACTTTTGGGCAACAAACTGCAGTCCTTGTCTCACAGAAATGAAATTCTTACACCAAACTTATGATGAATTAAAAGATAGTAATTTTACTATTTTGAGTATCTCTATAGATAATAATGTAGAAAGTGCAATTAAATTTAGAAGCAAAAAATGGAAAATGCCTTGGATAAATGTTTATGCTTCTGGTGGTTTTGGAAATCAATTACTTAAAAAACTTGGTATAAATGGCATTCCACAAGCGATATTAATCAACAAAGAAGGTATTATTATTGATGAAGGTAAATATCTAAGGGGAGAGAAATTAAATGAATTTCTAAAATATGCACTTATGAGTAATATGTAATTGATAATTAAGATAATAAATAAGTATTAAAAATAAGTTTAATAAAAAATAAATAATGAGATTATGAAACAGTACTTTAAAACATCATTTATAAATATTTCCATTATTGCAGCATATTTGCACCAATTCTTCTTACTTTAGTTGGACAGTAGATTTCTACTACATATTTTTATTTCCTATGTTTATATTGTCATCTACAATAATAGTTGGAAAATCTATTTTTATTTATATTATTTTTCTTTTACATTGGTTTATTATTTATAAAACCTTATAATACCTTTTTATTTCTAAATTCCCCATTCATCTTTTCATTTACTTTTAAATCTTTAATTAATAGTTTAGTAAATAATTCTGAACCATTTTTGTTTAAATGTTGAGCATTATAATAATATTGCTTTTGAAAACAAATCTCACTATTTGAATAATCTAAAAATTGTAGGTTATATTTATTTGCAAGATTTTGATATTTTGATATCAATTCTTTTCTATTTCTAACATAATGTTGTCCTTCTATGAATTCAGGGGAAAAAACAAGAGACAATTCTATATCGTTATTTTTGCACTCATTAATAAATTTTTCAAATAAATTAACAGTTGCAGAATCAATTTTAATCTCATAAAAATCATTTTTAGATTTAGCATTATAAAAGTCATTATTCCAATTACCCACTACTGCACTATATCCTTTAATTCTTTTTATTTCTGGTTCTCGTCTAATCAAAGTATAAATTACAGTTTTTATTGTGTTTAATGAGCCCTTGTATCGATATAAGGGTATATTAAAATCATAGGTTGAAAAACCAGTATAACTTGACGTATAATCCTTTATACTTTCATTCCATAACATAAAGGGTAAAAATTGTTGGTGATTATATAAGTCAGTTTTCTTCTGTAGCGTAAAAATATCAACTGACATAATTATTTTTTTAGGTTTTTTATTAAACCTAAGTAATTCTTTATGTCTAAAATATTGTAACTTAAAATTATGTCCATCAATTCCAAGATTGTAAGTACTTATATTAAGGCTATCTTCAATCATTTTAGAACTAAATTGAACCCATGCTCTTGAAGAACCATAAACTACCAATCCACTATTAATTTTTCCTGAGTAAATATCTTTCCAAACCTTTGTTTCGCCCATGGCGTGGTCTTCAGATTCTGATATATAATTTGAAATTAAGTAATCTATTGGATATATTAATAACATTACAGGCAGAATAAAGAATAATATTTTATTGATAAATTTTCTCATTAACATATCCTAAAACTGAAAATAAATAAATTGTTGCTCTTTTGCTCCAAATAAAAATATTGCAATGATAATTGCATAATACAGTGTATATCTCAAAGGGCTTTTCCATTTAATTCCTAATTTAGAAATTGCATATTGCCCTTCTCTTCCCTGCCATTCTATTAAAATAAAAATTATTAATAAAATAATTGTAACTAAAGCTTTTTCTATTTCTGGAAATTTAGGAATTGAGAAAAGTGAAGGAGAAAAAATACATAAGATGTAATTTATTGCGTGTTCTATATTGTTTGCTCTGAAAAATATCCAAGCAAAAACAGTTAATCCAAATGTTCCTAACATAAAAAAAGTTTCCTTTAAAGAAGGAAATAATTTACCTTGAGCTACTTTTTCTAAATTGTTTCTATTGTTTTTAGTTAGCAGTAGTGGTAAAAAATACAAGGCATTTAATGCACCCCATACAATAAATGTCCAATTAGCACCATGCCAAAAACCACTTAATATAAATATAATAAAAACATTTCTAACTTTCATCCAAGTTCCGACCTGGCTACCACCCAAAGGTATGTAAATGTAATCTCTAAACCAAGTTGATAATGAAATATGCCAACTTCTCCAAAATTCTGCAATATCTCTAGAGAAATAAGGGAAGTTAAAGTTTCTCATTAGGTCAAAGCCAAAGAGTCGAGAAGTACCTATCGCAATATCTGAATAACCTGAAAAATCGCAATAAATCTGAAAAGTAAAAAACAAAGCTCCTAAAACTAATGTACTGCCTGAATAATCCGAAGAATTATTAAATATTAAATTTGCATATTCTGCACAATTATCAGCAATTACAATTTTTTTAAACAATCCCCAAAGTATTTGACGCATGCCATCTACAGCTTGTGAATAATCAAAAATCCTTTTTTTATAAAACTGTGGTAACAAATGAGTTGCTCTTTCAATTGGTCCGGCAACTAATTGAGGGAAAAAAGATACAAATGCAGAAAAAGCAATAAAGTCTTTTGTAGGTTCAAGTTTATTTTTATAAACATCAATCGAATAACTCAATGTTTGAAAAGTATAGAAACTAATTCCGACTGGTAAAACTATATTCAGAGAATCAGCTCTTATTTCTGATCCAAAAAATGAAAAAGCAGTAACAAAATTATCTAAAAAGAAGTTGTAATATTTAAAAAATCCAAGAAATCCAAGATTAACAATTATACTTGTCAATAACAAAACTTTTCTTTTTCTTTGATTATTTTGATTTAATAGTCCAAGTCCAATAAAATAATCAACAAATGTACTAAAAAGAATAAGTGATAAAAATCTCCAGTCCCACCAACCATAAAATATATAGCTAACTACAACTATTAGAAAATTTTGTTGTTTCAAACTTTTATTTGTTACAAACCAATAAAGTATAAAAACAATCGGTAAGAATATTGCAAAGTCAATTGAGTTGAAAAGCATAAAATCTATCTGTTCATTAAACTGTTCATTAATCTGTTCGTTAGATGTTTGTTGTTTGCATTGTCTTGTATTTTTAGCCTAAAACTTAAAATACAACTTCAAATAAATTACTCAGTTTCAAAAATATTTATTGAATAAATTTTATTATTTAAACTTGACTTACTCCATTCAAACCAATAACCAAAATAATTGTTATTAGACAATCAATTTGTAAAAATATTTAAGTTTAAGATTAATATTATATTTTACCTACCTTTTTATTTCTAAATTCCCCATTTATCTTTTCATTTATCTAAATTATCTTCGCCAGTTGTGTAATTTGTGGCATAGTATTACCATATAGTTTTATATTCTTAATTTTTCGTTGAGAAACAAAAAAATAATAAATATTACAAAATTTCAATTAATTGAATACAATTATTTTCAATTAATTTAGTCAAATAATATAGTAATTTAAAAACAATTTCAATAAAAATGTAATATTTTGTAACTATTGGCTAATTATTTTGTCATTGTTGATAAATACTTACACAAAAGTACTAACATTTTTTAAATTATTCATATATTCTTTTTTTTAATTCAAAGGATTTTGCCTATTCGAATCTCTTTTATACTATATTGTTTTTAATTGACTTATCATTAACAACTAATAAATTGATAATCAATGGTATTACTAAATTATATAATCGAATAACTCGAAAAATTTAGGTGGTTTTCACACTGCCTTTTTCGGTTTATACTTTTAATGATTATAAAAATTAGAAATTAAAACAACAAATATTTTTATAGATATTGTTTTGTATAAAAGTTTATTTGGATAATTTGAATAATTTAAATATAAATAAAATCTCTTCTAATTATAAAATCAACACATTTTACTCATTAGAAAAAAGTAATTTATTTGTGGAAACTGCCATAAATAAATGCTTTATTTATTTATCAAACATTGTATTTTATGCTTTGTTATTTACTACTTTATTTGCTTCATTTACTTTATTTAGTCCAAAATTATTTGCTTTAGATAATCAATCCGATACAAGTTTAAATTCTAATTCTAATTCTGAGCTTGATACTCAATTAGATTTTGAAGAGTTCAAATCAATTTTCCTAAATTCTCAATATGACTTAAATCAAAAACTAAATATAAATGGATTAGACTCCAGTTTGAGCAATAGTCTAAGAGAGTTGGCTCTTTATGATTTGTATATTAGATTTGGTTTGGATAAAAACCTAAAACAATTCATTGAAGAAATTGACAAAAAATACAATCTAGCTCCAAGCAATCAAAGATACATTCGAACAAAATTAAAACAATTTAATTTACTGTTTTATCCAGAAAAATTAGAAAACTTCTTGTGTAGCGATGCATTTGATTATTATTTTGTAACTCAAATTAATAGCATAACAAAGAAACACTCAAAATTCCAATATTTGCCCAGAGCAAATATTAATTTTTCATTTGTAACTCTATCTTATTTCAATCCATATATTTTTATGTTGTTGCAGAGTGAAATCGAAATAGATAAAATGCTATTTGATAAAGACACTTTGGAAAACCCCACTTATATGTTTTTGCAAAAAAACATTCGTAGAACAGATTATAGTACTTATCCATTAAAACGCCCCACTAAATTAAATGGGTATAAAATCAAGGAAAGTCTTGATACTCTTACAAATGAAATTTATACCGAAGAATATTATGATGATGTTGAATTGAGTGATGGTTATAATTTGCCATTAGATGACTATTTGAGATTAAGAAAAAACCAAATCCAACAACAAACCTGGGACTCTCTACTAACACGCTATGATATCAAAAAAGCACTTACAGGAGGAGACTTAGGTCGTATATTAGCAAGTGCAACTGGATTTTCTATACCTATTCCTAATAATCCACTTATGGGGATTTTTGGTAAGCCAGAAATAAGTATTAATGTTCAAGGTGAAGCAAATATTAGAATGGGCTGGAGATGGGACTCACAAAACTTAGGTACTGTTTCTGCATTTGGTCAAAGTCAATCAACTCCAATTTTTAATCAAGATATTAGACTAAATGTTAGTGGTGGAATTGGTGATAAATTTAGAATTGGTACAGATTGGAATACACGAAGTCAATTTGATAGACAAAATAGATTTAAAGTTGGGTTTGATGGGTATGATGATGATATTATCAAAAAAGTGGAATTTGGTAATGTGACTTTGCCACTGACTTCTACTTTGATTGGTGGCGGTCAAACTCTCTTTGGTGCAAGAGCTGATTTACAATTTGGTCCTTTGTATCTCAAAACATTATTTTCTCAAAGAAGGGGCGAAAGAAGATTTGTCGATGTACAAGGTGGTAATAACAAACAGTTTTTTGCCATCAGAGCTTATGATTATGCACAAAATCACTTCTTTTTGGATAATAATTATAAACCAATTTATAAAGAATTTTTTAGATTTGCTACACCGATTATACCACAAGCAGCATTACCTTTGTCAATCAAAGAATATGAAGTTTGGGAATCAACTAACGAATTGATAAATACCTCAGTTTCTAATGCAGTTGCACATGCTACACTGCCACCTTTACTTTATAACCAAAAGTATGGAAGAGTATATCTTGATGCACCAATTACTGCTGGTATTGTCGAAAGAGGTAGATTTAGAAGATTAGATACAAATCAATATAAAATAGATAGAAATTTAGGTCAGTTAACGATAAATAATTTAAAAAGAGATAGAACTTATGCCGTTGCATATAGAACAGAAAATGCACAAATTGGCGAGGCAGATGATTTCTATCATGGTACTTTTACAAATAGTGTAAGTCTTAATGATACTTTAGTTCTGAAGTTAATTTATAGACCAAATTTACAACCGGGGTTTGATACACTATGGTCTCGTCAGATGAAAAATATCTATACACTTAATGGTTCAAATCTAAATCCAGCAGACACCAAAGTAAGTATGTGGTATTATAGACAAAGTAATGACTCAACTGATATACTTGAAGGTTCGGCTGATAAGTTGGTAACTATATTCGGTGTGGATAGAGTAAATATGGCGGGTTCTGTACCTCCAGATGGTATTTTTGATATGAGACAACCTTCATATTTCTTTAATCCAAGAACAGGCGAAATTACTTTGCCAAGTGTTGAGCCATTTAGAGAAGGGTTGAGAGACTATTTCGAATCCAAAGGTACGCCAGAATTAGCTGAGTTATATGTTTTTAATGATGTTTATGATACGACATTTGATGTCGCAAAAAGAAATACAGCAAGAGATAGATTTGTTCTTTCAGGAGAATATGTTGGGTCAAGTAGAAATAGTAATGGTAGAATTGCTTTGGGTGCTTACAACCTGGCGCCTGGAAGTGTTAGAGTAACATTAAATGGTGTCGAACTTAAAGAAATGACTGACTATATAGTTGATAATTACACAGGTACATTGACTATAAGAAATGAAAGAGCATTATTACCAAATGCAAATTTAAGAGTTGAGTATGAACAATTAGATGTATTCATTGCCTCCACCAAAACCTTAGCAGGGGTGCGGGGTGATATTAAATTATTCAAAAATCGGAGTGCGGAGGCAGATTTTGGATTTACCTTGATGCACTATGACCAAGCTGCTATTCAAGATAGAGTAACAATTGGGCAAGAGCCGGTTTCGAATACTATGTTTGGATTTGATACCAAATTGAATTGGGACACGCCTTGGCTGACAGATATAATAGATGCATTGCCATTTTATGATACAAAAGTACCTTCAAATATTAATTTGGGTGCCGAATGGGCGATGATGTTGCCCGAACCAAATAAAAGAAAGTCAACTATTGCCTCAGACAATGGCGAGTCAGTTGTTTATGTAGATGATTTTGAAGCTGCTCAAAGGTATGTTTCTTTGGGACTTAATCCAAATCAATGGTCATATTCTTCACAACCAATTGATGATTTGATTGGTTTAGATGATTCAACAAGAGCAAAGTATAGAGCACAATTATATTGGTTCAAAAAATTTATACCGTATATTCCAATAACTGACCCATATCCAGAGCAAAATAACGTTTCTGGTAGAAATAACATTGCGCCATTGGAGATCTTCTTCACTACTCGTAAGCGTGGTATTTATAATAATAATCCAGAATTTTTGGATACTGATAATCCAGAATTTGAAAATATTAGTCCAAAATGGATAGAAAATCCTGATAATAGACAAAAGGCTTGGGGAGGGATGCAGAGACTAATATCTTCATTTAATACTAATTTTGATACTGAAAATATTGAATTTATTGAAATAATGCTTAGTGTTACTGCTGAATCTGGTGCCAAAATGTATTTGGATTTAGGGCAGATAAGTGAAGATATCATACCCAATCAGAAGTTAAATACCGAAGATGGAATCACTCAAGGGAGTCCAATTGCAAACGGACGTATTGACCCAGGGGAAGATGTAGGTATTGATGGATTATCAAATATTGAAGAAAAAACTAACTATCCGTTTCCTTTAAATTTGGAAACAGACCCTGCAAGAGATGATTATTTCTTTGATTTCTCTAAACCCGATGAGCTAAGAAATGAATTAGATTTCGCAAAATATAATAATTACGAAAATAATTCTACTCAAACAGAGGTTGGACAATTCCCTGATACCGAAATTATGAATACCAATAATGGTCAATCTATTTCATTAGATAATAGTTATTTCCGTTATGAAATTAATCTAAATACAGATTTAAACAATAATTCACAAATTATTGGTGGTAATCCAGATAAAGGTTGGTTTTTGTATAGAATACCAGTACGTTCACCCGCCAATAAAGTTGGTAATCCTTTATTTACAAATATACAATACGCAAGATTGGTATTACAGGGTGGAGATGCTATTGTTAGAGTTGCTGATTGGAGATTATTAGGTTCACAATGGTTGAGAATAAGTAATTTTCAATCAAATGTAAATCCAAATGATAGTGTTTTGTCCATTGCATCTGTGAGTTTATTCGAAAACTCAAAAGCACCAGACTTTTATACATTGCCACCTGGCGTTAGACCACCAAGACAAATCAATAACCCTGACCCAAGACAAGACATTAGATTTGACGAAAAATCTTTGTCTGTGGGAGTTAATAATCTTAGATTTGGTGAAGAAAGAATGGCGGTAAGGATTTTCCCGAGACAAGATTGGTATTATTACAAACAATTAAAATTCTTTATGCACGGCGATGGTTCTATGCCTGTTAGTGTCATACCTGGTTCTGTTCCAAAGGCATATACTTTTTTGAGATTTGGTACAGATTCAAGTAATTATTATGAATATAGAAGACCACTTATCAGAGGTTGGCAAGATTTGGGTATAGACCTTCAAAAATTGACAGCAATAAAACAAGTTAGAGATACTTCCAACATTACAAGTCCACAAGAGTTTCCAGTCCCTGGCGATGAATTTGCGACTTTTAAAATTAGAGGAAATCCAATTTTAACAAGAATCAACTTCGTTGGTGTTGGTGTGTCTAATCCTGAAGAGCGTTTTCCTAATGAATTAACTACCAAAATATGGTTTAATGAATTAAGACTAATAGAGCCAGAAGATAGATCACACTCGGCTGGAGTTGGTAATGTTTCTGTCAAATTAGCAGATTTGGGAAATGTAACGGCTTCATTCAATCGGTCTTTGCCCAACTTTCATAGATTAGAAGAAAGATTTGGGAATAGGTCATTGTCGAGTTCATACAGTATAAATATAAATGGAAATTTGGAGAAGTTTGCACCCAAAAGTTTTAGTGGAATGAAAATTCCAATTACTTACACTCGTTCAGAATTTTTGGAAGACCCTGATTTTGTTGCTAACAGTGATGTAAATCTAAGAACAGCTGCAGATGCTGCAAAAAGTAGTGCACTTGCCGCTACCGGCAGTCAAGACCAAGCACAAAGAGCTTACGATGAGGTAATAGCCAAAACTCAAATATTAAGAATACAGGACAGTTGGGCTTTGACAGGAGTGAAACTTGGAATACCTATTAAAAATTGGTTGATAGATGACACATTCAATAAACTAACTATTGGCTATAGTTATGCTCAAGAGTTTGAGCGTTCACAATTATACAAAGAAAGATTTAATTGGGTGTGGAATGCAAAAGTTGATTATGCTAACAATATCCCAGAATTTTTAGCTTTTGAGCCATTCGGTTGGTTGTCATCTGTTCCAGTGATTGGAGATTATGATAAATTAAAACTGAATTTATTGCCATCTAATATAACAACAAGTTTAGGGTTTAATAGACGTAGATTGACTGAACAGTCAAGATTTTTGAATTTCCCTTCTCCTGTTTTGAGAGATTTTACTTCTACTCAATCTTTGCAATTTTCTTGGAAATTAGCACAAAATGGTTTTTTAAATCCAGTAATTGATTATACTGTTAATACTACAAGCAATTTAGTAAAATTTGAGTTAGATGAAAATGGCAGACAAAGAGAAGGCAATATGATTGCTCAACAAATTTTTGGAAGTGGTGGTCTAATTAACTTCGGTGATGCCACAATCCATAATCAAAATATTACTATTAATATCAAACCAAAATTGCCAAGTTTTTTGGGAATTAGTAAGTATGTTGACCTAAATGGTTCGTTTGCCACTGATTATAATTGGAATAGCCCTTTGGAGCCTGACCCAGAAAGATCTAACATTGTAAAAACTGCAGGATTTTCGAATAGAATTAGATTTAATATGCCCTTTCAATTAATGCAATTAGGCGAAAATTGGTTAGGTAAGTCTTTCAAACAATCTCCAATGAATAATAACCCTGACACGAGTACAATTTTACAAAAAATTGCTCATACGATTAGATTTATCTTTTTTGATTTTAATAAATTAGACTTTGTTTTCACTCAAACAAATACTGCCAATACCCCTGGTATATATGGTGGTACAGGTTTCACAAATTTTTGGAGCAGAGGTTTCACAGGTAGAGATTCCCGTGAAATTTGGGGACCAAGTTTCCCATATCAATTAGGGCTTACCTCTCACCCGCACGGTGGAGTTAACATGGGTACCTCTGCCAGATTCCCGTTTGTAAACTTTAATACTGACCCAGGTATTAGAGCTGCAAACGCAGTGCTACAAGAAAATTATACTCAAAAATCTAACTTCACAATCAATACTTCACGTCCACTTTGGGAGGGTGCAAGATTAGATTTGGAATGGAAAACTGACTTGACATTTAATCGTAATCAAACAGTAAGAACTGATGAAAATGGTGTTCCAACTTTTACTAATATAATTGCAATGGAATCACTTCAAAGGTCTTATGTTACATTCCCAACATTCTTTGGTTTGAATTTATTTAATAATACAATTGATAACGTAACTAATATTTTTAATGGTAGAAGAGCAGTTATCGAAGTGAACGAACCTAACGAAACAGCAAGAAACGAACAGTTACAAACTGCACTCGCTACCTCGTTTTATGAAGGCTTGGAAGCATTTAGTCTTACCGGTGGTGGAGCAGGTAGATTTTTGCCAAGTCCAAACTGGGGTATTCGTTGGGAAGGATTAGAAAAGTTAGAATTATGGTCTAAATATGTTGATAAAATTCAATTTGAACATAATTATCGCTCTACTTATGATGAAGCAGTTATGATAACTGATAAAGGTAGAGTAATACAAAATCAACAAGTAAATTTTGGGTTTTCACCATTAATTGGATTTACTGTTAATTTCAATGAAAAAGAAATTAACGGTAAAGCTTCGGCAAATATTAAGTGGAATAGTACTAGAGGATTTAATCTTAGTTCTGCAGCAAGAGCTACAATTTCGGAACAATCAACAGAAGAAATTAGTATTTTGGCAAATTATACAATGAAAGGCTTTACATTTGCACTTTTGGGTATTGATATGCAAAATGATTTGGACTATAGTTTCTTCTTCTCTTGGAAAAACACAGGCAGAGCTGCCTTTAATATATTAGACCCAAATCCAGCACAAAACAATCAAGGAACACCAATTCAAGGTAATACAGTAATCACATTGGAGCCAAGAGCAAGATATTCAATGAGCAATAGAGTTACAGCGTCATTATTCTTGCGTTATGAAGCCAATCTAACAGCTGGAGCTGCCCAACCAGGGTTTTCTACGACTCAATTTGGCTTAGATATTAGACTATCTTTAGCCGGTGGCAGATAAAGAAAAAGTAAGGAAATAGTAGAGATGGATAGTGATATGGAAAAGAATGAAATAATACTTAGATAAAAGTAAATAACATCTTCACTTTGAAGAGAGTGCAGATGTTATTCTATCAGAAAACCCTATAATCCTTGTTAATCAAGGTTCAGAAAATATTTTCAACTCTCTTCTCATATCAATCTTATAACAACATACTCGGAAGAGTATTTTCGTAAATTGCTTTTAAGTCAGATACTTTTACGTTGATTTCGTTGTTTATATTTAGGGTGCCGTTATTCACTTTCCCTAAATGTGTAAGGTTGACATTGTTTTCATTACAAATTGCACTTAATTGCACTGTTTTTTCTGAATTTAAAGCAACTACTACTCTCGATTGGCTTTCACCGAATAATTTACCAAAATTTATATTTTCGATATTAATATCTGCTCCTAAAATCTCTTTTCCGGAGCCAATTGAAGACATTGCCATTTCAGCAATAGCAACAGCCAATCCACCTTCACTTGTATCGTGGGCAGCATTGATTATACCATTACCAATTAATTTTAGAATTGTACTTTGTAAACGGCATTCTTCGTCCAAATCCAAAATCGGAGAATTACCTTCAATTTTGTTAAATAATACTTTAATCAACTCGCTTCCGCCAAACTCTTCTCTATTATTACCAATTAAGAAAATTTCATCACCAACATTTTTAAAGTTTAGAGAACAAGTTTTATTCAAGTCGTCAATAATCCCGAGCATACCAATTGTTGGAGTTGGATAAACTGCCGAATTTTGCGATTCGTTATGGAAACTAACATTACCACCGGTAACAGGAGTTTCAAACTTTCTACAAGCGTCTCCCATACCTCTGATTGCTTCTTTGAATTGATAAAATACACCTTTGTCATAAGGATTACCAAAGTTTAGACAATTTGTAATTGCAACTGGTCTTGCTCCAACACAAACAACATTTCTCGCTGCTTCGGCAACGGCAATTTTAGCACCTTCATAAGGATTTAGATACACATATCTACTATTACAATCAGTGGTAAGTGCAATTCCTCTCCCTGGAATTTCTTTAATTCTTAATACCGCTGCATCACCTTTAATATCTACAGTATTAGTTCTAACTTGTGAGTCATATTGTTCGTAAATCCATCTTTTAGAAGCTATTGTAGGTGAATTTAATAATTTTTCGAGTGCAGTTTGATAAGTAATATTTGAAAAATCAAGAGTACTAAAATCAAATTTATGTTTTTCGCTAATATAAGCTGGTTCTTCGAACTCTCTTAGATTCACAGGTGCTGCTCCACCAAGCACTAAATCGTCAGCGTTGATATGACCAACTTTTTTGCCAAATCTTTTGAATTTGACAAATGGGTCTTCTGTGATATTTCCAATTTGAGTCATCGGAACGTCCCATTTTTTGGCAATTGCCAAAGCTTGTGCTTCTTTTCCTTTTTCAATTACAACTAACATTCTTTCTTGTGATTCTGAAAGCATAATTTCATAAGCACTCATACCTTCTTCTCTAAGAGGCACTTTATCCAAATCTATTTCCATACCAACACCATTTTTGGCACTCATTTCAGATGTAGAGCAACTTATCCCTGCTGCACCCATATCTTGAATACCAACAACGACACCAGATTGAATTAATTCAATTGTAGTTTCGACTAATAATTTTTCTTGGAATGGGTCACCAACTTGAACTGTTGGACGCATATTTTCAGTTTCTGCATCAAATTCTCTTGATGCAAGTAATGAAGCTCCGTGAATACCATCTCTACCAGTATTACTACCAACAATAAACACAGGATTACCTGGACCTCTGGCTCCGGCAGAAGCAGTTTGGTCTGCCTTTACAATACCTGCTGCCATTGCATTTACTAATGGATTATCTTTATAACAATCGTCAAAATATACTTCACCACCGACAGTTGGCACTCCAAAACAATTTCCATAATGGCTGATACCACTTACCACACCTTTAACAATATATTTAGTTCTATCATTATCCAAATTCCCAAATCTAAGAGAATTTAAAGCGGCTATTGGTCTTGCACCCATTGTAAAAATATCTCTCAAAATCCCGCCAACACCAGTAGCCGCTCCTTGGAATGGTTCGATTGCAGATGGGTGATTATGGCTTTCGATTTTGAATGCAATTGCATAACCATCTCCAATATCCACTAATCCAGCGTTTTCTTCACCAGCTTCTACTAATAGATTTTTGCCAGAACGAGGAAGAGTTTTTAGTTGCAAAATTGAATTTTTGTATGAACAGTGCTCACTCCACATAACCGAAAATATTCCAATTTCTGTATAAGTTGGGATTCTTCCCATTTTGCTTAGAATACTGTTATATTCTGCTTCGGTAAGCCCCAAAGAAGTAGCAACTTCTAAGTTTACTTCTATTTCAGAATATAATTCACTTGCAGGGATATTAGGGATATTAGATAAATTTGAATTGTTTTGCATTTTTAGACCAATTATTTAGACCAATTATAGTTAAAGTAATTTATTTTTTTATTTTTGATATTTTAAATCTCAATTTCATAACTGACGAATACAAAATTAACTCATTTGAATTAAAGTTAATAATATATATAGAATAACAATTTTAAAATATGATTAAAGATGATTAAAGTATTATTTACCACCCCAATAATTGATTTTGGAGCATATAAATTAATACTCCAGCAATATATCCCAAAAGCGCCAAACCAGATATATTTTTGAGGTACCAAGCAAAGTTTATTCTTTCCATTCCCATTGCTGCCACACCAGCAGCAGAGCCAATAATTAAAATACTGCCACCAGTACCTGCACAAAAAGCCAGAAATTCCCAAAAATAACTGTCAGTCGGATACACAGATAAATCATACATACCTTGAGCGGCTGCCACAAGTGGAACATTATCAATTATTGAAGATAACAACCCAATAGAGATGACAATTACATTATCATCTTTGAGAGTATCGCTCATCCATTTGGCAATATTAGTCAACATACCAACAGATTCTAATGCCGAGATGCTT
>Ga0209702_10006136_pt1 | contig 15712 bp, 19 predicted proteins | sample FRY01_FD_187210 | JGI IMG/M metagenome (GOLD analysis project Ga0209702, IMG submission 187210) | Freshwater microbial communities from Lake Fryxell liftoff mats and glacier meltwater in Antarctica - FRY-01 (SPAdes) (version 2) | ecosystem: Environmental > Aquatic > Freshwater > Ice > Glacier... | reverse complement strand
CGCGCCGTCTTTAGCATCGAAAAAGAATTTACCGTTACCAGCGGTGGCATAGTAACGGTGCGTTTCTGAAGTTTTTGGTAGGCATTAAACCCAGTGCCTATATTGAGGTCACAAGCCCGTTAGATGTCCGCCGATTCGCCCCAGCCCAAGCCGCCCCTTGCCATCGACCGCGAGATTTTGCGGCTGTTCGTAAGTGAGCAAACACGCGACTCGGCCATGCGGCTGTTGATGCAGCATTATTCGAGACGGCTTTACTGGCACATCCGCAAAATGGTGATCGACCACGATGAAACCAATGACCTCTTGCAAGAAACCTTTATCAAAGCTTGGAAAGGGCTAACGAATTTTCGCGACGAGTCGGCCCTGTATACTTGGCTTTACCGCATCGCCACCAATAATTGTCTTACACACCTCAAAAAAAAGCGTGAGCGCTTTTTTCTGCCTATTCACGACATCACCCCAGAGCTACAAGAAAAACTTAGCGCAGCCACCCCAAGTGAAGCCGCCGAAAGTATAGAATACAAGCTACAGCAAGCTATTTTACGCCTTCCCGACAAGCAACGTATCGTTTTTAACATGCGCTATTACGATGAAATGCCCTACGATGAAATGTCTTCTGTGCTGGGTACTTCGGTGGGCGCGCTAAAAGCCTCCTACCACCATGCCGCCAAAAAGGTGGAAGATTTTTTGAAAAACCGTTAAACCAAAGTTTGTTTCACAAGTCCTAATAACTGTTGTGCAAAATCCACTAAAACATACCTCAAAGCAGTTGCCGTACCAAGCCCCGTACGGGTATTTTGAGTCGCTAGAGGCCAAAACATGGAGCAAGCTGCAAGCCAAGCCTGCCGTCAAGCCGCTTTTGCAAAGCTATTTGGCCTACGCAGGGGTGGCGCTGCTGCTGTTGATGGCCTGCTATGCCGGCTGGCAATCGCAACAACCCGTCGCCAACGAGCTCCAGCAACTCCTAAGCCAAATAGAACACGATACCAAAGCCGACTATTTGCTCAACCGAAGCGATCCTTATGCCATTTATCAATGGGTCGATTTTGAGGTAGTGGCAAACGACTGGCTGCCGGAGCTTGAAGCCGATGAAGCTTTACACTGGCTCGAAGCCGAAACCCTTGAAACTTTAATGACTGAATTATGAAGAAGTTCCTCTTGCTATTTCTTTTGTTAGCGCCGATGACTTTTATCCATGCCCAACGCGGCGCAGGCGGTCCAGCACGCTTAGCGGAGATGCGTGCCGCTAAAATTGGCTTTTTTACTCGATTTTTAGCTTTGGATGAAGAAGAAGCCGAAAAATTTTGGCCTGTGTACAACAAATACGAAGAAGAACGCGAGGCCCAGCGCAAAAAAATGATGGGACTGCGGCTGAATAAAGAAAGTGCCGAAGCCATTAGCGAGAAGGAAGCAGAAGCGCTTGTGGAACAATATTTACAACTGCGCCAAGAGGAGGTAGCGCTCGAAAAACGCTTTTATGCCTCGGTAAAAAAGGTATTACCTGTCGAAAAAGTAGCCAAACTCTTCCAAGCCGAGCGGCAGTTTCAGCGCGAAATACTGCGCAGCATGCGCCAGCAAAACCGTCCGGGCCCGGACGGCCGCTAAGGCCTGTGGGACTTGAGCGAGGGGAGCAGCCACGGAGGATTTTTGCCAACGGCCTACCTTTGGCGTGCCCATCCACCAATTTATCATTGCCAAGGCTATCAAGCCGTAACAACCAAACCTTACGGTCGAGAACATTATCAGAGGTGGCGCTACGCTAGGAAGCTGCAAGCCAAATTTCATTTTTCAGCTTTAAAACGCTTCGCCCTAAAAAAGCAACATCTGCTAAGCCCGAATCGAACTCGTCGTACAATGGAGAATCTCCGTTAGTATGCAATAGCAACAAATAGGCATTATAAATAGGTTGATGGTCCATGGCGATGTGCCGGGGATTGATCCAATAAGAATAATGAGCCCCCCATTGCTTTAAGTCTTCCAGGAAGTAATATTTGTCTGCACGGTCCCTTACCCACTGATTAACAACTTGTTGATTCCTGCGTTCCGAAACCAATAAACGTACATTTAAATTTGGGTTACACCCGGGAAACAAGCTCAACATGTAAAAAGTAGCGCCATTCACTATTGCCATACCCGCACAGAGAGAAGCTCCCGAACCATTGGTGGTGGTATCGGTAAAATATCGTTGGGCAAAGGGACTTTGCGCAACAAAAAAAGAGGATACATATGAATCTCCTCATGGCAAAAAGTAACAGGCTGCACAGTTTGTATCAGTCGAGCATCTCAGCACTATCAGGATGTTAGTGAAATGGCGGGGATGAGCGGTAAGCCCAATTCATTTGATAGAACCTATTTCTGTTTGGTTTAAAGGTGTATCAACTATGATCAGACTACACATCCACCTGCACCAAAGCCCTCTGAAGAGTGGCCCAGCAAGCGGCCTCATCGCTGTCCAACACCTTAGGTCTCAAAAAAGGATGTAACTTTACGCTTCATCAAAAACACATCATGAAAATAAATATGCATATCGCCACACCTGCAGCCGGCAAAGCCCAGGTGTTTTTTACTGCCACTGGCAGTGCCCTTAGCAAATTGAAGTTGAACGAGGCGGAGGTAACTTATGTAAGCGCCCGCATCGAAAAAAAAGCCAGCGTGGTGGCCATCCACCAGCACCCGCAATTGCGCTGGGTGGTGCAGCTGTCGAACAAAAAAACAGGCACCGCCGCCTTGGAAATGGCCCGCAAAGCAGGTCACACCCTCTACCAGCAGCTTAAAGCCCTGGAAGTAACGGAGGTAATCCTTCAAAACGAAGCCGAAAAAGAGACTTTCTTGGCTTTTGCCGAAGGATTGGCTTTGTCGGCCTACCAGTTTAACCGCTACAAAACAGGCGATCGTGCGCCCAAATACAGTTTACAAAGCATCGGTCTTCACGCGCCAGCCCTCGCCGAAGCCGAAGTAAATGAGCTCAGCAACCTCATTAGCGCCGTTTTTGAGGCTCGCGACCTGGTAAACGAGCCCCTCAGCTTCCTCACCGCCGAGCAACTGAGCGCCGAATTCCGTCGCCTTGGGGCCGAAGCAGGTTTCAGCGTGGAAGTCTTTAATAAAAAACAAATCGAAAGTCTGAAAATGGGCGGACTCCTCGCCGTGAACCGCGGCTCACAGCGCCCGCCTACCTTTAACATCCTCGAATACAAACCCGCCAACGCCGAAAATAAAAAGCCCATCATTTTGGTAGGCAAGGCGGTGGTGTACGATACGGGTGGCTTGAGTTTGAAGCCAACGGCAGGCAGCATGGACAGCATGAAGTGCGATATGGCCGGCGGCGGCGCCATGGCAGCAACGATGTATGCCATCGCTAAAAACAAACTGCCCATCCATGTGGTGGCGCTCATACCAGCAACCGACAACCGTCCCGGTGAAGATGCCTACGTGCCCGGCGACGTTATTACCATGTACAACGGGATGACCGTAGAGGTGCTCAATACCGACGCAGAAGGCCGCCTCATCCTAGCCGACGCCCTGCATTACGCTAAAAAATACAAGCCTGAGCTCGTTATCGACATGGCTACCCTCACCGGTTCGGCTGTTTTGGCCATCGGAAGCGTGGGCAGCGTGATCATGGGCACCGCCGCTGACCACAGCTTTAAAGCCCTCCAGCAGAGCGGCGAAGCCACCTACGAACGCCTGGTGCATTTTCCTTTTTGGGACGAATATGGCGACATGATCAAAAGCCACATCGCCGACCTCAAAAACATCGGGGGCCGCGAGGCTGGCAGCATCACCGCAGGCAAATTCCTCGAGCATTTTGTAGATTATCCTTGGATCCACGTCGACATTGCGGGCCCTGCCTTCTTAGACGCCGAAAGCAGCTACCGCAGCAAGCATGGCACAGGTGTAGGGGTTCGATTGTTGTACCACTTCTTCAAAAACTACCAGCATGGAGCACAAGGTTAAACTCGGCATTACCGTGGGCGACCTCAACGGCATTGGCATGGAGGTGATCATTAAAACCTTGATGGAACCCCGCATCACTACCATTTGCACGCCCATTGTGTACGGTTCTTCGCGTACCGCCTCCTATCACCGCAAGGCGCTGGGGGTAAACGACTGGAGTTTTAACATCATCAATGAGGCCGAAGCCGCCAATCCCAAGCGTGCGAATTTGCTAAACGTTTGGCAAGAGGAAGTGAACATCCAGCTCGGTCAGCCCGATCCAGAAGTGGGCAAGTACGCCTTAACTTCCCTCGAGGCTGCCGTGGCCGACCTCAAAGCTGGCAAAATCGATGCCTTGCTAACGGCACCTATTAATAAAGACACCATTCAGTCTGAAAGCTTCAAATTTCCGGGACATACCGAATACCTCCAGCAGGCTTTTGGGGCAGCGGACGTGCTGATGTTTTTGGTGAGTGATAAATTGCGCGTGGGGGTGGTTACCGGTCACATTCCTTTAAAAGAGGTGGCCAAAAAACTGCACACCAAAGACATCTTGAGTAAGCTCATGTTGATGCAGCGCTCGTTGCAACTCGACTTTGGCATCCGTCGGCCGCGGATTGCCGTGCTATCGCTCAATCCACATGCAGGCGACAACGGTCTGCTCGGCGATGAAGAAACCACCCTCATCAAGCCAGCCATCGAGCAGGCAGCTGCAACAGGTATGCAGGTGTTTGGTCCCTACGGCGCAGATGGCTTTTTTGGCTCGGCCCTCTTCAGCAAGTTTGATGCCGTGCTGGGTATGTACCACGACCAAGTACTCACGCCTTTCAAAACGTTGGCTTTCGAAAACGGGGTGAATTTTACCGCGGCCTTGCCGGTGGTGCGCACCTCGCCCGATCATGGCACGGGTTATGACATCGCTGGAAAAAACGAGGCGGATCCTGCGTCGTTTCGCCATGCTTTGTACGCGGCTGTGGATATATTTAGGCAGCGTAGCGAGCAAACGGCTTTGGAGGCAGGCGCCATCAAAGGCGGGCAAGTTAAATTAGAGCGCGAACGCAACTAAAACAGAGGCGATTGCGGACGGCGAGATCACATTTTTCAATATCCTTTTTCAATGTCGAAAAAAGATAGTACCTTTGCCGTCCTGAATTGCGGGGCTACCGATGGAGGCATTGAAACTATATAACATCCGGTTTACGGGTTTAAAGAATGGTTTTCATGATTTCGATTACGAAATCCATGGGGACTTTTTCAGGGCCTTTAATGGAAGTTTGATTCAAGAAGCTGATTTAAAGGTGGCTTTAGAGCTAGAACGTAAGACGAACGGACTGGCGCTGCTATTCAAAACTACAGGTTTTTTGACCTTGCCATGCGACCGCTGCCTCCAAGCAGTGAACGTGCCGGTAAGCGACGAATCGGAGCTTTTGGTAAAGTTTTCAGCCAATCCGGCCGAAAGCACCGACAGCATTTGGTACCTGCCTACAACGGCATGGGAAATCAATGTGGGACAATATTTATACGAAACACTCAGCTTGCTGATGCCCTTGCGGGTGTCGTGCGAAGTTGGAGAAAGCGGCCACTGTGAAGGCGACTTTGAATCTTTGATGCAGAAGTACGATGGCAGTAACGCAGATAGTGAGGGAAGCAGCGATGTGGATCCTCGATGGGAAAAACTTAAGAACTTAAAGTTAAACTGAAATGCCAAATCCAAAACACCGCCACTCGCGGAGCAGAAGAGACAAGAGAAGAACGCACTACAAGGCAGAAGCCCCTACCGTTGCCACTTGTCCTACTACTGGCCAGCCACACCTGTACCACCGCGCTCATTGGTTTGAGGGCAAAATGTACTACAAAGGCAGAGTAGTAATAGACGCTACGGCTTAATTTGCATTCGATGCGCATAGGCGTCGATATCATGGGGGGTGATTTCGCCCCAGAAGCTGCAATTGCAGGGGTAAATTTAGCTATGGCAAAACTGCCAGCGGATGTACAACTGAGTCTGTTTGGTGACGCGAGCGTGCTAGATGCCGCTTTTGCGGACCATCCGGAACGGGATAGCCGCATACACCTTGTGCCGACCACCCAAGTAATCGCCATGGGGGAACACCCCACGAAGGCCATCCCCAAATACCCTGACTCCAGTATTGTAGTCGGGTTTCAGCATTTACGCCAAGGCCATATCCAAGCTTTTACAGGGGCAGGCAATACTGGCGCCATGCTGGTTGGAGGCATGTACACCGTTAAAACCATTCCAGGCGTGGTTCGTCCTGCCATCGCTTCTTTAGTGCCTAAGCAAACGGGCGGTATGGGACTGATAGTAGACGTGGGCGCCAATGCAGATTGTAGGCCGGATAGTTTGTACCAATTCGGCATCCTAGGCAACTTGTATGCCAAGCACATATTGGGGATAGAATCGCCGCGTGTGGGGCTGATGAACATTGGAGAAGAAGAAGAAAAAGGCAATTTGCTCTCGCAGGCTGCTTTCAAAATACTCCATGAAAATGAGCATTTCAATTTTGTAGGCAATTTAGAGGGTCGTGATTTGTTTAACGACAAAGCTGACGTTATTGTATGCGACGGATTCACTGGCAATGTGATGATTAAATTGGCCGAAAGTTTTTACGAGCTGATTTTGCATCGCGGGATCAAAGATGATTTTTTTGACCGGTTTAACTACGAAAACTACGGTGGAAGCCCCATTTTAGGGCTCAACAAACCGGTAGTCATCGGTCACGGCATCTCCAACGACAAGGCCATCATGAATATGATTGTGCATGCCAGCGAATTGGCACGCCACGATTTAACAGAAAAAATCAGCCAAGCCTTTAATTAGGTTTGGAAAGGTAAAAAATACTAATTTGCAAGCCCGTTGTATGCAAGCGCATAGCGGGCTTTGTACATAATGACCTGTCATGAATAAAACGACTGCAGCCATCACCGGCATATTTGCTTGGGCGCCCGACAATGTGGTTACCAATTTTGATCTAGAGAAGATCATGGATACCAATGACGAGTGGATAACCACCCGTACGGGTATCAAAGAGCGCCGGTGGATGATTGAGCCTGGCAGTGCCACCTCAGACATTGGCGTAAAAGCGGTAGCAGGATTGATGGCTAAAACAGGCCTCAAGCCCGAAGAAATCGAATTACTCATTTGCTGTACGGCAACGCCTGACATGGCTTTTCCCGCAACTGCCAACATCATCACCGATAAAATTGGCGCACGCAATGCAGTGGGTTACGATCTTTCTGCCGCTTGCTCGGGCTTTTTGTTTGGGGTAACTACAGGTGCCCAATTCATAGAGACGGGTATGTATAAAAAAGTAGTGATTGTGGGTGCAGATAAAATGACCTCTATTTTGAATATTGACGACCGTGCAACCTCTATCATTTTTGGAGACGGAGGTGGTGCAGTGTTGCTTGAGCCCAATCGAGAAGGTTTGGGTGTAATCGACAGCATCATGCACAGCGATGGTGCCGGCAGACACTTTTTGCACCAAAGGGCGGGTGGTTCTCAGAAACCTGCGAGCATCGAAACGGTGACCAACAAAGAACATTTTGTTTATCAAGAAGGCAAAACCGTATTTAAGTTTGCCGTCACCAATATGGCCAATACAGCTGCTGAAATCATGGATCGGAATCAGCTCACAGCCGATGATGTGGCCTGGTTAGTGCCGCACCAAGCCAACAAACGTATTATTGATGCCACCCGCGAACGCATGGGTTTAGCCGAGTCTAAAACCATGGTCAACATTCAGCGCTACGGCAACACCACCAATGGCACCATTCCGCTTTGCTTGCATGAGTGGGAATCACAGCTCAAAAAAGGCGATAACATCATTTGGGCAGCCTTCGGCGGCGGCTTTACTTGGGGCGCACTCTATTTAAAGTGGGCATACGACCCTAAATAATTGCGGTTATTTTTGCCACCTTATTTTCGAACTATTAAATTGCAATCTATATGGCCAGTACCTCTGAATTCAGAAATGGACTCTGCATCAAATTCAACCACGATATTTACCAAGTTGTTGAGTTTTTACACGTGAAACCAGGCAAAGGCGCTGCTTTTGTACGCACCAAATTGCGCAGCATGACCAACGGTCGTGTGCTCGAAAACACTTTTCCATCAGGTGCTAAAATTGATGTTGTTCGGGTAGAAACCCGCGAATATCAGTTTTTATACAAAGACGACATGGGCTATAATTTTATGGATGGTGAGTCTTTTGAGCAATTCAGCATAGAAGAGCATAAAATTAACGCACCACAGTTTTTACAGGAAGGTGCGGTTTGTTTGACGACCGTAAATGCGGAAGACGATAGTATTTTAGCGTTGGAATTGCCTAATGCTATAGAAATGGAAGTAACTTACACCGAGCCTGGCTTGCGCGGCGATACCGCTAGCGGTAATGCCCTCAAGCATGCAACCGTTGATAACGGGCCGAATGTAAACGTACCCTTATTTGTAAACCAAGGCGATCGTATCCGCATTGATACCCGCACCGGTGATTATATTGAACGCGTAAAGTAACCCTTAACCTAAGCAAAATGGACTTAAAAGAAATACAAGACCTCATTCGTTTCGTATCGAAATCAGGCGTAACTGAAGTCGAAATTGAAAAAGAAGGCTTCAAAATCGTAATCAAGGCTGAAAAGCCCACCGCTGAATACCACGCGATAATGCAACAGCAGCCCATGATGATGCAAGCGCAGCCAGCGCAAATCGCTGCTCCGGCAGCACCTGCTCCGGCGGCGGAACCAGTGGCAGCCGATGGCGGCATAGGCATCAAATCGCCAATGATTGGTACTTTTTACCGCTCGGGAGGTCCAGACAAAGATGCTTTCGTAAAAGTAGGCGACCGGGTTGCAAAGGGCCAGGTAGTTTGCATCATCGAAGCCATGAAACTCTTCAACGAAATTGAATCAGAAGTTTCAGGCACCATTACCAAAGTGATGGTTGAAAATGCATCGCCTGTAGAGTACGATCAGCCGTTATTCTTGGTTGATCCGTCGTGATCGCCTTACGTTTCACCTAAAGCGAACACTGTGTTTAAGAAAATTTTAATTGCCAACAGGGGAGAAATCGCCCTGAGGGTCATCCGCACATGCCGCGAAATGGGCATTAAAACGGTGGCGGTTTATTCTACTGCCGACCGCGAAAGTTTGCACGTACGTTTTGCCGACGAAGCCGTGTGCATCGGTCCACCAAAAAGTATCGACTCCTATCTCAACATCCCCAACATTTTGGCGGCGGCCGAAATTACCAATGCTGATGCTATCCATCCAGGTTATGGGTTTTTGTCGGAGAACGCCAAGTTTTCTGAGATTTGCCGCGAGTATGGCATCAAATTCATCGGCCCGCCGCCTGAGGCCATCAACGCCATGGGCGACAAGGCAACGGCCAAAGAAACCATGAAAAAGGCAGGTGTGCCTGTGGTTCCTGGTTCCGATGGTTTGCTGCAGAGCTTAGACGAAGCCAAAAAAGTTGCGGGTGAAATCGGTTATCCAGTCATCGTCAAAGCTACAGCCGGTGGGGGCGGTCGTGGCATGCGTGTGATTTGGAAAGAAGAAGACCTCGAGGCCAACATCGATTCTGCCAAGCGCGAGTCGGGAGCGGCCTTCGGCAACGATGGCATGTACATGGAGAAATTCATTGAAGAGCCTCGTCACATCGAAATTCAGATTGTAGGCGACCAATACGGCAAAGCTTGTCATTTGAGTGAGCGCGACTGCTCCATCCAACGCCGTCACCAGAAGTTGATTGAGGAGTCACCATCTCCCTTTATGACCGACGAGCTGCGCGAGCGCATGGGCGAGGCTGCTGTACGTGGCGCCATGGCTGTGAATTACGAAGGTGCTGGTACGATCGAGTTTTTGGTTGACAAAAATCGCAACTTTTACTTCATGGAGATGAATACGCGGATCCAAGTAGAGCACCCCGTGACTGAAGAAGTAATCGACTACGATTTGATCAAAGAACAAATCAAGGTAGCTGCTGGCATCCCAATTTCAGGTAAAAACTACATTCCTAAGATGCATGCCATCGAGTGTCGCATAAATGCGGAAGATGTATTTAACGATTTCCGTCCATCACCAGGCATAATCACCACCCTGCATGTGCCGGGCGGTCATGGCGTGCGCATCGACACCCACATCTATTCGGGCTACACCATTCCACCTTATTACGACAGCTTGATTGCCAAGGTAATTGCAACTGCGCAAACCCGCGAAGAAGCCATTGCCACCATGGAGCGCGCCTTAAGTGAGTTCGTGGTAGAAGGCATTAAAACAACCATTCCTTTCCACATCAAAATGCTCAAGGATGAAAATTTCCGTGCCGGAAACTTCAACACCCAGTATTTGAATAACTGGAGCATGGAAGACTAAAAATCTACCTTTTCAAACAAAGCCGGGCCCTCAAGGTCCGGCTTTTGTATTTTACCAGCTTCCGCAATACCGCTTTTGGGAATAGTATTCGGCCATGGGGACGTGCGGCTGGTATTTGGTATAGAAGACTTGTTCCTTCGATTTTGTGAACGATTTTGATCCCATACTGTTAACTTTGCAGTTTAACAGTGTACCATGCAAAATCTTATTACCATATATACAGAGTCTACGCCCAATCCCGACACCATGAAGTTTGTGTCGAATCGTTACATTTTACCCGATGAAACCCTCGATTACACCAGCGTGGAGCAAACCAAGGATGCACCCATGGCTGCGAAATTGTTCGAATTTCCGTTTGTTTCAGGCATTTTCATCTCGCAAAACTTTGTGACCATCACGCGTAAGGCTGGCGAAGACTGGGCGGAGATCAACCCCATGCTCAAAGACTTCATTCAAAGCTACCTCGAAGCGGGTTTGCCCATTTACCAGCCGGTGGCGGAAGGAGAAGCAGCGGTGGAAGACGACCGGGAGACGGTGAAACGCATCAAACAAATCCTCAAAGACTACATACAGCCAGCCGTAGAGCAAGATGGTGGTGCCATCAGCTACAAAGCTTTTGACGAGGCATCGGGCTTGGTAACGGTGGAGTTGCGCGGCTCATGCAGTGGTTGTCCATCGAGTATGATCACCCTCAAAGCTGGTATCGAAAATTTGCTCAAGCGCATGTTGCCAGAAGTGAAAGAAGTAGTAGCAGCTTAAAAGACCTTTTAATAGGATGGAAGCCCTGGTGTAGTAATGTGCCGGGGCTTTTTGCTTAGCCGTCAGAGCGAGCGCTTTGCTTGCTGTTTAGATGGACATGGCTTTGCCAATTAAGTGATTGGATTCCGAAGCCCGTCGCAAACGCCAACCACTTCTGGTGCTGAGGCTAAGGAATTCTCCTTTAAAGCGGACCGTTTTTAAGAATTCCGGAATAATTCAGGAAGGTGTGGTGGATCCTTGACTTTTGCCGAACTTTGAATTATGGCTATTCGCATAACAGGTACCGGCGCCTACATTCCCACCGAACGCATTACCAATACGGATTTTGCAAAACACGAGTTTTTGAACGAAGACGGCAGTCCTTTCCCCTACGCCAATGAAGTAGTGGCGCAAAAATTTCAAGAAATTACGGGTATTGAAGAGCGGCGGTATGCCAGCGACAATTTGCTCACCTCCGACATCGCCACTTTAGCCGCTCAAGAAGCGATTGCCAAAGCAGGTATCGACCCAGAAACCTTAGATTATGTGATTTTGGCGCATAATTTCGGTAATGTGCGCGCCGATGCCATACAAACCGACATCCTACCTAGTTTGGCCAGTCGTGTGAAACATTCCTTGGGTATCAAAAACCCACGCTGCGTGGCATACGACATCCTGTTTGGCTGTCCGGGTTGGATAGAAGGCGTAATTCAAGCGCAGGCTTTTATCCGAGCAGGGATGGCGCGTAAGTGTTTGGTGATTGGGGCCGAAACGTTGTCGCGGGTACTCGATCCGCACGACCGCGACAGCATGATTTACAGCGATGGTGCTGGGGCGGCGGTGGTAGAATGGGCACAAGGCGAAGGCGGCATCCTTACCCATGCCACACTCAGTTATACAGTAGATGAAGCTTATTTTTTGTTTTTCGGGAGCTCGTTCAACAAAAAGCTAGATCCCAATACCCGCTACATCAAGATGTTTGGTCGCAAAATTTATGAATTTGCAGTGAGCCGGGTGCCCGAAGCCATGCAGTTGTGCCTCGACCAAAGTGGTATCTCCATCGACGAAGTTAAAAAAGTGGTCATCCACCAAGCCAATGAAAAAATGGATGAAGCCATCATCCACCGCTTTTTTAAACGCTACGGTCGCGTGGCACCCGAAGGGGTGATGCCCATGAGCATTCACAAGCTGGGTAATTCGAGTGTGGCTACGGTACCCACGTTGTTCCACTTGCTGCTCCAAAATCAAATTGAAGGGCAAAGTGTACAGCCTGGCGATGTGTTGCTATTTGCTTCGGTTGGCGCAGGGATGAACATCAATGCCTTTGTTTACCGAATGTGAAGTAGAAAACCTTAATTTTATAGAATGAAAGGGTGTTTTTGCGCTGCATTGCTCGTCGCATTCCTTTTTGAGGGACGGGTTTCAGGACAAAACCCATCGGCCAAGACCATCACAGACCAACAGCAACAATGGGTGGGCGTAATGACCAACGGTCGGCTTTCAGAGAAATGGGGACTCTGGAATGATTTTCATCATGTGCCGGGCGCATTTACGGTGATTCGCACGGGACTATCGTATAAAATTTTGCCAGCAATGACCCTCACGGCAGGATATGCGCAACTGTGGTTGCCGGCACCAGCCGAAGCGGGCCTTCCGCGTGCCGAACGTCGACCTTGGGGGCAGTTGGTAGTTAATCACAAGGTAAGTCCACGCCTTTTTATAACCAATCGCATTCGCTACGACCTGCGTTACCGACAAAGTCTAGTGGCTGGTTCGCCTGTCGAAGGCTTCGATTTCAACCACCGTTTACGCTTTTTAGTAGGCATGCGTTGGCCACTCAAGGGCCTCGAAATCAAGGGAGGAACCCCTTTCCTCAACCTGAGCAACGAGATACTTGTGAATTTTGGGCAGCAAATTCTCGACAATCATTTCGACCAAAACCGCTTGTGGGCCACCTTGGGATGGCAGCTAGGCGATTTAACCTTACAAAGTGGTTATATGTTACGATATGTGCAGCTCGCGGGCCCGGTGCAATACCAACGCAATCACACCTTACTCCTTTGGCTCGCATGGAATTTTGATTTTCGTAAAAAGGCACAGTCAGAATTCTTTTACCGGCACCCCTAGCCTTCGTGGATTTGCATTACGGGGCCCCTAGCAGCCAAGTCCACAGCATTACTACCCCAAAAGCTATCAGCGGACCTATCAAAAGCGTAAACACACCACCTTTTGTGAAATCTTTTTGGTCGAGCATTCCCGTAGCAAATGAAATTGCGTTAGCAGGGGTGGAAACCGGCAATAGCAAGGCGGAAGCGCAACTGAGTGAAACGATAAGCGGTACTGCTAAGCCGTAAATACCAGGCAACGATAAGCCCAAAGGTACCAAAATAGAGGCAGCGGCAGTGTTGCTCATGATGTTCGACAAGAACGCTGCCATAAAACTAAAAACCAGTGCAATCCCCAAAGCAGGAATGGGCAACGCATTGATGCGATCCATCACAATGGTGGTGAGACCTACCTGCACCATCGCCACGCCTAGCGCCAATCCACCTGCCACCAACATCAGTGTTTCCCAGGGCAAGCGGCGCACGTCCTCGGCTTTAAGTACTTGAAAAAGGGTGAGCAGCACAATCGGAATGGCCGAGGTGGCTGCTAAAGGTACGCCGTGCAAGGGCTCGGTCATCCACATACTCACCGTTACCACGAGCGTAAAAATAACTGCGCGACGCGGGAAAGTTGGTCCTTTTTCTTTGGACTTCAGGAGGCTGCTGAGGTCGAGACCAATGCCTTTAAGCGCGTAACTGCGAATCAAAAAGCGCCAAAACAGATACACCATGCCAAAGGCAATCGGCATCCCGAAAAGCATCCATTCTATAAAATTTATCTCTATGCCATGGTCGGCCAACGCTGCTACGGCGATGGCGTTTGGGGTGGAACCAATGATGGTGCCCATGCCTCCCAAGGTTGCGGCGGCAGGAATACCCACCAAAGTGGCCTTGGTAAAAGGGGATGACCGCCCTAAGAGCAACATCAACGGCATCACCGACCCCACCATCATGGCGGTGGTGGCGGTATTCGACATAATCATACTACCAATGGCCGTGGTTACCATGAGGCCGAGCAAGAGCTTCTCAGGCTGATTTCCAAAACTATGCACCGTAAAACGGAATAAAGAGAGGTCTAAGCCGACCACATGCATGCCTTCTGCTAAAAAAAAGCCACCGAGCAATAGCCATATCACATTGGAGGTCCAGGTACCCAGGTATACCTGCGTCGACACTTGGAAGCCAGGTAATATATAATCAGTGCCAAAGCCTAATAATAAAATGGAGATGATAAAAATGCCCACCGCAAAAGGAGGAATGGCTTCGGTAACCCAAAGGCCGATGGCCAAGCTACTTACGAAAAACACAAAATTTACATCTGCTTCATAGCCCAGTCTAGCAAAGCCGAAAGTGAGTAAGGCCGATAATATCAAATGCCCAGTGAATGTGGAAGTATTGAAAATCCAGCCCAAATGGAGTTTGCGATATAGGCGAATAGCAGCGGAGCGGGAATCGTTGGAGGCCATGAAAAAGTGGAATCTAAAGCTGCAATATCGAGAAAAATCAATTGGAACGTAAGGTTTTGGTGTGACCAGCTGGCAGTTGCAGCCTCCATGGCGGTGGTTGTGGCAAAGGCAAGGATTGAACCAGATGTTGATTGTAATTTTTAGCTATTTATACCTTACATATTTTGTAAGTTGCACTATGATAAAGGGAGTTTTTCGCAGTTTTAGATCCTATTGGGTGCAAGATGTGAGTTTTGCGACCTTGCTTTTGATGATGATTTTTACCGTTTTCATCATGCCCACCTTGCTCGTGCTCGAATTAGTAGGCATGCAATTGTTCGATTTGATGCTCAGCGTAATTTTTTTCGTGGGTATTTGGTCGGCCGATAATTCTTTGCTTATCCGGAGTAGCGCCGCCTTTTTCTTGCTTTTTATTTTTGCGAAGTTTATCTACCCCGTTGAACACAGCATTTTTGAAATGGTGGTGGCTTGCTTGTGCATGTCGCTCAACATCCTCATCAATTTTAGGTTGCTTTTTCGGGATGGTGATTTTAACCTCGAGCGGGTGTTAGGAGCGGTGAATGTGTACCTCTTTTTTGCGCTCTTGGGTGCCTTTTTGTTCGATTTGATTTATCTCATTTTTGGTACTAGCATCACTGGTAACGTAAAGGTTACGGGTGATAGCATTGATTTTGTGCATTATATCTATTTTAGCATGGCAAGTCTCACCACAGTAGGTTTTGGGGACATTGTTCCAGCCAATCATGCCGCGCGCATGTTGAGCGTGGGTTTGGCTGCGGTGGGCATTCTGTATCCGGCGGTGGTAATCGCTAAATTGGTGTCGTTGGGCACGGATAAATCTGGTTTTAAGCGGGCCGGCAATTCAGCAAACGACTAATCCGTTTCCCGAGCATGGGGCTGGAGCCTGAGGGGGGTGGACACGTGGAAGGGCTGCTTATTGTAATCTCACTGTAAAAAGGCCATTCCTTTTAATTGTCCTAAAGAGATGTGGGTGCTTTTTGAAGTCAACGAAGTTGTTTTAAATTTTTGCGCAATTTTAATTTGCAAAAAAAAGAACTCATTTTTAATATTTACGGCAGAATT
>Ga0209702_10006131_pt1 | contig 15726 bp, 12 predicted proteins | sample FRY01_FD_187210 | JGI IMG/M metagenome (GOLD analysis project Ga0209702, IMG submission 187210) | Freshwater microbial communities from Lake Fryxell liftoff mats and glacier meltwater in Antarctica - FRY-01 (SPAdes) (version 2) | ecosystem: Environmental > Aquatic > Freshwater > Ice > Glacier... | reverse complement strand
GGGCGCCCCCCACTCTTGGCGGACGGGATAAACGGTGCTGTCAGCAGCCATTCCCGGTCCGTCATGTCACTTGGATATCGTAACCCTTCTCGGCTATGCTCATGCCGGGCAATACCAGTCCATGCCATTGTTCACTCCATCTCTTCGCAAAGACGGACTGAATCATAACATGCTGGTATTGCTCAACTACTTTCGGATCGGGCTCTAAGGTTCACGAACGGACTTCTCATTTTCGAGCATTTCATCGAAGAACTTGATAAAAATATCCTTGTTACTTGGGCGTGCCGCTGGGATCCTGCTGCTCGCAGTCCCTTTATGTCTTTGCACTCCGTACATGAGAATGGCCCAAAAAGCGAGCAATCTCCTTGGCTAAGTGTTCGGTTTGGCGCGCTAGCCTCTCATGGGTAGTTTGGGGAAGTGAACTAGGCGGGCCCGCCCGGACAGAAGCGCAGTCCAGCGACCATAACTGGTGTTGTCATATATCCAACAGCCATCGTGTTTGGAGGTGTTGGACCGACTGATCCAAATGTTCCCTTCACTTCAACACGGGGGAATTTGAATGAAAAAGCTACTCACTACTTCAGCCGTTGTTACTGTTCTGGCGACCTTGTCGACCACGGTTCAGGCTCAGGACGATATCGAATTGGTCAAGTGCGAGCAGAGTTTCGGCACGATTGCCGTTGTGGATGGCGACACGCAAGGGTGGGCAGAATACAACCTTGGATCGCCACGTGAGTTGATCAATTCGCTCGCAATGGGATCGGGATGTTTTACTCCAGTTAGCCCGGGCAGCAATGAGCCAGCGGCGAGGTAAAAGATGCCGGGCACCCATCCATTTGGGCGCCATTCGAGATTATTGAGAACTAGTTCAAAACTGCAAGCCCAAGGCCCAACCGCCCAGGAGGTAGGCGAAGAGCGTAATCAGCATCACTCCGACAATATTCAAGACGAAGCCGCCTCTGGCCATTTGAGTAATCGTGACCCGCCCGGAACTAAACGCGATGGCGTTTGGCGGAGTACCAACGGGCAACATGAATGCGCAGGTCGCGGCGAAGGCTGCTGGTACCAGCAACGTCATCGGGTCCATCCCGATCCCAATCGCGACGCCTCCAAGTATCGGGATGAAGGTTGCCGCTGTGGCGGTATTGCTGGCCACTTCGGTGAGGAACAGCACAATTGTTACAACCGAGGCGACGATCAAGATGGTGGGGAGGGAACCGAGACCGGAAACCTGTTGGCCAAACCAACCATCGAGGCCCGTTGCAGCCACGGCGCTGGCAAGGCTTAGTCCGCCCCCGAACAGTAACAGCACACCCCATGGCAGGCCGTCCTCTGCGTCTTTCCATTCCAGAACCATCCGGGACCGCCCTTCGCCGGGCAACATGAACAGGGCAATTCCTGCGGCAATAGCGATTGCGGCATCGTCCAGCTCGCCCAGCCATGCAGCCTTGTTGGCAACTGCCGGAATGGTCGCCAGCAGGCCGGGAACAATCCACATGAATGCGGCCGTACCGAAAACCGCCGCGACCATCTTTTCGCCCTGGCTTAACGCTCCTAATTTTGCGATTTCACCGCCGATCATTTCTTTCCCACCGGGAATCTCGTCAATTTCGAAGCGGTAGAGATAGCGGGTCATCAGGAACCACCCGATCAGGATGAAAGTTGCGGCAGTCGGAACGCCCAGCATCATCCATTCAAAGAACCCGATCGTGCGTCCAAGCTCGTCAGCAGCATATCCCGCGATGATCGCATTTGGCGGGCTGCCGAGCAGCGTGCCCAATCCGCCCATGCTTGCAGCCCATGCAATTGCGAGCACCAGACAGGTGCCGAATTTGGCGATGTTCACATCCGGCGGCGTCGTGCCACCTTCTGGCTCGCCAGATGTAGTGCCAAGATTGGCCGTGACCAAAGCCAAAACAGAAAAGCCGATCGGCAGCATCATCAATGTTGTGGCTGTGTTGGACACCCACATTGAGAGAAATCCGGTGGCGATCATCAGGCCCAGCACAATCCTACGCGGAGAGACCCCGACAGCGCGGAGTGTCATCAGCGCCACGCGCCGGTGCAGGTTCCATTTTTCCATGGCAATCGCGATCAGGAAACCGCCGAGAAACAGGAACACGATTGAACTGGCATAGGGCGCGGTTGTCTCGCCAACCTCACGCGCAGTAAGGGCCGGTATCAGCACGATAGGAAGCAAGGATGTGCCCGCCAACGGGATCGCCTCAGTCATCCACCAGATCGCCATCAGCGTACCGATTGCCGCAACCCAGCGTGCGTCAGAGCTTAGATCCGGCGATGATCCCAGTGCGAGCCAAACGAGCAACGCCGCCAGCGGCCCCGCAAGCCGCAGGGCCCAGATCCTTGACGCCGAGCGTTCACTGGGCCCGCCCGGACCCGGGTATTCTTCAAACTCGCCCTGTTGTCTGACTATATTTGGCATCTGCTATTCCTGCTCTTCCGGGCCGCCAGCAGCCTCTGCAATGGCCGCGATGACCTGTTGAATTGCGGCAGGGTCCAAACGCTCGGGATCGAGTAATTCGGCAATCTTACCGGGGGCCAGATGTGCACTAACTCGCGGATCGCTGATGAGCGCCTGCTCGAAGCCAATACCTTCAGATGCAGATCGTTTGATGATGCCCTTGACCAATTCTTCAGCGTCGGTGCGAGCCATATAATCGGCGAGGGCGAAAGCGACGCTCTGCGACATTGCATAGCCTGACGTCAGGTCGATGTTGCTTCGCATCCGCTCGGTATCGACCTCCAGATCGCGCAGCAGCAGCCCAAGTGAGCGCGCGGCGGCGACCGATTGAACGGCGATATCTTGGACAATCGGGGACAGGCGGGAGGTGTTATCACGCTCGTAAAAATTAACGACATCATCAGCGAGTACTTCGCCTAGACGCGGGATTGTTCGCCCCGCGTGGATCAGTCGTTCCGGCACAATTGGGTTGCGTTTGTGCGGCATACTGCTGCTGCCCACTACGCCTGAAGGCAGGCTTTCGCGCAATTCGCCAATATCGGTTGATTGCAGCAAAAATACTTCCTGACCGATCCGGGCATGGGATTTGGCGATCAGGCCCAAGGTCAGGCCAAATTCCGCGATCACATCGCGGGTGCCGTGCCAATCGGCTGCATATGGCTCAGCGAAACCCAGCTCCTTTGCAAAGCTCTTCTCTATTGGGATCGCTTGCGAACCAAGGCCGGAATAATCTCCGACCGCGCCCTTTAGAATGGTTGAGCGGCGAACCCGCGTGCGCAATTCGCTCAGCCGCTCACGGTGGCGGGCATATTCGCCCATCCATGTGCTGACTTTCTTGCCGAATGTGATCGGCTGCGCGTGCTGGCCCAGCGTTCGCCCGATCATCACGGTGGATTTATGTGCGTTCGCGAGCGTGGACATCTCTCTGATCGCGCCTGCAAGGCATTGGTCCAATTGATCGATGCTGCCATCAATTTGCATGATGGTTGCTGTGTCGTAAATATCGACGGTGGTCGCGCCGAAATGGACATATTGGGATGCATCTTCTGACAGACTGCGCCGCCAGACATTAAGCAAAGCGACCATCCGGTGCCGGACAACCGCATATTCTGCGTCGAAGTCCTCTTCGGTGACGAGCGCCACACGCGCTTGGCGCGTGATTTCTTCGGCGGCTGCCTGAGGGATATAACCATGGGCTGCCTGTGCACGCGCCATTGCAGCCTCGATGTCCAGGATGGATTGGGTTTGCGCGCCATATTCAAACAGATCGGCCACTTGCCCGGAAGAACATGCCAGCACCTGCTGCGTCGGAACCAGGCTCAACACGGACGCGAGCGTCGCAGCTCGTAACGCTAACCATCGTCGGTGCATAATTCCTCCTCCAGCGGCGATGGTCATAATGCGCGTCTACGGACAAGTCTTCTCATTTAGGGTCGGGAGCCAGCAGCGTTTCCATCATCGCAATCGCAGCCTCCCGTCCGATACGGTCAATGAGATCACGGTCCGTCTCGTCGCCCAGCTCGAAAGTTACGCCGGGAACGCCGTAAGTGTCAAAGACATAGGCCTTGGAAATTGGGCGCCCAACAACGTGGCGCGCATCCCGGGTCACTTCATAATCCGGCATGCGTTTTTGCAGCCGTGCCAGCCAGTCACGGGTGAAGAATGCCGGATCGGTCGGCAATTCATCCGGGATGGTGTAAAAAATGTCCTGCTGGGTCGAATGGAAATCCAGCATCAACCGTAAATTTCGTTCAGGGTCGCTGGCGATGCCTTCGAATAATCCCTGCATGAGTTTGGTTTCCGGCTGGGTGAACGGACCCCAATCCCGGTTGAGATCAACCCCGCCAGTATTGTGCCGCCAATGGCCCCGCATTACCCCGTCGGGATTGAGCATCGGGACCACAATCGTCTGGAAACGTGCCCGGTAGCGTTTTGCCAGATCACTATCGCCGAGCAGAGTTTCCACGAAAGGGAACATCGCTAACGCGCCGGTAATCTCGGGCGGATGTTGCCGCCCGACCAGAACAACGGTTTCGCGCTGGGGCTGATCCGGGGCAGCAATTGTCACCGCCGGGATGTCGCGCCCCTCAGCCGATTTTCCGAGCAACCAGCGTTCGGCATCAGGACCTACAGATAACTGGTCAATCCATGCATCATAGACGGATGGCGGCAATATTTCCTGTCCTGCGATGAAAACAGGTTCGCCGCCAAGCTTTACTGAAATTCGGGCGGATTTTTCTTCGCCTTCGCCTTCGCCTTCAATCGTTACGGCTTTGGTTGGAAGATATGTCCAGTTTACGCCGTCATGGCTGATCTTGGGCCAATAGCGGTGACCGCATTTGGTGTAGTTCAAATCGATGGTGACCCGACCTTTGCGGACAGGCGTCAATCGAAAGGCATACCATGCACTGCAATTGATTTCCCCTTCATCTTCAGGGGCGATGGTTAGCGTGAAACGCTTTTTGCCCGCCGTTTCGCACTTAACGTATGCGCCGGCGGGGAAGTTGCGGTCGACTGCCGCCGCCCGATTTTCGCAAAGGGATGGAGCACTCGTTCCCGAATTCGCGCCGGCTTCAGTTGCTGCAGCTGATTGCGGCAGAAACAGCATTAACGCTGCGGAAAAAGCCAATAGCCGCATGGAGAAAAACCTTGTGTTGGGCGGGTCAGGCTGAGTAGCCGATCCGCCTAGATTCATCAGAAATTCTTGCGCAAATCGATCGAGAATTGACGCCCACGGGCGCTGTGCAAACTGCCATAGAAGCCGTAGCTTTCGTCGGCAAGCGGCGGATCTTTGTCAAACAAATTGTTGATCCCGAACCGGAGGCGCGTCCCGTCCAGCGCAGTATTATTGTTGATCGTATAACTGATCGACGTATTCATAGTGAACCAGTCATCAACCGGGAAGAACGCGGCAGTATCGTCCTGCTGTGCACCTGGATCGAACACTTTACCGACATAACGGCCGAACACATTGACCCGCACCGGACCGGGATCCCAGGTAACCGAGCCGGAGAACCGCCACTTGGGACGACCATCGATTTCGAGCAATTCGCCGAAGCCGAAAGGCTGCAATGCTGCAACGTCGCCAATAGACAGCTCGGGGATGGCTTCCAGAAGCGGAGTCAGATCGTCGATCAAGGGTTGGGCATCAGGACCAGCCGACTGCTCGAAGCCAAGCAGGCGCGCTGCGTTGAACTGGATATCAAAATCGCCAAACCCGGTATCGAATTCGTAGAACAGCCCGAAATCTAGCCCTTCCGACGTCCGTCCATCCAGATTGCGATAGGGGTTCAGGATTTGCTGAACATCGCCTGCCGGATTGATGCCGGTTCCGTCATACAGGTCGATCTGACCCGCATCAGGCGCATCGCGCACAACGTTCGGGTTGAAGCTTCCCTGCAGTCGAAGAACCAGATCGAGCAGCAAAGCATTTTCATTACCAAAAATACCAACAATGCCGTCCTGTTTAACCCGCCAGTAATCGGCGGTCAGCGCCAAACCGGGAATGAAGCCCGGGGTGAAGACTGCACCCAAGTTGATGCTTTCGGTTTTCTCCGGTTCCAGATCACCAGAACCTGAGCGGAAATCAATTGTTCCGACAGTGCCGCAATCGGGCACATCATCCTCGTTACCCTTGATGATTTCGGCGACACATTCGACTGCGCGAATGACCGAATTGGACCGCGTGGTCCCTTCGTCATTGATCTGGATCAGGTTGGGCGCGCGGAAACCTTGTGACCAGGCAGCCCGAAACAGAATTCCTTCAAACGGCGTCCAGGCCAAAGCGGCCCGGGGGACAAATGCGCTGGAAGAATCTGAGAAATCTTCAAACCGCGCGGCGACTTGCAGCTCCAGTTCTTGCATCAACGGGATGCCCATGTCTTCCGATACAATGGGAACCAGTGCCTCGACAAATCCTGAATAAACCTCGCGGTTGCCGCTGGTATCGGGTGACGGGCTCGATCCAAGCACGTCGCTGCCGAAGACGTCGCCATTGACGGCATTGGTGAAAGTGATCTCGCCATTGAGCCGGGGGTCACGGTCATCCTTGAAGGTCTCGCGGCGGAATTCCACACCGGCAGCCACACCGACATTCCCGCCGGGAACGGAGAATAAATCGCCGCGGGAAACCTTGAAATCAGCGAGTGCCAGTGTCGTTTCACCCTTGCGGAACACATCGATTGTAATGCTATCGATTACCGACTGCGGATTTGGAGTACAATCGGGCAGGGCGGGCCCAGACGGCGCATCCGGGAAACAACCGCCATTGAACGGGTTGTAAGCGGTCGCATCGGTCCGGTTGATGGCCGCTTGCGCTAACGAGCTGGAGATACGGTTCAGCGTAATGTCGCTGGTGTTCGCCTGTGAATAGAGGAAGCCGGTATCAAAATCCAAGCCCCACAAATCGCCGCGTAGCCCGGCCACCAGACGGAAAGTATCCTTGGTAACAGTACCCCGGCGAGGGCCGGCATCGAGGAAGCGGTAATCCTCCATCAGCAATTCGCGTCCGCCGGCTCCCACGCCGCTACCGATGCCATTGTCGACCCGGTTGGGGTTGGGTGAACCATCGGCCAGTGTGGTTGCGCCGAGCGGGTTGTAATAGGCGGTCGCTTCGATCCCAAGAGGTACGGCGCTCAGCATTGTGCTTTGCTCGCGCTGACGGCTTGATTTCGTGCGGTAATAAGAACCTTCGAAATAGAACTCGACCGCATTGCTCAACTCGTAATTGAACAGCGCTGTGACATTGTAGCGATCTTTTTTCGAGAACAGCTGACGGTCAGCGCCAATGTCGTGACGCAGCGCCCGGTCGATCGTACCGCCGTTGTCGGCGCAGAGGCCGTTGCCCAGATTGATGAAGCGGCCGTCGCTCGGCTGCCCCGATGCACCAAACAAGCTGCATGGCTGGATGTGGAAATCGTCGTCTCGCAGGACGGTGGTATTGGATGATGAGGCCCTAGAACCCTGAATATCGAATGCGCCGAACGCTGAATTGATCGACCGATTGTCGAACTGCGTGTCCCCTTCGAAATCGGTTCCTACGAGAAAGCCGCGCAGATCGCTGCTGGCGGAATAATCCCGTGCAGTGGCCAGCAGGCCATTCTCGTGGAAGTAGCTGCCATAGACAGTCAGATTGCCGCGCCCGCCAGCAAAGTCGACACCGTACCCACCGCTGATGTTATAGCTGAACAGGCTGGTGCCGTCGGATGCGCGGTAATTGGCCTGAAGGTAGCCACCGTCGCGTCCTCCCCTGAGAATCGTGTTAACCACCCCGGCCACCGCATCGGCACCGTAAATCGCCGATGCGCCGTCACGCAACACTTCAATCCGGCGGACGCCGCCCGGCTGGATCTCATTGGTGTCGGGCGAAACAACCGGAACAAACAATTCAGTTTGGAAACCGGGGTTCAAAACCATTCTGCGGCCGTTGATCAACAGCAGCGTGTTGCCTGTGCCGAGGCCGCGCAAGTTGATCGAGGCAACGTCACCACGCGCGCCATTGACGCCGCCAGAAGTGCTTTGTTCGTTGAAAGAGACGGCACCAGCCTGTGGAATTGCACGGAACAGTTCATCGCCCGATGCCGGGTCAATCGCTTGGATCAAATCTTCGCCAACAACGGTCACAGGCAAGACATCATCGACCTGGGCACCGCGGATCTGGGTGCCGGTAACAACAATTACGTTTTCCGGTGCGCTCGTGGCAGGGCTTTCAGCAGCAGGCTCGCCCGCGCTTTGCCCATATGCAGTCCCGCTCGCCATCGCAATCATCGACGTACCCAAAATTGCAGTTAACTTTTTGTAATTCTTGTGTATATTGCCCCATTTTGGCATAGTCATCTCCATGGCTTGATTAAGTAATCAAGGCATGGCTCCGCGCCATCTGAAGGTATGCAATAGAAGAGGCGTATAGCAAAAAGCAACCTACAGACAAAAAGAGCCTGTCCGGCAAGTCTCGTCACAATCTATAGACGGCCCCATGCATCCTGATCTTCCGAGCGGGTGATTTTTGTCCATTTGAGGAAGTTTTTTGGTTTTTTAAGATGCGAAATAAATCAATCTGCCGAGGCTGTTTCGACCGTTGTTCTGGCGAGAAAATCGCGGACACCCCAGGCCATTTTGTGGTTCTGGTGGCCAGCACCCGGCACAATCGCCAGCTTCCAAACGAAGGGCAGCTGCTGCTGGTCCGCCAAACTGGCCGAAGCCCTGAAGAAATTGAGGCCGCGTTCGAGCCGGTTTTTTCCTTGCGCATCCGCTTCGGAAGTGGAGCGAAGATTACCGCCCGTTTTCGTATCGGCATCGCCCAAGAGGACGACCAGCGGCGCAGACAAGGCGTTGGCAATTGTACTTTCCGGCAGGCCGCTTCCGTTCAAGCCATAGGGATAGGACAGGTCATCTTGCAGCATCGTGTACCAGCCAGCATTTGCGGCGAATGCAGTCTCGATCCGGGCATCTGGTTTGGCAAAGGCAAACCGGTGGACGAATTGCGCCCCTGCTGAGTGGCCATAAATATAGTACTTCTGGCTCGGCGAGCCGGTTCGCTGCCGGAGATCGTCGAATAATGGCTCAATCGCATCAAAGGCTGATGCAATGCCGTTTTCGCTTTGGCGTTTACCCAAGCCGCCGAGATTGTAATTGGCGGATTTGGGAAATTTCTTCTCTGTGAACTCCGGCGCTGCGATGATTAGCCCGGTCTTGTCGGCAACTGCGATCCATTCATCGCGGTAACGGTCTGCATCGCGTTCTACACCGTGCATTACAATCATGATGGGCTGGTCTGCGGCGACATTCGCCGGCCGGTAGGTATAAATGCGAAGCGGGGTGCCATCCCAATCAGCGAAGGTATAATCGCTCGACCCTTCCGGCAATTCAGCCACCGCGCCTTGCGCTATGGTCAAAGCGGCGCAGGCCAATAATGCACTCAGCCAACGCATTTGGAGCGCCAATAAAAATCTAGACATCGGGCCGTCCAATCACTCCATGAAATTCCGAACTATGCCGTTTATCCATTCGCGGCTTGATGCAAGCTTTTTGATCTGGATCGGGTGCGGCGAAGAACCGGTTCAAGCGCAGCTTCTTCCGATATCACCGGGCTAAATCGTCGTCGTCCTCGTCGATCAGGATGCGGTTTGCCGCCCCGTCCATGTCTTCATATTGGTCGCTCCGCATTGCCCAGAAGAACGCCAGCAAGCCCAGCCCGCCCATGCCTAGCGCAATCGGTATCAAGAATACCAGCCCGGTCATCTGGCTGCCCTGAACAGGCGCAGCGAATTGGCCACCACGATCAGCGAACTGCCGGACATGGCAATCGCAGCGACCAGCGGCGTGACAAGGCCCGCCAGTGCCAGCGGGACGGCCAGAACATTGTAACCGATGGCGAAGGCAAAGTTCTGGCGGACGACCCGCATTGTTTCCCGCGCTACTACAATGGCGTAAGCGACCGGGATCAGGCTGTCCCCCACGAACACCGCATCGGCTGCCTGTTGGCTGACATCGCTGGCAGTGCCCGGCGCAATCGACACATGCGCGGCGGCGAGGGCGGGGCCATCATTCAGACCGTCCCCGACCATCAGCGGGCGGTGCCCGGCGGCTTTCAGCGCCTCGAGCCTAGCCAGCTTTTCCTGGGGGAGCATTGCCCCGTGTGCCTCGATCTGAAGTTCGTGGCCGATGGCATCCACCACCTCGTTCCGGTCGCCGGAGATTATTTGCGAAGATAATCCCAAGCAGCCAAGCCCCGCGAGCGTCTTGGCTGCGTCCGGACGAAGTCCGTCGGAGAATTCAAGTCTGACAGATTGCTCGCCGATCACCAATTCGCTCGCCGGAGCATCGCTGCCCGCCGAAGGGCGGTGGAGGGCAACATTTGTATCCCGCCATTTGCCTGAAATGCCGAACCCGGCGACTTCTTCGATCTCGTCAATGTGGGCTGGTTTGACGCCTTCCATCTGGAGCGCGGCAGCCAATCCTTTGCTCAGCGGATGACGGCTCGCCTGCGCCAGAGCCAAGGCAACCCCTTGGCTATCTGCGCTCAATACACGCAGGTCGATCGGGCGAGGCTGACCAAGTGTCAGCGTGCCGGTTTTGTCGAACAGCGCCATGTCAGCTTCGGCGAGCCGCTCAAGCGCGCTACCGTCTTTGACCAGCAAACCGCGCTTCAGCAGCGTATTCGCCGCCACCACCTGCGCGGCTGGTACAGCAAGGCCCAAGGCGCAGGGGCAGGTGATAATCAGCACCGCAATGGCGATGGTAAGGGACTGGTGCCAGCCCGCCCCCGCAATCATCCAGCCGGCAAATGCCAGCAGGGCCAGCGAGTGGACGGCCGGGGCATAGAACCGCGCCGCGCGGTCGGCGATGCGCACATAGCGGGAGCGGGACTGGCCAGCCTCGTCCATCAGGCGGGCAATCTCGGCGATTGCGGTGTCGCCGCTCGAGGCGGTGACTTCAACGCGGATCGGATCGGACAGGTTGGAGGCACCGGCATGGACAATCATGCCTAGACTGACGGGTTGCGGACGGCTCTCGCCGGTCAGCATCGCATTGTCGATATTGGTCGCACCCTCGGTGACCCGCCCGTCTGCCGCGAGCGCCTCGCCAGCAGCAACCATCATGATCATGCCCGGAGTTAGGTCTTCGGCCTTCACCCAGCGCGCCGTGCCGTCTTCAGCGATTACAGAGGCCCCGCGGCCCATCTTTGACAGCAGCCCGGCGATCCCTGAACGCGCCTTGTCGCGCATGCCAGCATCCAGCGCACGCCCGGTGAGCAGAAAGAACAGCAACATCACCGCACCATCAAAATAGGCGTGTTCGCCGCCGGTCGCGGTTTCATAGATACTCAGGCCGGTCGCGAGCAGGATACCGATGGAGATCGGCACATCCATATTGGTACGCCCATAACGCAGTGCCATCAGCGCCGAGGCGAAGAAGGGCCTGCCCGAATAGGCGATCACCGGAATGGCGATCAGGGCGGACAGCCAATGGAACAGATCGCGGGTAACTCCGCCCGCCCCGGACCAGACGCTGACTGACAGCAGCATGATGTTCATCATGCCGAACCCGGCGACTGCAACGGCCCGAAGCAAGCGCTTGGTCTCGGCATCGTCCTGTGCGAGCGGATTGGTTGCCGCAGGCTGAGCCTCGAAGCCCAGATGTTCCAGGGCCCTTACAATGCCCGCCTCGTCAATCGAGGCATCGTGCCGCACGGCCACTCGCTTGGCGGAGAAGTTCACGCGGGCTTCGGCGACACCGGGAACCTGCGGCAATTCGCGTTCGATCTTGCTGATACAGCCGGCACACCGCATTCCCGGCACGGTAAAGCGGTGATCGCTCAGATTGCTGCAATCAATGCCCTGTAAGGAGGCGTGGGCATTCATTGCAGCTCGCTCTCGCTGCGCCACTCGTTACTGCCTGAAACCACTGAAAGGCGGAGCAGCCAGCGGCCTTCAGGTAGAGGGTTTACGGACTGGAAGCCTGTCGCCGGGCTGCCCGTAAATGCAATCTCACGGCGGTCCGGTTCACCCAGCGGCCGCCGCGCGTTCGCTGTCAGCACAGCACCTTCGGGGACTTGCTGCATCGCCACCAACAATGTCCCGTCATCCGCGCGGCTGGCGGCAATATCCCAACCGAGCGCCTCCTGCGTTTCTGCCTGATCGAGCCAACCGTTGAAATGCTGGCTGGCGACATAGCTATTTTTCACGATCACTCCGCTGAAACCGCCAACGGCCAGCGTAGCCATGAACAAATTGACTGCGATTACGATGCCGAAGCCGCCTACCATAACCATGGTCATATGACGTCCAGTGAAGGGTCTATTCATTCAGCTTCTCCCGGAACTACGAAACGTACTTCGCTGCGGTCGGTCTCTGCCTGCTCATCTTCGGATGTTACCGTGAAGGCAAAATCCTGTGCAGCAGAACCAGCCGGTGCCGCAATATAGGCGCGGATGGCCTGCGTCTGGTCGGCAGCAACCGCCACTTCGAGCAATCGCGTGGCATTATCGCGAGGCACCGTACCAGACCACATAACCGCTTGATCCAGACCGTCGATTGCGATGGTGAAGCTGCGCGGGCGGCTTTCCATGTTGCGGATCTTGAGGGTGAAGGCGTTGCGCACCGACCCATCGCTCATCAGCATGAAAGGCGGGTTGCGGTCTGCTGCGGCTGACAGTTCGGTATGCGTGCGCGTGCCGAGAGCGAACAGCAGCGCTAGCCCGATACCGCCCCAAATCGCGGAGTAGATTAGTGTGCGGGGGCGCAGCATGGTCTTCCATACTGGGCGCGGCTGCTCGCCCGCCGCCTCGCGCTCGCAATCTTCCAGCGTGGCATAATCGATCAGGCCGCGCGGACGGCCAACTTCGTTCATAACACGGTCGCAGGCGTCGATGCACAGGCCGCAGGTGATGCAGCCGATCTGCGGCCCTTCGCGAATGTCGATCCCGGTGGGGCAGACCGCGACGCATTGATTGCAGTCGATACAGTCGCCGAATTCATCAGGGGCTTTGGCCGCTTTCTTGACGCTCCCCCTGGGCTCTCCGCGCCAGTCCTTATAGGTGACCAGCAGCGATTTTTCGTCGAGCATGGCCGACTGGATGCGCGGCCAAGGGCACATATAAATGCACACTTGCTCGCGCATGAAGCCGCCTAGAATGAATGTCGTCAGGGTCAGGATTGCGACGGTGACATATGCGACAAGCGCGGCATTTCCAGTCCAGAAATCCACCGTCAGGGTTGGCGCATCGGCGAAATACATGATCCAAGCACCGCCGGTCCAGAAGGAGATAAACAGGTAGATCGCCCATTTAAAACCGCGCCGCGCGACCTTTCCTGCGCCCCAAGATGCTTTGTCGAGCCGCATCCGGGCATTGCGGTCACCGTCAACAAAGCGGTCGACATGCTGAAACAGGTCGGTCCACACGGTCTGCGGACAAGCATAGCCGCACCACGCCCGGCCAACTGCACTGGTCACCAGAAACAGCCCGATTCCCGCCATGATCAGCAGCCCAGCGACGAAGTAAAACTCGTGCGGCCAAATCTCGATGCCGAACATATAAAACCGGCGATTGGCCAGATCGACCAGCACCGCCTGATCGGGCGCATAGGGCCCGCGGTCCCAGCGCAGCCACGGCGTGATGTAATAGATCGCCAGGGTGACGAGCATCACCAGCCATTTGAAGCGCCGAAAATTGCCGTCGATCCGCTGCGGGTGGACCTGTTTGCGTTTCTCGAACAGGTTCTCCGGCGGGCTCTCCTTCGACAAGTCGGCCCATGAGCGATCAGGGTTGTTCATCAACCTCTACCGCATTATTTTCGGCGACCTCCACAAAGTCTTCGCCGCCGCCAAGTGAGTGAACGTAAGCGGCCAACATCTTGATTGTGACAGGATCTAGCCGCCCGTTCCATTTCGGCATCATGCCATTGCGCGGTGCCAGAATCTGGTGCTTCACCTCTGCCCGTGTTCCGCCGTACAGCCAGATCGCATCGGCCAGATTCGGTGCGCCTAGCACACGGTCGCCAAGCCCGGCTTCGCCGTGACATTGAGCGCAATTGTCAGTGTATAGCTGGGCGCCGACCGCCGACGGTTTGGCTTTATCCGTCAGTGCAAGAACGTGATCAACCAGTCCCTCAATCTGGGCATCCTCAAATACCCCGTTAAACGGCGGCATCTGGCTAAACCGGGTCATGTCGTCACCTTGTTGGCGAATGCCATGCTTCAGCGTGTATTCGATCGCTTTCAGGTCGCCGCCCCACAGCCAGTCATCGTCGTTCAAATTGGGGTATCCCTTTGCCAGGCTGGAGCTGGCCATGCTGCCGGCAGCGCCCGATCCGTGGCACTGTACGCAATTGACCAGAAATGCGGCGCGCCCGCCCGCAACGGCCTGTTGCATCAAGGCGCTATCTTCCGGCAGGCGTTCGATTGGAATCCGGGCGAGCTGTTCGTTGACAGTAGTCCGCGCCTGATCCGCAATGCTGATTTCCTCGGCCAATTGGCCGCGGCTGGTCCAGCCAAGCACGCCCTCGGTACCCTTTTCGACCAGCGGCCATGCCGGATACAGCACCACATAAACCGCAGAGAACAGGATGCAGAGATAGAACGTCCACAGCCACCACCGCGGCATGGGAGTGTCGAGTTCCTCAATACCGTCCCACTCATGGCCAACGGTTTGCGTGCCGGTCGCTTCGTCGATCCGCTGTTTCGGAGCCTGAGAGGGAGCGGGCGATGAGGGGGTGCCTTATTCGCCATCGTTCTCATCCTTGAAAATCAACGTGGCCGCATCGCGGTTGCGGTCCTTTGCTCCAGGGCGGAATGGCCAAGCACATAGCGTGAGGAAGATCACGAACATCGCGATCAGGCCCCAACTGTCGGCGAAATGACGCAGAGTTTCGTAAAAACTCATCGGCCTTTCTCCTGGGCCAGCTCTTCCTGGGCAGCCACGCTGTTTACATCGACCAGCGTTCCCAGCATCTGGAGATAAGCGACCAGTGCATCCATCTCGGTTATCTTCGCTGGATTACCGTCAAAGTCGCGGATTTGAGTTTTCGGATAGCGTTGTTCCAAATCGCCCGCATCGCGTTCTGGGTTTGCCTGTGCTTTCAGATCGGCCTTGGCCTGCTCGATGTCGCGTGCCGTGTACGGTACTCCCACCCGCTGCAGCGCGCGCAGCGTTGCCGATGGGTCAGGAACATGGACCTTGGTTTCGGCAAGGAAAGAATAGGAAGGCATAATGCTTTCCGGCACCACGCTCTGCGGGTGTGTCAGATGCTGGACGTGCCATTCGTCGGAATAGCGCCCGCCGACCCGCGCCAGATCAGGCCCGGTGCGTTTCGAACCCCATTGGAATGGATGGTCATACATCGATTCCGCCGCCAGGCTGTAATGACCGTAACGCTCCACCTCGTCCCGAAACGGCCGGATCATTTGGCTGTGGCAGGCGTAGCACCCTTCGCGAATGTAGATATCGCGGCCCGCCTGTTCGAGCGGGGTATAGGGCCGCATGCCGTCGACTTTCTCGATCGTGTTATCGATCCAGAACAGTGGGGCAATCTCCACTATGCCGCCAATGGCGACCGCAATGAAGGCGCCCACCGCCAGAAGTGTGACGTTGCGTTCGAGCTTCTTGTGCTGCTGTGTAATACCAACCTTCGATGAGGGTGACTCACGTATGGGATTCCCAAAGCGAGGATAGTCTGATTCTATGGCTCCATGTTTTGGAGGACATGACCATGGGTTCAGCGATTGGATTACGGGATGATTTTGAC
>Ga0209702_10006129_pt1 | contig 15727 bp, 24 predicted proteins | sample FRY01_FD_187210 | JGI IMG/M metagenome (GOLD analysis project Ga0209702, IMG submission 187210) | Freshwater microbial communities from Lake Fryxell liftoff mats and glacier meltwater in Antarctica - FRY-01 (SPAdes) (version 2) | ecosystem: Environmental > Aquatic > Freshwater > Ice > Glacier... | reverse complement strand
TAGGCATTGACATGCCACGAGTTTTCCAATATCCAGGGTGATGCTTATTGATGTTTTGATGTTAGGTAATAGCGGCATTACGCATTTCAACATTACTAGGCTCAACGACCAAATGCTGCCACTCAAGACCATAAAATTTAGAATTATCGTGCAACATACTTTCTGCCACTAACAAACGAGCAATCTCACACTCACCTTTTTCTATAAGCTTATTTGCAAGTAATTTACACGCCAATTGTACTCCTTCTATATGACGGAGTAAAGCGTGTAGCGTTTTGGTTTGTACTAGTTCTTCCTTCTTTTGAAGAAGGTCTTCTGTATCAGTATCTAAGTCTACTGGAGTAAGAACGGTTGCGCTAATCTTTTTGTATCTTTCGCTCATATCGTATATTGAAAACTAAAATATTAATAACATATATTTTCTTAAAATCATATATGATATTCTAACGAATACATCTTCACGAAAACGATCAATCCAATTCGCCGTTAATTTGTTTAGCTGCTTTACTTAAATTCTCAAATCCCACTCGAATATCATCTACTGTGAATCCAAATTGATCTGCCGTTATTTCCATTAACTTCTTCTGATCCTCACAAGTATCGTCTGAGTCATCAAAAAACCACCGAAGAATGTGACCAACAACGGCTCTCTCTCTCTTGGTTGATAAATTAATTTCAGCAATCATAATACATAGCCTTTCAATTTTATGAAAACAATTAAAAACTGCCGGATCACTTATTTCTGCAATCTTTGCAAAGAAAAATTATCCAACTATCGGTTGAAATAACATCTTCTTTGGAACCACATTCTGCACATATTTTTCGGCTTCCCTGTTCGGCAATATTAATCATATCCTCTATTGATTCAATGTGCCCGTTCAAATAAAAACGAAGACTACCAAATTTTTCTTTAACCTGCGAAGCTTCAACTTGTAATAATTTTTTACTATCTACTTCATTTTGAATATTTTCACACAAATTATCAAGTAAATCATACCAGCTATCAGGACACTCTATTCCCCAACACATACAGGTATGTGTCATCGGGAGCGTACGCTGAACGAATATCTTAGGGTATTTCTCAAATAGTTTATTTTGAAGCTCTTGTTTCATTTTTTATTTCTTCTTTTAACTCATGTTCTATCGATTTTGTAATCTTATGCATATCCCAGATGATTTTTGGTTTGAACTACCCCACCCACAAGGGGTGGGGATTCTCAGTTCAGCGATGACTGCAAATTGATTGTTGCTTTCGCAAAATCAATTTGTCTTACATCATCTCCCTGAGCGTTAGTTAGGACACTTCCTGCCCTACTTTATTAATTATACTACAAGATTATTCACAAAAAAACCTTCATCTGCATTCATCCCCTACTACAAGTGTAGGGGGTTTTCTGCCTCAACCGTATAAAAAAGTTCTTCAATTGTACTTCGATCAAAATCTTTAACCGGCTTCCAGTTCATTATAACGGCGGCAGGAAACCCCACTCGCTGTACTCAGCGACGGCGAAGCCGCCCTTGTGGGTGGGGAGGAATGCCGCCCCTTTGGCAGCTTAAATGCTGTTAATGCTCCTAACGCAAGTTAGTAGAGCAAGCCCCTTCCCTTGTGGGAGGGGTAATTGACTTGGAAGATGATTGGGAGTTTGTAGGTAAAGTTAATTTTGAGGAAATCAAAAAGATGTTAGATAACTCACCAAATAAAGTTGCTGTTCTTTTTAGTAGAAAGGATAAGAGGAGTAGTAACAAAACACTATTAAGTCCCGGTGTGTGGAGGGGAGATGTAGCTAGAAAAATCGTTGAACAGATGATAGACGATATTAACCCGGAAACACAGATTAAGAAAATTACAGGACGAAACTCTACTATTTGGTGGCCAGTTAATTATTCTATTGTTCGAGATATAGGAAGGGATTGGAAAAAGAAATACAATCTTCCACGACAAATGAGGATGAAGATTAACTATCAATGAAAGCTGCTGAGATACAACCCGAAGAAAGGGAACAATTGCTTAGTCCTAAGCGTTTCATCCCTGATAGTTATTTACTTAAAAGATGCAATATTAAGGCAGGAGAAGATACCTGTCGATATGTGTTTATGGTGATTGATGATGATGGAATTCCTCGTAGATCGTGCGCAAAAAAGACCAGTATGCGAGAAAAAATCAATATTATGGTTGATGCCAATGTAATTAGAGCTAAAGGAGATAATTGTGAAGGACTTGGTGATATAGTATCTATTATTAGCAGCGAGAGTACAAAATCATATGGCAAAAAAGAAAGAGATTCAAATAACCAAGAAAAAGACAACGAAGAAAAAGACAAAGAAGCGCAAACGTAGACAACAAGCGAAGATTACTACAGAACAGCTTTATTCTCTTATTAATAAAGTGCAACTCAATAAGAAAGAAGTAAAATTCTCCGTTGACCACGACGCAACAGATATGGTCAAGAATATTCTCAAAGATGTGAGTCTCAAATATCAGATAGAAATATTGGCAACCAAAACAAAATTTAGAGTGATGCCTAATTTTGAAAGTCCAATTGATGACTTTATAGAATCCGAATTGGATGATGAGATGTTCTGGGAATTTGAAGATGATCGTCTTGATCTGATATGATAGAAGCCTATTTTAATGAAGATTGCATATCTAATGCAGAAAAAAGGTTTCAGCCAGAGTCTATCCGTCTAATGATATGCGATCCTCCTTTCGGAATACAAGAAAGTAAGTTCGACAAGCACTATAATAGAAAATCAGATCAGGTTATTCCAGGGTATGTCGAAGCTCCTGACGATTATGCCCTATTTACATCACAATGGATGCAGTCGGCATTTAATGTTCTACATCCAGAAGGTGTTTTATGTGTCGTAATGGGACATAGTAATTTAAGACATGTGCTTAATTCTTCTCATGAAATGAAATTTCACGAGCTTAATCATTGTATTTGGAAATATAATTTTGGAGTGTATACAAAACGTAAATTTGTTACTTCACATTATCATATTTTGATTTATGTAAAATCTAAACGTAGTCGTTATACTTTTAATACAGATTGTCGATTTACGGCGGATGAAAAAAATCATAAGGGCGGATCACTTCGTTACCAAGACCTCGAAGATGTTTTTGTATTTAATAGAGAATACTCACCTGGACAACAGAAAAACCAGAATAAATTACCAGACTCCCTAGTAAGGAAACTTATTTCATATTTTTCTAATCCCGAAGATTTGATTTGTGACTTTTTTCTGGGTAATTTTACAACAGCTATCGTTGCAAAGCATATGAATAGAAAGTCTTCAGGATTTGAGATTAACAAAAATGCTTTTGATATTGGTGTAAATAGGATAAAACAAGTTTCTCCAAATAGGGATATCTTTCAAGAAGATATTCGGAAGAAATCTGGTGACAATCGAAGTGATACAATGGTATCTCGATAAAGAAGTAAGTATTAGTTACGATAGTTGAAATATATTATTTAGAGGGATTATTATGAAACACGAAGATTTGGTTGAGCATTATTGTTCTCGTTCTTGGAAAGATAATCCAGCAGAACGAGCAGGAGGTCTATCTGTTGCTTGTGTTTTTGCTTATATCAACGGTATTGATGCGGATATTCGAGCATTATCGTTCGATTTAGATGTTGCTCCAGATATTGTTGCTCCTGTTTTTAGGAGATTGCAAAATAACGGCTTATTCGATGGTTCAAGGAACGCTAGAAAAGATAATGCTTTATTAGGGAACGTTGTTGATCCGATGACAACAACAAGAGCATGGTGTAACGTTGCTGGAATCGGAGCTGGATATGTTGGCGTTTATTAATGGTACAGAAGTTGACAGGTGAAAGACAGTACGGCATTATATATAAATCAGAATTTCATCGCTCGTATAATAAGGAGATAACAATGAAACTGAAAGAGCGAATTGTCAATGTGAAGAGGCATACAGTTGGGTATGTCAACGGTAGCGGTCACAGGATTAGCAGAAGCAAGGCTGTGACTCTGGCAAAGAAGGATAAGATCGATGGAGTCCGCATCTGTCATGGTCCTTCAGGTCGATACTTGGTTAGCACGACTTCTACCCGGCTATATGATCTGCCGGAACGAGTTGAGCCGATCAATGCACGAACTAGTCGTTAATCTATTTCGTAGATAGACGATTTAATTTAAGATGAAAAGAACTGGTAGGAGAGACGGTCTCAGCACGCAAGTGTTGCTCTCTACCAGTTTTTTTCTACATGCAGGAGTAATTTATGGCAAAAAATCTAGTAATCATTGAAGCTACAGGGAAACTTAAGAAAATTAAATCTTTTCTAGGTAAAGATTTTGAAGTGATGGCGACGATTGGGCATATCGCAGACCTTCCTGCGGATAAACTGTCCGTAAATATTAAGAAACAGTTTGAGCCAACTTTTGCTGTTTTACCAGATAAAGAAAATGTAGTTAAAAGTATTGTATCTGCGGTGAAAAAATCAGACTGTGTATATATTATGACCGACCTTGACAGAGAAGGATCAGGTATTGGATGGTTAATAGCACAGCAATTTCCTCCAAATACAAAAGTAAAAAGAGCTAAAGCTGACGCAATTACTCAAATAAAGATTCTAGAAGCTATTCAAAATGCTACAGATATGGATGTAGATAAGAATTTAGTTGAATCGTTTATTACTCGTCGTATATTAGATCGAATTGTGGGATACAAGTGCTCTTATGTAACCAAACAGGCAACCGGAGGAACGTCAGCTGGACGAGTTCAATCTGCTGCTCTAAGAATTGTAGCTGAACGAGAGAAAGAGATTCAAGCTTTTATCCCTCAAGAGTACTGGCCTGTTGAAGCTGAACTGATAACGACAAAGTACGAAAAAATTATTGCCTCTATTAAGAATCCGGATAAGCTCAAAATTACAACCGAGGCTGAAGCGAAGAAGATAACCGAGAGAATCAAAAAGGGTCCGGTTGTTGTTTCTAAGTTTGAAAAGAAAGAAATTAAAGCCAGTCCTTATGCTCCATTTACTACTTCTACACTGTTGCAGTCGGCAGCTTCGGTTATGAAATGGTCAACCGACAAAACTATGAAAGTAGCTCAGACTTTATATCAAGATGGGGCGTGTACCTATCATAGAACGGATTCTACCGTTATTATTCCTGATTTTGTTAACGATATTCGACAACTAGCTTTGACTAAATACGGTCAACAGTATGTCCCGTCTGCCCCAAACGTCTATGTAAAGAAGCAGAAGGGCGCACAAGAGGCTCACGAAGCATGCAGAGTCACTGACCTCTCCTTACAAAACTACGGCACAGGTGACGCCTCCGCCCTCTACAAGATGATTTGGAAGCGTACTGTAGCTAGTCAGATGGAAAAAGCTCGTACTATGAGCGCTTCTGTAGAATTTAGTTGTGATCAATACATTATGTCAGCTAGTGGTAGTAAGTTGTTATTTGATGGATTTCGCAAGGTTTGGGATTATTCATCGAGTCAGGATAGCGAACTTCCTGAATTGACAGTTGGTGACAAAGTTAATGCTATTGATATTCGTTATGAACAGAAATTCACGCAACCGCCGCCAAGATACAGTGAGCAGGCTTTGGTTAAGAAGCTGGAGGCAGAGGGCATTGGTCGTCCGGCGACTTATTCTTCTATTTTTGAGACATTGAAGAAGCGTAAATATATTGAGACTAAGAAAAATTCTATTCATACGACTGATCTCGGTATTAAAGTTACTGATTTTTTGGTTACAGCCAAATTTTGTTTCGTCGATATTGGATTCACAGCGGAGATGGAAAGTCGGCTTGATGAGATTGCAGAGGGAGCATCAAAAGTTGATGTTTTAGATCATTTTTGGCAGAGGTTAAAAGGTGATATCGAAAACGCCAAAACAGCAAAAAACAAAATGAATGAGACTGATATAGATTGTCCAAAGTGCAAAAACGGCAAACTAGTCAAGAAGCACAGCAAATATGGTTCTTTCTTTTCTTGTTCTCTCTATAGCAGTAAAGATGATAAATGTGACTACACAGCTGATGTTGGAGAGGACGGACAGCCGAAAGAAAAGGTGAAGAAGAAAGTTGAGGCATCTGAATATGAATGTCCCAAATGTGGCAAGCCAATGATGATTCGTGAGTCGAAATATGGTAAATTCCTTGGTTGCGGTGGGTATTCACAGGGGTGTAGAACCATGATGGATTTAGAGGGGAAGCTTATTGTGAAAAAGATTAAGTACAAAAAAAGCAAAAAGGAATAAAGGATCATTATTTTGTAAAATGGAATTAGGTATTACCTAAACCACTTTGTAGGATAATGGTTATGCAAATAGGGAAGCCCTATCAAATACAGGTACCCAGCAAACAACATAAAAAAGGTTATACAACATCAATTGTGTGTCTTAGAAAGTGTGATGAGTGTGGTCAGGAAAAGATTATTCGTTATCAGGCACTAAAAAGGCAAAGAGAGAACAGAGGTAGAGATATTGATGTTTGTAATAAGTGTTGCAATAAGAGAGGATATCGAAATATGCCAAAGGGCGAAGCTTGGGGAAATTTCAAGCACGGCCTAACATCTAATGGCTATAAGAGATTAACGTTAGACGATGGAACTCGGATGTTGGAGCACAGATATATAATGGAGATCAAGATAGGCAGATCACTAACAGTAGATGAAGAAATTCACCACATAGATGGAGATAAAACTAACAATCACGAAAACAATTTATTTTTGTGCTCAAAAAAAACACATGCCGGACTGCATTCGTCTGTTAGACGTTTGGGGTTCAGTCTTTATCGTGATTTGATCTGGTTTGATTTTGAGAAGAATATTTACACATTAGATTTCATTAAACCCCTCTGCACTGAATTGTATATAGATTTTCATCCTAAGCTGTATGTTAAAAAGAATCCAAGAATTCAAAATGGGGGGACGTACCAGTTTTACAGTGTAAAACAAAATGGTAAATTTGATTGGCGTAGATGGCATGTTTATGTTGCAGAAAAGAAGATGAAAAGAAAACTTAGGCGCAATGAGTCGGTTCATCACATAGATGGAAATGGACTGAATAATCACCATGATAATTTGCAGGTGATGACCAAGAAACGGCACAGCAAATGTCATGCATCGTTAGAATCTTTGGTTTTTCAAATGTATCGAAAAAAAATGGTATGCTTTGAGACACAGAAGGTAATGTAATAGAGAAAAAGAAAAAACAATGGAAAAAACCTTACTCCAAAAAATCCTTACTCCAAAAAATCCAAGAAGAGTTGATAGCTAATTCTCAATTTAAAGATGATGTTTGTGTTCATGAGATTGGTCACAATAAAAACCCTGTGAGTGACGCTGATATAGCCTATATGGTGCTTCAGCTACAAATGGTCTCTAACCAAGATGTAAATTTGGCACCCTGTAAAAATGCTTCCTTGGAGAATATGAGACAATGCCTAAGAAAAAGTCCATAATTGATACCGAAGAATTGGAAAATTCCTCGGAGAAAGCAATACCACATGATTGGTATTTTTCTAAGTTAGCTCCTGATATCGACTCGGATGTTGGTACAGTTAAAAAAAAGAAACCAGTCAAGAAAAAATCTCTAAAAAAGCTGACACAGAAACAGGTTGAGATGAAACGCATAAGTAATCTACAAGAGATGACAACTTCTGTTTTCTCTGAGATGAAAAGACATATGCCTACAATGAAGGCGTTTCTTACGCAGATTGATCCTAAAACCCGTAAACAGTATATTGTTCAAGTAATACTAAGTCTTCCTGTTAGCTCCATACGAATTGAGCCACAATTTAATGGTGTTGTTATCGATTCTAATTGGAAAAGCAAAAACAGAAAAGATTTTAATCCAAAAAATAAAGAAAATGAAAAAGACAACAAACTGAACAATAAGCTAGATTTCAAGCAGATGCATAAAGATAAATCAGAATACTTTAACCCTATTTTATACAAAAAAGCAATAGACAAAGAAGTTTATAACGCTAGATCGCTAATTTATCTTCCAAGAGTTCGTCGGTTCTCTATGTATGAATTTGGATTTGAGATATTGACTGATAATTTTTTGGGATTTTACGGGATCAAGCCAGTATTCAATAAGAAACTATCTGAAGATATGAATGTGTATCTTAATGCTGGGTCTTATATAGAACTGCCGGAGAATATGTTGGACTTCAAAAGTCTTCGTTACTTTTGGTCTACTAGCGATCAAGGAGCTATCTCTGACGAAGATTTTGATAGTGTAGTAATGAAAATGAGTAATCGTGGTGAGATATCGGATGTTCAGGATTTTGGTCAAAGGAAGAATGAATTTCTTGTTCTTGACTAATTGTTAAGTGAAATAGTATTTGATATATTGTTTTTCATGAAAATAGATTGTCTTAATAATGCTATAACATATCTTTGTGGACCAATAGATAGAGTTCCTGATGCGGGCGTCGTCTGGCGTAAACGATTTACCACATTGATTAAAGAACGAAATCTTTCTATCAAGATTCTTGATCCAACCAATAAACCGGCGGGTCAGATTAGTGAATCTGAAGTAGAAAGAGATTATATGAATCGTCTTAAGGCTCAAAAAAAGTGGGACGAGCTTAAGGTATTCGTTCAAAATCTGCGACGTACTGATTTAAGATTTGTTGATTATTCAGATTTTGTAGTAGCTAGAGTTGACCAATCTGTGCATATGTGCGGTACTTATGACGAGATTTTTCTAGCTGAAAAACAGCATAAGCCTGTGTTAATTATTTGCGAGGGAGGAAAAGCCTGCCTACCTAATTGGTTATTTGGAGTAGCTCGTATAGACGAGATATTTGATACAGTCGAAGACTGCGTTGACTATCTTTGCAAACTAAATAGTGGCGATATTCCAATAGATTCAAGATGGGTGCTGGTTAAACAATATCTTTATGGATATTGTGATGAGAATCAGGAAGTGTCCGTACTGTAAAGACGTATGGAGCGGAAAGGGTAGAGGATATGTTCAGTACGGTTTTTGTGGATACTGTCACGGTAAACGCAAAGTGTATTCCGAGTATATACAATGGGAAGAACGACGGATTAAGAAAAAGTCTCAAATTACAAACAAAATTTATAAAGAATTTGAAGATACAATTACAGAAAAAATCAAAACAGCATTAAAAAAGTGGGAACAAAAAAATCCCAAACCACTAAAATTCCCCAAGAAAAAACCAGCCCTTAAGGAGATCGTAAATGCAGATTAAGCCTGAGTATGAAATCAATGATGAGTTTGTCACATTGGCGAAGAGATTGACAGAAAAGTATCCCAGCCAGTTTTACGGGAAACCAGTTGATGTTTTGCGATCTGTAACGATCACGAACAAAGATCGTCCAAATAAAAAGAAGATGGCTGAAGTAAGAGCTGTACCTATGCCGGTTGCTATGGATTGCCCTTATAAGTTTTATGTCATTGTTTACTCTAGCGATTGGGACGCTTTTAATCCGAAACAAAAGCAGGCATTGGTAGCAGATGTTTTGTTCACGTTACCAGACGGGGCGGATGAGGAGAAATTAGTGCAACCAGATTTGAAAGATCATTCCGTTGTTCTTCGAACGCTGGGGGTAGATTATATGCAAAGTACCGAATTACCGGATTTGTTGGTAGAAGATATTGAGTGGCAAACTTCGCCACGATAAGGAGAATAATATGGAATTTCAAGTTTGGAGTAGAGATGAGTATGGTCAACAGTCAATATTGACTATGGAGTTGAACATGAATCGCCCTGTTTTTCAAGAGCTGTCTAAAGCTTTAGATGCGGCTAGAAAACAGGCTCATAATGATAATATGGAAAATGCGATGACTACAGCAGAACAGACTAGGGATTGGTCGTCGTATGTTGTTGATTTTATTGACGATCAAGGAGAAGGCGTTAATGAGGCGTTCTTCTGTGGGTGGGGTCCGGGCGGAAAACCTATGGCTTGTGTTAAGGATGGAGATGTGTTTATCCCGGTACGTGTGGCTGATACTAATCTCGCCCCAGTTTTCTATATAGGAAAGTCGCCGAATGGATCGGTGTTGCATGCCGAAGATGGTCGAAAGAATCTTATTACAGATTTTTCTCATCAGGATGCGCAACATAAGACTGCATATTTCGTAAAAATTTTGTCTAAATGAGGTGATATATGATCGTAGTTGGAGTGTCTGGGAAAAAGCAGTCCGGTAAAACTAGTTTATGTAATTATCTGCAAGCATGGTATATTAAGCAGTATCATGATAGCAATTTTACGTTTTCTCAAAATGATGATGGTACGATTTCTTTTTATGACGAAAATCGTATTCAAATAGAAATGAGGAAATACGACAAACCTGTCTGTAAAATTTATGCGTTCGCTGATGCTCTGAAAGAGTTTTTAATGAACACCATGGAATTAACTTACGAACAATGCTATGGAACTGAATCTCAAAAGAATTCTCTTACAGAGTATAAATGGGATAAGCTTCCAATTAATATTCGTAAGAATTATCAGATTCCAAAAAGAGAGGGCGGACCTGCTATTCAGCCAACGTTGCGTAGAGGTAGAATGACAGCTAGAGAAGTTCTCCAAATTTTTGGTACCGATATTTGTCGTAAGATGTTTGATGAAAATATATGGGTTAACGCTACACTGAAACGAATGAAATCAGACGGTGTTCAATTGGCTCTGGTTTCAGACTTGCGTTTCAAATCTGAGATTAAATCAATAGTGTCTAATGATGGATACCTTATTCGTTTGATTCGAAATGTTGCTGGCAAAGACTCTCATCCCAGTGAGGTCGATCTTGACAAATTTGATTGGAACACATATAAGACTCGCACTCTAATGATAGATAATCATGAGATGTCTATTCATGATAAAAATCAGCCAGCGGTAGATTGGCTGGAAAGGATTATTGATGCCACAGAGTGCTAACCTGTTGAACATTAGTTCTTAGGAATATCTGTGGAATCCCCTACCTTTATGGTAGGGGTAGTTCAAGAAAATGATCTTGGAACTAGTAAAGAAATTGCAGATAAACATCCTAAAATAGATGATTTGATAAAGCAAATGTATTGGATATTTTATAAAAATTTAAAACCCCATATACATAAGATGTACGATGATATGAAAAAAATTGAGAAACTTAGTCCTAAATATTGAAGAAATTTAATGCAAAACACAGAAACACTTAATTTCGCTGGATCAGAAATAGAGAAAAATTTAGTTGGAACTTATTTGCTTAAATTATCATCCAAAAAAAAGAATCTCAGACAAGAAATACAAAATGCAGAAAAGCAAGAAATAGCAGCAAAATATCTTGGACTTGTACAGGTTCGTGGATCAGATATTGAAAATGATATGATTGTACGATATGACGGGAATAGTCCTTTTCGTCGTATTCGAATTGTATCTATTAAGAAGTTGTCGCAATTTACAGGATCGAAATTTCCAGGATATCGAGAAGCGGTTTGTGATATGGCTTTAGTTTACAAAATTGTTGGAGAAAGTCGTAAAACAAAAGAATGGTGGATAAATAGCGGACATTGGTTGTGGGTAGAACAAAAGTCAATCAAATAAGTAGTAATATATGGCAAAAAATAATGATAGGTTTGATATGAAAAAATTTGGGATTCACAGCAAAAGTGTATGTTCAGAAAAAAATGGGTTAACAGAGAAATCTATGTCTTCGTTAAGTCCAGGTGATGTTTTTTTGCTACCGAACCAGGATAATGAAAAAGCTATTGTGTTAAATGTTGGTTCTGATGAGTATTCGAATTTTTACATAGAATATAGTTTTTTTCAAGAGGATAAAATAAATCGTTTAACTTGGGCTACTCCTGAGTCTAGTTTTGTTTGGTTAACCAAGTAAGAGTAGAATATATACATGTCTAATATTCCCCTTTCAGTAAAATATCGTCCCCATCGTCTCTCAGAAGTCATTGGACAACGAGTTGTCGTACAGACACTCACCAACGCCTTCAAAAGTAAAAATCTTCATCACGCATATATTTTTGGAGGACAATTTGGAAGTGGAAAAACTTCTGTGTTCCGTATATTGGCAGCGATGGAGAATTGCCTGAAGAACAAGGAAGGCGAACCGTGCGGTGAATGCGATAACTGTAAAACTATTTTTTCTGGTAAATCTCAAGATATTATAGAGACTAATGCAGCTAAAGAAAGAGGGATTGATGAGATGCGATCTCTACATGAACGCATTAAATTTGCTCCTCTTAAATGCAGAGTGCGATATGTTTGTTTCGATGAAGCTCATAGCTTAACTACTGCTGCCGCTGAAAGTGCTCTGAAGATGATTGAAGAGCCTCCTCCTAATGTCCGTTTCGTACTGTGTACCACAGATGCTCATAAACTCAAACCAACTATCCATAGTCGTTGTGAGTTTTTGAAATTTGGTAAAGTTGGATGGTTAGATATTAACAATCATCTTTTGCAAGTATCTAAATCAGAAGATGTATCTCTGGATGAGGCTGCATCAAAATTAGCTGCTCGTTATGCCAGAGGTAGCGTTCGCAATGCTCTTCAAAACCTTCAGGCGATCACAGATTATGCGGGTTCTGGTAAGCAGATTACTAAAGATATAGCGGTTGAAGCTTTGGGGTTAATCGATCAGAACGTATATTTTGTTATTGTAGACAGTATTTTGAAGAAGCGTCCATCAGATGCTATCCTAGCGGTTAACAGATTGCTCTCTGAGGGCAAGCAGGCAGATCAGGTTGTAGAGGGGCTTGCTTCCCACCTACGTTACCTGATGCTTTCTAAGGCTTGTGGTGACTCTTTACCGGAATTAGACCTTACTGGTGAGGAGATTAAAAAATATGAGCTTCAGACTAATCAAACTCCATTGTCATTATTGATGGAGATGATCTCTTATTTAACGAATATTCATCGAGGTTTGATTGTAAATATGGATCAACAGCTTCTTTTGGAGCGGTTCATCATGGACTCTCTGATATTTGTAGTTAAACTTAGCAAAAAACAAGGAAAATGAGAAGGTATTAGAGAAAAGTGTTCTTCTAAGGGTGCGATATCGATATATGTACTACACACTATATCGATCCCCGATAGGAGAGCACACAATATGCCCATCCCTCGCCAGTATGTTCCTAGACCGAATGAAGCGCCTGAGACCGTACAACATCTGATCGAATTAGTAGATAAAGTTAGAAAATCCAGAAATAAGAAAACATCGGATATTGCATTTGAAGAGATTGTCTCTCTTCTTGATACTAGAGTTAAACAGATATCCTATAAGATCAAAATTCCTGGGACGACAAATTTAGACATCTATCAAGAAGCATTATATGCGTTAAGATTTAAAGCTATCAAGGATTATGACCATACAAGAGGCAGTACTGATGAGCCATATCCTTTTGATCGTTTCGCAGTTCTTTGTATTCGTAGACATCTTAGCACGAAGCGTAAAGCGGCATATCAATATAAACAGAGAGCATTAAATACTGGAATTAGTTTAGATCAGGATCAGAATAGAGGGTCAGGTAATTCTGGAGAGCATTTGTTTTTGGCTGACATTCTTCCGGCTAGTGAAGGTTCCATTATAGATAGCGTTGAGTCGCATGAGTACTTTAAGAAAATATTCACATCTTTACTTGATAGATTATCAGATTTTGAAAAAGAAGTAATAATTCTCTATGCTAAACGGTATTCTTATGACGAGATTTCTCACATTATAAACAAAAGGCGAAAAAGTCATTCACGTTCTGCGAAGATAGGAGTCAAATCTATAGATAATGCACTTTCTCGTATCAAGAAAAAAAGTAAGGGAGTTTTATCGATTTTTGATGAAAAAACAACAGATGACATATAATATATGAAGACAAATTTTGTGGGTTTTATTAAGTTTGTTTTTTAAAAGTAATCATGGAATATTGGGATACTTTAATTCGCTGGTTGGCTCAAACTCTTTCGTCTGACGGAAATGATATTGAGTCTAAATCAATTGCTGTTTTTGAAGGATTGAATGAATGTCTCTATCTTGGACGGCCGATATATCAAAAGCATGCACGATATTCACCTTTACTGCGGCATGTTTTTGGCCATGAAGAATGTAAGGTAATTGATGATTCGTTAAGGGATGCATTTCTTCGAGGTTGGGGGTATTTCGATACACTATCACATATGTTTGAGCTTTTGCTTAGTAAGATTGGAATACCTGCTGGTGTATGTTTTTTAGGAGGGTTTCATACGGTTGCGTTTGTGGATATTGATAGTAGACTTGTGATTTTTGATCCATTACAGAATATTTATGACAAACAGGCTATTATTAACCATGTAGATAAAAAGGCAGATATTCCAAAGGCAGATATTCCAAAAGAGATAAATAGGAAGAAATCAAATTCAACAAAAGGACGATTAAGAATTAAAAGAGCTATAATAAAAAAATGAAAATTATTAGGATCATGTAGATAAATTTGCAATTAAAGAATGTCTATAAAACGAATATGTCTGGCTGGATTCCCTCTAACTAAAGAGTTTGGCATTACATTTTTTGTAACAACTGAGCCTGCTCCAACTAGACAATTTTATCCTAGTTCTATCTCATATATATTGGGTTAAAAGTATCAAAATGCATGTTAATCGTTTTTGTGGGGAGTAATTTATAGTGAAAATAGGAATACATTATGATTCTGTATCAGAGTATTGCGTTAAGGGGTATAGTTTAGAACAAATTTATCAATCACATGGGATTAGAGATTCTGATGAATTGATATTTTATGTTGATAACTTATCGGAAGTGGAATCATGGCAGAAAAATGGGTTTAATAATTTTCGTTTTCTAGATTATAAAAATAAGGTTGAATATAAGGATATTGAGGATATTGATGTATTTTGTATTCCATTTTATCCTGATAAAATCATTATAGATATCATTAAGGCTATAAAACATGATATATTGATTGGTTTTATTGCTCATAATTTACATTGTTTGAATCCAAATTTAAATTATTTTGATTTTGTGATTTCTTTTTTCCATCATCAAACAACAAGAATACGAGAAATTTCTATTATTGAAAATATTTTTACGATTCCGTATTCTGTAATATCAAAATCTTTTATAGAAGATCAAACTGAACGGCAGCAACAGGATCAAATTAAATTTATTCAAGTTTCTAAAGCACATCCAATGAAAAATCAATTGATGTCTATTGCTGCTATAAAAACATTAAAGGATGCTGGTTATAATGTTAGTCTTGATTTGCTTGGGATAACAAAAAATAGAACTGTTTATAAAGGAGAAATAGAGAAGGCAGTCGAGCAATCTAGTGGAGTAAAAATTTTAGAACAGGTTTCAAATTCTCAAATGTCTAGAATTTATCGTCAGTATGATGCTCATATTTTGCCGACGCAATCAGAGGGTATATGTTTTGCCGCACTTGAAACATTAATGTCTGGAACTCCATTAATTTCTACTCGTATTGATCCTATGATGTCATATGCTCAAGAATCAGAAAATGCTTTATTTTTCGATTTAAATCATGATTCTATTGTATCGGCAATATCTTATTTTTGTAAAAAGAAAGAATATTTAATTGCTAATGCAGAATTGTGCAGAATTAATTACACAAAATATTGTATAGAAGAAACGAGTAAACAGTGGAAAGATTTATGGAATGATATCGAAAGTCTAGTTAAAAAAAATAGATCAGATATTCCAAAGGCAGATATTCCAAAGGCAGATATTCCAAAGGCAGATATTCCAAAGGCAGATATTCCAAAGGCAGATATTCC
>Ga0209702_10006124_pt1 | contig 15739 bp, 11 predicted proteins | sample FRY01_FD_187210 | JGI IMG/M metagenome (GOLD analysis project Ga0209702, IMG submission 187210) | Freshwater microbial communities from Lake Fryxell liftoff mats and glacier meltwater in Antarctica - FRY-01 (SPAdes) (version 2) | ecosystem: Environmental > Aquatic > Freshwater > Ice > Glacier... | reverse complement strand
AGCCGGAGGACACCGGGCCCTGGGTGAAGGAGCACGGGGTCTTGGCGGGGATCGGGCTGCAGAAGCAGATCGAGCGGGCCGCGAAGGAGGGGGGGGGCGGGGGGCAGGTCGCGCCGGCCCAGCGGGTGGTCGATTTTCTGGCCGGGAAGGTCTCGGGGAGTCTGCCGGAGACCAGCTATTTCCCCGGGGTGCGCTCGGTGCCGCTGGCGGAGTTGCTGCCGGACTTTCTCGGGGGGAGGCTGGCGGAGGGGCTGCGGCGCTTCGGGCGCTCCCTGAAGGGCTACACGGGGCAGGAGGGGCTGATGTTGGGGTTTGAGACCCGCACGAGTTCCCCGGTGCGGGTGCCCCGGCGGCCGGAAACCCTGCAACACCCTGAGATCGAGGGGCTTTACCCCTGTGGGGAGGGGGCTGGCTATGCGGGGGGGATCGTCTCGGCAGCTCTGGATGGGAGGCTGTGTGCGGAGGCTGTGGCGGCGCGGGCCGCGAAATAGGATTTCCGTTCTTGTGGCGGGGGCTGTCCTGAGCGATTTGGAGAGGGTCTGCCACGCGGCGGATGCGCCAAAGCCTTGTTACCATGAAGTCCTCCCTCTCCGCCGGATGTTTGCTCCTCATCGCCCTCCCCGCTCTCGCTCCGGCAGCGATCACCGCGATCGGCACCACCGGTCAGCTGGACCGGGCCCGGAAATTTCAGTCGTTGGTGGCCGTACCGGGGCACGACGACGTGCAGAACCTCACCAGCAGCTTTGATTTCGGGGCGGCCATGACGAGCGGAAACTCGGACACGCTTTTTGTGACCGGCAGCCTGACTCTGGACAAGGAGTTCGGGAACGGGGAGCATGAGTTGTTTGCCAATGTGGTTTACGCCTATGGCAAGGATGAGGATGCGGTGACCACGGATGAGGTGCTGCTGACCGCGTCGTGGAAGAAACTTTACAACGAGCGGAACTACACCGGGCTGCGGCTGGACGGACGGCACGATGAGCTGGCCGACATTGATTACCGGATCGCGCTGAGTGCGTTGTGGGGTCATTACTTCAAACGCGATGAATCGACCCAGCTCTCCTGGGAGGGTGGACTCGGTTACACCTTGGAAAAGCAGGGCGGCACGGGCGACTCGTTCGTCCACGTCTATTCAGGGGAGCGCTTCAGTCATTGGGTGACGGATTACACGCGGATCTTTCAAAGTCTGGCCTTGTTTGGAAACCTGACCGACATCAGTGACTATCAGCTCATCTCGGAGCTGGGGTTGGAGACCTACCTTTCGCAGGATCTCAGCCTCAAGGTCTTCGTGCAGGACAAGTTTGAGAACGAGCCGGCGCAGATGCGGGAATCGAACGACCTGCGCGTGGTGAGCGGTGTTTCCTACAAGTTCTGAGGTTGCGGTCCCGGAGTGGGGGGATCAAAAAGCCCGCCGGAGGGTTGCTCCGACGGGGTTGTTGAATCTCACAAATGACGCGAAAGAAAGTCCGGGTGCAGCTCCCCTACTGGAGCACTTCGACCACCACGGGGACCACGCCGGTGTCGATGAAGCCGAGTTTTGCGGCGACGCCCTTGGTGACATCGATGATGCGGCCCTTGATGTAGGGGCCGCGGTCGGTGATGCGGACAATGACGGAACGGCCGTTCTGTATGTTGGTGACCCGCACCTTGCTGCCGAGGGGGAGGGTCTTGTGCGCGGCGGTCATGGCGTAGTCCTGCAGACGTTCGCCACTGGCGGTCTCGGTGCCGCCGTTGCACTTGATGGAGTACCAGGAGGCCTTGCCGTGTTGAATGGATCCGGAGGACGCGGCGTATGCCGTGGGGACGCCAACAAGCGCCATCACGATCATGAAAAGAGAACGGATTGATTTCATGGGACGGCGGGAGAAACCGAATCTCTCCTGCCGCGCAATCCTTTTAGTGCTTGTATTTTGTAATCGCCGCGCGATTTTTCCGCGACAGAATGTCGCGAAAATTGCGGGAATCCCCGTAGTTTCAACGAATTTTTGGAATGCAACTTGCAAGGCTTGCGAGGGTCGGTGGGGAGGGTTAGCTGAAGGGCATGCGTTACTGGCTCATCAAATCGGAACCGGATGTCTTCTCCATCAAACATCTTAGAAAAGTTAAACAAGAGCCTTGGGATGGAGTGCGCAACTATCAGGCCCGTAATTTCATGCGCGATGACATGAAGCAGGGAGACCTCGCCCTGTTTTATCATTCCAACACCGAAGTGCCCGGCGTCGTTGGTGTGGCGAAAGTTGTTAGTGAAGCGTATCCTGATGCGACGCAGTGGCAGAAGAAGTCGAAGTATTATGATCCCAAGGCATCGGAGGACAAGCCACGCTGGGTGTTGGTGGACTTCACGTTTGAGTCGGAGTTCAAGAGCATCGTGTCGCTGGCGGCGATGAAGGCGGATCCGAAGTTGGAGGGGATGCGGGCGATCCAGAAGGGGAACCGCTTGAGCATCACGCCGGTGGAGGCGAAGGATTTCAAGTATATCTGCAAGTTGGGAGGGTAGGGGCGGTCGCGTTAGCGGTGCGTTTTCCGGACGGGAAGGACTATACGATCCGGCTCTGCGGGGAGGAGTATTTGGTGTTTTGGGGGGAGTAGGCGTCGTCGGTCCTTTTGGGGGGCTGCGGGGGGACGAGGGAGGGGCCTTCTTTTGCCGCAGGCTGGAAGCCCGCGCCACGTTGTCACTTCATGAGGAGGACGTGGCCGGAGAGTTCGTGGGATTTGCCGGATAGGGGAATCGTTCGTTGCCAGATGTATTCGGTGCCGCCGGTGGGGAGGGGATTGACTTCGACGAGTTCGAACTGGGCGGAGTCGTCGTTCCAGCCGAGGAGGGTCTCGGTGGTGCGGAGGAGGACCTCCACGCCTTCGACATCGCCGAGGACGTAGCGGTATTGGAAGTGGGGGAGGCCATCGAGACCTGTTCCGATGGAGGCGAGGTTGCGGCGCCGGGCTTCACCGGTTTCCCCGGAGCGGACGTTGGTGCCGCGGGCGGATTCCTCGCCGTCGCTGATGCCGTCGCCATCGAGGTCGCCGAGGAAGTTCTCGGCGATGAGGGTGTCGATCTCGGTGTTGGTGAAGGCGCTGGCCTTGATCCATTCGAGCATGTCCTTGCGGCGGATGCCGGTGAGGGCCGGGACGACCGGGCTGGTGGCGTAGAGTTGGCCGACGACGTAAGGGGAGGAGATGTCGCCGTGCTCGAACTGGCCGACGACCACGCCGTCCTGGAGGACGACGACGCGGGCGTTGCTGGTGCCGAAGGCGGAGAAGTCGCAGCGGACATCGACGTTGTCGCTGTTCACGTCGAGGGAGCAGAGGCCGAGGGGTTCGATGGGGCTGCCAGCCGGGGCAAAGCTGCCGGTGGCTTCGAGGGTGCCCCGTCCTCCGCCACCGCCGCCGCCGACGTTGAGCTCGATGGGCACGGCCGAGAAGTTGAGGGAGAGATTTTCGGTGAGGCGGTCCTCTCCGCCGGAGCCGCCACCGAGGCTGAAGGTGGTGGCGTCGCCGACATCGATCCGAACGCCGTCGAGGCCGCTGGAGCCGATGTTGGAGACGACGAGTTGGTCGGGGGCGGTGCCGGCCTGGAGTTTGGCTGCGCCGAGTCCGGTGTGTGGGGTGTTGCGGAACTGGTGGACGCTCGATTCGAGGATGCGGAGGTCGGGGAGGCGGGCGAGGCGGAAGACGAAGTTGTAGTCGGACTCGCGGTATTGGACGACGTATTCGCGGGAGGAGTGGGCCTCGATGCTGCTGCACACCACGGCGGGTCCACCGCTGGCGGGGGTGAAGCTGACGGGTTCCGCGAAGTGGAGGTAGAGCCCCGGATCGGTGCGTCCGGCGGAGGTGATTTCCTGAGGTTGGAATCCGAAGGCAATGACCATGACCGGTCCACTGCCGGGAGCGGGGGAGCACTCGCCATAGGTCTCGGTGGTCATTTCGAGGTCTGAGACGATCGCTCCACTGGCGTCGCGGCAGAGGACGCGGCGGGTTTCGGGTCCGGGGGAGCGGCTGAGGGTGGCGCTGTTGTCGTCGTTGTTGGAGGAGCAAAAGATGTCTTCGAAACTAACAGCGATGTCGAAAAACCCTTCGCTTGCGTTCCGCCTGATGCTTGTGCTGAGGGAGGCCCCGGGGAGGGTGACGGGGCAGGGTTCGCAGCGCAGGTGGCCGCCTTCGCCTTGGCGGAGGTCGAGGGAGACGCCGTCCTGGCCACTGGAGCCGATGTTGGAGACACGGGTCCAGCCGCCGCCATCGGTGTTTTGGTCGCAGGTGCCGAGGGTGCTGTAGGCGAGTCCGGTGGCCCAGAGGGGGCCGGTGGTCACTGCTTTGTTATGGAAGGGGGTGTGGCGACCGCCTTCCTGGCGGACCGATTGCAGTTCAATGACCTCCGGGGTGGGGCCGTCGGGGAGGAAGGTGAGGGTGCAACCGGTGACGGAGCCGCCATCGGGTGTGGTGAAGGCGGTGGGTCCGCTGAAGGACAGGGAGATGCTCGGCGGGGTGGTGGGATCACCGGGATCAAAGGTGTAGGCTTTGTCGACGCCTCCTTTTTTGCCCTCGAAGGTGAGGGGTGCAGTGAGGGGGCCTTCGTAGAGAGGGGTGCGGGCCGCGTTGCCGGGTTCCTGATGGAGAGGGAGGGCAAAGATTTGAACGCGGGTGTCATTGGAGAGGCGGTAGGGCCACTGGACCGAAGTTTGGAAGACCGATCCGGCATCATGGGTGACATCGAGGACGCCGATGCTAGTTTCGGGCGAGTCGTCCACCGAGCCGTCGCAGCTGAGGCGGAGGCTGTCGGAGGGGGAGCTGGCACCGGCGTTATCGACATGGACGACGAGAGGGCTGTGTTGGCGTTTGCCGGTGGGCAGACCGCTGGCGGCGTCGCGGGGACGGATGATCATGCCGTGGAGGGCACCGAGGGGCGGGAAGCCAAGGCAGGCCAGGGGTGAGATGTCGCAGCCGCCACCGGGGCAGGCGACCATGCCGCCGGGGCAGCCGAGGGAGGAGACGCTGCAGGTGCCGCCCCAGCAGTAGAGCGCGCCGCCACCGGTGGCCTGGACGTGGCGGCCGTGGGCGATGACGGAGCTGCTTTCGATGGTCCAGGGACCGTCGTTGGTCATGCGGCATTCGAGGCGGTCGAGGGCGGTGAACTCGGTGCCCGGGGCACAGATGCGGAGTTGGTCTCCGATCAGCGGCGGGTTGCCAGCCACGTTGAAGGTGGCGGAAGCGTCGAAGAGGGAGGCGTCGCAGGGGCCGACGTAGGTGATGGCTCCCTTGCTGTCGCCGTAGGTGGACTTGGCGATCAGGCTCGGGAGGGAGCCGCCCAATGGGCTTGGATGGATGGTGATCTGGCCGACGGTGGCGGCGATGGGGATTTCGCCGACGAGGGCGCCGTTGTCGAGGATCTGCACCACGCTGGAGGTGCCTCCGAGACCGGAGACGTCGTAGGAGATGTCGAAGAACGAATCGGCCGAGTGGCGGGTCATGGAGGATTCGAGGAGGGTGGCGGAGATCGGGCGGCCCGGGGCATCGACGGTAACCCTGAAATGGTATTCGGCACCGGGCAGCATGGTGTGCGGGGCGAATTGGAGGGTGCCGCCCTGGGCTCCGGCCAGTTTGGTTTCAACGCCGTCCTGTCCGCTGGAGCCGATGTTGCTGACGGTCAGGCCGCCGCCGACGGACGGGGTGAGTTGGCACTGGCCCTGCGCGATGTGGGTGAGGCCCCAATGGAGGTTGCCGGGCAGGTATAGTTGCCAGAGGTCGGTCTGGGTCTGGTCGCCGGAGAGACCGGCGAGGGGGCCGCTGGAATTGCCGGTGAACTCGATGCGGTAGGTGATGTCGAAGAACGAATCGACGGCGGAAGTTTCCGCCGGGGAGGCGGGTGAGGGTGGTGTGACCGGGGGAGGGGAGGCCGAACTGGGTGCCGCCGGTGATGCGGAGGAGGTCGAAGTCGGGATCGCCGGGGGGGAGCTGGCCCTGCAGCTGGAACATGTCGGTGTCGAAGTGTTGCGGTTCGGCGGTGGGGTTGAAGGGAGTGCGGTCGATGACGACCTACACGGGGATGTGGCGGGTGTGGCTGGAGCCGTCGGGATGCTTGAGGGTGATCTCGGCATCGCCGGTGGAGGTGTGGCGGGTGCCGCTGAGCTGTCCTCCGTTCACCACGATGGGTGGGGAGGTCAGGCTGAGCTGCACCAGCTCGATCTTCACCTCGCCGGTTGCCGGGGTGTTTCCGAGCTGATCGCGGACGCGGTCGGCATTGACGTAGGGATGGCCGGCGACGGGGAAGTCAACGGTTCCGGTTCCGTTGTCCGGCGCGAGGACCGGAGCGGAGTAGGCTGTGGAGACACAAGCCCATGGCGAACAAGGTGGCCGAGAGAAACAAACGGCGCGAATTCATGGTGCTTTTTTGGGGTTATCATGAGGATTAATGATTTTCGTGAATAGGTGTCAATAGGGATCATGAAGGGGCGCAAAATACTGATTGCCAAAGAGGTAGGGAAGATCAGGAGAGGGTGAGGAGTTGGGGGTTTTGTCGCGTTGCGGCAGGGGGAACGAGGTCGGCGTGGTTGGTCCAATTTTCGGGAACGGCGCGGGGGGATGCCGACCTCCCGCAGGGGGGGGCTACGGGGGGAGAGGATCGGGCTGGAAGCCCGCGCCACGTTGCTTACTCCTTGGGGCGGAGAGCTTCGAGTTGCTCCCAGCGGGTGTAGAGGGCGGCGATGGCGCGTTTGCCCGTCTCTAGGTCGTTAGTCAGCTGGGCGAGGTCGGCGAAGTGCTCGGCCTGGAAGGCGGGATCGGAAAGTTGCTGTTCGAGGGCGGCAGCGGCTTCCTCGTCCGCCATGATGCGTTCCTCGATGGTCTCCAGTTCCTTGTTCTCCTTGAAGGTGAGCTTGCGCAATTTTTCGGCGGGCTTCCCACCGGCCTTGCGGCGGGCCGCGGCGTCGCGGTTGGCGGCAGTCGTCTGGGCGCGCTGGATCGCCTCGCGCTGCTGGCGTTTTTCGAGGTAGTAGGAATAGTTGCCGGGGGTGATGTGCACGCCGCCGTCCTCGAAGGCGATGATTTGATCGCAGATGCGGTCGAGGAAGTAGCGGTCGTGGGAGACGACGAGGACGGAGCCATCGAAGTCGGCGAGGGCCTCTTCGAGCATGCGCAGGGAGGGGAGGTCGAGGTCGTTGGTGGGTTCGTCGAGGACGAGGAGGTTGCCGCCGGTCTTGAGGACCTTGGCGAGCATGAGGCGGGCCCGTTCGCCGCCGGAGAGGAGATCGACGCGTTCGTTGATGCGTTCGTCGGAGAAGAGGTAGCGCCGCAGGTAGGCGCGGGCCCCGAGGAGTTGCTCGCCGAACTGGATCTTCTCGTTGCCGTCGGAAATTTCGTCGAGCAGGGATCCGGTGCCGTCGAGGACCATGCGGGTTTGGTCGATGTAGTTGACCCGGACGCGCTTTCCGAGTTGGGCCACACCTTCGGTGGGCTGGAGTTGGTCGAGGGCGACCTTGAGGAGGGTGGTTTTGCCGACGCCGTTGCGGCCGACGATGCCGGTGCATTGGCCGGGTTGGAGTTTGAGGTCGAGTTTGCGGAAGAGCCAACGGGGGAACTGCTCGTCGCCGACGTTGACTCCGACTTTTTCGAACTCCACGACGATGTTGCCGAGGCCGGGGGGAGGGGGGATGAGAAGGTCCATCTCGCGTTCCTCGGGGGGGGCCGAGATGCCCTCCGTTTCGTAGAACTTGTCGAGGCGGTGGCGGGACTTGGTGGTGCGGGCCTTGACGCCGGCGCGGACCCATTCGAGTTCCTCGCGCAGGAAGCGCTGGCGGCGGCGCTCGGTCTGCTCGGCGATGCCATGGCGGATGGCCTTCGACTCGAGGAAGGCGGTGTAGTTGCCGGGATGCGAGTAGGCCTTGCCGTTGTCGATCTCGATGATGCGGGTGGCGATCTCGTCGAGGAAGTAGCGGTCGTGGGTGACGAAGATGACCGCGCCGCCGAAGCCCTTCAGGAAATCCTCGAGCCAGCGGATGGAGTCGGCATCGAGGTGGTTGGTGGGTTCGTCGAGGAGGAGGAGGTCGGGCTGGGAGGCGAGGGCGCGGCAGAGGGCGATGCGGCGCTTTTCCCCACCGGAGAGCGGGCCGGTCTCCGCTTCGAGGGGCGGAGTGCCGAGGTTGTTGGCGAGGGATTGGATGCGGCTGTCGAGGTTCCATCCGTCGGCATGATCGATGAGGTGGAGGAAGTCGGCCAGTTCGCTGTCGGTGCCGTCGCCTTGTTCGTAGCGGCGGATGGCCTCGACCACGTCCCCGGCCCCGGCGGCGATGTTTTCGTGGACGGAGATGTCGGGATTGAGTTCGAGTTCCTGGGGGAGGTAGCCGATGCGCAACTGTCGCCGGCGGGAGATTTCGCCGGAGTCGGATTCGTTTTCGCCGGCGAGGATTTTGAGGAGGGAAGTCTTGCCGCAGCCGTTGCGTCCGACGAGGCCGACCTTCTCGCCAGCGGAGACCGCCACGGTGACTCCGTCGAGAAGGTTCTGGTAGCCGTAGGAGAGGCAAAGTTCGTTGGCGGAGAGGAGGGAGGGCATGCTGGGCGGTGATTGGTTATCCGTTATTGGTTATCAGGGGGAGAGGGGAGGCCGGATCGGGAGACGGCGGGGAGAGGAGCAGTGATTGGGGGGGATGCCAAGGGGGAACGGTTGTTGGTTTGGGGGGATTGGGAAATGACCGCCGATGACGCTGAGGGCGCTGATTTGCTTTTGGGAGGGGAGCCGGGGTCGGGGGGCTGACTCAAGATTGCGGTCCGAGGCGGGGGTGGGTGGGGGGGAGGTGGGGGCCACGCAGATGCCGAAAAGGTCGCTCTCACGACATATGTGGAGAGGTAGGGGGTGCTGCCGGGGGGGCGTTTCGAAGGGGCGATAACTCATTGATACACAGGGCTAATTTGCCCGAGAGGGCAGTGGGTGAGCCGGGTCCAGAAGGCTGCGGGAGCCTTTGGATCAAGGGTTTTCCCCGCTGTTTTGAATACTTAATAAATGTTAAATATATGAGTGTAACTATATGCTTTATTTGCATTGTTAAACTATAAATAAATAGATGCTTTTTTGCTGTCCAAATGAATTATCTCAAATGGATCGAGACCTGTTCAGACACCCAACCAATGACCACTGCATATCCAAAGCCAACCTGCTTCTGCGGGATCAACGCTTCTCCCCGGAAGCCAGAGAAGCCAGCCAATCTGTTCATGAGGCCGCCCCGGGTGCAAGAGAACCTGTATTTCGCCCCGCCAAATGTGTCTGCTCCCAGCGAGCCGATTCTCAGCATCATTGTGCCGATCACGGACAATGACGTGGATTGGGTTTCGACGTACAAGACGATTCTGGATCAGTTTGAGCCCAGCGACGAGCGCTGGGGAGGTCGTCTTTATCAATCACGGATCATCCGAGTGGGCCTGGGTTCATCTTCAGCTACTCATGAGGGAGGATCCGCTCCATGTTCGCAGCCTGATGGTCACGTCTGGTCAGGATCGGGCGGAAGCGCTTGCGCTCGGTTATCGTGAAGCCCGGGGGGAGGTGGTGATTACCATGGAGTTGGATGAGTTTGATGATCCGGAGGAGTTGTCCGTGTTTCTTACGAGGATTGAGTGGACCGCCCCGAGACTTCGTGCGCTGGACGGAGCAGGGTCGAATATCTGGAAGGGCATTCTTCCGCGCGGTGTTTTGCGTGGAGCCCGTGGTCGGGCCGCTTGCGCCTGAGCGACTGGAACCTGCCGCGATTCCTCCGGGGGGAGGAATCGCGGCGGGTTTGTTTCCGCCCGATTGGTTGGGGTGGAGGGATGGGGGGGATTTTTTTCGGCAGGAATGCCGCTGCTCGGTTGGCGTCACGGCACTTGGTTCTTGGCAGTTTTGGTTCTGGGGTCACCTTCGGCCCGACACGATGCAGGGAGGTGACGAGAGAGTGGCGGTGCGGTCGACGCCCTGGTTGCTGGGGTGGCGGGCGGCCAAGGCGAATTTTTTGCCGGGGCTATTGGTGCCGCTGGTGATGGGGGCGGTTTTGGCGGCTTACCTTCTGCATTCGCCGACGCGGGAGTTCATTGAGCGCATGGCGGAGGTGAAGGCCCGGTGGGGATTTGGCTTTAGTGCGCTGGTGGGGATCGTGGCGGGGGCGCTGGTGCCGGAGGTGGTGCGGGTGGCGGTGTTTCAACGAGGCCGGGTGGCGCGGCGGAACGTTGAGAATCTGCTCTTCACGGTGCCGCTCTGGTGCGTGATGGGTTGGTGCGTCGATCTGCTCTATCGATATCAGGTGGTGTGGTTCGGCGACGAGGCCACGCCGACGGTGGTGGGGGCGCAGGTGTTCGTGGATCAGTTCCTCTACAATCCGCTCTTCGCGGCGCCGGTGTTGGTGTGGTTGTATGATTGGCGGAACGGTGGGTATCGCCTGCCGAAGGAGCGGTTTGATGTGCGCTACTACGGGGTGCATGTTTTTCCGACGCTGCTCGCGGGGTGGTCGGTGTGGATTCCGGTGACGGCGATTCTCTACACGCTGCCGGAGCCGGTGCAGGTGCCGTTGTTTGCGTTGGCGTTGACGTTGTGGGTGCTGATCTTTACGTGGATGGCGGAGAATCGGGGGTGAGGTTATTGGTTATCCGGAGGGCGGAGGGCGGAGGGCGGAGGTCCCGGAGTGCGGGGGCTTGCCGCGTCCCGGCCTAGCCGGAGGCGACGACGGGACTCCACCTGGGAGGAGGCTGCCTTGACCGCTGCGGAGGGGAGGAGTTTTCTCTTAATGATCGCCAAGGAGGGTAGGGTAGTTATGCCACGGTGTGCGAGTCGGCTGGGCGGTTGGGAAACCGCCGCCACGGTGGGGAGGCGCCGCTACGCGGGGGGGAGGCTGATGACCGGGACGGTCCTGCTACTTGTTGATGGTGGGCGGGAAAGTTGGCTTCCTGCGCTGGTGCTTGGTGTGGGATCTGCTACAAGGCGGGCCTTGTGAGACGTAGACTGCAGGAAAGCATTGGATTTTTTGAAACCCGGGCCGAGGCGGAGCCGGCCCGGGCCCGCTTGGTGGAACTGGCCACGGTGAAGCTCGCCTCGCGGGGTTTCGTCGCGCCGGGGGGGGGGGAGGACTCGCCGCTGCTGGCGCTGGGACGATCGTTGATGGCCAACTTTGAGGAGAAGCTGCGGCTTTTCGGCGAGCCGTTGTGTCCGGCGGACCAGGGGATCCACGATTTCCTCCTGCGCTACCTGGGGGAGCATGCCACGGCGACCTTCGGCGAGGATGAGCCGATGGTGCCGTCCTCCGCGCTGGCCTTGGAGCGCCACGGCCTGGCCCGGGTGCTGTCGGTGCCGGCGGAAGAGGATGCGCTGACATCGGACATCGTTTCGTCGTATCGGGTCTATCAGGGGGTCTGCCACAATCCCGCGAAGGACCGGCGCACCACGGAAGGGGTCTTCCACGTGGTGGAGGACGGCCTGCCGATTCCGGCGGACAAGAAGGGGGTGCCGCGCCTGGCCTTTGCGCGGATGCTGAAGGCGGCGTTGAATCCGCCGGAGCAACTCCTGCGCCTGCCCTACACCGCGACCCGGCCGGAGGGAGAGCGGGCGCATGCCTTCGCGAGTCTTTTGTTGCGTCCGGTGGTTTGTCCGGAAGTGCCGGGGGTGCTGCCGCAGCGGACGATGGAGATCCGCTTCTTTGCGCCGGGGGCCCTGGTGAGCAATCTCGATTTCGTGGAGAGCATCTTCGGCAATGCCGGCGATCCCTTCCTGCCGGAGAATGATGCGCGGCTCGATGCGGGTGGATGGACCGGGCACAGCGGGGCGGTGATCCTTGCGCCGCAGTTGACGACGCTGAAGAAGAGGGACCTCGGCCTGCCGCACATTTCCGAGGCGACGGAGCGCCAGAGGGCGGACGGGATGTGCTGGGAGCAGGAGGACGAACTCTACAACGACGGCGGGGCCTTCAAGGTGGCCTGCCGCGATGCCTCCGGAGTGTGCGTGACGCTGATCGCGGACAGCTACTACGGCTACTGCAAGAAGGAGGTGAAGACGCAGATCAGTTTTTCGGCGAATCTCTTTGGGCTTTGCGAGGAAGAGCATGCCGGGGGGGCACTGGCCTTTCCGACCTTCGACCTCGGGGAGGAATTTTCGGTGCGGCAACTTGGCAAGGCGGTCGATCACACCTGGGCGGACGTGGTGCGTCTGCACGGGGAGCGGATGGAGCTTCAGGCGGAGGGCTACGGGATCGACAAGCTGTGGGCGGACATCATTTATCTGCCGGAGACGACGCGGATCGACCTGCGTGGCCTGGAGATCAGTTGGACGAAGCCGGATGGCACGGAGGGGGGGAAGAAATTGTTGGTGGGCGAGACCTACGTGATGCCCTCGGGCTACAAGGTGTGGATGAGTCAGAGTGTGAAGGGCCAGCGCTGGCGCTTGGTGGGGACGCAGGCCGAGGGGACCTTCTGCCACAAGCCCTGCACGGTCTCGGGCGGCGGGAAATCGGAAATTTCGAAGGCGCTTTCGGATGCCATGCTGACCGGGCCGGTGTTGGTGAGCAATCTGGAGAAGGATCTGGCGGCGGTGCGCGAGTTGTTGGACAAGGGACAGGAGTTTTACACGGCCCGTTTCAAGCATCCGCGGCAGCCGCAGAATCCGGCGCGGGGCTTCCTCGATGCGACCCGTTCCTTCGGCTCGGCGGTGCGGCTGTTGACGCCTAGTGATTTGTTCGCGGAGGAATACAACGCCTGGCTGGCGACCATGCCGCGCTCTGTGCGGGGGCTGGCTCTGGTGTTGAAGCGTCGCTATCAACCCTCCTGGGGCGACGATTGGGACTCACGCTTCAGTGTGGACACCATCGATGGCCAGCCGGGTCTCGAGTTGAAGTTTCGCAATCAGCGGCTCATCACGCGGTATCTGCGGGTGGGTTTTCTGGGGGCGGGGACCTGGCGGACCTTCGGGGTGCGCAAGGATTTTTCGCCGGCCGTGAAGCTGCAGCGGGAGGACGACATTTCCGCCTCGGTGGTGGTGCCGGCGGAGTGGTTGAGGGGATTGCACCCGCTGTTGAACGAGCCGGCTTACAAGTTTGTGACGAATTGCGAATACCGGATCTTCCAACGGCCCGACGACGCGGTGATCCGTGGCTACGACCGGGCGGCGGAGGAGGACTTTTCGCACACGGGGATGTTCTTTTCGAATTACGAACCGCTGCCGCGGACCATGGCGCAGGAAATGTGCGAGGACGCCATCCGCTTCGGGCAGTTCACCGAACCGATGCAGAAGATGATCCGCGCGGTGGCGGAGTCGGAGAAGCCCGATTGGTTTGTCTGCACCGCGAATCCGCGCATCGTCGATGGCAAGCCGACCAAGAATCCGCGCTATCTGCAGAATCGTCCGGATCTGGAGAACAGGCGGGGGGAGTATCTGGCGGAGATCGGGGCGAAGCTCTATCGGCGTCTGGCGCCCGGGCAGCCGGTCTTGAATCCGGTGCATGCGGTGCTGCCGGGTCGGCGGAACAATCCGGCCGATCCGGAGGCGGGGATCCGGCCGCTGGCGGTCTTCGGGCCGGTGCATTATCAGGAACTGCCGGAGTTGTTCATGGACTATACGGCGAGTCTGACCGGCAAGTCTCCCTCCACGACGGGCGCGGGGTCGGAGGGGGCGCTGACGAAGGGGCCGTTCAATTGTTTGTTGCCGATCCATGATTTGAACAACGCGCTCATCTCGATGCTGCTGACCGGGGCGGGAGCCTTTTGCAGTGCGGCGGGGCACATCGGGCGGAAGTATCGGGTCGATCACGACATCAGCCTCACCATTCCGGAGGTGTGGTGCCGGATGCATTTGAAGGAACGCGATCCGCAATGGCTCATCGGGCAGGGGTGCCTGGAACCGCTGACTGATTTCGAGCATGAAGGGCGGACCATTCCCGCGAGTCGACTGGGCTGGCGGATCACCTCGGAGTTTGTACAGCGCTTCTTTGGTCGGGTCTTCAGCGATCCAGGAACGGTGTTTCCGAATGACATGCTCCGTCCGGAGGAACAATGCCTGGAGGAGTACGTGGATGGCATCGAGCACATTGGCGGGGCGCATCAGAAGGCGGCGAAGCTCTACTTTGTGGATGGATCAATCGACTATGCCATCCCGCCGTTGAAGGCGCTGCTGACGATCATGGCGGAGGGGACCTGGGAAGGGAAGACGGTGCATGATCCGGCCGTTCGTGGCTTGTTCACGCGGGAGGGGATGCTGAAGAGTGACTGGTATGCGGCGCGTCTGGTTGCGAAGGTGCGGTTTGATCGGAAACTCTGGGAACGGCACGTGGCGGATTTGAGTGCGTTTCGTGATCGGCGGTCACGGCCGCAGGCGGCGGAGCAGGCCGTGATCGATGCGAAGCTGGAGTTGGCGAAGGCGGAACTGGCGAAGCTGGAAGGGGAAGGTGCGGCGGAGATGTTTGCGGGGACGCTGGGGTTGGATCCGGGGTTGGGGTAGGGGTGGGCAAGGAGCGGTGTACTCCGGGCACCGTTTGAAAGGGGGATGTGCGGAGCGAGGGGCAAGGAGCGGCGTTGCTCCGGGCGCCGTCTGAAAGGGGGATGTGCGGAGCGAGGGGCAAGGAGCGGCGTTGCTCCGGGCACCGTCTGAAAGGGGGATGTGCGGAGCGAGGGGCAAGGAGCGGCGTTGCTCCGGGCACCGTCTGAAAATGATCGAGCGGAGCGAGCTGGTTGAGGGGCAGGGCGGGGGTGTGTTGGTGGCTATGGTTTGGGGACGTGTTGGGTGGAGGGGGGACGGGAGGGAGTGTGCTCGCTGGGGAAGGGGGGTGGGGCGTGTTGGGTGGAGAGGGTGCGGGAAAGGAGTGGGGGACGGGAGGGAGTTTGCTCGCTGGGGCTCGGAGGGATTTTAGACGGTGCCCGGAGCACACCGCTCCTTGCGTCAGACGATGCGGGGGGCACACCGGTCCTTGGCGTCAAGCCAGGGGGCGCGGTAGAGGGGGGCGGAGGGGAACTGACGGAGGTTGTTGGCGATGTAGGCCGCAACCCGGTGAAAGTGCTCCTCGTCTCGGATGAGTCGATCGAAGTAGTCCCGTTGCCAGAAGGATCCCTCGCGGGATTCAAGAGCATTGATTCGTCGGGCCGTGAAGGATTTCCAGGAGGAAACGATGGCGGCGAGGTCCGCGTCCCGCGCGAGGGAGAGGAGCAGGTGCACGTGGTTGGGCATGACGACAAAGTTGTGCAAGAGGTAGCGTTCACCATCGAAAAAATGAAAGGCGTCGCTGACAACTGCGGAGAGTTCAGGCTTCGCCAACTGGCATTTGCCGTGGCCGGCATCAAGCCAGCGGTCGATTTTTGTCGAGAAGCGACGGTGGTATTCCAGATCGACGGCCTTGGTCCATGGCTTGGGATGTAGTTGCAGCCATGCCTCGCGCTCCTCACGAAACCCATGGAGGAGGTGAGCGGGGAGGGAGTCGGCGAGGCGGAAGGTGAGGAAGTAACAGGCGCCTTCCTGTTGCCAGTGCGGGAGACGATTGAGGGTCCTGGCGATCACCTCGTTGCCCCGTAAGTAGCGGATGGCAGGCCAGGTGGACATGGGGATTGGGTTGGATGTTAGGGATGAGAAGGCAAGGACTTGTGGCAAGGAGCGGTGTGCTCCGGGCACCGTTTGAAAGGATCGGGCGGAGCGAGCTGATTGAGGGGCAGGGCGGGGGTGTTGCTGGTTAGCGTCTGGGACTTGGGGAGGTGTTGGGTGGAGGGGGTGCGGGAAAGGAGCGGGGGACGGGAGGGAGTGTGCTCGCTGGGGCAGGGGGGG
>Ga0209702_10006121_pt1 | contig 15744 bp, 12 predicted proteins | sample FRY01_FD_187210 | JGI IMG/M metagenome (GOLD analysis project Ga0209702, IMG submission 187210) | Freshwater microbial communities from Lake Fryxell liftoff mats and glacier meltwater in Antarctica - FRY-01 (SPAdes) (version 2) | ecosystem: Environmental > Aquatic > Freshwater > Ice > Glacier... | reverse complement strand
TGCCATGCGGTTCAACCCGGACCTCAAGGCGAAATATGAAGGCCTGCGCGCTGCGGGAAAACCCGCCAAGGTCGCCATCGTCGCCGTCATGCGCAAGCTCATCGAAACGGCGAATGCGTTGGTCAAAGCGGATCGCACGTGGACCCAAAAAACCGCTTGATCAAGACGGATACTCTACGGTCCACACCAAGGTCTGCCCATCAAGCCGGTTGTGCTGGTCGAGGACAACGGCAGGGGCCACACGAGCAAGCTCACGCGCAAGGCACTCGCCGCCCGCGCGCATTGGCTCACCGTCGAGTGGCTGCCCAAATACGCGCCGGAACGGAAGCGGCATCGAGCTTGTCTAGCGCGATCTCAAGGCACATCACCTCGCTCACCGTATGCGGCGTCCCTGACCCATTGATTTCGCCCGTTTCTGCGGTTTGGCGGGTCTGCCAGAATGTCTTCGTGATCAAACGGAGATGTCGATGGCGGACGGTGGGGATGGATTTGTTGGGCGTTGCGAGGTTGTCGAACGTCGGCGCGGGAACCGGCGCTGGCCTGATGATTTGAATGAGCGATCAAACGCCATCGGTCCGAGTGAGATCGCGAACGGATTGTGGCTGAGAGTTTCCAGCCCGGAGCGCGGGTGGTGGATGTCGCCCGGCGGCATGGGATGGTTGCACATCAGCTTTCGGATTGGCGGCGTTTTGCGCGTCAGGGTCTTCTGAGGCTGCCGACTGAGATGTTGCCAGCCCTGCCGCCATCGATGGATCTGACTGTCGAACCTGCGTTTGTCCCATTGGCGATTGTGCCAGAGCCGAGGGAGCTTGCGGATGCACCCCGGAACGAGACGTCGAGTTGCCAATGCAGGGCGTTCTCGATGGCCCAATGGGCCCGCACGGTGTCGAGAAGCACCTCCGGGGATGGGGTCCAGGACAGAGCGAACAGGCGGGTCTCCGAGCTTGTCAGACCCTCGATCTCGCGGGTTGCCTCTATCCTGCCAAAAGCCTTGAGGCCGGGAAAATCATGATGCTCTGCCAGTCCCTTAGCCGAAACGACCACCGCTGTGCGGCTTTCCTTCCGACCGTGGCTGGTCTCGTCGATGCGGGCCACAGGATGGTCGCCCTTCACCGTCCCGAAACACGCCCTGGCATCGGACAAAAGCGAGTTCTGGTTGGCCTTTAATGCCAAGCACCAGTCACCGCTTTGCGCATTGATCGCTGCAACCGTGCGGCGATTGCAGTGCAAGGCGTCGGCGGTCACGACTTTGCCTTTCAGTGCGATCAGCCCAAGAACTTCGAGGGCGGCTTCCAATTCCGTCCCCCTGTCAGCGGTCACGCTGGCCAGCGTCAGGCGCAACCGGGAGGCATAAGCCGACACCATCATCCGCGTCCGCCCGCTCTCGCCCTTGTCGCGGGCTCCGCGCAACGCCTTGCCATCGATGGCAATCACATCTCCCTCACGCAGCAGCGCGGCCACCTCTGCGAGCACCTTGCCGAAGGCAGCGTCAAGCGCCCTTGGATCGATCATCCGGAATACCTCCGAGAAGGTATCATGTGACGGGATCGCGTGCTTGAGCTTCAGGAAGTCCTTGAAAAAGCTTTCTTTTGCGCGCCCGAAGGCCGCCATCTCGGCGCAGGACACCGACCCGCACAGCACCGAAACGAAGGCGATTACTAACAGCTCCCCGAGGTCGTGACGCACGTTTTTGGCACGAGGATCCGGGATGGCGTCGAAAGCAGACAGGAATATTTGCATGGTGGCGATGGGCTCCGAGGGATGAATCCCCATCAAGAATCCATCGCGCCGTCAGCCGCAAGAGCCACCGTTCAAGCTTGTCAAAGCCAAACGCGATTCCCCTGTTGTGCGCCATTGGTTCAAGCGCAATGGCGAGGGGCTTCCGATCCTGATCGCAACACGGCCGATGGACTTCCGGTGCGGCCAGTAAGGCGGATCGGAAAACAGTCCGGGGGACTGTTTTCCCGACGCAAGTGGCGTCGGGTGATAGCGCAACGGGTGGCTGCACCCACTGCGGCGGGATGACTCACCGAGGCTGTTTTGGTGGTGTTTTATCGGGCTTGTCCGCCGGGATCGGGTAGAAAGGCGCATGTCGCAAGCCGCAGGTCTCAGCCAGTTCCCGGACCTTCCGCCCGAGGTGATGAAGGCCTTTGCGGCGGTGCAGTTCGAGGCATCGGTCGAGCGCGCGAGCTACGTCAACACGAGCAGGCGGTGGTGGCCGAGAAGGACGCCTTCATCACCGAATTGAAGGGGTTGATCGAGAAGCTGGAAGGTCAGGTTCAGCAATACCGGCATGCAAAGTTCGGGCCGAAACCGGAAAAGCTCGATCCCGCGCAGTTGGAACTGGCGCTGGAAGGTGAGCCATTGCGGCGCCATTGGTTCAAGCCCAATGGCGAACGGAAACCGCGATCGCCGAAACGCAGGCGCAGATTGCTGTTGTCGAGGAAAAGATTGCGGCCAGCGCGGCTGATCCGGACCAAGCTGCCCCACGCGTGCCACGCAAAGCGCGGGCGCTGCCCGAAACACTGCCGCGCGTGGAGCGCTTGATCGAACCGGGCAGCATTGTCTGGTCGCCATTGGAGCGCCGTCGCCGGCGGTGCCCGAACCGGTGGCGCTCCACTGGCAACTCCGAGCGACAATGGCGACGCGGTTGCGGCGATATGGTGCGGATCGGTGAAGACCGGACGGAGCGGCTCGACCCTCCTCGGGCGAACAGTCCCCCGGACTGTTCGCTGATCCTCGTCGACCCTGGCGCGCTATCAGGTGATTGTCACGGTGCGGCCGAAATACGCCTGCCCCCCCCGATTGGCTGAAAGTGGGGCCGCACCGGCGGGGTTCAAGCCAGGGCCCCGGCGCATCTGCTGGAGGGGAGTTGGCCGACCGAGGCGCTTCTGGCACAAATCGCCGTCTCCAAACATTCCGGACACTTGGCCTCGAACCGGCAGGCGGTGGTCATGGCGCGGCTCGGGGTGCCGATCGAGCGGTCGGTTCTTGCCGAATGGATGGGCCGGCCGGGATGTGGAGATCGGGCGCGCTGATCGCCCCGGTGGTCGACCGCATGGCGGTGCTGCTGAAACAGGGCCGCACCCGGCTTCATGTGGATGAGACCACCGCCGCCCTGCTTGATCGGGTGCTCGATCCCGGGCGTGGCCGGACGAAAACCGGCTATCTCCGGGCCGTGCTGCGCGATGGTGAGCCATTGCGGCGCCATTGGTTCGAGCCTAATGGCGAACGGCCGGAACGGTCCTGCGCCGCCCGGTGTCGTGTTCCATTATCACCCCGGCCGAAAGGGCGGGTATGCCGATCAGATCCTGACGGGCTTCGACGGCATCATCCAGGGTGAGGAGGGTCGGCAAACAGTCCGGGGGACTGTTTGCCCGACGAACGCTTATGGCGGCTACAGCCATCTGGCCAAGCCCGACCGCAAAGGAGGCAAGCCGCTGAAGCTTGCCTTCTGTTGGGCGCATGGTCGGCGAAAGCTGATCGCAGCCAAACCCCGGAACGGCTCGCCCATCGCAGGCGAGGCGCTGTTGCGCATCATGGCGCTTTACAAAGTCGAAGATACCATCCGCGGTTCCGATCCCGACCGCCGCCGCGCTGTCCGTCAGGAATTGTCCTTACCGCTGGTCGACGAATTCTTCGCTTGGCTCACCGCCCAAGCCAAACGGGTGTCGCGCAAATCCGATCTGGGCGAGGCCATGGCCTATATGCTGAAACGCCAGGACGGCTTGCCGCGTTCTGGGGCTTACGCGGCCCCATCGGGGGCCACGGTCCCCTTCACTCCTCGACGATGGCCGCATCGACATGGACTCAAACCTGGTCGAAAACGCGATCCGCAGCCCGGCCATGAACCGACGTAACACCCTCTTTGCCCCCTCTCGGGATTTTGGCCCTGCCAAAACCCTGCCGGGCAACGGGCCACGACGAAGGCGGCCGGAACTGGGCGCGCTTCGCCAGCCTGATCGGCACCTGCAAGACGCGCGGCATTGAGCCCTACGCCTACCTGCGCGATCTCTTCACCAAACTGGCAAACCGCCACCTCGATAAAGACATCGACGCCCTGATGCCGTGGACCTACGTCACAAAGGCCGCCACATCAAAATGACCTCGTCAAGGACTCCCCGACGTGCTCATCTCGCCAACCCCAGGCCGCAAAGCAGACATAGGCAACCGGAAAATCTATGGGGCGCAGACGCCGCTTACCGCTCACCAGACTTTCCTCGATACAACCGCCCTCGACACCGCCATCCACGACGCCGTCCGAAACCTCAACCGCGAGAGAATGCCAGATCCGTTGGCCAAACTACGAATCTCTGCTTAGGTCGTCTGACATGGCTTGCGGTGGCCCGGTTCCGCAGGCAAAGCCGGACGTGCAATGACGATAAGAAACCGCCCGGGGCTTCCGCCGTGCCGTTGCCCAAAAGGCAGAACCACTATACAGCTTTCGGCAGTTGTTTCCCGTATTGACTGCCAGGCGCTGCTTGCAAGAGGACCTCGATGAAACTGAACACGACTGACGCAGCAGCAGGCTCGACAGAGGCCATCAACAGAGCCCCCCGCCGGGCAAGCGCACTGTCGCGCAAGAACACGGTGCCGACCCGGCCTGAAACACAAACGTGTTGCATCGCCCCTGCGAATTGAGGAATGTCCGCCAAATGAAATTGAAGGCATCCGCCGCTGCGAGTACAGCGCGGAGAACGCCCTGCAAGTAAAGAACATAGATGCTACATAAAAAGAACGTACTGATTGTGACAGGTGTCGCGCGTAGTGGAACCACTGCTCTTGCTGAACTTTTGAATAGCCATGAGCAACTTTGCCTCGGGGTAGAACGCTTCAAGTTCCAGTATCTGATCAAGAATAATTATTCTTCCAGTCTTTTTGAAAAAGAAAGATTTTTCGACTTCCGCGAGGAAGATACCAACCTGCGCCCCGCTGTGCGCCCGCATTGGCAGGGTACCTATGAGACCATGGCGGAAAAATGGGATACGGCCCGGATCATCGGTGACAAGGTGCCGGACATGACACCCATCCTAGGCGATTTCATCCGCGCAAACCCGACGTACAAATACATCTACATCCTGCGCAACATCAAAGATGTAGCACTGTCTTGGCAGGCACGTGCGCAGCGCGTCAGCGACTCCTGGCCTGTCGGCAAAGACTTTGCCCGGGCCTGCGAGAGCTGGGGCGAGCAGTATACGGCGCTCTTGGACTACCTCAAGACCCACAAGATGCGCGACCGCATGCTGCTGCTCGATTACGACAGGATGTTTTTGGAGCACAAGCTTACCGAACGGGCGCTGCTGAACTTCCTGGGCCTGTCCGCGAGCGAGAGCATGAGCCGCGTGTTCGACGAACATGTCGCCTTTGCCACCACCAAGACCCTGCGCAAGTTATCCCCCGAGCATGCGGAGATTTACAACGTTGTGGATCTGACCGCGTTCCGGACCCTGCGCAAGATTTCCACAAAGCAGATCAATCACTTCAGCAGTCTGGATGCGCTCTAGCCGGGCTATCTGGCCGCCGGGCACGGACGCAACCGGGCCCCCGGCAGGTGGCCAAAGTCGTCTGGCATGGCTTGCGGTGGCCCGGTTCCGCAGGCAAAGCCGGACGTGCAATGACGACAAGAAATCGCCTGGGGCTTCCGCCGTGCCGTTGCCCAAGAGGCAGAACCCGCTATACAGCTTTCGGCAGCTGTTTCCCTTATTGATTGCCACGCGCCGCATTGCAAGAGGACCTCGATGAAACTGAACACGACTGACGCAGCAGCACACCCCGTGGCGGATGTCCCCCTGCACGAAGCCGGTCCGGTTACGGGCTATGTCGAGCGGCGCGAGGCCCGCGACATCATCGGCTGGGCGCAATATTCGGGCGAACCCGGTCAGGCGGTGGTGTTGCAACTCGAGATCAACGGTCAGGCCGGACCGGTTTTTGCCGCCGACCTGCCGCGGCAGGACGTGATGGCCACCGGATTCAAGCGGCTCCGGTGCGGCTTTTTCCTGACTTTGCCCGCCGATCTGCCCGAGGGCGAGGCGCATGTGCTGCGGGTGCTGGTTCAGGGCACCGGGCAGTTGCTGGTGGGCGGCGAGATCCGTCTGGAGCCGGGCGATCTGCCCCCCCCCCGATCCGGTTGCCGAAGCGCCCATGGCCCGGGAGGATGTGGCCGGGACCGCTGCACTCTGCGTGCCGGACGGTATCATGGGCCAGGTCGAACAGCTGAGTGTCGAAGGGGTAAGCGGCTGGGTGCTGGACAGCCGCGATCCCGGCAGGGCGGTCGATCTCTGCGTTTTCGTTGATGACACGCTGGCGCTGATGTTGGTGGCCGACCAGGAACGCCGCGACGTGCTGGAGGCAGGCCATGCGCGGCTGGAATGCGGCTTCCGCTTTGCCTTGCCCGACTCCATGCTGGACGGGCGGCGGCACAGGATCCACATCGTCGAGAACGAATCTGGCGCCATGCTGCCCGGTGGCGAGGCCGAGCTTGTGACCCCTTTCGAAGGGGTGGCCTTTCTCAAACCCGGCTCCTGCTCGCTGGGGGGATGGGCGCGGCCGATGCGGACGGTAGTGGTGCGTTTCGACGATGCCGCCCCGGTGCTGGTGACATTGAACCGCAAGGTTGCGGGTTTCATCGCCAATACGCTGGCCGGCTTCGACCTGCCGATCCCCGCACAGATGATGGATGGCCTGTGGCATCGCGCGACCGTGGAGCATCCGGTCACAGGGCAGATGCTGGATGGGAGTCCGGTGGCCTTCCGGCTGGACCCCGTTGCCCGGCCGGTCATCAAGGGCGTCTCCCTTGTCGGGCGGCGCTTCCACGCCATGGCGCTGACACGGTGGGGGGGCCCGCTGGATATTCCGGTAGGGGTCGAAATCGACGGTCGGAAACTGCTGGAGATACGCTCCAACGGGCCGCGCATCGCCGCCACGCCGGACGGTGACGGGCGGCTGCGCAACCATTTCTCGTTCCCCGTGCCGCCGGGCGCGAAAGCGATCACGCTCTGGCACGAAACCGGAAAGGACCGTGCCGCCATCGCATCTTACGAACTAAATGGCACGGACGTAAGCGAAAGCCTGCCGGATCTGTCGCAGGAACTGTCGGCCCGCACCCTGACCGATCCGGCCACCCTGGCCGCGGTCAACCGCGTGTTCGACGCCTTCTGCGCCCGTCCTGGCCCGGGTTTCGATGCGCTCTGGTATAACCTGACCCATCTGGGCGAGGGGGTGGACGGGCCTGACGGGGCGGAGGCAGCCTTGGAACATTATGAAAAAACCGGGGCCGCTGCGGGCCTGTCCCCCTCGCCCTATTTCAGCGAGGACGAGGTGAAGGCGATGTATCCGCAGATCGCCGTGGCTGTGGCCGCAGGGCACGTGCCCTGCGCCTTTGCGGTCTATCTGCATCTGGGGCAGGGTCTTGCGCTGCGTCCTGTGGCGGGTCTGGACATCGTGGCCTGCCTGGCGGAAATCGGCGCGCAACCGCAAGCCCTGCCGTTCGACTCGTTGCGTCTGGCGCAGCGCAAGCTTGACCAGCGCCGCCCCGCAGAGACCGCAGCCCGCCCGCAGACGCCGCTGTTCCCCGCAAGCCTGCCCGACGCGACAGCCGTGCGCGACCCCGCAAAATCGGTCTATGCCGCCTGGATGGCACGGCTTGATACCAGCCCCGCCACCCGGACCCGGCTGGAAGCCGACGAGGCCGCCGCGCGCCAATACATCCGCAGCATCCATCTGACGCGCCAGCCGCTGGTCAGCATCATCATGCCCAGCTTCAACCGCGCCTATACGATCGGTGATGCGATCCAGAGCGCGCTGGACCAGACCTATGACAATTTCGAGCTGCTGATCTGCGACGACGGCAGTTTCGACAAGACGCCGGAAGTAGTGAAGCAGTTCACCGACCGGCGCATCCGTTACATGCAGTTCACCAAGTCGAACGGCGCGGAAACCCGCAACAAGGGTCTGGGCTTTGCACGGGGCGAATACATCGCGTATCTTGACAGCGACAACCTGTGGAACCCGCATTTCCTTGACCTGATGCTGCGCAAGCTGATGGCGCGGCCAGGCACCACGGTCGCTTATGGCAGCTATCTGGATACCGAAACCTTCGGAGCGCAGGTCAAGCTGGTGCAGACCTCGCACCCGCGCTTCAACCCGGTGGCCCTGTCGAACAAGAACTTCATGGATCTGAACACCATCATGCACCACCGCCGCGCTTATGACTGGCTGGGCGGCTTTGACAAGACCCTGCTGCGGCTACAGGACTGGGATCTCATGCTGCGCTACACTTCAGTGTTCCAGCCGTTGTTTGTTGACCATTGCATGGTCTATTATCGGCGCAATGTGGCATGGGGCCAGGTGACCAACCTGTTCATGAACAGCGGCGCAACGGATTTCGTGAATGCCAAGACCAGTGACCGGCTTGACCGTTCGCATGTCCGGCTGGCGATCGACTGGAAAACGCGCGACCGCCTTGTGGTGCTGGCAGGCGACAGCAGCGGGGCGGAACACGTGGCGCTGGCTTTTGCAGGCCTTGCCGCCGCCTTCGCCGATATTACCCTGATCGGTGGCCTGCCCGCAGGCGCAGTGCTGCCCGAAGGCGTGACCCATGAACCGGCAGGGGCCACATTGCACACCGATGCGGACCGTTTTGCCTATCTGCTGTCAGGGTGGATCGGGAACAGCGCGGTGATCAGTTTCGATATGACCCGCACCCTGCTGGAGCGTCTGGCGGCAACGGTTTCTTCCGAGCAGATCTACCGTGCCGTCATGACGAGTGACGGTCTGGTGCTGCAAAGCCACGCGGCACCGGACACCCGGCTGCATCTGGGCACATTGCCACTGCGCCCCGAAGATCTGCCGCCCCTGCCCGAGGCCGACGCCGCACGGATGCCGCTGCCCGAACGCCCGACCATTACCCTGCTGCCCCTGCCCGAGGCTTACCGCAACCTCGCGGCGCTGGCCGCGCAGACCGCAACCCATGCGGTTGATCTTCTGGTTCCGCCTGAGGGACTGGCGCGCGGGCTGTGGCTGCGGATGTCGAACGGTGTGTCGCAACCCGTGGGCAACAGCTTCGAAGATGGTCTTTCAGCCTGCCTTCGCGGTACGCAGCTGGCCGTGGTCTGCCCAAAAGTGGCCGATCTGCCGGTGGCCGCCTTCGCGCTGATAACCCAGTTGCAGGGGCACCGCGTGCCGCTTGCCGTAGCACCCGGCCCGCAGGCCGATGATTGGATCGAGACGCGCTGCGCCTACCGGATCGACGTGAACAGCCCCGACTGGATTCTGAGCAAGGCCGTGAAGCTGATGCAAAGCCGCAAGGATTACGATAAACTGAGCCAGAACAGCGCCGTTGCCCATAACATAACCCATCACCCCGAACTGGTGCAGGAACGGATCGCCGTTTTCATGCAGGCCGTCCAGTCCAGCGCGGTGATCCCGGAGGTGTATCATGACGTTCGCTGAAACCCCGCCGGTGCCTGAAACCCGGCCTGCAGCCGCAGCACGAATGGTTCCGCTGGTCCATGAAGGCGTCATCCTGCCCGGGGGGGCCTATGGCCCGCTGGAGGTGCTGATCGACGGCAAGCCACTGGATGGTATCGGCCGTGATGCCGGCCAAAGCAGCCTGCTGCTTGACCGACTGCCCGCCGGCGCCTTCACCCTTGATCTGCGCGACCCTGCAACGCAGATGTCGGTTCCGGGCTGCCCGGTGACCATCCGGGCCGGCGATTGGCACGGCGCGGTCACCGCGCAGCGCGGCCGGATGCTGCTGGGTCATGCGCGTGACCTGCTGGACCGCCACCGCGACGTGGCCGTGGTGGCGTTTACCGGCGGGCGTGTCCTGGCTTTCGCCACGGCAAAAGCCGCCGAGAATGGCACCTTTGCCCTGATCCTGCCGCTCTGGATTCTGGAAAGCCCGCAGCGTCACGCCGTGCATCTGGGGATCGTGGGGTCGGATTACCTGCTGCAAGATGGCAGCATGGTTATGGGAAGCAAGGCCGGCGTGGCCACGCCCGTCCTGCGCCCTGTCGTCATCCGCGGCAAGCGGATCCGCATCAAGATCTCGGCGCCGAACCTGAAGGAAGCGCAAGCCTGGGGCGATTTCCACTTTGCCCATTCCCTGCGGAGGTCTTTCGAGAAGATCGGCCATTCCGCCGCGGTGGACACGCAGGACAGCTGGTACGCCGCCCCGCATGACGAGGATGTGGTGATCGCGCTGCGCGGACGTCACTGCTACAAGACCGATCCGGCCAAGATCAACATCATGTGGCTGATCTCGCATCCCGACCGGATCGATCCGGTGGAATATGCCGATTACGATCATGTCGCCGTGGCCTCTGACATCTATGCCGCCGAACTGCGCCGGATGGGTCTGCCTTCGGTCGGCACGCTGCACCAGGCAACGGATGCGGGCATCTTCACCGCCGGCGCAGACCTGCCGCGCAAACCCGCCAGCCTGTTCGTCGGCAATTCCCGCCGGGAATACCGCACGATGGTGCGCTGGTGCCTGCAACGCGGCATCCCGCTGGAACTGTATGGCGGGGGGTGGGAAGGTATCGTGCCTGACACGCTGGTCAGGGCACAGAACATCGCCAATGACGAGCTGGCGGGCTGTTATGCCAGCCATCTGATCCTGCTGAACGACCATTGGGACAGCATGCGCGACAACGGCTTCATCTCGAACCGGGTGTTCGACGGCTCGGCCGTGGCGACCCCGATCCTGACCGACAAGGTGCTGGGCCTTGCCGAAGTGTTCGGCGACACGATTGCAACCGCAGCCACGATCGACGAGTTCGAAACGGTGCTGAAAGACTGCCTCGCCAACCCCGCCCCCTATCTGGAACGGGCAAAGCAGGCGCAACGCATCGTGCTGGCGCATCACACCTTCGACCACCGCGCGGTGGAACTGGCGGAGATCATCGAGCAGGTGGCGGAGGGGAAGCCCGCAACGGCGGAATGATGCGACACGGCTCCGGCGCAGGTGCAGACGGCTCTGACCTGTTGTATTTGGCTTTGTGTCTTAGTATGGTGGAAAGCGCTGTAGATTAGGCTCTGGAACTTCGACGACTAGAATAGCAGTGGGACGATCACCCTGACACCGGGTATTGAATTTGGAGGGCAGTAAGCATGAAGTGCCGCGACACGCGCAGAATTGCAAATAAATATTTTGCAATTTCAGTGATGATATCACGCTTTACTGAGAACAGCACTATTATGAGTTCTAGTGAATGACGCCATTCATTGTTATTGGTATGCCAAGAACTGGATCTTCGCTACTTGCGAATTGCATCGGTCAACATCCAAATGCCAGATGTTTCGGTGAACTTTTTCATCCCGTTCAACATGAACGAATGGTCGTTCATTCAATAAAAGTTGACGGGAAGCCATATGGATATGATCCAGCCACGCACGATGCCGTCGAATATTTGAATAAGTGGGTCTATCGTGTGTGGGGTTTGGGTATAGAAGCAGTTGGCTTCAAGCTGTTTGCTGACTATGTGCAAGGGCCTGGCAGCCAACGGCTATTTGCCCGATTGCACGAAGAACAGCCCGAAATTCGGTATTTGCATATCAAGCGTCAGAACTACTTTGAGGTGCTCATTTCCAAAACAATGGCCGAAATGACTGGTGAATGGCAAAAGAACGCAGAAAATTCCAAGAGGCTGACGCAAGCCGCCTCGCCAAGGATATCGATAGATTTGACCAAAGCCAAGCGCTTTTTCACACAAGTGAGGGACGTTGACAAGTTTTATGAGTCATTTTTCAGTGATCGTCAGCTTTTAACTGTAGAGTACTCTGACCTGAATGATAGTCTTCAACCGACAATGGGTCGTGTTTTTGACTTTTTGAAATTGACACGACACACCGTCTCTCCGAAATTGGAGAAGCAGGAAACCAAGTCTCCAAGACAGCGTGTAGAAAACTTTGCAGAATTGGACTCACACTTTTCGGGCAGCGAATTCAGCAAATTCTTTAAATAGCCGATGCAAGGTCATATTGCTACACACGCGATGGCGGATGCCGTCGTGCGTGTGGGTCTGAACGGAGTAGATCATTTCTCATAGATCCTCCACCCCTTCAGCCCGCCGCCGCTCTCCCGTTCCAGAAAGCGGGTCTTGTCGATCAGTTCCACGAACTTCTCGAAGTAACCCGGCCAGTTGGCGCTGTTGGGGCAGCGCGGGTTCGGGGCCTGCCCGGTCAGGCCGCGGCGGAAGAAACGGCGGAACACCACCTCGGATTCCACCGAAGCCAGATGCGCCAGACCGGAAAAGGAATTCTGATCATGCAGGCGGTAGCGGTAAAGCGGCTGCAGCACCGCCACGGGCTCGGTATAAAACAGCGCCTGCAACGCAAAATCCCAGTCATGGCAGTATTTCAGCGGCAGGAAAGCGCCGACCTTGTCGTACAGGCTGCGGGAAAACAGGAAGTTGCCGGTCGAGACCGCCACATTCTTGCGCAGCAGGCTGAAGCCCACGGTCGGCTCGTGCAGGATGTCCAGCTTCTGGCGCAGGGCAAAGGCCAGAAAATCATGCGGCACCGTGATCTTGCCGCGCTGTGCCGCGCTGTCGAACACCTCGACCAATGAGAAGGCGAACTCCGACCCCGCCTCCTGCATGGCCGCGAACATGGTGGCGATACGGGCCGGCGCAAACAGATCGTCCGAATTGATGACCGCAACATACTGGCCGCCGGAGGCCCGGATGCCCGCGTTGATCGTGGCATGCGCCCCCGCATTCACCGCATTGCGCAGCAGCGTGACACCGGCAAAGCGCCGCGCAAAGCTGGTGGCCAGCAAGGTCTGCGCACGGGCGAAGGTGGCGTCGGGCGAACAGTCGTCCACCAAGACCAGCTCGATCCGCGAATAGGTCTGGTCATGGATGGATTGCAGGCAATCCAGAATATAGGCGTCGTGGCAGTAGCTGGGCACGACAACGCTGATCAGGGGTTTATCCGGCATCTGCACATTATTCACCCGAGGATCAAGGCAATGGCCGCCGGAATGGCGATCGCCTGGTTCGGGTTGCGCAGGTCGGCCACCGCGATTTCCAGCTCATATCGCCCCGGCGGCACATCGCGCAGATTGGTCTGCACCGAAAACCCGCACCAGAGCGCGCTTTCATCCAGCCCAAGGCTTTCCACCACATCCGGCCGGGATTCACGATCGAAGATCGAGGCCATGACCCGCCGTGGCAGGCCGTTGTCGGGGAATACATCCTTCAGGCTGACGAACAGCGGCACGGTTTTCCACAGGTTGATGCCCGGGGCGCGGACCCAGCCGCGCAGCACCAGCCCCTGCTGGCGCGCCAGCGCCGCCAGCGGCAGGTTCAGCATATCGCGTCCGTTCAGACTGTCGATCCAGGCGCGGCTCTCGGCCGGGCCGGGCACCACCTCCAGCAGATCGTCGGTCACCTGCGCAAAGCGCGAGGCGCGGCTAGCCATCAGGCCGTAGCGCGGCTTGAGTATTGCCTTCAACTGCGCATTGGAGTTCAGCAGCCGTTCCACCAGCTGCTGCGTCTCCGCCAGCCCCTCGGGCGTTGCACCGGGCGCGGTCAGCGCCGCAAGCCCCTTGTGATCCGGCGTCAGCGCGCGGCGCACCGCCTGCAGCCAGGCGTGCCCGTTCTTGCGATCGGGTTCCAGATGGGCGCCTTCGGCCCATTCGTTCCAGGCGTTGATGAAGACAAGGCGCTGGCCTTCGGGCAGGGTGGCGCGGGCATTTTCGGCCAGATGGGTCAGCCATGCCTCGAATGCCTGCGGCGAGGCCCCGTGAAAGATCGTGCCGGCCGGCCCCTTGCGGCTGGTGTTGTCCCAGGATGGCATGGCGGTGCGGAACTGCATGTGATCGGCCGGCGGGCGCGCGATCTCGCTGCGGACGATCTCGGTATAGTCATAGATCTTGCCTGTGAAGATCGGGTCGAGATCGGCATATTCCTTTGTGCGCGCTTCGGCCAGCGTGCCATGCGGCGGGAACTGGCTGCTGCTGTCGCAGCCATGATCATAGGGTTTGTCCAACCCGAAGCTTTCCACCATCGACACATGCAGGCCCGGAAATCCTTCGGCCATCACGATCTCGCGCCAGCGCGCGATCGTCTCCTGCGGATTTTCCAGCAGCGACACGCGGTAGACCTGCAGCAGCGGTGCACCGTCGATCTTGATATAGCGCGGCGACTTGAAATATTTCAGGCAGGACCGGATGAAGGCCACGTCATCTTCGGCCACATGGCGCTGCGCCATCAGCACGTCGTTTTCCGACCCGTCCCACCGCCGCGACCAGTTCTCGTTCGCCCAGCACAGGCAGAAATCGAAGTCGTAGTCCTGCTCCACATGCCGGTCGATCGGCATGGTCATCAGGGTCTTGCCCGAGAACCAGTAGTAGTAATAGCAAAAGCCCGACACGCTGTATTTCCTGGCCAGCGCGATCTGGTCGCGGTGCACGCTGTCCAGGCGCAGGTCGTAAAAGCCCAGATCGGCGGGCAGATGCGGCTGGTAGTGATCCGGCAGATAGGGTTTTGCCGTGACCACATTGGTCCATTCGGTGAAACCCGTCCCCCACCATTCGTCGTTTTCCGGGAAAGGGTGGAACTGCGGCAGGTAATAGGCGATGGCGCGCACGTCGCCCGCTTCGGCCTCGGCGGCAAATGTGGAGGATTCCATCAGCTGGTCGCGGATGGAGATATATTCGTTGCGGACTTTGGCACCGATAGCGGTGTCGAAGATCTCGGCCAGCGGCGCGATCTCGATCTGCTCCTTGCGCAGGCGCGAGGAGAAGGGCAGCACATGGTCGGTGCCGTCGATCTTCACTGTCACCAGGGATTGCAGCGGCACTTTCGGGGTCTTGATCTTCTTCAACTCCACCAGAACCGTAGCGACGGTTTCGGTGGCCACGCCATGGATGCTGACCTGGAAGCCCGCCTTGATCGGCAAGGCCACGCTCTTGGCGATATCGCTGCGATTCAGGCGGCTGCTGGTCTTGGCTATCAGGATGCCGCAGACGTAAAGATCAAGGTTGACGGGTTTCAGCAGGTTCTCGGTCGAGACGACCCAGCCACGTATGACGACGCCGGTGAATGCGTCTATGCAGCCACGCCACAGCGGCGCCACCGAAAGGTTGACAAGGCTTGAGGTGATCGCCACCGGAACCTTGGGGGCAGCGGCTGCAATCTCGGGGTCCGATCCCGGTTTGGCGACAGGGGTTGCATCAAGCTGAACATTCATCCCGGCGGAAATCTCGTCTTTCTTGGTCACGGCAGTCTCCAAAGATAAAATAGTGATAGTCTCTTGCAAATTTTACGGATGGCAAAACGAGTCTGGACCAGCATGGGAATGCTCGTCTTCAACGACCCGGCAAACACACCTGAAACCGCAGTATACAGATGAGATTACAGTTTCTTGTCACATTCCCTACTTAGGCTCAAGTTGGAAGTGCAACACCGCTGCCCTTTCGGGCATAGGATGTTGCGATGGACAGACGAAGCAAACACCTCAGCAGCGAGGACCGTGGCGTGATTTTGGCGGAGGATCTGCGCGGCAGCAGTCAGCGGGCAATCGGCGCGCTTCTGGGCCGCGCGGCGAGCACGATCTGTCGTGAGCTGGCGCGCGGGCGTCAGGATGACGGTTCGTAGTCCCCTCAATCAGCGCGGCTGGTTTACGACGTTCGCCGGACACGATGTCGGCGCGGCCGGAAGCTGGTTGAGGGCGGCGCTAGCCATTCCTTCGTGCACAGCCATCTCGTTCATCGGCGCTGGTCTCCCGAGCAAATTG
>Ga0209702_10006114_pt1 | contig 15752 bp, 11 predicted proteins | sample FRY01_FD_187210 | JGI IMG/M metagenome (GOLD analysis project Ga0209702, IMG submission 187210) | Freshwater microbial communities from Lake Fryxell liftoff mats and glacier meltwater in Antarctica - FRY-01 (SPAdes) (version 2) | ecosystem: Environmental > Aquatic > Freshwater > Ice > Glacier... | reverse complement strand
TTGAGAGATACCATCGGATGGTTGTGACAACCGTCTTGGCCATCGTGTCCCTCGTTCTGACCACCATGTGCAAGGTTTTGGTCGCAATGACCTCCGTGCTGATGGGAATGTGGCGCGTCTTGGCCGCTGCGAGATGCGCTTTGGGCTCTCACACAGCGGTCTTGTGCAACACGCGAAGCGTTCTGACCGCTACACCTGCAATCTTGGCCAATAACTGCATCATTCTTACCAGTTAGCGGATTATCTTGGCTGCTCAGCCCTTTAATGCCCCCACTCGTTCGCGTGTTCTGAAAGATCAATCGTGCGGAATACAGCACAATCCGGTTACGACCTAGGCGCAAACGTCATACTCGTACACCTGTGGCGTAAGTTTCACGATTCTGAAGGAGTCTATTTCGCCAGTTTTGCCACGGTGGGTTGGACAGATGCCGCTTATTTACGCCTGAGCAGTTGGCCCTCCGAAGGTCATTGGCAGTGGAGGCGGTCCTTCGGTGTGTTTAATGGTACCGTGCTCCGCCTCATACTTGGCAATGTTATCTTGCATGGCCTTCATGAAACGCTTGGCGTGTTCTGGTGTTAATACAATCCGTGATTTCACTTTCGCCTTCGGCATACCTGGCATCACTTTGATGAAATCAATCACAAACTCAGCTGTTGAGTGCGTGATAATCGCAAGATTAGAATAAACACCATCTGCTACTTCTTCCGAAAGCTCGATGCTTAACTGTCCTTGCTGAGGTTGTGGATTTTGTTTTTCGTCTGCCATTATTTGAGGAGATAGAAGTTAGAATACAGGAGATAGAATACAGGAGTTAGAATACAGGAGTTAGAATACAGGAGTTAGAATACAGGAGTTAGAATACAGGAGTTAGAATACAGGAGTTAGAAGTCGGCTATCAGGTTTAGCGGGTAAGATGTGTCTGTAATCAACCGAACCTGAGCTGAGGTCAAAAATAGGAAAAGGTGTCAGACAACTACCGTTATCCAACACCTTTTCCTAATACCTAACTCCTAAGAGCTATCAGCTATGAGCTGTTTTTAAGCTTCTGCTTCGGCCTCTTGTTTGGCTGCCATCAGCGCTTCGTACTCAGACTTGGAGCCAACAACCAATTTGTCGTATTCTCTTAGACCTGTACCTGCAGGAATCAAGTGACCAACAATCACGTTCTCTTTCAGACCGTGGAGTTCATCAATCTTTCCTTTAACAGCTGCTTCGTTAAGAACCTTCGTGGTTTCCTGAAACGATGCTGCTGAAATGAAGCTATCTGTTTGAAGAGATGCACGTGTGATACCTTGAAGGATAGGCTCTGATGTAGCTGGAATTGCTTCTCTTGCTACAACTGGCTTCAAATCCTTACGTTTCAGTACAGAATTCTCATCACGCAATTTACGTGCAGTAATAATCTGACCTGATTTCAAGTTCTCAGACTGACCTGGATCTTCAACATACATTTTACCGTAAATCCAATCGTTCTCCTTACGGAATTCGTATCGGTTTGCCAATTCCTTCTCCAGAAACTTCGTATCACCTGGATCAAGGATATGAACCTTACGCATCATCTGACGAACGATTACCTCGTAATGCTTGTCGTTGATACGTACACCTTGCAATCGGTAAACTTCTTGAATCTCATTCACTAAGTATTCCTGAACAGCAGTTGGCCCTTTAATCATCAAGATGTCAGCAGGAGTAATCGCACCTTCAGAAAGTGGAACACCAGCCTTCACGAAGTCATTCTCTTGCACCAAGATGTGCTTAGAAAGTGACACAAGATATTTCTTGATCTCGCCAGTTCTTGTTTCGATAATGATTTCACGGTTACCACGCTTGATTTTTCCGAATGAAGCAACACCATCAACCTCAGAAACAACTGCTGGGTTTGATGGGTTACGTGCTTCGAAAAGCTCGGTAACTCGTGGAAGACCACCCGTGATATCACCTGATTTACCAGAAACACGCGGAATCTTCACAAGTGTATCACCCGCCTTCACCGCCTGTCCTTCCTGAACCGCAATGTGCGCTCCAACAGGCATGTTGTAATTCTTAATCTCCTTATTCGTTCCCGTTCCAGAAGCAACGTGAATTGCAGGAATCATCTTCTTATCCTTGGTATCAATCACAACCATTTCGTTGAAACCTGTCTGCTCATCAGACTCCACTCTGTAAGTGAAACCATCTGCAAGGTTATCGAACTCGATTTTACCATCAACCTCAGAAACGATAACCGCGTGATACGGATCCCAATCGCAAATCAGATCGTCTTTCTTCACAATATCACCATTCTTTTTGTACAGTTTAGAACCGTAAGGAATGTTGTGTGTAGCTACGAGAACACCCGTCTTCTTGTTAATCAGACGAAGTTCAGCTGAACGTCCGATGACAACATCGAAAGGACCTTGTGAACTCTTAACTGTTCTCAATTCATCGAACTCAGCAGTAGATTCTGCTTTTGCAATAATTCTAGACTCTGATGCAATGTGAGATGCAACCCCACCAACGTGAAACGTACGAAGTGTAAGCTGTGTACCTGGCTCACCAATCGACTGTGCAGCAATTACACCAACAGCTGATCCTTTCTTAATCTCACGACCAGTTGAAAGGTCACGTCCGTAGCACAATGAACAGCATCCTCTTTGTGTCTCACATGTAAGAACGGAGCGAATCTCAACTGAATCAATTCCTGCGTCCTCAATGGCTTTCGCCTCATCCTCATTAATCATATTGCCAGAAGCAACAATCACATCTCCTGTTTCAGGATTCAATACATCATGCAAAGAAGTACGACCAAGAATTCTGTCATACAATGATTCGATTACGTCCTCATTTTTCTTCAACGCAGTTGCGATAAGTCCACGGAGTGTTCCGCAATCCACATCGTTGATAACCACATCTTGAGCAACGTCAACAAGTCGTCTTGTCAAGTAACCCGCATCAGCCGTTTTAAGGGCAGTATCCGCAAGTCCTTTACGCGCACCGTGAGTAGAAATGAAGTACTCAAGGATTGAAAGACCTTCCTTAAAGTTGGAAAGAATTGGGTTTTCAATGATTTCCTGAGTAGTAGCACTAGATTTCTGTGGCTTGGCCATCAGACCCCTCATTCCTGAAAGCTGACGAATCTGCTCCTTAGAACCCCTCGCACCTGAATCGAGCATCATGTAAACAGAGTTGAATCCCTGCTTATCATTCTTCATCTGGTCCATCAAGGTCTGCGTCAAACGTGAGTTTGTATGCGTCCAAATGTCAATAATCTGGTTGTAACGCTCGTTGTTGGTAATGAAACCCATATTGAAGTTGTTCATTACATCATCAACTTCAGCCTGAGCCTTTTCAATCATCGGAGCTTTTTGCTCTGGAATCAATACATCACCCAAGTTGAACGAAAGTCCACCACGGAATGCGCTCATGAAACCAAGTCCTTTGATTCTGTCTAGGAATCGAGCAGACTCGGCCATACCAACTCGGTAAATAATGTCACCGATAATATCTCGAAGCGCTTTTTTGGTCAGCAACTCATCAATGTAAGCTACTCCTTTAGGAACAACTTGGTTGAAGAGAACACGGCCAACAGTCGTTTCAATAATTCTTGCTTTTTCACCTTCGATATGAGAAGGAACACGCACTTTAATGATGGCGTGCAAATCCACTTTCTTCTCGTTGTGAGCAATAATTACTTCTTCAGCTGAGTAGAAGGTCATTCCTTCACCCTTCACTTTTTCTTCTTTGGTGCTTCTCTTTTCCTTGGTCATGTAATACAGACCAAGAACCATGTCCTGAGATGGAACCGCAATCGGTGCACCGTTGGCAGGGTTCAAGATATTGTGAGAAGCAAGCATCAAAAGTTGAGCTTCCAAAATGGCCGCGTTGCCCAATGGCAAGTGAACCGCCATCTGGTCACCGTCAAAATCCGCGTTGAAGGCCGTACAAACGAGTGGGTGCAATTGAATTGCTTTTCCCTCAATCAATTTAGGCTGGAATGCTTGGATACCCAATCTGTGAAGAGTCGGGGCACGGTTAAGCAGAACAGGGTGGTTTGTAAGAACGTTCTCAAGAATGTCCCAAACTACCGCGTCTTTCTTATCGACCAATTTCTTGGCTGATTTTACCGTTTTCACGATTCCACGCTCAATCATCTTACGAATGATGAACGGCTTGTAAAGCTCTGCTGCCATTCCTTTTGGAATACCGCATTGGTGCATTTCCAATTCTGGTCCTACAACAATTACCGAACGAGCTGAATAATCAACACGCTTTCCAAGAAGGTTCTGACGGAAACGTCCTTGCTTACCCTTCAATGAGTCTGAAAGTGATTTCAGCGCTCTGTTTGATTCTGTTTTAACCGCAGAAGATTTTCTTGAGTTATCGAAAAGTGAATCAACCGATTCTTGAAGCATACGCTTCTCATTTCGCAAGATCACCTCAGGTGCCTTAATCTCAATCAGTCTTTTCAGACGATTGTTACGAATGATGACCCTTCTGTAAAGGTCGTTGAGATCCGAAGTGGCAAAACGTCCACCATCCAACGGCACCAACGGGCGAAGGTCTGGCGGAATTACTGGAATCACCTTTACAACCATCCACTCTGGACGATTTTCAATGTGTTCTTGTGCACTACGGAAAGCCTCAACTACTTGAAGGCGCTTCAACGCCTCATTCTTACGTTGCTGGCTCGTTTCGTTGTTTGCCTTATGGCGAAGGTCGAACGAAAGTTCATCCAACTTCAAGCCTCTCAACAAAGCCTCAAGAGCCTCAGCTCCCATCTTTGCAACGAATTTGTTCGGATCCTGATCATCCAAATACTGATGCTCCTTCGGCATTCTTTCCAACGCATCCAAATACTCGTCTTCCGTAAGGAAATCCATGTAGTTTAATGCCTCACCCTCGTTGTTTACGGCCTCACCTGGATTGATTACCACGTAACGCTCGTAATAGATAATCATGTCCAACTTCTTGGTTGGAAGACCAAGCAAGTAACCAATCTTGTTAGGAAGTGAACGGAAGTACCAAATATGCGCTACAGGCACAACCAATTGGATGTGTCCCATTCGCTCACGTCTTACTTTCTTCTCCGTTACTTCAACGCCACAACGGTCGCAAATGATTCCTTTATATCGAATACGCTTGTATTTACCGCAATGACATTCGAAATCCTTTACGGGTCCGAAAATTCTTTCGCAGAAAAGACCATCACGCTCAGGCTTGTATGTCCTGTAGTTGATGGTTTCGGGCTTCAGCACCTCACCTCTAGAAGATTCTAGAATCTTCTCTGGTGAAGTAAGGCTGATGATAACCTTCTTAAAATTGCTTTTGATCTTATTCTCTCTTTTGAGGGCCATTTCTTTGTTCAATTATGAATTAAGAATGATGAATTAAAATTGGAATGAACTCAAATCCTAATAAATCAATCAACTATGGGCATTTTAATTCCTCACCACGTTTTGGCGTGGTGAGGAACATTTATCATTCAAGCGTTACGTTCAGACACAGACCGCGAAGTTCGTGTAGCAATACGTTGAAGGATTCTGGGATACCAGGTGCTGGCATCGGATCTCCTTTTACAATTGCTTCGTAAGCTTTAGCACGGCCAATCACATCATCTGACTTGATTGTCAACATCTCTTGTAGAATGTTTGCTGCACCGAAGCCTTCGAGTGCCCAAACTTCCATCTCTCCCAAACGCTGACCACCAAACTGGGCCTTACCACCAAGTGGTTGTTGCGTAATGAGTGAGTACGGTCCGATTGAACGGGCGTGCATCTTATCATCAACCATGTGGCCGAGTTTCAGCATGTAGATGATACCTACGGTTGCTGGCTGATCGAAACGCTCTCCCGTTCCACCATCATATAAGTATGTTCTACCCAATGATGGAACGCCTGCCTCTGCGATTTCAGCTTCAATCTGCTCTAAAGTAGCGCCATCGAAAATCGGTGTAGCATACTTACGGTCTAGTTTTTCTCCTGCCCAAGCAAGGATGGTTTCGTAGATCTGTCCCAAGTTCATCCTTGATGGTACACCAAGTGGGTTAAGGACAATATCAACTGGAGTTCCATCTTCAAGGAATGGCATGTCTTCCTCACGAACGATTCGGGCAACAATACCCTTGTTTCCGTGACGACCTGCCATCTTATCACCCACTTTCAGCTTACGCTTCTTAGCGATGTAAACCTTGGCCAACTGAACGATTCCTGTTGGAAGCTCATCTCCAATAGAGATGGCGAACTTCTTACGTTTGAATATTCCGAGAAGGTCGTTCACCTTGATGTTGAAGTTATGAAGCAACTCCTTGATTAATGTGTTCTTATCCTCATCTGTTGTCCAACCTGCTGGGTTGATGTTATCATACTCAATAGATGAAAGCGACTTCTGTGTGAATTTGGTTCCTTTCGGAATCAACACTTCACGCAAGTTATTCTCAACTCCTTGAGCTGTTTTACCATTTACAAGAACAAAAAGCTTGTCAACAAGTAGGCCTTTCAGCTTTGCAAACTCGATTTCGTGATCCTGATCAATTTTGGCAAGAACTTTCTTCTCGTCTGCTTTGCTCTTTTTATCCTTGATGTTTCTAGAGAACAATTTCTTCTCAAGAACAACTCCGTTCAATGATGGAGGCGCTTTCAATGAAGCATCTTTCACATCGCCCGCTTTGTCACCAAAAATGGCTCTCAAGAGTTTCTCTTCTGGAGAAGGATCGGTTTCTCCTTTCGGAGTGATTTTTCCAATAAGAATATCGCCAGGTCCAACCTCTGCTCCAACGCGAATTAGACCGTTTTCGTCCAAATCCTTTGTAGCTTCTTCACTTACGTTCGGAATATCAGCCGTAAGTTCTTCCAAACCTCGTTTGGTATCTCTTACTTCCAATGAGTATTCATCAATATGAATTGATGTGAAAATATCTTCTTTGGCAACCTTCTCAGAAATTACAATTGCATCCTCGAAGTTGTATCCTTTCCACGGCATGAAAGCCACTTTAAGGTTGCGTCCGATTGCCAATTCGCCTTTCTCTGTTCCGAAACCATCGCACAGCACTTCGCCTTGCTTCACCTTCTGACCTTTCGTCACAATCGGTTTTAGGTTAACAGTTGTATTCTGGTTTGTCTTACGGAACTTAACAAGTTTGTAAGTCTTCAGATCTTCCTCAAAGCTTACCAACTTATCAAGGTCAGAACGCTCGTATCGGATGCTGATTTTGTTTGCATCTACATATTCAACAACTCCATCACGCTCCGCGTTGATAAGAACACGTGAATCACGGGCAACAAGCGGCTCCAGACCAGTTCCTACAATAGGAGCTTGTGGTCTCAAAAGTGGAACTGCCTGACGCATCATGTTCGACCCCATCAATGCACGGTTCGCATCATCATGCTCCAAAAACGGAATCAATGATGCCGCGATAGAAGCAATCTGGTTTGGAGCAACGTCCATCAAGTTGATGTTGTCTGGGCTCGTTACCGGGAAATCACCTTCCAAACGTGCTTTGATACGGTCTGTTCCGAAAGTACCATCGTCCTTCAAAATCGCGTTTGCTTGCGCAATCGTGTTTTTCTCCTCGTCTTCAGCGCTCAAGTAAATTGGCGCGCTCTTCATGTCCACTTTTCCACCCATTACCTTACGGTATGGTGTTTCAATGAATCCAAGCTTGTTCACCTTCGCATACACGCAAAGTGATGAGATAAGACCAATGTTAGGTCCCTCCGGAGTTTCAATCGTACAAAGTCGTCCGTAGTGTGTATAGTGAACGTCACGAACCTCAAAACCAGCTCTTTCTCTCGAAAGACCACCTGGTCCAAGGGCAGACATTCTACGCTTGTGAGTTACCTCAGAAAGTGGATTCGTTTGATCCATGAACTGAGATAGTTGGTTAGTTCCGAAGAACGAATTGATAACCGAAGAAAGTGTCTTCGCGTTGATCAAGTCAATCGGGGTAAAAACCTCGTTATCACGTACGTTCATACGCTCACGGATTGTTCTTGCCATACGTGCAAGACCAACACCGAACTGAGCATACAATTGCTCACCAACCGTACGCACACGTCTGTTGCTCAAGTGGTCAATATCATCCACATCGGTCTTAGAGTTGATCAATTCGATCAAATACTTGATGATGCAAATGATGTCTTCTTTGGTAAGTACTTTTTGATCTTCAGGCGTATTCAAACCGAGTTTACGGTTGATACGGAATCGACCTACTTCACCAAGATCATATCTCTTATCAGAGAAGAACAACTTGTCGATGATACCACGCGCGGTTTCCTCATCTGGCGGCTCTGCATTACGAAGTTGTCTGTAGATATGCTCTACCGCTTCTTTCTCAGAGTTTGAAGTATCCTTAGCAAGTGTGTTGTAAATGATGGCATAATCCGCAGCATTTACTTCCTCACGGTGAAGAATAACACTCTTAACTCCTGCTTCCATAATAAGGTCCATGTGTTCCTTATCGATGATGGTCTCACGATCAATGATTACCTCATTTCGTTCAATAGATACAACTTCACCAGTATCCTCATCCACAAAATCCTCAACCCATGAGCGGAGAACTCTTGCGGCCAATTTTCGGCCTTTAATCCTTGCAAGACCTGCTTTACTGACCTTTACTTCGTCAGCAAGACCAAAGATCTCCAAGATGTCTTTATCGCTCTCGAAACCGATTGCACGAAGCAATGTGGTAACAGGAAGCTTTTTCTTACGGTCAATGTAAGCGTACATCGCACCATGAATGTCAGTCGCAAACTCAATCCAAGAACCTTTGAACGGAATCACACGTGCCGAGTACAATTTTGTACCGTTGGCATGGTAGCTCTGTCCAAAGAAAACCCCTGGTGAACGGTGAAGCTGAGAAACAACTACACGCTCGGCACCGTTGACCACGAATGATCCTTTTGGTGTCATGTAAGGGATGGTTCCCAAATACACATCCTGAACAATGGTCTCAAAGTCCTCGTGTTCTGGATCTGTACAATAGAGTTTTAGTTTGGCCTTAAGAGGAACGCTGTGCGTCAGCCCTCTTTCGATACACTCTTCTATAGAATAGCGCGGTGGGTCTATAAAGTAGTCCAAGAACTCAAGAACGAAGTTGTTTCTTGTATCAGTAATCGGGAAATTCTCCGCGAATACTTTAAAGAGACCTTCGTTATGTCTGTTCTCTGGAGTTGTCTCCAGCTGGAAAAAATCTTTAAAAGACTTGAGCTGTATTTCTAAGAAGTCAGGATAAGGAATCTGATTTTTTGTGGAGGCAAAATTCTTACGTCCGGGTTTTGTGTTCAGCGCCAAGGTCTTGAATTTAGATGTTTGTGAAAATGAATTAACTGTAAACGGTAATAGGCCGAGGCGTGGTCCCGATTTTCATCGGGACCTGCCTCAACCTTTAAAACTCAGAAAGGGAGATTACTTAATCTCAACTTCTGCTCCTGCGTCAGTAAGCTGAGATTTAAGAGCTTCTGCTTCTTCCTTAGAGACACCTTCTTTAAGTGGCTTTGGAGCTGCATCAACAAGTTCTTTAGCCTCTTTAAGACCTAGACCTGTAAGCTCTTTTACCAACTTAACAACAGCCAATTTTGACTGTCCAGCTGCTTTAAGGATAACATCGAATTCGGTTTGAACCTCTGCTTCATCGCCACCAGCTCCTGCACCAGCCGCTGGGCCAGCAAAAGAAACGGCTGCTGCTGCAGGCTCAATTCCGTATTCATCTTTAAGTATTTGTGCAAGTTCGTTCACATCCTTTACAGAAAGGTTAACGAGTTTTTCTGCGAATTCTTTAAGATCTGCCATTTTATTTAATTGTTATTCGTGTTTGTAAATTGATTAATTGAAAACCGATAAGCGATTATTCGCCTTTTTCGGCAAGTGTTTGTAGTATTCCGGCAAGGTTTCTTCCAGGTGACTGAAGCGCGGAGATAACGTTCTTCGCAGGTGACTGCAGAAGTCCGATAAGTTCTCCGATCAATTCTTCTTTTGACTTGATGTTTTCCAAAAAGTCAATGTTTTCGTCTCCCAGATAGATGCTTTCTCCTACGTAAGCTCCTTTAAGAAGTGGACGATTACCCTTCTTTCTGTATTCTTTGATAAGCCTTGCCGGAGCATTGCCAGTTTCAGAGTACAGGATTGAAGTGTTACCTTTCAAAACGCCATAAAGACCTTCGAAATCGCCAGTGGCTCTTTCCATTGCTTTTCTGAGCAACGTGTTCTTTACAACCTTTATTCCAATCGACTTCTTGTGTGCCGCAGCACGAAGCTTATAAGTTTGCTCAGCATTGAGGTTAGAGATGTCAGCCAAATAAAAATTCGGGTTGTTCTCCAACTCAACAGTCAAAGCCTCAATTGCTTGATTTTTTTCTTGTTTGTTCATTGTGTCAGTATTCCGAATTAAACTGATTTAACATCTACTCTCACGCTCGGAGACATTGTTCCCGAAAGAGCGATACTTTTAATGTAGGTTCCTTTTGCCGCAGTTGGCTTCAACTTAATAAGTGTTGTAATCAACTCAGTTGCATTTTCGATAAGCTTGTCTTCCGAAAAAGACACTTTTCCTATCGATGCATGAATGATTCCGTACTTATCAACTTTGAAGTCGATTTTACCGGCTTTTACATCCGAAACCGCCTTACCAATATCCATGGTAACTGTTCCCGCTTTTGGGTTAGGCATAAGACCACGTGGTCCTAATATTCTACCCAACGGGCCCAATTTGGCCATAACTGTTGGCATGGTTACTATAACATCTACATCGGTCCATCCCCCTTTGATCTTGTCGAGATACTCGTCAAGTCCAACAAAGTCAGCACCGGCAGCCTTTGCTTCTTCCTCCTTATCAGGAGTACAAAGCGCAAGAACTTTTACTGATTTACCTGTACCATGCGGAAGGCTGCAAACACCACGTACCATCTGGTTCGCTTTTCTCGGGTCAACTCCTAACCTTACGGCAAGGTCAACCGAGGCATCGAACTTAGGTGCCGGCATTTGTTTAATCAGCCCTGCTGCATCGCTGAGTGAATATGTCTTTTCAACATCCACTAGCTCAAGGGCTTTCTTTCTATTCTTAGTAAGTGCCATTTTTTCTTAAGCTTTTTGTGGAAGTTTTCCATTAACAGTCACTCCCATGCTACGCGCTGTTCCAGCGATCATATGCATGGCAGATTCAACAGTAAAACAGTTCATGTCAGGCAGTTTTTCCTCAGCGATTGCTTTAATCTGATCTACAGAAAGTTTTCCCACTTTAACGCGGTTAGACTCTGCAGAACCTGATTTCAGCTTTATCGCCTCTTTAATTGAGACAGCTACAGGGGATTTTTTGACCACAAACTCGAACGACTTGTCCACGTAAACTGTGATCGCCACCGGCAATATCTTTCCTTGCGACTCCTGAGTACGAGCGTTGAATTGCTTACAGAAGTCCATAATGTTGACTCCTTTAGCGCCCAAAGCTGGTCCTACAGGCGGGGCAGGGTTAGCCGCACCACCCCGTATCTGGAGCTTAATTAATGCGCTTATCTCTTTTGCCATGTTTAACTATTGTTATTTGAACTATTTATATATGATAGACAGCGCAGGGGGAAGCATTCGTAAATCAATGCACTGATAAATCCTCGTTTGTTTACTCTTTTTCTACTTGCATGTAGCTCAATTCCAATGGGGTCTTCCTTCCGAAGATCTTCACCATTACTTTGAGCTTTTTCTTTTCTTCATTGATTTCTTCGATGACTCCGCTGAACGTGTTGAACGGACCGTCAATTACTTTCACCGCCTCACCAACAACGAAAGGAATATTCATTTCCTCATCGCTTTCTGCCAATTCGTCAACCTTACCAAGGATTCTGTTCACCTCAGACTGACGCAATGGGACTGGCGCTCCACCTTTGGTCTCACCTAGAAAACCGATAACGCTTGTAACATTTTTAATGATGTGTGGAATCTCACCAATCAGATCAGCCTCGATTAAAATATAGCCAGGGAAGAAATTTCTCTCCTTGCTTACTTTCTTTCCTTTTCTAATCTGAAATACTTTTTCTTTTGGAATAAGCACCTGAGCAACATGGTCTGACATCCCAGCATGAGAAATCTCTGCTTCGATGTAATCCTTCACTTTTGATTCCTGACCACTGATGGCCCGAACCACGTACCACTTTTTACTGCTCTCGCTCATCCTTGTCTTAACTTCAGTTTGCTCAGAATAACTCATAGAAAAATCCTAATACGCCTTTCCAAACCGTGTCTTGTCCACCATTGATGCCGAACGTAAAATCCATAACGAAGATTACAAGTGCGATGATGACCGAAGCAATGGCCACAATCCACGTACTGTTTTGCAACTCAGCCCAAGTTGGCCAAGAAACCTTATTTACAAGCTCGTTGTAAGATTCTTCTACGTATGTCTTGATATTCGCCATTTCGTTTCTTCTGTTGCTACTATTGAAGAGTGACAAAATTCTCGTCTCTCATCCCTCGTCTCAAATCTCTTTTTCTAGCACGGGAGGAGAGACTCGAACTCCCGACACCAGGTTTTGGAGACCTGTGCTCTACCAACTGAGCTACACCCGTTTATTGAAGGCAAAAGGCACCCTCCGCCAAAGGCGGAGAATACCTTTGCCCTTAATTATTATTTGGTGATTTCTGTAATCTGACCTGCACCTACTGTTCTACCACCTTCACGGATAGCGAAACGTAGACCAACAGCCATTGCAACCGGAACAATCAACTTCACATTAATTGTCAAGTTATCTCCAGGCATAACCATTTCCTGCCCTTCTGGAAGGAAAATCTCACCAGTTACGTCTGTTGTTCTGATGTAGAACTGTGGACGATACTTGTTGTGAAATGGAGTGTGACGTCCACCTTCTTCTTTTTTCAAAACATAGATCTCAGCTTTGAATTCAGTATGAGGTTTAATCGATCCCGGCTTGGCAATTACCATTCCTCTCTTAATCGCTTCTTTCTCAATACCTCTCAATAGAAGACCAACGTTGTCACCAGCTTCTCCTCTGTCAAGAATCTTACGGAACATCTCAACTCCAGTGATGGTAGAAGTCAATTTCTCGTCTCCCATTCCAAGAATCTCAACACCATCTCCAGTATTGATAACACCTGTTTCGATTCTTCCTGTAGCAACAGTTCCACGTCCAGTGATTGAGAACACGTCCTCAACTGGCATTAGGAATGGCTTATCAATTTCTCTTGGTGGAATTTCAATCCAAGTATCAACAGCATCCATCAACTCCATAATGGTCTTAGACCATTTTTCGTCTCCGTTCAATCCACCTAGTGCAGATCCTTGGATAACTGGTGTATTCTCTCCATCATAATCATAGAAAGCTAACAATTCTCTCAATTCCATCTCAACAAGCTCCAACAACTCCTCGTCATCGACCATGTCAACTTTGTTCATGAAAACAACTACTCTAGGTACGTTTACCTGACGTGCAAGAAGGATATGCTCACGCGTCTGTGGCATTGGCCCGTCTGTAGCAGCACAAACAACGATAGCTCCGTCCATTTGAGCAGCTCCAGTAACCATGTTTTTCACGTAATCCGCGTGACCTGGACAGTCAACGTGTGCATAATGACGGGTAGCAGTTGTGTACTCTACGTGCGAGGTGTTTATTGTAATACCTCTGGCTTTTTCTTCAGGGGCATTATCAATTGAGTCAAAACTTCTTTCTGCAGAAAGACCTGCTTTATGCAGTACGTGCGTAATAGCAGCGGTCAGTGTTGTTTTACCGTGGTCAACGTGGCCAATTGTACCAATGTTGACATGGGGCTTGGAACGATCAAAATTCTCTTTGGCCATGGTTAATTATTGTTTAATTATTACTGATTTGATTATTACTGTTACTTACTTTTCAATACTACTTTTCTTTCTCCTCAATCCTCTTTTTTCTAACTCCTCCTTTGTTGAGCCAATGAGGGGAATTGAACCCCTGACCTCGTCCTTACCAAGGACGCGCTCTACCCCTGAGCTACATCGGCTTTCACACCCCGCAGCTTTTGGGGTCATTTGTCAATTAAAGAGCGGGAGACGAGATTCGAACTCGCGACCCTCAGCTTGGAAGGCTGATGCTCTACCAACTGAGCTACTCCCGCTTATAATGTTCGTGGTGGGGAGAGAAGGATTCGAACCTTCGAAGGTAAAACCAACAGATTTACAGTCTGTCCTCGTTGGCCGCTTGAGTATCTCCCCTACACTATTAATATTTTCAAAGAACGAGCCGGTGGAGGGATTCGAACCCCCGACCAGCTGATTACAAATCAGCTGCTCTGGCCATCTGAGCTACACCGGCTTTTACTCTACTTCCCTTTATCCACGGGGTTTGTAGCGGTTTTGGCGCGTAGACCCCCCTCGAAAAAGGACTGCAAATGTAATACTTTAGCCTCAGCGGAGCAATACCCCTAGAAAAAATTTATCCAAAAAATCAATCCGAGTGAAAATGTTTAGAAGTTGGTTATCAACAAATGCCCTTGAAACTGGATTATTTCCCGATTGGGAAAGGCCATTACGGCTTTGGGATTTCCATTTGTCTGAACGCAAGGGAAGGTTACTTCTCAACCCTGATGGCCTGATAGGCCGTATCGACCACCATCTTCAGCTCATAAGGCGCCACTTGCATTTCAACCATCTGCTTGTCTTCGTAAAGTTCTCCTCGCTTGTAGTCGTACTCTGCGCTTACGTTTCCTTTAGGGTCAAACACCTTCATGTGAAACGGCCCTTCGCACGATTTACCTGTAAGTATATAGGTTTGACCATCGTGTGTCTGTTGGCGTATCTCCCCGTCAAAATCGGAAGGAACATCAATGTAGAAATCCTTTATGCGAGTGGGGTAGTTGCAGTTGGTTTGGTCAGACAGATACTGTAGACACTGATTTGAGCTGCCGAAACTATTCCTGAATCCCTCACGTGTAAGTCCCTTATTTATCTTCATGATTGCTTGTTTTTATACAAACATCCAATACAACACCGTAATCTATCTGCGGTCTGCGACCGAAAGGGGTAACCCTATAAGCTAATTACTCCCAATGCGAATAAGCACAAAATTATTTTCAGCGTTTGTTTTAGTTCTATTCAGTTCAACTCAGTTGCCTGTCCAGTAGGGTGTGGGAATTGGAAATAAACAGCTATTACTAGGCTTTATGTCTTGGGGTTAAACGCCCAAATGCCGAACTCCTTTTTTTTGCCCAGTGTATGAGGCAGTCAAGAACTGGAAAGGCATGCCAGGTGTGGCGGTTATTTACCTATCGGCTTTCTGGGTTTTGTATAAACCTTTGATGATTTTGAGCCGCTACCATCCAACCCTGCTGATATTAGACTACCTACCAGCGCAAAGCAGCCATCCTCACTCAGAAACCAACCCAATTAAATTTCAGAAGGGTTGCGTTGAAACTCAAAGCAGTTGCTTTCAAACATAAAGCAACCCTTCTAGAAGTAAAAGCAAGTATGCCAGCTTTAAAAGCAAGTATGTTAGAACTTTTATCAGTTGCTCTAAGAGTTAAAGCAACTATGCTAGAACTTTTATCAGTTGCTCTAAGAGTTAAAACAACCATTCTAGAACTTAAAGCAACTATGCTAGAAATAAATTCATAGGGTTACCCCTTTAGGTCGCAGGCCGTAAATAAATTACGGTGTTGTGTGGAATGTTTGACAAAAAAACAGACACCCATGAAGATATGTAAAGGAGTAACGCGACAACAATTCAGGAACGATTTCGGAACCACTGACCAGTGTCTACGGCATCTGTCCGATCAAAAATGGGGCGAAGGATATACGTGC
>Ga0209702_10006111_pt1 | contig 15756 bp, 16 predicted proteins | sample FRY01_FD_187210 | JGI IMG/M metagenome (GOLD analysis project Ga0209702, IMG submission 187210) | Freshwater microbial communities from Lake Fryxell liftoff mats and glacier meltwater in Antarctica - FRY-01 (SPAdes) (version 2) | ecosystem: Environmental > Aquatic > Freshwater > Ice > Glacier... | reverse complement strand
CGGCTCCGGAACGTGCGAGATGTCGCCGGAGAACATGCGGACGAAGTCGGCCGACAGTGCCATGCTGTCGGCGAAGCCAAGTTCGCGAAAAAAGTTTTTGCTGTGCGCGACGTACTCGGGGTCTTTGATGGGCGTGGGATTGACGGGGACATAGTGGCCCATGAAGACTTGTCGCGGCGCGTGGTCGGCTCCGTTTGCTTTCGCGTCAGGATCGCAGTTGAGCGTGTCCATGAGCGAGTAGTTTGCCAACTTTGCGAGATCGTCGAGCGTCGCGATGGTTGGGGAGATTTCCTGAAACAGTCGATTTGTCATAGGGGTGCCTTTGCCTTCCTCTCATGGAATTATTTACCGCCCGCGCGGGCGAGAATTGTGTCGTGAGTAAGGGCGTGTATGTTCTGCGAAATAGACCGGACTGCGCCGTCACCGAGCAGATGATGAGCTCCGCGCACATGACGGCTGGAGGGACCGTACAGATAATTCAACGGATTGTTCAGTGGCGGACCGGGCGGGAAACCGCCCAGGAAATATGGCGTGTAGTTGATGCCGTTGGTTGCGCCTCCGAAGAGCGGAGGGAGGCCGGCCGCCGATGCGCTGGCACCGACCAGATATGGCTCGGGCCGCGGCGTCGGCATCAGGCGCGTGTAGAACGGCGCTGGACGCAATTCAAAAGACGAGCTGAACGGCAGCGAATCGGTCAGGTGTCGCGGTGGAACTCTGAGGGCATTCTTCATCTTAGTTTTCTCCCGGCGTGGGGGATAGGGCACGAGGGAAAGACGACTTCGACAGGTGGCATCGGCTCGTCGTGCCCAATCCTTGGCGGTTCGTCGGCCACTGCATTGGCGAATCGGATCAATCGTGTCAGATTCCAACCCAGCCAATCCGCGCTGTCTGGATGAGCCGACAGTGACTCAGCCACCTGGCGAAACAGTCGCCCAGCGCGGCGCGCGTGAGACGCGACTCCAGCGGCCCTCCCTTCGCGTACTTTCACCCCGGCGGCGGCCAGTGCGATGAGACCCTTGAGGAAATCGGCGATCGGTCCCGTTCGGCCCGCTGCGTGCCAGAGGGATTCCCAGACTTCGTGAGATTCCCAGTAGTAGCCGTGGTCGAAGAGCTCGATGCCGCGCAGGTACTCGGCGGACGCTTGCCAGTTCGCCGGGTCGAGGGGGGCTGCCTGATGCGGTTCCGCGCCAAAGCTGTGTCCGGCCGGATCGCTGATCGGGTGCGGGAAGCGGCCGGGGACGAAGGCATACGGCGGGAATGCGGCCGGCTCGGAAATCTCCGCTGCTCGGTCGCCGATCTTCATGCTGCATTTCCTTGGCTCAACGATCATCTTGCGGAGAAGCGAAAGCAGAGGAAAATTAAACGTGTCAGGAACGGGTCAGGTCCAACACTGTTCGGCACGGCGATCGTACGGTTCATGATGGGTTTCTTTCTATGGGCGCAGCACTGCTCGCTCCAGGAGATAACGGTACGCCTGCCGGGTCGGTGTCCCACCGGTCTGTGCGGCCTCCCAGAGCGCGATCCCGAACTCGTCCCAGGCGAAGGAGTCTGTCGCCGCTGGCACGATTCTCTGAACCTGCGCCACTGGCGAGGGACCAAGGGATGGGGCGATCAGCGATGCCTGAAGCAGGCCTGTCGCTCCGTCATAGTCGAACATCACGCGGTAGGTATGGTCCGTCTTCAAGCCGTCCCGGACGGACAACGGCCAATCTTGAACCTGCCCGTTCGCGGTCAGGACGACGTGTACGAGGTCCGGCGCTCCGATTTGCAAGGTCAGCGACTGGAGGTTGAGGGGTTGATCGCTGCAGAACAGCCCCAGCACGATTGGGTTTTCGGGGCGTGCATCGAAGGCTTCGATACGAAAATCCAGCGTGGCGTGAAAGTTTTTCTTTCCACTCACTGGCTGGATGGGACGCACGTAGCGACGGCGCTGGCTCGGTGCGGCGACGGCATCCTGGCGTGGGCCTTCCGGCCACGTTCCGTCAATCTGGACGGCCTTCGCTGCCTTCGACCAGACATAGGGCACGGCGTCCGCGCTCATTAACGGGACATCGTGGGTCGGGGCTTTCTTCCGGCCGATATCAAGCATATCGAAGTCGAAGTACCAACCCCGGCGCAGCGGATCGCTGGCAAAGTCCTCGGTGAACGCTGCCACAGGTTCGCTGCCCGTGTTGAAGGTCTGGTTGCTCAGCGATGCTAGGAAGGGATTGACGCCCTCTCCTCTTTGGAAGCCATGAGCGTAGTGCGTATGCTCCGACCAGACCCAGACGTACTCGTCGCTGTAGGCAAGCGCCAGCGGCAGGTTCGACCAGAATGACGCCTTGTGTCCGCTGGGAAAGCCGTCCCAGACGTTCCATGGATCGTCCTCGACCCATGCCGCCATGCCGACCTTGAGGAACGCATCGTATTTGCTCGGGTTGCTGCTGAACGCCCGCCACGCCTTCATCTGCGACCGTGCCCAGGCAAACTTCTGGCGGCCGCCGGGAAACCCGTCCTGCGTGTGGGTCGTCCCAGGCCCGTGACCGTAGTAAAATGTGTTCTCGTAGCCATGGATGAGTTCCGCGGGTGCCTGGATGGCGTCGAGCACTCCGTCGAAGAAAGGGTTGGCTCCTTTGAGCATGTAGTATTCGTTGGTATCGGGTGACCAAGCAAAGGTGATGATGATCTTCACCGCCGGGAGTTCTGCCTGAACAGCCTTGATCCACTGCGCCCCCCGGCGGCGCAGCACTTCCGGTGTATCTTTCCCCAGCGGGAACTTCAGTTCCTGAGGCTTGTCCGGGTCGTATTCTGGAACACCGGTTTTCGTCCTCCATCGGTAGTTCGTGTACTGCTCGGTGTCGAACCAGAACCCCTTAAGCTTCGCCTCGCGGCAGAGGCGCGCTGCCAGAGCCGCATTCTGCTCCAAAATAGCCCAATCGCGGTCATCGGCGAGGTCGGGTGTGAAGCGCCCGTCCGCGCCATCGAGCAGAGTGCAGTTCAAGAAGTTGTCGGTGACATTGCCCCATCGCACGGAGTTCAGGTCTGCGATGGCCGGAGCGAGTGCCTCGTAGGGCAGCTTCACACTGTTCCAGAGCAGCTCGTGCACGAAGTAGTCGCGGCGGGGCAGGCCCAGTTTCTCTCCCCAGTCCGCATCAATCACGGCCGGCACGACGTAGCCATCGTACGGGAAGGTCGCGAGGAAATCCGGGTTCTTCGCCAGGAAACGGGACGTGACCGAAGTCTCCCCACCCTGGGCTCCGTACTGCCCGGCGGCGATGAACTTTTTCCCACGCAGTTCGCGTGGACTAGCCCACGCCTCTATGGGAGCGGTCGCGCTCGCTTCCACGCGGATCCAAGCGATGGTGAAATCCCCGCCGTCATGGGAGGGGTCGAGACGCAGGCGGTTCATTCCGGTGAGTGCCGGTAGCACGACGTGGTATTCGTGCCACTCGCCGTCAGCGGTGACCCCAAACGCGCGACTGTCCGTCTCCGAGAAGGTGGTCCCGAAGAAGATCTGCCCGCTGGAATCGCCCGAGGAGCGCATGCGGAGAGTGACGGTCACAAAGGGCAGTCCCGGGTACGAAACCTCGGGTCCGACGAGGTACGGGTCGATTGCTGTCGCACCTACGACCAGCCCTTCCGGCGTGCTGCGGAAGGTCGTCACCGCCGGACTCTTGGTCCAGTCCTGTGGCTCGCCGGCGAAGTTCCAGAATGCCAACGGAGTGGCGATGTCCAAAGTGTCACTGTGAGGATCCTCGGTTCCAATCGCCGACAAACCCATCGCGAGAAGCGGAATCGCCGCCAGTGCCACCATGCTACTACGCACCAGATTCATAAGATTCCTTTTCTTCATGGGCGGCTTCATAAAGGGGTCAGTCTTGTGTCAGGAACCGATGTTACAAAAGCCGAGCAGTCATTCCACACGATCGGTTCCTAAGCTTAGCTGGCATTCAACTCGACCTGCGGAACTCGTTCGCTCTGGATTTGTTGAGCCTGCTCGGCGTACGTGCGTACATCCTGCGATATCTTCATTGAACAGAAATGGGGGCCGCACATCGTGCAGAAATGCGCGGACTTGGCGCCTTCCTGCGGCAGCGTTTCATCATGGAATTCGCGCGCCGTGTCTGGATCGAGACCGAGATTGAACTGGTCTCGCCAGCGGAATTCGAAGCGCGCTTTGGATAAGGCGTTGTCACGGATTTGAGCGCCGGGGTGGCCCTTGGCAAGGTCGGCCGCATGGGCCGCGATCTTGTACGTGATGACACCCGTCTTGACGTCATCCCTGTCTGGCAGGCCGAGGTGTTCCTTGGGCGTGACGTAGCACAGCATGGCGGTGCCGTACCAGCCGATCATCGCCGCGCCGATGCCGGAGGTGATGTGGTCATAGCCGGGTGCGATGTCAGTGGTCAGCGGCCCGAGCGTGTAGAACGGTGCTTCGTAGCACTTGTCCAACTGCAACTCCATGTTTTCTTTGATGAGGTGCATCGGCACGTGACCGGGGCCTTCGATCATGACTTGCACGTCGTGCTTCCATGCGATCTGGGTCAGCTCACCCAGCGTTTTCAATTCGCTGAACTGCGCTTCGTCATTGGCGTCGAAGATCGAACCGGGACGCAGCCCATCACCCAGACTAAAGCTGACGTCATACGCCTTCATGATTTCGCAGATGTCTTCGAAATGGGTGTAGAGGAATGACTCCTGGTTATTTGTCATCATCCACTTGGCCATGATCGAGCCGCCGCGCGAAACGATGCCGGTCATGCGCTTGGCACACATTGGCACATAGGCCAGCAACACACCGGCGTGGATGGTGAAATAATCGACGCCCTGCTCGGCCTGTTCGATCAGCGTGTCACGGTAGATTTCCCAGGTCAGGTCTTCGGCCTTGCCGTTGACCTTTTCCAGCGCCTGATAAATCGGCACGGTGCCGATCGGCACCGGCGAGTTGCGGATGATCCATTCGCGCGTTTCGTGGATATTCTTGCCGGTGGACAGGTCCATCACGTTGTCAGCACCCCAGCGGATCGCCCACGTCAGCTTGTCGACTTCCTCGCAGATGCTGGAGGTAGTGGCCGAGTTGCCGATATTGGCATTGATTTTCACCAGGAAATTGCGGCCGATAATCATCGGCTCGATTTCCGGATGGTTGATGTTGAGCGGGATGATGGCGCGGCCACGGGCAATTTCCTCGCGCACAAACTCGGGCGTGATTTCGGCAGGAATGCTGGCACCGAACGACTCGCCGGCATGTTGGCGGCCCATAAAATCAGCCAATCTATTTCCCATCGGACCGGACACTTTCAATTCTGCGAGATACTCCTTGCGGCGCATGTTTTCGCGGATCGCGACGTACTCCATCTCCGCCGTGATGATGCCTTGCCTGGCGTAGTGCATCTGCGACACGTTTTTGCCTGGCAATGCGCGACGCGGCTTGCGCGAGAGGTTAAAACGCATCTCGGCCAGCTTCGGGTCATTCATGCGCTCAATGCCGTAAGCCGAGCTCGGGCCGGATAACTCCTCGCTGTCGCCACGATCAATAATCCATGGCGTGCGCGGCGTTTGCAGGCCGGAACTGATGTCGATGCTGACATGGGGATCGGTGTACGGCCCGGAGCAGTCATAGACATAAATCGGCGGGTTCTTTTCCACGTCGTAGGGGGCTTCGGTATCCGACTGGCTGATTTCGCGCATCGGTACCTGGATATCGGGGCGCGAGCCTTCGACATAGATTTTGCGGGAATTCGGCAGCGGCAGGATGGCGCGTTCATCCACCATGGCGGTGGAAGACAGGAATTTCGGTTTGGCGTTCATTTGGTTCTTTTGTGGGCTTAACTTCAGGTCCGGCGGCAGCAGTGAGTCGTTGCGATCGGTGACATTCAGATTGGACATAATTATGGCAGAACCTTCCTGAAGTGGAGGTCAAAATTTGAAACGCTGAGACTTTGCAAACGGAGCGAGGAAAAGGGGGTCAGGAACGGGTCAGGAAGAGCTGCTGGCCGCAGCCAGCCGCACTTCCTGACGGAGACGACCCAGGATTGCGGTCAGCCCGCGCATGCGGGACATTCCCAGGGCCTCCGCGAGGCCCAACCGCTGGAGTAAGTCGGGCTGAACCGCCAGGATCTCGTCGGGGGATGCCCCGGAAAACGCCGCCACCAGGATGGCGACGAAGCCCTTGACCGTCGGTGATTCGCGAGCCACGTGGGCGTCTATTTGGACCCGTCCGGCGTTGACTACGACCCACAAAAAGACGGGGGTTTGGCACTCGTGTACCCGATGTTCGCCGGCATCGAGATCGGCCTGGTACTTTGTCGGCAGTTCAGGCAGATTCTCGGCAAAGTCGAGCAAGAGTTCCAGGCGATCATGCTTGTCCAAATCGGCAAACTCATCGACAATCGCTGCCAGTTTGCTCAGGGATTTCCCTTGCTCGTTCATTCTGTCTTGCTCCAATTCGCCGGAGATCATGCTCTTTTCAGACGTTCTTCTCGATCGGTACGCCGACCAGGTTACCCCACTCGGTCCATGAACCGTCGTAGTTCTTAACGTTGTCGAAGCCCAGCAGGTACTTCAATGCAAACCAGGTATGGGCCGAGCGTTCACCGATCCGGCAGTAGGCGATGATCAAGTCCTGCCCCTGCTTCAGTCCAGCCTCGTCGATGTAGAGTTTCTCCAATTCTGCTCGCGACTTGAACGTTCCGTCCTCATTGGCCGCTCGTGACCAGGGTACGTTGGCCGCGCCGGGGATGTGTCCCGCACGCAGGGCCCCTTCTTGCGGATAGGCTTCCATGTGCAGCAATTCGCCCGTGTATTCGCCAGGCGAGCGCACGTCGATCAACGGCTTGCGGGCCTGCTGGTGCTGCAGAACTTCATCACGAAACGCACGGATTGACAAGTCGGGATCCTGGCCCGAATAAGTGGTGCGCAGGTATTCGGGTTCCGGTCCGCGAACAAACTCGCGACCATCCCGCTCCCACCGCGTTCGACCACCATCCATGATCAGACACTTCTCGTGCCCGTACAGTTTGAAGGTCCAAAACGCATAACAAGCCCACCAATTGTTCTTGTCGCCATAGAACACGACGTGCGTGTCGTTCGTAATGCCTTTCGAGGCGCACAGTTCCTCAAACCGCTGCTTGCCGAGGTAGTCGCGAACCACGGAGTCCTGCAAGTCGGTGTGCCAGTCGATCTTGACGGCTCCGGGAATATGCCCTTGGTTGTAGAGCAGCACATCCTCATCGGATTCGATAATTCGCACCTGCGGGTCCTGCTGATGATCATGCACCCATTCCGTCGTCACCAGCACGTCCGGGTGAGCATATTCGGTTGACATGTTTTGATTCTCCTTGTGTTTGTTGGTTTTGATACTCTGGAAAAATAAGCGGTGATCGCTAATGTTAGGAACGAATGGCACAAAAACAAAGGAGTCATTCCGCAAGATCGATTTTTGACGCCTTTGTTTTCTCCCTTTCCCTTTCTTCGCCCGGCTCGAAATCGCGCCTGGCGTGTTCGTTGAGCCGGCCATCCTCGTCCGCAGTACAGCAGCGATTAAAACATTCCCAACTGATCGCGTGCTTCGTCGGTGATTCGATCAGGGCTCCACGCCGGGTCCCACGTGAGCTTGATCTCGGCCGCATCCACACCGTCGAGTCTCTCCAGCGATCTCCTGGCCTCCGACATGATCTGTGGGCCGTTGGGACAGGCCGGACTGGTCAGCGTCATCAAGATCACGACCTGGCGGTCCGTGTGGTTGATCGAATAGACGAGGCCCAGGTCGATGATGTTGATCATCAAGTCGGGATCGATCACTTGGCGCAGAGCATCGGTCAACGCGGCATCATCGACGGTGGATGCCTCCGCCGCACGACTCGTACTGTCCGGCGCGGGCAGTGGTGCGTCCGCCGGAGCCTCATGACAACAGCTTTCCGCGGCAGGCGCCACGTCGTCGTGTGAGCAACCCGCTTCCGGTTCCGCCGCTCTGGACATCGTGTCCACGAGGCTCGGGCTTTGTGCTGCGGCAACTGTGTTTGTGTCGTCAGGATTCGTGTCGTTAGGATTCATAATGCGTCTTTCAATTCGAGTGTGTTGGATGGTAACAGTTGGATGGTAACAAAGGTGTCAGGAAACCTTTCCACCTTTGTTTCTCTGTGTTGATTCCTCGCCGGATTTGCGTTCGGGTGGACTGGGCAGTTCGATGACGAATTCAAGCTGGCCATGGGCGGCCCGCAGCGCCGCTTCGACTTTTTCGGGTGACTCGCCGCGCGCGAATAGGAAGCCCAGGTAGAGCCCGCCCTCGGGCAGCGGAATCAGCTCTTGCCCAACGCGCGTGGAGATCGTCACTTCTTCGATGCCGACCACGTCCCGCGCTGCCGCCAGTCCGCGCACTTCGCGCAGCACGCCCGCCCGAGGAATGGGGATCATCATCACTCCCGCTGCCAGGCCTTCGCGTGCCGGCGGGGAAAATGTGGGATCGAGTGCGTGACGGATGATCAACTCTTCCAAAGAGATTCCGGTGCCGAATCGCAGCACGCGCGAGCACTGGCCGCCGATCGACCGGGCATTCACTTCGATGACGCACGGGCCGCCGGACTGTTGAGCGGTGCGCGGTAAGTCGTGAGTGGTTTTCGTGCTGACCCGCAGCTCGGCATGCACCGGGCCTTCCGCCAGTCCAATCGCCTGGCACGCCCGCTCGACACACTGGGCGACTTCGTGTTGGACGAGTGTCGGCAAGCGCGACGGAGTGACGTAGATGGTCTCTTCGAAAAACGGGCCATCCAGCGGGTCCGGCTTGTCGAACAGGGCCAGCACGCGTAGTCGCCCGCGACTGAGAAGACCTTCCAGAGCAACTTCTGGCCCCGCCATGAAATTTTCGACAAGAAACCCATCCGTGGTTGCCAAGTCCTCGGTATCGAGTCCTGAGTCCTGAACGCTGACCGCGGATGGCGGATGGTTTTCCGTCCGCAGAATGGCCGCCAGTCGCTCGACCGCGATCGCGAACTCGCCCTGGTCATCGGCGCGAATGACTCCGCGGCTGGCCGACAAAGAGAGCGGCTTGATCACGCAGGGATAGTCGATCTGGTCCGCCAAGCGGACGAGATCGTCGGTGAGTGAGGCGAGTCTGTATCTCGGCTGTGGAACGCCGGCACGATCGAGCAGTTCACGCATGGTCTGTTTGTTTCGCGCGGCGAGAACCGCAGGCACCGAATTGTGCCGGAGCGAAAGCGCCTGGCAAATGGCCGCCCCGACCAGCGTCACCTGGTCGTCCACGGCAACGACAGCGTCAATCGGGTGCTGGGCGGCAAACTCAAAGACCTGGCGTGCCGCCTGCTGGGGGTTACGGAATTCGAGCGTGAGTAAACCGGTGGGGTTGAGCTTGGCCAGGGCGCTGGCCTGTTCCGACGCGACCGTGACCTCCACGCCCACCCGCCGCGCCGCCTCCATGAAGGCGTGGGTCCGATACGTCGTCGTCGGCACCAGTAACAGAACCCGAGGCATGTTCAACTCCTTTAGGATTAGCTTGAGAGCGAAACCACCCGTTGACGGTGGTAGGCTTCCAACTCACGGTTGGCATCCACAAGCACAGGCAGTTGATGGAGCACGTCGTTGATCCTGGGCCAGGGAACAGCCGCATAAAACTCGTCGTCTGCCAGCGAGGTATAAATCCGATTCCCGATACAACCCAGGCTGGTGCTGGCCCTCCCGGACTGGAGCGTCGCAGGGATCATCGCGCAGGTCGGGCGTCCCATCAGTTCACCGGCGTCGCCAATTCCTGCAGCTCGCGCAGCTTCCGACAGGAGCATCAACTGCTTGGCGTTGCCTCGTACGAGGATGACGTCGGGATCATCCGGGGCCAGAGCCCAGGGCGAATAAACGGCCACGCCGAAGGGCTCGGTCCTGCGGGGAATGGCGCTGACTTCTTCTTCCCGGAGATACTGCAACTGCACCATCGTTCCGATCACTCCCTGGAGTTCCGTTTGCTGTGCCAGCGGAAGATCAATGCCGTGAGTGTGGGCGCCGACTGGGCAGTTGTAATGATCGCTGACTGAGGTGTAGAAGACTTTTCCTTCTGCCGCCAGTTTCCAGTAAGCGCAGCCTGCCGGGGCTGCGGAGTCGATCCGCGAAACCCCTGGTGGCGGCGTGGAGCGAAAAGCGACGGCCACTGGTGGCCAAAGTAGCCCTAAGAGTTCTTGCAGCCTGTCTGCCTGATGCATCATGTTGTTGGTCCTTCCCGCGAGTTTGCTTAAACCTGGTTTTGAAACTGCCACCCACGCGGACTACTTCGCCGAGGGCGTGTAGTACGGGTTGCGACCGGAGGCATGGTCGGTGGAGTCCAGGATATCTCCGACTTCGGGGGCCGCTAACCGAATGGCGGTTTCGATCCCCTGTTTCAAGGTCACATCGGCCTGACCACATCCCTGACAGCCACCTCCCAACTTGAGATAAACCGTATTGCCCTTGACGCCGAGGAGCGAGACGTGGCCACCGTGCGCCGCCACCATCGGGTTGATCTCCTGCTCCAGGACCTGCGAGACTTTGGCCTGGATCTCCGCCGCCGGAGGAATTGTCGCGCGCACGGCGTCCGAGACGGCGGGCTGGCCCGTCGCAAGGTGCGCCCGAATCGCAGCACCAATCTGTCTGCCGATCACGGGCCAATCATCCCGGTCGCTCTTGGTGACGGTGACCCGCTCGTGTGAGATCAGCACGCTGGTCACGCCTGGAATCTGAAAAACCAGCTCGGCGAACGGTGAACCTTGCGCCCGCTCTTTGCTATCGAAGTAGAACGAGCTGTCAGGATAGACCGGCCGGTCCACCGTAAACTTGCACCGTTTGTTCGACTCCGGATCGGCATTGATTTTGATATCTGCAGTCATTATTAGAATCTCCTCAAGTTAAGGGCATTGATACGCAATTACACCGATGGTTGCAGCGGACCAAACTGGTCCGCGGTTGGCTCTGCTCAGCAGAACCACGGTTCCGTCAATCGTGGCGGACGGCTTCTATCCGGCCTCAACGGGCTGGTTTCACGCGCAGGCCGACGATTTTCGTGCACCCCGAACGCCAGATCTCGCACGCGTTGGAAAGTGTCCGCCGCATCCTCGCCCGCCCGACTGGCTTCTTCGACCAGCGCCGAGACTTTCTCGTACAGACGGTGCATTGTGGGATCGGGATGCGTCCAGCGATAGGTCAACGCTGTCTGATCGAGTCCCGTGAGAAACGGCTGGATCGCTGGTCTCGACAGCAGCCCACTCCCCGGCGGGACCAACAAGCGGATCGTGTAGTGTACGGGATCCACGCAGTCGATCAGCCCCTGCTCATCCACAAAGTCCAGTACGTCGAGGTAATCATCCAGGGTCGTCCACGGCGTGAACGAGACCAGCGATGGCCGCAGCGGGATTCCGCACGAGCGGAGTATCTCCAGTGCCCGGAACACATCCGCTCGTTTGTGTCCCTTTTCCAGGTGAGCCAGCACCAGGTCGCTGAGCGACTCGACGGCCGATACGACAAAAGCACAACCTTGCGCGGCCAGCTCAGGCATGATCGCAGCATGTTTCAGGATGAGCTCGACTTTCGTCGTGATGTCGAAGCTCAGATTGGGAAACTCGTCGTGCATGGCCCGCACGATATCCAGCGAGTGCTTCGGTCCATTCAAAAAGTCAGGATCGCCATAGGTGATGTGTTCCGCCCCGGCGCGCACCAAGCCACGGATGTCCTCCAGGACGATCGGCTTGGGAACGACAAAGAACCGTCCCTCATAGACCGACGGGATCGGGCAATGGAGGCACAAGTGCAAGCAGCCCCGGCTCGCTTCCACGTAGCCCGTCAGCCGTTCGTGGCCGTCTCGCTGGAGGCGGGCATACTTTTCCAGCGGAGGCAATCCCTCGCGACTCGGTGCGGCGAAGTCCAGTCGGCGCAGAACGGCAATCTGGCTGCCAGTGTTCGGAGCCATGTCCTGCAGGGAGACATCGCGTCTTTTTGCGGCAGACAGGCCCTGGCGGCTAACCAAGCCTTGCAGCGGATGAATGGGCCGCTCCTCCGCGAGAGCTTCGACCAGGTTGACGAGAACGTCCTCGTACTCGCCACCCACGATCGAATCCGCGCAGGTGTCTAGCAAGTACTCCAAATTCAGGGAGGCATACAGACCGTAAAAACAGATGTGACAATCCGGGTTGATGCTCCGCACCCTGTGCGCCACCTGGACGCCGAGCCGTAAGGCAGTGTGCATGGGCACGCTGATTCCCACGAACCGGGCTCGGGCCACGCACTGCTCGTTGAACTCCTCGCGGGCGATGTCCATCCCCAGCGGCGCGAATCCGGCACGCCGGAGGAACCCCAGGGGCGAAGCCAGCCCCAGCGGCTGATGGCCTAGCTCGTAGCAGGATATCAGCAGTATCGATCCGTGTTGCCGCATTATCTCCTCCAGATCAATGGGCCTGGCCCGTTTGCGATTGGCGTCGAAGTGGCGCGACCCCACAGGTTGCATCGGTGCCACAGCCCCCGTCGTCGCAACTGGTGCAGCCAGGTGCTTCCTCCGTGCCGCAACCCGGTCCGCAGCCTGCTTCGAGCCCCGCCTCGAACTGACGAAATTCAATACGCGCATCGTAGTGTTTGGCCAATTCCGGGATTAGATCCGCCATTTCGGCTGGCGGATCGCCCAGAAAATAGAAGAAGATCGTCTCACCATCGAATAATTGTTCCGTGTCGATCAGTTCGGCTGCAATCTGGCGTTCGCTGAGAAGTTGGCGACACGCATTGAAGGCCCGTTCCTCTCCTTTGAGCAAGGCCTCTTGCTGCAACTTGTCTTCCCGTGTCAATTTTCGGAGCAACTCACCCACAGGAGGTCCGTCATCTGCTCCCTGCGTCGCTTCACCGCCCATCAGAATTTCGCCGGTCTCAACGCCACGGATGGTGCGAACGACCACCCGTTCACCATGGCCGTACTCATCTCGTTCCCGGGCACCAAACCAGGCAACATTTCCCATCGTCCCAAACCGCACGAGGTACCGCGCTACTTCATGGCCTTCGGGTTGATTAACAGCTTCCGATACCAGTGCCAGCAGCACGTCGTTACCCTCAATGCTCACCGGGTACGATTTCGTCTGCATGCCGGGCCGAGTGATGCAGGCGCCGCTGATCACGTCAAACTTCCAGCCATGCAGCGGACAGGTTACGACGCTGCCTTCCAGACCACCCTGCCCGAGAGACCCGCCACGATGCAGGCAACGGTCGTCGATGGCATGCAAAGCCCCGGCGACATTGAACAGCGCAATCTGCTGACCCTGCACGTCCACGACCTTGGCGGCCCCGGACGCAATGTCACCGACAGCACACATCTTTATGAATTGATCCATACCTTAAAGCCTCGCTACTTCTTCGCCACTGGTGGCTCTGGGACAAGGTGTCAGAAACTGGGACAAGGTGTCAGAAACTGGGACAAGGTGTCCCGAACATTTTTCTTGCCGCAAACATAAGGTTCCTCTCTCGGTCAGAGAATCCGTGTTCCCAGAGTGCGCAGGAACTCGAGAGAATAGATGCCGGTATTGTGGCCATCGCTGAAGGCGATCCCGTAAGCATAGTTGCCGATTGGTTTAATTCCTTCGATACGCAACGGCCGTGCCTCGGCGGCCGTCAACACGGACAACAACGTCGCCGGTTGCCGGTCGTCCTGCTTGTCGCGCTTCACGCGACACGAGGCGCACGGGCACTGGTCACGTAACTCGCCGAACGAATAGACGTACTTGAGGCCGTCGCTCCATTCAATGAGCAGCTTGTTGTCTTCGACAATTTTTAGTGCGGTCGGAAACATGGCGGACAGCTCCCTTCACTCATGAAACTCCAACGTCGGCAACCGGAATTCACTCTGCATCGCTTCCACTTGTGCCTTCACCGCTGTGGCGAGCGTCAAGTAGGCCTGAGCGATGGCCGAATCGGGGTGGCTGTGAACAATCGGTTCGCCGAGATCGCCTTGAAGGGCCACGGTTGGGTCGAGCGGGATGGCACCGAGGAACGGGACACCGAGTTCCTCGGCGCAGCGTGTACCTCCCCCGTGGCGGAAGATCTCATGCCTTTCGCCGCAACGGTGGCAGATGAAGTAGCTCATGTTTTCCACGATTCCAAGGACCGGCACTCGGACCTGCTGGAACATCTTTAACCCCTTGCGGGCATCGATCAGGCTGACATCCTGCGGTGTGGTGACCACGACGGCTCCGCTCAGTGGGGCTGTCTGCGTCAGCGTGAGCTGTGCGTCGCCAGTACCGGGAGGCAGGTCGATGACCAGATAATCAAGCTCTCCCCAATTGATGCCTGTGAGAAACTGCGTGATCGCCTTGTGGACCATCGGACCACGCCAGATCATGGCTTGGTCGGGGGCGACAACGAAGCCCATCGACACAAGCTTGAGACCGTACTTTTCGATGGGGAATGCGGTCGTTTTCTGGTCTATCATCCCCAAGCCCATCATAATAGGTATGCTCGGCCCATAGATGTCGGCATCCATCAGCCCGACCTGGTGCCCCTGCATGCGTAACGCCAATGCGAGGTTCGCGGCGACAGTCGATTTTCCGACGCCTCCCTTGCCACTGGCCACCGCGATCGTTTGTTTTACGCCGGGCAGAACAATTCTCTGCGAACTGCCGCCCGGCGGATTGGAAATGTTCATGAATGAATCCTTTTGTACAATTCTGCGTGTGCTGCAACAGGTACGGACTTGTCTCGTTGACCAGTCCGAGCCGCGCCCGTCAGGAAGCGGGGTTCGCGATCGCTTCCGGACGGGCGCGGCTCGACCAAACGTCTTAGCATCGGGCGGTTTATTACTGTCGCATTGGTCGGAACGCATTAGCGTCCGGTTCCGTGAAAACCGTGAGCTAACGCTCAACGGCTGATTTCGACGCGATATTCGTCAACGCTAACGGACATACGTTATCCTCCCACTCTGGGTAATACCAAGGTCTTTGCTCATTTTTTCCGACCAACGCATTGCTCACCTTCCAGGGCTTCGAGCTTGTCCGTGATGACTGGGCTCTGCGGGGCCATTTCGGCATTGAGTTTGGTGTATTCCTTCCACCGCTCAGGCAGGTTGTCTTCGTAGAAGATTGCCTCCACGGGGCACTCGGGTACGCACGCTTCGCAGTCGATGCACTCATCCGGATGGATGTATAGAATCTGCTCGCCCTGATAGAAGCACTCGACTGGGCAGACCACCACACAATCGGTGTATTTGCAATTGAAGCACGGTTCTGCGACTACATGAGTCATGGCAATTCCTCTCAGAACAGATAACGGGGTAGTTTTCTTGTAGGGCCATCAGTGGGGACCACATCGATGGCGTCGGTGAACTAGTGTCGGCGCAGACTTCGTTCCTGTCGGTGACAAGCACCTCGTCAAAATCAGCCGTTGAGCGTTAGCTCACTGTTTTCACGGAACCGGACTGAAGCAATGATTCCAATCCGCCCCACGCCGTCGCTTAGTCCCTGTCCAAAAACGAATCCGTGGAGCCGCGCCCGTCAGGAAGCGGAGGTCAAGCCCCGCTTCCTGACGGGCGCGGTTCCGAATCACACGGTTCCGAATCGCGGACTTGTTTCTGGACAGGTTCTTAACATGAAGTCGCTGGCCGGAACCCGCGTGTTCTGGTCCGGCACTGTCTCCAACGGGGCAATCTGAAATGGCGTGGACTTAAGGTGTAGCGGAAGTCGCCAAGACTTTCGGCACCCCGGTTTTTGAAGGGAAAACCGAAACTCCTGGCGAGTTCTGCTACAAGAAAATTCGTTAAGTTCACGCCATTGGAGG